>Ga0335072_10012320_pt1 | contig 12212 bp, 12 predicted proteins | sample Lox_Sample_21_FD_206725 | JGI IMG/M metagenome (GOLD analysis project Ga0335072, IMG submission 206725) | Soil microbial communities from Loxahatchee National Wildlife Refuge, Florida, United States - Lox_Sample_2.1 | ecosystem: Environmental > Terrestrial > Soil > Wetlands | place: USA...
CCACCGACCCCAGAACAAACCTTTTCAGGCCGCGCCGGCCATGTGTGCCGATGATCAGCCTTCCCGCTCCAGTGTTGTTCACCACTTCCGCTACAACGTCCGGCACAAATCCGTGCCGCACCGCAGCTGTGCACTCGATTCCCTGATCCCGCACTTCGCGTGCAAGGTTCTCGAGCATGAGGCGCGCGTCGCGATCCAGACGGAGGGGATCGTAGTAAGGAATTGCACCCGACTCCATCGGTACCGACTCGTGCGGCAATACCGCATGGACAAAAATCAGCGAAGCCCCGCTTGCTTTCGCCTGGGCTATCGCCTGTGGAATCAGATAATCGGTGTCGGTCAGGTCCGTCGATACGACAATCCTGCCCGGCGCTGCGAACGGCTTCGAGAAGTTTTCTTCCAGGAGGGTCATAGTATTCTCCTCAGCGTTGCGAGCGCTGGATGACCCTAGTGTCATGTTGGGGCGGCGGAGCGGCTGTGCTCCAGCGCACATCACCGTGTGACGTACATCACAATTTCTACGGCCGAATCCCTGCCCAGCCGACCCATAGAGCCAATCCCGCGCTGCCACACCGGGACGCGCCACAATGTGGTTTCGCATACCTCCCGCCCGCATGAATCGTGCACATTGCGGCGGTTTGACCCACTCGTCAGCGATTGTTAACATTGAACTGCGGGGTGGAGCAGCCTGGTAGCTCGTTGGGCTCATAACCCAAAGGTCGGTGGTTCAAATCCACCCCCCGCAACCAAATCTTTCAATAACTTACGAAGATTTGGCCGCTCCGACAGACTCCCAATATCTCCCAATAAGAAAAATCATGGTTTTCAGGCGCTCGCCGCAACCGGCTTGAGCACCATCTCCACGACCTTGCTATTGGCGTCTCGCTTCGATGAGGTCATGGCCTGTCCGTAGACGTTCATCGTCGTCTGGATGGAGGCATGACGCATCAGTTCCTGCTGCACCTTCATCGGCGCTCCGGTCTCGTCCAGCCACGAACGGTAGGTGTGACGGAACGTGTGCCAACCGATGGTCGCGTACTTCCCCGCGGCGGCTTGGCGCTCCTCGTGGATCAGAAGCCGCTTGCCGTTCGGTGTCGGATGATTCTGCTTACACCAAACACCAATACCGGCCCCGCACTCCGGGCACGCCGCCAGGCAGCATCCGGCCGGCCGGATGTGCCGCTTTTGAATCTCCGTTGGGAAGTATGGCTTCCTCGTAATGGGGTTGGCAAAGACCCAGCCTTCTTCCGTGGCCGCGGCCTCCTTGCTCCACTCCAGCACGATCTCACACAACGACGGATGCAAAGGAACGTAGTCCTGGGAGTATTCGGTTTTGACATCGTCCACTCGCCCGCTCACAAAGCTGCGCTGTACGAGCAACTGGTTCTTTTCAAAATCGAAGTCGTCCCACTGAAGCGCCGCGATCTCGCTGACGCGAAGACCGAGACATTGGGCAATATAGACCATCGTGCGATACGGTTCTTTCAGCAACGCGACGACGGTTTCAAACTCGTCTACAGTCAGGGTCAAAGGGCGCTGACGGCGCTTGCTGCCGCCCTTCACCCGGACCAAAGCAATCGGGTTCCGCTTGTCGGTGAACAGCTCCCAGCGCGTCGCACACTCGAAAATCAGGTGCATCACGCTTCGGATATGGGTTTTTGACTTTGGGGCCATAGGGAGCTTTTTCAGCCAATCCTCGACCGCCATCGGTCGGATGCGGTCGAGCAAGTATTCACCCCAACGTGGCTTGATGTAGTTCTTGATATTCGACCGATACGATTTCGACGTGGAATACCGCTCCGGCAGTTCCTCTTCAAGGTAGCGGTCGCATATCGCGCTGAACGTCACCATGCCCATGCGCTGCTGTGGAGTTTCAGAATTGAGTTTCAGGAGAAGGGCTTCAACCGCCTTTTGTGCGTGGGATTTATTCGGATACTTCTCAACCGATCCGACGATGCAAGATTTACGCTTGCGTTCGCCCGTTTCGGAGGATTCGTAGTACCGAAACTCCCAAGTGTCCGGTCCCTTCGCCCGCTTCTTTTTGGTTAGGCTTCCAAATTGATAACATGCACGTTCCATCAAGGTTTTCCTTCCTTGATTTCCCGGCACAGATGGCTGTCATTAGGGTATCGCCATCCCAACCGAAAATCACGTGAAAATGCGGATCTGACGCGGATTTGAACTTCAGCTTGCAACGTCTCTGTCGATCCACTCCGTCAGCACCGATAGCTTGAAACGCCACAGCTTGCCCACGTGAACGGCATTGATTTTTCCGCGATGGACAAGGCGCTGTAAGGTTCGGGGGTGAACCTTCAGGATGGCCGCTGCCTGGTAGCTGTCCAGCAAAGGCTCGCGGTCTATTCTCAGGCGGCTATCGGATGGACCAGTGCTTGCAGGCGCCTTCTTCTCGTCGGTCATGGCCTGGCTCCCTTCTGACAGGCGAACTCGCGGGCAGTTCTTCACCCGTGAGATTCGCTCTTAGAGGCTCGGCCGTCCAATGAAAATTCGGGTGCGTGTCATTCCACGCGGGAATGACCGAGGGGGATGGTCCATGCTCAGGCCGATACAAATCGCCTGATGGAGGCGTACAATTTTTCCACAGCCGGTGCCCGACTGCACCATGGCTGGACAATGCACGCTGTCCTTCCCGGACTCCCCACCTCGGAGGATAGTCATGATCTTGCTGCCAGAGATCCGGTTGCTGCAAGCAGCGATAGTGCTTGCCGACGAGCTACATTTTTCAAGAGCAGCCGACAGGCTGAATATGACTCAGCCCGCGCTCAGTAAACAGATACTGAAACTGGAGCGGAGCATCGGTCTTCAGCTCTTCCGACATAACCACAAGGCGGCCGAACTCACAGACGCCGGTCGGGTGTTCATTGCCGAGGCGCGCGAGGTCATTGCGCACGCGGAGAGAGCCATCCTGTCGGCACGGGCTGTCCAAAACGGATCAGTAGAAATCCTGAATGTCGGCAAATCCTCTTACACGGATCCTTTCCTTGTCTCCACCCTCATGTCGATCCATCTTCCCCTTTTCCCCGATATGAAGATCAAGCTCTGGAGCAACTTTTCAAATGAACTGGCTCACCAGGTCATTGCCGGGGCGCTCGACCTCGCGGTCATCACCGGCGTTCCCGACAAACCGCAGCTCAGCGTGATGAACATTGCGGACAATCCATTCTATATTGTTATGTCAATGGATGACGAGCTGGCATTGTATCGGGAGATTTGCTTGGAGCAAATGGACCGCCGGAACTGGGTGCTTGTTGGACAACACGCGAATCCACATCTCTACGACATGATCCAGTCCGTTGCAGCCGATAAGGGAGTGCATCCTGCGGACCTTCATCACTTCACGAGCCCCGAAGAGGCATCGGAATTGGTTCGTGAGCATATGGGATTGGCTTTCCTTCCGCGTGCTGCTGGCTGGAGGATCGCCCGCGATGGTCTTACGATGCGACCTCTGGCGGAAGACCGTCTGCGTCTCGTGACCGGACTTGCAGTGCGTACAGACAGCAAATCGCGGCTCGTCAATGAATTTGTCAAGGCTGCGGGCAGGAAACTCGCCGGGATGGGGCAGAGGACGCAGGCGCGACTCCCGCTTACAGCCTGACTTATTCACCTTTCGGTTCGTCAAGTCTGGATTCGTTCACTTCGCGGATTTCAAGGTTCAGTGGCCCCTCGCCTCCGCATCTGGGGCAAGCAAAGATCCCTGTCGTATGTGCTCGCCCTTCAAGCTCTTCTCTGCGGAATACGCTCCCGCAATGGATGCACACATGAACATGCAACAGAGAGTAGTTTGGCTTGTTGGGAGGCAGGGGTTGTGGGCTCATGAGCGAAATTCCCTTTCCAGTGCAGTGACCAGGCGCTGATTGTCAGATCGAGTGCGGATGCCAACACGGAGATACTGTTGGTTCAGCCCCTCGAAATTTGCGCAGGATCGGAGCACAATGCCGTATTCGAGAATTAGCCTTCTCCAGAGTTCAAGGCCGTTCCTCGTTTCTCGAACTTTCATCAACAGGTAGTTGGCATTTCCAGGGAAAACGGTAAGCCCAATTTCTTGCAATTGATGACTTAGCCAAGCGCGTTCCGTTATGTTTGTGACACGCGTTAGCTGCGCTGAATCCGCGTCCAGCAACGCCAAACGAGCTGCTTCGGCTGCGATTGAATCTATCGCCCACAAGGGTATGCCGGCGTCAATTCTGCAACGAACGCGTGGATGAGAGATGGCATAGCCGACACGCAGACCAGGCATCGCAAAAAACTTGGTAATCGAGCGGAGAACGATCAGTTCCGGCCGCTGTGCGGCTATCCCCGATAGGCTTTCTCCCGATGAGTAATCAATAAAGGCTTCATCAACTATAGTCACTACACCTAGAGCGGAAGCAGCTTGTTCAAGCGGACCGAGTTGTGCTGCGGGCATTAGCCATCCTGATGGGCTTTGAGGATTTGCAAGCAGAAGGGCCTGCGCCTTTGTTGACCTAAGTTCAGTCAGCACGCCTTCGCAGTCCACCATGAAGCGATCTTCTTCCCGCACCGTCAGTGTGAAACAATCGGTGCCACAGGCAGCGAGCACGCGCCTGTATCCGCCAAAGGCTGGCACTAGAACAAGGCAATTGCGAGCACCGATTGCGTTGATCGCGGCGGCAAGGAGGGACATGACGCCATTACCGACGGAGATCGATTCCTCCGCAACAGTTGCATATTGAGCGATAGCCTGCTTAAGGGCTCTGTACTGAATATCCGGATAACAAGTCAGTACCCGGCGAGCACGAATCAACTCGCACAGCGCGCCGGTGAGTGCATCGTTTGGCGGGAGCGGGCTGATGCTGGCGCTGAAATCGAGAAGCGATTCTTCCGCAATTCCGAAGTGCGCAGAGATGTCGCGCATTTGGCCACCATGCTCCGGAATGAATTCATGATGCATGGCGGTTTCCTCGCGTGAAGAGCCACGCTGCAGCGAATCCAAGCAGCGAAGCTGTGGCTACCAGCTTCAGCGCGCGCGCCGCCGCAAGACGATCCGGCTTCTGAAATTCGCGACCGAGATGGGGAGAGATAATCCGTTCACCTCCGTAGTGGTTTTCTCCACCGAGTCGTACGCTGAGTGCCCCCGCCATGGCAGCTTCCACTTGTCCGGCGTTGGGGCTCGCGTGCTGCGACCCATCTCGCAGCCATATTCGACCGGCTTCAAAGCCACAACTTGCAGTCAAGGCTTCGGCGGCGGTGCATATCAGCAGAGCGGAAACGCGTGCCGGTATCCAGTTGGCGGCGTCATCCAGCCGCGCCGCAACGCGGCCGAAATAGAAATACCGTTCGTCGCGATGGCCGATCATCGAATCGAGCGTGTTGACCGCCTTGTATGCCATAGCCAGCGGCGCCCGTCCAAGCGCCAGATAAAGCAGCGGAGCGACAATGCCGTCGCATAGACTTTCGGCCAGTGTTTCGATGACCGCCCTGCAGATCTCAGATTCGTTGAGTGTCCCCGTGTCGCGTCCGACAATCCAGGCAAGTCGCAGTCGAGCGCGCGAGATATCTCCTGCATCGAGCAAGCGCAAGACGCCCGCAGCTTCATGCAGCAAATCGCGGGTTGCGAGACAGGTGGAAGAGAGCCAGATCTCGACGGCTGCGCCGAATTTCCGATGATGGCGGGACGCCTTCCGGATAATCGCGGCGGTGACTGCGAAGGCCGCGATAGGCATCGAGACTCCAACCAGTCCGCCTGCAGCCAGCTCGAAATGTCTGCCTGAACCGCATCGGCGAAAAACCCGCTCCACTGCGTTAACAACCCAGCCCATAACGCGCACCGGATGGGGCAGCGATTCGGGATCACCAACGATCCAGTCGAGCGCATACGAAGCCGCAATTACAGAAGATCGCATCATGCGGGCACGGCCTCCGATCTCTCTGAGAGGAGCGGCAGGTCGAGTAGTCTGAAGACAGCATCGAGATCGAGAGCGCAGCTGAAGGTATCGGCAAGCCTGTCCAACTGCGCTTGCCTTTGGCGCTTCCAGTCGGTCAACTCGACTGGAGGGGGCAGGTGAAGCGCCGCATGTGCCGACTCGATGAAGGCGTGCCGAAATCCGTCTTCATCGAAGATGCCATGAACATAGGTGCCGAAAATGTGCCCATCCTGTGACACACAGCCATCCGTAATGACTTGTCCGGAGCGGGCGAGTTCGGCGAAAGGCAGCGCATTCTGGAGATATTCGGTTTCCCCCATGTGAATCTCGTAACCACGAACCTCGCATGGGGATATGTCACTTCCGAAGATCGCCGGTCTCTTGAGTTTTCCCTGTGCTGGAACTGTGACCTTGCTGCGCATCATTGTTGTCCGGATCGGCAAAAGCCTGAGACCAGGCTCGCTACCACCATGCTCCACCTCATCCGGGTCCCGAATCTCTTTCCCCAGCATCTGAAATCCGCCACAGATGCCAACCAGAAGACCGCCGCGTGATAGATGCTGCCGTAAGGGTTCTTCGAAGCCGCGCTCTCGCAGCCAGCGCAGGTCGCAAACGGTCTGCTTGCTGCCGGGCAGGATGACTACACCGGCGTTGTTCAGCTCTTCAGCGTTGCGCGGATAACGCAACGAAACCGAGGGTTCGGCCAGTAGCGGGGCAAAGTCGGTGAAATTGGAAATGGACGGAAAAGGAATGACGACGATCTGCAGCTTTCCTGACTTGGTTTGGCCGACTGTCCATGGAGCGTCTCCTGCGATGCCAAACGCCACGCTGTCTTCCTCGTCGAGTGCTAGTCGGTCCAGCCAGGGGATAACGCCCATGCAAGGTATTCCAAGCCGCTGCTCCATCGTGCGAACGCCAGGCATCAACAACGACTGGTCGCCACGAAATTTGTTGATTATGAATCCGCGAACATACTTACGTTCTTCTTCATCCAGCAGCTCACAAGTTCCAAGAAGAGAGGCGAAGACGCCGCCGCGGTCGATATCGCCCAGGAGCAGGCAGGCCGCATGAGCGAACTTCGCCATGCGCATATTGACGATGTCACTTTCCTTGAGATTGATCTCCGCCGGCGAGCCAGCTCCTTCCAGCACAATCACGTCGTGGTTCGAGGCAAGTTCGTGATAACTCTCTTCGACGATTGGCAGCAGTGTCATTACGCGATGATTGTGGTATGAGCGAGCTTCGAGATTCCCCCAGACTCTTCCCCGCACGACGATTTGCGCAGTGCTGTCGCGGCCCGGTTTGATCAGGATGGGGTTCATGTGAACAGACGCCGGAATACCGGCAGCTTCAGCCTGCAGCGCCTGGGCGCGGCCTATCTCATAACCGTCCGGTGTAGCCGCCGAATTCAGCGACATGTTTTGCGCCTTAAACGGGGCCACACGATAACCGGCATGCGCAATGATGCGGCAGAGCGCCGCAGTCGTCAGAGATTTGCCGACATGCGAGCCGGTCCCCAGCACCATAATGGCCCGAGCAGTCATCGGGTTTTCTCTCCCCGTTGCGCGGAGCGATCGAAGAACTCTTCTCTAAGGACGGATTTAAGGCTTACCCTCTCTTCCCACCCGACGCGCTCCAGATCGGGACGCGACGCAAATTCCTCGATGTAGCCGATGCAGAGATATGCGACCAGTTCCACTTCAGGTGGAATTCTCAGGAGGTTCTTCATCGCAATCGGATCAAGGATGCTGACCCATCCCACGCCAATGCCCTCCGCCCGTGCAGCCAGCCAAAGATTCTGGATCGCACAGACAGCCGAATAAGCCGGTGTTTCAAGCATCGAATGCCGCCCTAAAGCGTGCCCTTGCTCACTATTCGGATCGCAAGTCACACACAGGTGCTGCGGGGCTTCCAGTAACGCCTCCAACTTGAGGCGCGCATAGAGTGCGCGCCGCCCTCCCGTGTAGAGCGCAGCGGCGGTATCTCTGGCCCGCGTAAAGATTTCGTGGACCTTGGCACGCTGCGCGGCATCGCGCACCACGATAAATCTCCAAGGCTGCATCAGGCCCACCGATGGAGCCATATGCGCAGCGTTCAAGAGCCGGAGCAAGACATCGTTCTCCAGCGGACGGGGCAGATACCCCGAGCGCACATCGCGCCTCTCTCGAATCGCGCGATATACTGCTTCCTTCTCTGCTTGCGTAAAGCCGCTCTTGCTTTTCATTACCATGCTCTCGACCATCGTGGCCCCGCTTTCTGCTCGTCTCTCAAACGAGAGTCCACTCGGGCCTCAAGCTCGATCTGTCGTGCAAATAGCCAGATCAGGTCGGAGAGACGATTGATGTAAGGAAGTGATTGCGGGTGGACAGCGCCACCAGCTTCTATGAGACGAACGACGCACCGCTCTGCGCGCCGGCAGACCGTGCGGGCTACTTCAAAAGCGGCGGACTCTGCGTGAGCGCCAGGCAACGACCAATCGGAAAGGATGCCGTCTTTTGCCTCGATGGCGTGAACCATGCCCGTAAGCTGATCTACATCCTCTACGGTGAGTTGCGGCGGCGCCTTCTTGCTTTCAGGCGGAGTCGCCAAAGCTGACCCGACGCGGAAAAGCGTTTTCTGGATCTCGTGTATGGCAGAACAAATCTCCGGATTGCTGCAGATGCTTCTCGCGAAGCCCAGCGATGAGTTCAACTCATCGACTGTTCCATAAGCGTCGACCCGTAGATCCGCCTTGGAGACGCGAATGCCTCCGGCCAGCCCCGTCTGGCCGCCGTCTCCTCGCATCGTTGCAATGCTCATATTCCCTCCTGGCTGTGGCAACCAACCTGTACCTTCTCACGCGAACCTCGCACGACTGTGTCTCGATGTGGACGGAGATAGCGAAGCACCATCCCATGAACAAGAAAATCTGTCACCATCGGTGGACGCTTGGAGAATAGAACCTCCTCCGCAAAGAACTGGCTGCCGACAGCACCCATCTTGGCAAGCGTCTCGGCGTACATCACCACTGCGGGGACCAAACTTATGCCTTGTTTCAGCAAACGAAACGACCGATGATAGCCGTCCCGCAGAAACCAGCGGTCGCCATAGGACGCAACCTCGATGTAGGGACTTCTCGACGGCGCATGGATCGGAAGAGCCAGGTCGAGAAGTTGCTTCCACGTCGCCCCATGCTCAAGCTTCGGGTGATCTTCGCCTGCAAACCGAACCCGGCGTTGGAATGCGATGAGCTTTCGGAGATCAACAATGGCAAGCTTCCAGGCGAGGCCATCGAACTCGCCGCTATCCGCGACGGCATTCTTCCGGGTCGCAAGCAAATTGGCTAGGTGGCGGGATTGTTGGGCGGAAATGGGAGACTCCGCCCGATGCGGCTCACGCTGCTTCAGTGTGCGCTGCGCATGGCAGGCTGCACCCTTCAGTTGTTCAGGTGTAAGCGAGCCGCGATCAACCGGATCATCGAATCCCCATGCTGCCAATTCCCGGATTTGAAGATGGTGTGGATTCACGGTAGCACCTCGCACACGGATGGCAGGCTGGTCGCAATGACTGTAGCTCCGTAAGCCGCAGTCCTTTCCCAGGCTTCGCTTTCAGCGAAGCCGAAAAACTTTGTGAGCGCATGGCGCATTACGCCGCGATGCGTGACGACTGCTATCGTCATACCCACCGCTTCACACAACAAGGCCGCAATTGCTGTTTCTACCCGCGCGGTGAAGGCTGTATAGGTTTCGCCACCAGGGGCGCTACGCGAAGGGAATTCCTGGAGCCAAAGGTCTGCTTCATGCGGAAATTGAACTTCAATCTCGTTCCAAGTGAGCCCTTCCCACTGTCCGAAATCGATCTCGCGAAGTCCAGTCAAACAGTCAATCGCGATTCCGGTGCGTTGCGCGATGGCTTTTGCGGTTTGTGAGGCGCGGCGCAGATCGCTCGAATAGATACGCTCTATGTCCAGCTTTGAAACGTTCTCTGCAACATGAACTGCCTCACGTTTTCCGACCGCATTAAGCTCCGGATCACTGCGGCCGCAGAATCTGCCGGCCATACAGGTCTTGCCGTGGCGAATTAGAACGATGGTGCTCATCCGTGCCAGACCCCGCAAAAGTAGACTGCAATCAGCGTGAGCTGGGCGCTTGCACCAAAACAGTCGCCCGTGATCCCGCCAATGCGATGCTTGTAGTACAGACCGCTGAGAAGCGTCACCACGGATGCAGCGGCAAGCGGCCACATCATTGACATACGCAACAGGAAACCGACCACGACGAGCACGGTCAGAGTCCCTACTGCCAGCGATATGCCAGAAATCTTCCCGGCAATCCGGGCTCCCTGACTCGCACTCTTCCGAGCGCCAGAAAGGGCGGTGCCGAGGGGTAGCATGATCCATCGGCAGAGAACTTCAGCGGAGATCGCATATTGGATAAATCTGTTGGCCGGCAGATAAGCAAGCAGAAGTACGCGCGAAGCAACGGAAAACACGATGGCCAGGGCGCCGAAGCTGCCGATGCGGCTGTCCTTCATGATTTCGAGCGTCTGTTCCCGGTTCCACCCTCCGCCGAAAGCATCGGCTGTGTCGGCAAGGCCGTCTTCATGCAGGCCGCCGGTTATCAGTGTCGAAAAGAGCACGATCAGCAGCGCAACGACTGCAACGGGAAGATGCGGCGAGAGCAGCCAGTAGATTCCGGCGTCACCTGCGCCGACCGCAAGGCCCACCAGGGGAAAGAACTTCGCCGCACGGACCAACACATCCGGCTCATAGGTAAGCCTGACGAGTGGCAGCCGGGTCAGGAACTGGAATGCCGTCGCGATGTCCTCGAAGATTCTGCTCATTCGACCGCCTTGCTCACTCCCGCGGACGAGAATGTCGCCATCTCGGCGAGCACCCGAACCGAGGATTCGATCAGGGGCATCGCCAAGACCGCGCCCGTCCCTTCGCCCAGCCTCATTCCGAGGTTGAGTATCGGTGTCAGTCCTATATGTTTCAGCAGGTGACGGTGCCCGGGCTCCTCCGAGCAGTGCCCGGCAAAGAGGTATTCCCTTACGTCAGGTGCAATATTGAACGCCAGCGCCGCCGCTGCTGTCGAAATGAACCCGTCGCAGACAACGGCTATCCGATTGGCCGCGGCCGAGAGAATGAAGCCGGTCATGGCCGCAATCTCCAGGCCGCCCACACAGTGCAAAATCTCCAGAGGTTCCGGGGTATCTGCCGTGGCATCGAAGTGCTGCTTCAATGATCGTCTTATGATGTTCAGCTTGCGGTTTTTTCCGGCCATATCGAGCCCTGCGCCACGGCCGGTCACTTCGCCGAGGGGCCGCTTTGTAACCAGGGAAGCAATCGCGCTGGCAGAGGTCGTGTTCCCAATTCCCATTTCCCCGACAGCAACCAGATGCTGGCCTTTTTCGCCGGCCCTAGAAGCCATGCGAATGCCGACTTCGAGGGCAGCGGTAAGCTCCTCATGAGAGAGTGCTGGCTCGCGACGCATGTTCCGGCTACCGCCACGAACCTTCGCACGTTCCAGTCCCGGCGCGTCCTCGAATTCCCCATCGACACCTACATCGACAACCGTAAGCTCAGCGCCGTTCAATCTTGCAAGGACATTGATCGCGGCGCCGCCGCTAAGGTAATTGCGCACCATCTGTGCCGTCACCTCTCGCGGGTATGCGCTTACTCCTTCCGCAGTTACGCCGTGATCGGCGGCAAACACATAAGCGCCTCGCCGCAAGGGCAGCGGGATATTTCCCGAGAAAATCGAAAACATCTGAACCGCCAGTGCCTCCAGCCGGCCGAGGCTGCCAATCGGTTTGGTCAGGTTATCGAGTCGCCGCCGAGCTTCGACGGAGTATCGTGGGTCGCAACGCTTGACACATGAAACGACATCGGCAAGAGGGGCGGGAAGAATCTGAGTCATAGGGCGCGCTCCATTCGGTTTCGGGTACGCTCCAGCAGCCTGGGACGATGCCGAGGAGAACAACGGAAGGCGTTCTCAAGGACTTCAGGCCGCAACATATCCTCAGGAGAGCCCTGTTGCATTGGCTCATCCAGACTCATCAGCCACACGGAAGAAAAGGTTCCCTCGATCAGCGCCAGATCGTGCATCGACGCAACAATTGCGATCCCCTCGCTACGCAACGAATCGATTAAGTCGATCATCTCGAATTGGCGCCCGATGTCCAGGTGCTGCATCGGCTCGTCCAGGAGGAGCAACTGAGGCTCTTGCGCAAGGCCGAGCGCGATCTTTACGCGCTGGCGTTCGCCACCGCTGAGTTGGTTGAATACACGCGCACGTAACGACCATGTGTCAGTCCACTCCATGGCTTGCC
>Ga0335072_10012321_pt1 | contig 12212 bp, 15 predicted proteins | sample Lox_Sample_21_FD_206725 | JGI IMG/M metagenome (GOLD analysis project Ga0335072, IMG submission 206725) | Soil microbial communities from Loxahatchee National Wildlife Refuge, Florida, United States - Lox_Sample_2.1 | ecosystem: Environmental > Terrestrial > Soil > Wetlands | place: USA...
ATGTCACTGCCCTTCTTGTCCTGATTTGAAGAATTGTATGCAAGTTCTTCAACCCTATCAGACAAGCTCAAACATATATACAGGTTCTATTTCTGAACCCAGCCCAGGCAGGCAAACGCTTCGATGCTTTAGAAATTTTTCATAATGTCAGCAACAGGTTCATCGGTCTGGGGGTACCACTTTGATTCTGCTACCCAGTCAGCCTCTCTGGCTAACTATGACGATTAAAGAAGCGTATCGGAATCTTACAGACATGCAATGGGCTATAGCTTCTTGTAGAGAATCCTTCGATACTTCTACACCGCTCATCGAGGTGTGCTCATGTATGATGCACCTACTGCAGGCCTTGCCGTTGAAGCTTAGAAGACGCTCTACCGAAATGAACAACCTCTTTGGGAAAGGGGATCTAGAAACAAATTCTATGAAATAGGAGAATAAGGGCAGATTTCAGCGGTCGGTATTTGGTTTATCCATCGAAAGGCATTGGGCTTGACTTATATATGTAAGAAGACGTCTGGAAGACGTATCTAATGTTATACTAATTTCCTATTTCTAGTATATTGCTAATTTGTGAAACTACCAGGGGAAAAAAAATAGAAGATGAAGAAGCCAGCATATTGCGGCTAGAAGTCAGGGAGCTTCTCAACCCTGTTTACTTACTACTTTGGGTAATTCTTAATCTATGAACCTTGACTTCTGAGACAAAGTTCTAGATTTCTACCAAGAAGTCTATCTATCATATATCACGCTTTCTTATGTTATTTAATAAGAGAAATAATCGTCTGTACAAGAGACCTGAGTGGATCCCTGTTCAGTCTGTTTGGGTAGACCGTTCAGCATGGATCGACACTAGATGGTTCCTGCTGTCGTCATTGGTATGGAAGCACGCACATGTGCGACAGAAACTACTATTAAACGAGTTCGCTTATATCGGTTTCAACTTACTATGCTATTCAGTATTGGTTAGAGATGATGTAGACAGTGTGAACATGGGCGCAACGTGGCTTGTTAACGGCAGTTTGCAGTGCATGGCAAAGCCAAGCAAACAGCCGGCCAGCGCCATCCATCATTCACGAGAATATCGCCAGGTTCCTCTGCGCTTCTGATGATGCGACAAGGTCCGATTTGGCTGCAAAACTCTATCTTGCGGTATATATGGCATCAGCTAGATTCCTACACCCTTAATATAAGTGCTCTGTCAATTTCATATGCATCATAATAGTCGTCATTTCAGACAGCATTATCTAAATTGTATCAGCTTCAACGTTGTACGAACGGCACGTTCGGGCTCTGCCCTGTTTCCTGAATACAATCGGTTCCACAGAGCATGGTTCGCCAACGGAACATTGCACCTGATAACGTAGCGGTGCGGGCCTCAACGACCTTAGGTATGCAGGGCACTGCAGTCATAGTCCCGTTGGGTCAAACTTGGCAAACGTCTTCAGATCTCCCCGCGCTCTGTGAAAAGTCCCTGCATGTAGTGACCATTTATGCTTGACATTCCTTATCGGGAATGGAAGAATTTGGCGCCTCAAGGAACTCGAGCATCAGCCAATCCAGCGTAACAACTGTGGACCATTACCATCAAGTGAAACTTCCTTTCTCCCCGCCCCACTCCTCCCTGAAATTAGAATTATAGCTGCTCTTTCCTTTTAAGACATCACCTGTTCATGCCATGCAGCTCAACGTAATCGTCGAATGACATTCTGGGTGCCTCATTTACGAGATTGGTCTCGATATCCTTTGCCACATACAGTACTTGTTAGAGTTGAGCTGTGCGATCTAGGCAACGGGGAGGTCGCTACAGGATACGCTCAAAAACCTATCAGATCTTAAAAATGTTCTACTCGAGAGAGCACGGTGAGCATACTGGGGTTATTCTTCAATTTATGTACGCCGTTGTGCCGACACGGCATGCCGATAGAGCTGGCGGGACGCCCAAATTGGGACATCCACACCAATCTTCGTCTACCATGGTTCCAGCGGTTTCATCTAGTGTAAAATGGGGAGGGGAATGGTACTAAATGTATCGCGATGCTTAAGAATGTGTTTCTAAAATACACCTGCCCGACAAGGTACATTCCTCGCCATACGGTAATGGTTGCAAATCTAATTTAATAGTCTGAGGATTATTTGTGCAATCATCAGATAGACAAGGGAATGAAAGACCTCGTACATCATGCTGCCTTGCTGCATGATGTTGGCTTATTGCAGTTTTTCCTACTTTCTGGCGAATTGGATGCTATGCTCGTTTCTCAAAGCACGGGGCGCTGCATTCCACTGATATCTTATATTAGATGTCGAAATGTTCTCATGTCTGGTGCAGCAGTTGCAATCCTCAATAGAGATATATCTCATCACGTGCTGTTCGCGGCTCGTATCCATATCCCGGGAAGATCATATCAGATGAAAGCTAAGGCCGATGAAATTCTAAGCTTTCCATAGACTCCATTCTCTACTTAGAAATTTTGTACGACTTACATCATCGTTGTGTGAGCGGACCTGTCCCGGAGGAAGCGGATCGTGCAAGTCTGCCGCACATCATACATACATGAACCTTCAGATAAGCTGCAGTCATCTTAGGATACTTTGGATATTTCGGGTCGTCAAAGGATTACAGTCCATGTTTACGCCTCTCCCACTCATGAGACTGAAGAAAACTTCATAATGTCAGTACAGGGAAGTATTCCATTTCTCTGTTATTATCTATTCAGATATAAAATAGCATCCGTTTCGTTATAATATTTTTCGTAGGTTCACTAAGGGCGTCTACAATCTGCTTCAGACTTGCGTACTAGAACTAGTCATGGATAAATCAATCTAAAATGAAGAATATAGAGTTGGAAGGCAAGCCATTCTCTATGTCGTGTAAAGACATCGAGCAGCCCAAAATCGAACAGTCTTTTGATATCATTGTATGCAGCGAAGATAAAGATATATTGTCCCTCTCAGATGCAGCGTGAGCGCAGACTCAACAAGCCCATCCTCCGTCAGCACCATATACCATGCCAGTGACAAAGCTGGCCTCATCGCTCAGCAGGAACGCAATTACATATCCTATCTCCTCGGGAGTACCCATTCTCTTGATAGCACTAGGCTCATTATGCTCCGGCTGGCCCTGAATAGCATCCGCCTTGACCATCAGCGGCGTCTGTATCGCCCCGGGAGCCACCGCATTAACTCTAATATTCCTCGCCCCAAACTCTTTCGCAGCCGTACGAGTCAAGCCCACAACGCCATGCTTGCTAGTCACATATGCGCCGTGGCCTGCAAAACCTAATTTCGCCAAAGGATTAGAGGTTAGCTACTAATGGTTTTCGTTGCTGGTGGCTAAGGGATGAATGGTCACACTTACCCATAATACCCTGTATACTAGCCACACTCACAATGTTCCCTCCATCAACCACAGCCCGTAGTTCGGCTCTCAAACAATAAAAGCACCCCGTGAGATTAACCGCCATGATCTTATCCCACTCTTCGTCTTCTGTCTCAGCGATGCTCCGGATGCCATGGTGTTTGCCTATGATGCCAGCGCAGTTCGCGGCGCCGTCTAAGCGGCCGTACTTGTCTACTATAGACTTGATCCAAGAGTCGACTTCGCTGCGTTTTGAGATGTCGACTTTGGTGATCATGTGCGGCGCGGGAGGGTTTAGAGAGGAGAAGTAGCTGCTGGTGGAGGAGAGCGCGATGGGGTCCACGTCGGCGATGCAGACCGTTGCGCCACGCGAGGAGAGGATTTTGGAGGTCGAGAGGCCAATTCCCGAGGCGCCCCCAGTGAGGGCTATTATTTTGCCTTGCATTGACATTTGGATTGGCTTGGTCTGAAGGGAGGAGCAGGTATGGGAGTTGAAGATGGCTTTCTTAGCGTATTTGACAAGGAGAGACTGATGCGGAAGAGAATGGAGAATGTAATCCAAAAGAGTTGCAAAGGGAACTCTGTCACGGCATGAGATTTCCTACATTTTGTTTCGTGGATTTGGATCCCGGGTTATCTCATTGCGATCGTTTTCATACGTCATGCAACGTAACGTTGTTTGGAGAGGTTGCATCAGAGTGGTGAAGCTTATGAGGGGAAGGTGGGGTTAGAGTTACAGGGGAGAGCTACCCCACACCTGCAAGGCGCTGTGAACAGCCGTTAGGGAATGCTTTCCGAACTCACTGCTACTCTACAACATCTCCCAACCATTGCATAGCTTGATTCTCCACACCCAAGATGCGCTGGACGCTCTTGAATGCGGCACTGCTTGCAATATTTGCAATATCTACTGCCTCAAGGCTGACGCCTCCAGTCCTGCCATTGGTGGTGCGAAATCCATATTTGAGTACGTGGCTTGGAAGCGCCAGAGGAGCGCCTTGGGAAACATGGCCTATGTTCTATACAGGTCAAACAGTAGGTTTCAATGGCTTTGTTTTGCAAAAATCTGGCTCATACCCAATATAGACCGGGCTTTCTGTGATTGCCGCTGTTCCTCGTTTCCGTGCTGTGTACCCTTTGCTTGGTAGACCTCAAGACTGTCTGGAGCCCAATGGAGAAAGGCAAGCTCTTTGACAGAGACAATAGACATGAGACTAATTCGCCTAAAGCTTTCATATCTCATACCCTGACTATAGAGGTGCAAGTTTTGACGCATCTACTACAAATTTTACGTATCACATTCCAGCACTGGATACCAACGAGCCGTTAGAGGTCGTTATATCATTCCTTTCCCCTATCACGCCGACCTCAACCCTTCGGCAGTCTATACCAGCATCTTATATCGTCATATATGTCAGTGGAACGTTTGATGTGAATATATACATTGATGTCAGCGGAGAATGGGTCAGTGGCGACACGAATAACAACATCACGTGGGAGTTTGAGAATAACCCGTTCGGTGATGATACAAATATACCTAGACTGAAACGATGGAAGGTCAAAAGAACAGAAGAGCAACTATTTACGGAACATAGTGACCGTGCTGAATGGGGTACCTTGCACTTTGTCGGTCCTCCTGATGTCGAACACGAATCTGGCGCCGATGCCCTGCTTCGACAACACTTTGCTCGTACTGGTACACTGCGGAATGCCGTAGATCATGGATTTAGGAGGATCAGGGAAGATTGGCCTGTCTTTGCCTTTGCGAAGTCCTTCAAGCTCGGCAGGACATTGGCAACGTCTGGTGGGATCAGTCATGATAGTGTCCAGTTCACCATTGCCCATATTCAAGATCCAATTGTCCAATATGCGGCACCCCAGGGCTTGGTTAGAATGCAGCCACTATGGATGTCATTTTTCCCTACCGCGGAAACGTTACTTAGCTTTCATTATTTCGATTTCAGCACATCTATCAAGCTCGCCAGCAATTACTCCGAGCAGCTTGCACATGATGCCCTACGTTCCAGCTCGGAGGATTATAAAGACATTGTTGCATTGTCTGCCCGTCAAGTACTCGGTGCTACCAGCTTCTCAGGCACCCCTGAAAGTCCCATCCTCTTTTTAAAAGAAATCTCTTCAAATGGCGACTTCCAAACCGTTGACGTCATATTCCCAGCTTTGCCATTTTTCTTATATACAAGCCCTAGATGGTTGGCATACCTTCTAGAGCCATTGATCGAACATCAGGTCAGTGGCTTATATCCAAACAATTACAGCATGCATGATCTTGGTGTTTTCCCCAATGCTACTGGTCATTCTGATGGGAATGATGAATATATGCCCGTTGAAGAATGTGGGAATATGCTTATCATGGGACTCGCTCTTGTCAACACTCTTAAATATGAGAGTCAACCAGGGAGTGTCTGGTCTGCTTCTGGTAAGGCGGCTTCTAACGACGACACTGGCGGTGCCTTTTCTCTCACTGTTGATGAAGACGGCCTAGACAATGTATGGAGTGTTAGCGGCGGCGGAAGAGGGAATAAGGAAGCTAGGGAATGGGTCAGCCGGTCCTATACGCTCTGGAAGCAATGGACTGGATATCTTGTTCGCGAGGCTTTGATTCCCAGCAATCAACTTTCGACCGACGATTTTGCAGGCTGGCTAGCGAATCAAACGAACTTGGCGCTCAAAGGAATAATAGGAATCAAAGCTATGAGCGAGCTGTCGGAACTTTTGGGTAAAATGGATGATGCAAAGTACTACCGCAACATCTCGGATGTATATATAAAGAAGTGGGAGGAGTATAGTCTCGCCAGAGATGGTACACATGCTAAGTTGGCTTATACCTGGTACGGATCATGGACAACGATATATAATTTGTTTGGGGACGCTTTGCTATGCTTCCATCTATCATCAACATCACCTGCACCAATTAGGCATCAGCAAAGCCAGAAACCCATCCAAGAAGAGGTCTCAGGGCAGGGCTCGAGAACGAAATTCGTGCACGAGAATGTTTATAAGATGCAGAGCAAGTGGTACCACTCAGTGCGTCAGAAGTATGGGCTACCGCTTGATAGCAGACATCTTTACACGAAAAGCGATTGGCAATTCTTCGCCACGGCTGTGACCAGTAAGAAGGTCAGGGAGGAGATTGTGCAGAGCATTGCACTTTGGGTCAATGAAACAGTGACCGGTTAGCTGCTTACCAATATTTGTTTCATTGAGATGCTAACATGTCATTAGATCGTCCAATGACGGACCTGTATGAGACAGAAGGCGAGGGTGCTTTCGCCGGGTCTAGCTTCTTTGCTCGCCCGGTTGTTGGGGGGCATTTCAGCTTCTTGGCTTTGGATAGGGTGTGCAATGGTAAGGCTGTTGCTGGGTTGGGATTCTTGGATGACGAAGAGTCGAGCACGTTTAGCGGTGAGAAGGTTGTGGCTAAGGGTCCTATACAATGGGGCGAGTTGTAGTACAAACTGCGACTAGCGTGGGATTTAGCGAACACTTGGCGCGTTTGGATGTCTCGCAGCCTGTTTATCCCCAGGACACATTTCATCTTCACCTCAACCCATTCTTTAAGACGGGTCGAATGCACCTCACCGTCAGACTTCAAACATAGTGACTTCATCGTGCCTGTAGTCACTCATCTCTTTGAGCATCCGTTCCATAAGTGACGGCTCTCGAACTTCACTTCGCTTCCCTGCACAAATTTCTCTCCCGAACAGACAGCATTAAACACATTCAACATGGCTTCTATGGACTATGAGAATGAGAATGGTGCTCGTGGTTACGAGGGTCAGTCATCTAAACCTGCTCACTTACTGAACCGTCTTCCTCTTCGCCCTCAGGCAAGATCGACCTCAGGTTCTGACATGTTCACAGACGAGCCGCCGCGTTACGAGCGCGACCGTAGTGCTTCACCCCGTCCTACTCGTCGCAACGAGAGCCCCCGAGGTGGTGGTAGCCGCCGATCTCCTTCTCCCGGTGGTAATGGTCATATGGACCCTCGGTCAGTTCGTTCCTAATCTTTATCGATCTCCACAATATCTAACGCGTGTTAGTGGACCCAAGAATGACCGTGGCCCACCTCCCCAGGATGATGGTGCTGTCAATCCTGGCTCTAACCTTTTCGTCACTGGTATCCACCCTCGTCTCTCTGAGACTGAAGTTACTCGCCTTTTCGAGAAGTATGGTGAGGTTGAGAAATGCCAGATCATGCTTGACCCTCACACCAAGGAATCTCGTGGCTTCGGTTTCGTTAAAATGGTCACTGCTGAGCAGGCTGATGCTGCCAAGGAAGGTCTTCAGGGTGAGGTTATCGAAGGCCGCACCTTGAGCATTGAGAAGGCTCGTCGTTCTCGCCCTCGTACTCCCACACCTGGCAAGTACTTTGGTCCGCCAAAGCGAGGCAAGCATTCCCAACTCCATTGTCTTACACAATTAACTAAAACACCAGAAGATGACCCGCGTGGCCCTCCACCAGGCCGATATGGTGACCGTTTCGATGATCGTCGTCGTGGTGGTGGAGGCTATGGTCGCGATGATCCATACAGCTACCGTGGCTCCCGTGGGGACGATCGTGGTGACCGTGGTTACAGCCGACGTGATCGCGACGACGGATACGCTCCTCGTGGCATTGACCGCTATGCTGGACGTGATGATCGCTACAGCCGTGGCGGAGACGAGCGACGTGGCGGTGGTGGAGGATACTCTGATCGTTATGATCGAGGCGGTGATCGCGACGGTGGACGCTCATCCCGAGATGCTGCTCCAGCTGCCGCATATGGTGACCCAGCTCCTCGTGGAGAGCCTAGGGAGCCATATGGAGGTAGAAATGATGATGAGAGATATTCCCGTCGTGGATATTGATCGCTAACCAAAGCAGGTGCGGAGCGCCCTTCGCGTTAAATGAGCACGATCTCAATCGCCATAACGAGTTGGATCGGCGGCTTTCATTGATGCGAGTGCACTTCCACTTGAGATGGCATTTCCAATTTTTCGTTGTCCACTGCTTCTGCGGTGGTACAAACAAAAGTGATTGTTCCATTAGGTAGAAAACGACTCGGCGGAGTGAGCGGAGCACGGCTAGTTTCGACTTCTACTTGCTACGGTGCTAGGATTTCATTTGTCTTATATCAGGTCTCTTCGGCACGACATTCAGTCAATATGGCGGATCTTAATTTCAGACGCACAAGGCCTACTTGGTTCATGTTTTTCCCCTGGATCACAGCACGTCTTTTCGATGCACCATCTTGTCCTCTTGTACCAATACAGCTTCGCTTCGGCTTTGTCTTTCGGCATTTACTCCTTCGGGGTTACGAACTTCGTCAGTAGTCGCCTGATATAATCGAAACAACTCAGCCTCACCTCGTGATCGCAATGACGATAATTGACAGCAATACACAGCGTGCTTGTTAATCGACGCGAATGAACTCGTTGCTAATCTGACGCCTGCCAGCTCTTCAATAAATCAGCCCGGCACCTTGTAATCCCTCACCCGACCACTTAACGCATAAGAGTAACAACTTAATTTGGATCGTCCCCTCAGCCCACCGAAGGATTTTGATTTGACAAAGATATATACGCCTAAATATAATCGATGCTCCATGCCCAGAGCTACACCATAATTCGCGAGAAAGGTAAAATCTTGTTGTTGATGAATGTTGCTGATGCTCAAATTTAGGTGTTGTTTGAGTTTGTGTAAGAGTACATGCATGGCGGTGCCTCTATTACCGAATTCGCAATGCGGCAACCCTTGCTTCAATATCTGAGACAAATAACACAAAAACATATGACGCGAAACAAATCTCCATTTAGGCTCCAGTTTAATTGTACCATCCTGACGCCATACTGCCCCTTACCGAATCATGCCGATGGTTCTTACATGCTATTCCATCGAATCGCAAACTCAGTTATCACAGCTGGAATAATTGCAGACAATCGTGCAGCTCGACAAACCTGCATTTAGATTACTTAGCATCCTGAAAGTGTCTTTGATCGGCCTTGATATTTGTGGTTTGAAAACATAGTCCTACGGCTGATGGGTTGATTTGGCTTAAGGTGGCATTGATGCATTTCTCTTGATATGGGTTGACGTTATTGGAGTGTTTATTGGAGTTGTATAGAGAGGTCGGATGTTTTCAAGCACGGAGACTACTCATAACATGGAGCACAGAACATGTCTCAAATGTAAATGTCGCTGCTTTTAACGAATTGTTTGGAGGTTTACAGTAGATGCTTTGATAGTCCCAAGGGGAAGGATAAAACATAGCAGGATGCATTATAAACTTGATCAAAGAAGATTTTTTAGATTACCTAGTCCATGAGTGCTCAATATCAGATAGGGTTATTATACACCAGCCCCAAGGTAAAAGAGAAAAGCTGAAACTCCAGGATACATGCGCTGTAAGCACGTGAGCAATACGTCCGTTCATTAACCAAGAATTAGGTAATTCAGAACGCATCAGCAGATCCGAATTCCGCAGATATCAATACTCGTGCCCTCGACTTCGGCCTTGCGGCCGAAATACGCTTTGACTACTTCTATGATGAAGGCGTGGTCGTGGGAACTCCATTGGTCAAGGCCCATCTTAGCAATGTCGGCGCTGTTGATGGAAATGGGAGGCCCTTCTTCGCCGTCAGCCTCGTTGCTGTCGTGCAAGACGGTTTCTTCCCCTTCTTCATCATCATCTGAGTTTGTGGCGTCGATGATGTCAGAGAGTGTAGTGAGGATGCGGGCCGTGAGGCGGTGGAAGTAGGCAATTATGGCCATTTCGCGCTTGGCGCTTTGGTCTCCGAGCCCTTGCTGCTGTGTGAGCATCTGTGATAAGGATGATTGGGAGCGTGAGCGCGCAGATCTGGGCGTCTGCGGGTCGGCATTATTGCTGAAACCGTCGAGAAGGATGTTGTCGTTCTCGCTTTCATCTTCAGTGGCGATGCGGCGCTCGCCGGCGGATGCCCACCACATGAAACCTGCATAGGCGAGGGCGGACCAGGAGAGTGGCTCGACTATGTGGTCTGTGTCGGAGGTGTCAAGTAGCGGACCATCAGGTGCAAGTGCTGGCCCGGAAGATGAGGGTCTAAGGACTTCTCCATTTGCAGTATTCGTGGTGTTGGATCTGCTCAGCGACGGGCTCTCTGGTTCTACGGCTGTCCGTGAAAGACCCCATTTCAGTGCCCTATAGCGACGGAGATCACGCTGAGTAGCTTTGATTTCTGTGCCTCGTGGTGACTCGATTTTAGGCCAGACCTTCTCCTTTGCATTTGTGGAATACGAAGGCGGTAAGGTGATCAGGACGTCGTACAAGCTATTTTTCATTGTTAGAATATCATCGGTAGTGCAAGCTATCCAGCCCTGTCCGGCATCTTCAACTTCTTCTTCTTCTTCTTCTTCGTCCTCGATTGCAGGTTGGGAAGTGGAAGCCTTCAGATCGTCCTCTAAGAAAGGAATGTCATGAACACCAATTGAAAAGAGCGGCCGAAGGCGTTGAGGTGGAGCCGTTGGAGCGAGGAGGTCAGTAACAGCGAGGGGAATATTTGACAGTATAGAAATATCGTATACTACACCACATTATCAATTAAAGTACTATTAGGGCTTTGTGGGAGGTTAGATTACCAAAGTCACATGTTTGATGCACAGGGGCATGTCCAGAGATCAAAATTCGCCGCCGGAGCAGCGCGGCACGGTGTACCGGAAATATTAATGGTCCGAATAAATCCAAAAGTGCAGATAAATTCCAGGCAGGATGATGTGTAGCTAGACTGTGTCCTGGCTGGAGCAATACGGTACCATCAGATGCTGATCGATTTCTACCATGGCCTTTCACCCACCCTGGCTGTTGTCTGATCGGCTGGAACCTCGTGCTCGAAGGGGATTCCACAGAAATATCGTATTTTTTTGATTTAGGATCATTATCTCCCTTGTGAGATTCCCAGTAGGCTTCTAAGACCTTTGTTTCTTGTGGGGCTATGGCAAGTTTCCTAGAGAATGATAAGTATGTAAACAGCAATAAGGGGGCTGTAAAGCTCACTGTGCCATATCCATCAGATTATCAGCATGCTTCCAGCTCCTACCTAATCTGCCATAGCTTAGAGGTACGAGGACGCCCACAGCTATCATCCGCGCATTCCTGGATTCCTCCGACGCAGGGGCATTGACGAAGGCGCTGAGACCTGCATAGCGGTCATGGACGAAATATATCAGGTCCTCACTAACAGTATGTAACCCAGATGGCAAACTTTTATATTCCACAACTCCCTCAAGCTCAATGCCCGGTAAAGAACGCCTCCAACCAATGGTATAACCAGCTTTAATATCGAAGTATATAAGGAAAAGAGCGGATAATGGTGGTAAGTCGGATGTTACAGGTGCACTTTTCGGAAGCTCAACTCTCATCTGTCCTTGGCCTCGACGTGTAGCGGCCATCATGGCTCGAACTCACATACATTGTAGTGCGACAAATATTAATGATCGGCAGCTGCGCTCTGTCGGGCCTATCAAGGCGGTCTAGCGAGGCAGTAAGTTTTCGAGAAGCTCTCTATCGAAAAAGTTTCCACATGAATTTTAGAGTACAACCTAATCGCAATGCAATTCCCACGATAACCCACAATTTTCCTTGGAAGTCCGTGGTGAAGGGATGGCTTCTTCTCTTGCGGCACAGTTGTCGCAGATTGCGGCCAACTCTACTAAATCGTTGAATGTCAAGGCCCAGAAGGCGGCGCATGGGCAATCCTTGATTTTCGAACCACGAGTGGCAGCATCTCAGAGTTTCGACACCATATATATCCTCTGCCACGAAGGCTACGAGGAGTTATGTATGATTGACGGTCGGTTTCTCGAGTTCCAAAGAAATGTCTT
>Ga0335072_10012322_pt1 | contig 12211 bp, 10 predicted proteins | sample Lox_Sample_21_FD_206725 | JGI IMG/M metagenome (GOLD analysis project Ga0335072, IMG submission 206725) | Soil microbial communities from Loxahatchee National Wildlife Refuge, Florida, United States - Lox_Sample_2.1 | ecosystem: Environmental > Terrestrial > Soil > Wetlands | place: USA...
ACGCCGGTCGGTCGGCGGCTGTATTCACGCAGCGCGCTGAAGAAACGGGGTCCGGTAGCACGCGCGGACACTCGCAAGTGATGGAGAGGTGCTGGTCGAGAGTGCTTTCTCCGGCCTGGAAGATGCCGGAATTATGAGCCGAGCCGGTAAACAGTCACGGTCTTCGAATTGGCCCGACATGGGGAGATCCGCGGCTCGGGCAACTAAGGTAGATGGCTGTGGAACCGGTGTACGGGACTATCATCCACCTCGCACGCATGACGTGGCGAGTGCAGGGTCTGAAGTTCACAGTCACCGGTGTGGAGAACCTGCCCGCGACTGGCGGCGCGGTCATCGCAATCAACCACACCAGCTACTTCGACTTCACCTTCGCCGGGTTGCCCGCCCACAAGCAGGGCCTTGGGCGCAAGGTGCGGTTCATGGCCAAGCAGGAAGTGTTCGACCATAAGATCACCGGGCCTCTCATGCGCGGTTGCCGCCACATTTCGGTGGATCGGGACAACGGTGCCGCAGCTTTTGATAAGGCCGTTGAAATGCTTAAGGCGGGTGAACTGGTCGGCGTCTATCCGGAGGCGACGATCAGCCGCAGCTTCGAGATCAAGGAACTCAAGTCAGGGGCCGCCCGGATGGCGATCGCGGCCCGGGTTCCGATCATCCCGCTCATCGTGTGGGGTTCTCAGCGGATCTGGACCAAAGACCACCCGAAGAAGCTGTTTCACCCGAAGGTGCCGATCACCGTGGCGGTTGGCGAGCCGATCCAGCCGACGCTGCGCGCGCCGGAGCTGATCATGCTTTTGCATTCGCGGATGCAGCATTTGCTGGAACGGGTGCAGGAATCGTACGGCTCCCATCCCGCCGGTGAGTTCTGGGTGCCCCGCCGTCTTGGGGGAGGCGCTCCATCGTTGGCCGAGGCGGCGTGGATGGATGCTGCGGAGGCATCGACGAGGGCGGTCCGCCGCGCCCAGCGGGCCGGTCCCGCCCGAGCGCCGGAGTAACGGTTATGGAGCCAGGCTTTCGCGCTCTTGTGATCGCGGCTAAGGCGCGCCAGTCAAAGCCGGCAGCGAAATCACCTACCAGGGCCTGGAAACAGGCCACGTGGTGGCGGTGCGGTAGTCGCCCTCCACCACACCCGCTCGGCCTGGATCCTGTCCTGCATCGGTGACCGTGATAATGCGCGGCGAGATCCGCGGACAGCCCGTCGACGTAGCTGCATTCCAGACTAAAACGGTGGCACAAGCGCGCTGTTCGCTATCGGACACGCCGTAATGGTTTCGTATCATCTGCGCGATAGAGCGCATCTGAGCGGGCCGGGTCTCACGCTACGGTCGTTACCCCTTGGTCGGGAGCGCGGCCGCCACAAACGCGCGGCGGGTCGCTCACGCTATTGCCGAGCGTGCTGGGGATGTCGAATTGTTGCCCGAAGCCCGGCCATCCCGACCTGTGCACGACTGCGGTGCGTCACATCGGGGCCTCGATCGAACGGCCGAACAGTGGCTAACCGTCGAGCTTGGTCCGTACTTTGGCGAGTTCGACGGCGTGTGCATCGAGGCGTCGGTCCTCCTCGGTGCGCGGTAGCCACGGCCGTTCCGTTATCACGTTGCCGTGGTCATCGAGCAGCGTGAGGACGGTCAGGCAGTGGGTCGTCAACTGCATGTCGAGCGTGCGCAGGTCACCCGATCGGACATGGATAGAGATATGCATCGTCTGCTCCCCGGTATGCAGCAGCCGAGCGTCGACCTCGACCAGGTGACCGATCTGGATCGGCCGATAAAAGCGGACTCCACCGGCGTAGGCCGACACGCACTCGGTGCCGTTCCACGCCATCCCGCATAGGGTCGCGGTCTCGTCAATCCAGCGTATCGCGTTGCCGCCATGCACCTTCCCGCCCCAGTTCACGTCGGTGAGGGCGGCCATAAAGCGAGTCAGCGAGCACGTGCTCGTCGACTGCCCGATGTAATCCTGGGCGCGCATCATGTCCTCGATTTCCGATCGAAGCCCAATCGCGGGCCGCGCCTCGTCGACGGTCGACGAAGATCACGAGACGGCTACACGCCTCGGTGAACATGCCGTCGCGCGGGTCGGCTGCCGCTACGCGGCACAACATGTGCATACTCGAGCGCCCGGTGTAGATCAGCTTGGCGGTCACCTCGACGAGATGACCGGATTCGACGGACCGGGCAAACCGGATGTTGCCGACGTAGGCGGTCACGCAGTACGACCGGCTCCAGCCGACAGCACAAGCGTAGCCGGCCTTATCGATCGACTCGAGCAGTTTGCCGTGGCGGATGGTGCTGCTCAGCTTGGCCACATCGGTGAGCGCTGCCAAGAACCGCAGTGTGATCTCCCGTGCCGCACTGCTGCTCATCGGTGCGATCCGTGGCAGTTGGTCCACCGATTTCTCATCACCGCCCGCGCACTTCGCTGGCGCCGGCCTTGGCGATCTCATTGCCCTGCTCGGCGCCGCCTCCCGAGACTCCGACCGCGCCCACCGCCGCACCGTGCCCGGGCGACAGGGTGATGCAGGGCTGATCTTGGATGCCGGCCGTTGTCAATGCGCCGTCCAGCCGCCGTCGATGCACAGTGACGTGCCGTTGATGAACGGGGCCTCCGACGAGCAGAGATAGACAGCAACTCGGCCACCTCCGCCGACTCAATCAACCGCTTGATGGCGCTGTCGGCGAGCAGCACCGTGTCGATGACGTCGGCCTCGGATATGCCGCGGGTCTGTGCCTGCGCGGCGATTTGCTTCTCGATCAGTGGCGTGCGCACATATGCCGTCACGTACGCGCACTTGAACTGCGACGCGCGCAAGCTGGCACAGAGGAGGTGTTGATATCCGGCCGTAGCCACGTTCGTACATTCCAGGTAGCAGTGCCTGGATGAGCCGAAACGGAGCCTCGATCATCAACCGCAGCATTGCGGCGAAGCGCTCGGGCGGAAAATCCTCGAGCGGCGCGATGTGCTGGAATCCCGCGTTGTTGACGAGAATGTCGGCGGTGACGTCGAGGCCGTCGATGGTGGCGAGGTGGGTGAGGCCGGCCTGTCGGGACAGGCCGCCGATCGAGTCGGCGACCGACTGGGCGGCGTCGCCGTTGACGTCGAGGACGGTGACCGCGCACCGGCCTCGGCCAGTCGGCGGGCGCAGGCGAGTCCGACGCCGCTCGCCGCCCCAGTGACCAGGGCGCTGCGGCCGGTCAAGTCGACCCCGGCGGCCGCCGTCCGAGCGCTTGCCGTGCTGATCTGATTCGGAGCGCTCACTTCGCCGCTTCCTTCCCGGGCGGTCTTGGTGCGTGTGGTCGCGTTCGACCGCGCTCGTGACTTACGGCCGCCACCACGGCCGCAGCGGCAGAGCGGTGTCGATTCCGTGGTCGTCAAGCTTCGTCGCTAGCACCTGATGCAGCTGAACAAGGTTGTGCTCGAAGCCCAATCGCGACCCCGCCAGGTACAGACCCCACACCTTGGCAGTACCCAGACCGACCTCGGCGACGGCTTCGTCCCAATGCGCCACCAGGTTGCGGCACCAGTCGCGTAGGGTCATCTCGTAGTGATGCCGGATATTCTCCTCGTGCAGCACCTCCAGGCCGGCGTCCTGCATCTCAGTGATGATGCGTCCCGAGCCGGTCTCTTCCCCGTCGGGGAAGACGTAGCGGTCGAGGAAAGGGTCTGCGTCGAACTTGGACTTGTTGTCGTGCCGGGTGATGCAGTGATTGAGCAGTAACCCGCCGGTGCGCAACTTGGACTTGAGGAAGCCGAAGTAAGCGGGATACAGTCTGACGCCAATATGCTCGGTCAGCCCGATCGACGAGACGGCGTCGAAGCCCGTCTCGCGGACATCGCGGTAGTCGCAGTGTCGCACCTCGGCCAGCTCGCTCAGCCCGTCGTCCTCGATCGCCTTTTGTGCCCACTTGGCCTGTTCGGCCGACAGCGTCGCACCGATGACGCGGACACCGCGGCCGGCAGCGTAGCGCGTCATGCCGCCCCAGCCGCAGCCCACGTCGAGCAACCGGTCCCCCGGCCGCAGGCGCAGCTTGTCGAAGATCAGCCGGAACTTGTTCTCCTGCGCCTCCTCCAGCGTCGAATCGGCGGTCGCGTATAGCGCGCAGCTATAGGCCATCGACGGATCGAGCACCAACTCGTAGAAGCTGTTGGAGACGTCGTAGTGGTGGTGGATGGCTGCAGCGTCCCGAGTCTTGCTGTGCCGCAATCCCTTAACGATACGGTGCCACCGGGGCAGCACCTCCTGCGGCGGCGGCGCGACGGGCACCAGCCGCTCGAAGCCGACGGACCGGATGATGTTGGCCATCACCCGCGCCGGCGGCCGCTTGAAGTCGAGCGTGTCGGTCAGCGCCTTCAACAGCTCGTACGGATCGCCCGGGTGCACGCCATGGGCTTCCACGTCACCCGAGACGTAGGCGCGGGCCAACCCCAGCTCCCCGGGTGCGGTGACGAGGTAGGTGGTGCCCCGCGGAGTCAGCAAATTCAGGCCCACGGTGGCGTCGTCGGGTCCGGCGGTGCTGCCGTCATAGGCGGTGAACCTCAGCGGCTGCCGACTGCCTTCGGCGAAGATCGCCAGGATCTGCGCCAGGCTCAGCTTGCCCGTTGTGCGGGTCTGCTCCTTGAAGGTCGTCATCGTCGTTGCACCGCCTTTGCCTGGGGCTCGAGGAGACAGGAATCGGGATCGTAAGTTTTCTTCATCGTCTTGCCAGTATCGAGCCTCCCGGTGCAGAAAGCTCCATCTCGTTTTGCTGTGCGGAATCCCTCGTGGCTAATCATTTCGGCGACTTTAGCGTCACAAGGGGCGCTGCAGCCACCTGAATCCGCTGGAGGCACCGTGACCGCTCCGATCACAGAAAACCTGAACCACCTCGCGACCGTCCTTGCCGACGCGGTGATCGAGGGCCGGGACGCCGGAATCTACCGGGTCAAACCGCCGGATCTTCACCGGCAAGGAGATCTTTGAAGACCCGACCTCCCCGAATCTGGTTGTCACCGCAATCTGCTGCCAGCATCAACCCCCATCACCTACATTCGTGTCGCACGCCTCCAAGACGGTTTGCGTTCCATCAGTCATCGTCGAAGGCGAGTGCTATCAAGAACGCCAGAAACCGACTCACCAATCCGGCAAAGCCGGATTGACTGCGACCCGTTCTGATACTCATGGCAAAATGGTGGTCCGACCACCCCGGCAGGCGACATGGAAATGTGCAACCGCGGCCCCCGACTGCAACCGAACTTTGCGCAGGAGGTGTCCGCCCGCCGAACTGGACCTGGGGGACGCGCCGCTGCCGCGAGACAGCAGCGTCCGGTCGCTGCGCGACATCTACGTGTAGTGGGGTCCGGTCAGCGGCGAGGTGAACCCGGTGCAGCGTCGGCCGGACCGGTTCAGCTCGACCGACCTGTCGCGGCCGGCGAGAACAACGAGCGCACCAGCATGCGAATCCGCACCCCGGGCGGCGCCGAGGTTATCGTCGTCGTGCAGATCGCCGGCCTGCTGGCGCGGCGCATGGTCTGCGACGTGCCCGTCGACGACAAGCTCGATCGGCGGCACCTCCGGGCTGATTTGGTTCGGATCCCGGCTGGACAACTACCAGCCCGCGGTAACGGACCCGTTGGTCCGCATCGGGCAACGCGCGGTTGCGGGTGAAACGATGTTAGCCGAACTGCCATGAGCACCCAACGCCGCGCCAGACGGGCGGTGGGCCTGCACGTCCTGCCCACCTCGATGACTCTGCTGGCTATCTGTGCCGGGCTGACCTCGATCAAGTCCGCGCTTGACGGCCGACCGCACATCGCGGTGGTGCTGCTCGCGGTCGCCGCCGTCCTCGACGGGCTGGACGGTCGGGTGGCCCGCATCCTGCACGCGTCGTCGCGGAAGGGTAAGAAGATCGACTCGCTGGCCGACACGCTGAACTTTGGGGTGGCGCCCGCGCTGGTGGTCTACGTGTCGTTGCTGTCGACCTTCCCGGCGGGCTGGATCGTGACGCTGCTGTACGCGACATGCATCGCGTTGCGGCTGGCCCGGTTCAACGCGCTGTTCGACGACAGAACTCTGCCCGCCTACAGCCGGGAGTTCTTCGTCGGCATGCCCGCCCCGGCCGGGGCGGGCATGGCGATCCTGCCGCTGGTCGCCAAGGTGCAGTTCGGCGAGGGCTGGTGGACCTCCGAGTGGTTCTTCTGCCCCTGGCTGGTGGCCTGCTCGGCGCTGGTGGTCAGCCGGCTTCCGATGAGAAAGATACCCAACGTCTCAGTGCCGCCGAGTCTGGCGGCCGTGTTGCTAGCGGTGTTGGCGATCGTCGTGGCCGCCGCGTTCCTGTTTCCGTACATCGTGATCATGGTGGTCAACTTGGCCTACCTGTGCCACATCCCGTTCTCCGTCCGCAGTCACCGCTGGCTGGCCGTACATCCTGAGGTATGGGCGGACAAACCCAAGCAACGACGCGTCGCGCGGCGGGCGATCCGCCGCGCGCAACCGAACCGCAGGTCGATGGTCCGGCTGAGGCTGCGCAGGCCCGGCCGGACGACCTGACACCCGGAAGGCAGCCTGGCGCTGACCGCCCGGCTGAGCACCTCGGCAGTCGACTCGCGCTGCGTCGTCCGGCCTCACCCGAATGTGATTGCCACCCTTGGCATCCGGGGTGGGCCGCGGTGTCGCTGATCGGCTCGCGACCTGGGGGCGGGAAGTTCGATGTCTGCGGTCAGCCTGCACTGGCGTCGGCGGTCGGGATCAGCCGGACGTCGTAGCTGCTTACCGTCACCGGCCTGGATCCCACCGAGCTGGGATACGCCGCCGAAGAACCGCCACGCCGCCTCGCAGCCGGCGACTATCGCCTCGAGTGTCGGCCCGAACGTCAACCACACGAACATGTGCCGCGAGTACACCGCGGTGAAGATCAACGCATGCACCACCCGGCGCCGCCCCGTCTCCGGATCGTGGATCAAACCCATTCTGGCGAAATCGATGTGGCGCTCCACGCAGTAGCGGTTGTGCGGTGTCGCACGGATCCCGGGCTCCTCGGGTATTGACGAACCGCCACCGATGCGGGCCGATTGCCGCAGCACGGTGTTCGCAGGTCGGAAGGGATTTGCTCGACCAGTGCGGGGTGGTTGCCGCGGCCGGACCGGCGCAGCAGCGCCACCAACCGGGACCGGGTCAGCTTCTGCCCGGCTGCCGGGGTCGGGACGGCGGCCAGCACGTTCGTCGCGGCGCGGTGTTTGAGGTTCGGAAAGGCTTGCAGCGCTTGCGGGTAGAACTCCAGCAGCACCGACCGCAGGCGGTTGACGGTGTGATGCAGCGCCCAGATGGCTTCCTGATGCTGTCGTGCGAGTGTCTTCATCGCGCGGGCCTGGTCGCTCACGGCCCGCAGCGGGCGGTGCAGGTGTCGGTCAGCGCGGAGGATGTGCGAAAGTACCGCGGCATCCGGGGTCGGATTTGCGGCCGGCCTGACCGTAGCGTTCCCGATAGCGGGCCACCGTGCGCGGGTTGCACCGTGAACCCGCCCTACTCGGCGCCTCACGACCAGCGAGCCAGCCAACCCCGGCCCTCGCAACCACATAGGAACGAAACCTGGGGTAGTTGAGGATGGTTTGCTGTAACGCCGCGACGGGTTCGTCGATAAAACCTGCGGCAGGATGATATATATATGTGGCCCATGATCTGCCGGTATCGATAGAATTTGGCGTCGATGACCCAGCTTGCAGCGCCGGAGCTGACCGTTCGGTATAGCGGATCGGTGCACACGTTCGTGGCAGGCAACGATGTGGTGATCGGCCGCGACATCCATGCTGATTTGCGCATCCCAGATCCCCTAATCTCGCGGGCGCATTTGGTGCTGCGGTTCGACCAGGGCCGGTGGGTCGCCATCGACAACGACAGCCTCAACGGGATGTTCGTCGGCGGCCGCCGGGTGTCCGCCGTGGACATCGAGGACGGCCAGAACATCAACATCGGCAGCCTGGTCGGGCCGCTTTTGACCTTCGAGGTGGGCCGCCAGGGCTCCGGCGAAGGCCCAGCTGCCTCGGCGGTGTCGAGCGTGTCGCAGCCGGCCAGCTCCCAGCCCACCGCCGTGGGCCCGGCGCCCCGCCGTACGAGCGGCGCCACATCGGATCTTGCGACCAGTTTGCGCAAGATCGGCCGGCCAGGCGGGTCCGCAGAGCCGCCGCCGGGCTCGGCGACCATCGGCCGCGCCAGGGACAACGACATCGTGATCCCCGATCTGCTGGCCTCCCGCCTCCACGCGACGCTGGTGTCGACCGCGGCGGGCACCGAGATCCACGACGCCCACAGCATCAACGGCACCTTCGTCAACGGTGCCCCGGTCGATCAGGCGCTGTTGGCCGACGGTGATGTGGTGACGATCGGCAATGTCGACCTGGTGTTCTCCGGCGGCACGCTGGTCCGCCGGACCGAGGTCGACGCGGCGACCCGCACCGGCGGTCTGGGTGTGCACGCCGTCACCTGGACCATCGAGGGCAATAGGACGCTGCTGGACAATATCTCGTTCGCCGCCCGGCCCGGCACGTTGACCGCCGTCATCGGCCCGTCCGGCGCCGGCAAGACCACACTGTCCAAGCTGATCGCCGGCTACACCCGGCCGACCGCCGGAGCGGTGACCTTCGAGGGCCACAACATCCACGCCGACTACGCCTCGCTGCGCAGCCGGATCGGGGTGGTGCCCCAGGACGACGTGCTGCATCATCAGCTGACCGTCAACCAGGCCCTGGGCTATGCCGCCGAGCTGCGGCTGCCGCCCGACACCAACAAGGGGGAGCGCCGCGAGGTCGTCATGCAAGTGCTCGAGGAGCTGGATCTGACCTGGCAGGCCGACACCCGGGTCGACAAGCTGTCCGGCGGCCAGCGCAAACGCGCCTCGGTAGCGATGGAGCTGCTGACCAGACCGTCGCTGCTGATCCTCGACGAGCCGACGTCGGGCCTTGACCCCGCGCTGGATCGGCAGGTCATGACCATGCTGCGCCAGCTCGCCGACGCCGGCCGCGTGGTGCTCGTTGTGACGCATTCGCTGTCCTATCTCGACGTGTGCGATCAGGTGCTGCTGCTGGCACCCGGCGGCAAAACCGCGTTCTGCGGGCCACCCAGCCAGATCGGCTCGTCGATGGGCACCACCAACTGGGCCGACATCTTCTCCGCGATCGGCGCCGATCCCCACGGGGCCCACCTGCGATTCCTCGAGCGCGTGAAACCACCACCGCCACCGTCGGAGAGCGAGAAGCCCGCCAAATTGGGCGCAGGGACCCACACCAGCCTGCGGCGTCAGTTGTCGACGATCGCGCGTCGCCAGGTGCGACTCATTACCGCCGACCGCGGCTACTTCGTCTTCGTGGCTGCGCTGCCGTTCATCCTGGGAATAATTACCCTAATGGTCCCGGGCGGCACGGGGTTTGGGATTGCCGACGTGCACGGCGCCACCGTAAACGAGCCCACAACTATCGTCATGATGCTCACTATCAGCGCCATCTTTATGGGCACGGCACTGACCATCCGGGATCTTGTCGGTGAACGAGTGATCTTCCGCCGCGAGCAAGCCGCCGGTTTGTCGGCCTCGGCATATCTGGCCGCCAAGATCATGGTCTTCAGCGTCGGTGCTGCGGTGCAAGCCGCGTTCCTGACCGTCGTTGTCGTGATGGGTAAAGGCCCACCCACCCGCGGCGCGGTCGTCCTCGGCGATCCAACATTTGAGCTGTATGCGACGCTTGCCGTCACCGCCGCCGTCGCCATGGTCCTGGGTCTAGCATTATCGGCCGCCGCCACCTCGCAGGATCAAATTCTGCCCATGCTCGTCGTGGTTGTCATGGTGTCATTTGCGTTCTGCGGGGGGCTCATTCCCGTCAGCGGCCGTATGGTTCTCGACCAACTGTCCTGGCTCATGCCCGCCCGATGGGGCTTCGCCGCCGCGGCGTCCACCGTCGATATCCGCACCGTCGCTCCATTGACCCCGGCCAACGAGACCCTGTGGACCCACAGCCTCAGGTGGTGGGCGTTGGACATGGCGGCGCTGCTGTTCCTTGGCATCGTTTTGGCGGCGTTTACTCGGTGGCGCATCCGGCTGCAGGCTATAGCTGGGCCGAAACCAGTTGGCACGCCCAAACAGCTGGCTGGGGCTGCCTATCGAAAGGTCAAGGCCATCGCGCGGCCTCGCGATCTCCGCGCTGGCGGCCAGGGTTAGCTATTACGACCTCTTCTACCTTTCCGTGTTGATCGGGCTCCTGACCGTGTTAGTGGCGAGTTCGATATTGCGGTCAACCTCTCCGGTGGCGCCGCCCCCCTCCACCTCTCTGGTGGCGCCGCCTCCCACCACGCCTGCGGCGCCGCCGCCACCCGAGGCTCCACCAGTCCGGCCTGAGGCCCCGCCCCCCTTCCTGCCAGCGCCCGAAGCTCCACCCAACTGAACTGCGGCCTCTAGGCCGGCATCTTGCTCGGCATCAGGTCCGCGCTGGCCGAGGTCGCGACATTGTCGGCACAGCAGGCTGGCATTTCCAAACGCGTGGTGCTGGGACGGCACCCCGACCCCGGCACAGGCCCCACGCTGGCGACGCCTTCGGGCATTCCGATCTCCAGGTTGACCGCCGCGTTGGGCCGCAATTCCATCGCCGCGCACCGGGCGATCAAGTTGCGCTCGGACAACCCGAGCGGCGGGATCGAGGACACCGCGACGCGCAGCTCTCCGCGCATCGCCGGCGGGTACTGGGTGCCCCAGCTCTGGTGATGATGTTCGGGGGTCGACACCACCACACAGTCGACGAGCACGCCCAGAATCTTCACCTCCTTGGGTCTGAAAGCAGCCGCATCGGCGATGCGTTTAACCTGGCCGATCACGAGGCCGCCAGCGTTGTGGACCGCCGTCGCGACGGCGAGGCCGTCGAGGAACAACACCTCGCGCTCCATGGTGATGTTGGCGTTCGGGTCGTGCCGCGCAGGAATGCCACATCCAGCCGCGCGAACGCCTTGTAGAACAGGTACCGCTGGCCGATCGAGATCAGCTCGACACGGTCTTCGGTGGTCTTGTCGTTGATTTTTCCGCCGCCCTTGCGAGGATCAACGAACGTGTCGAGGCCAACCCGGTGAGCATGCTCGGCTTACCGGCCGCGGTGTCGCGGAAAAGTTGGGCGATCACACCCTCCGGCAGGTTGTAGGCCTCGATCTCGTTGTGGACGGCCATCTTGCCGAGCTCACCCCCGACATCCCCCAGTGCACGCCGATGGCACGCTTCAACAGGCCCTGGTAGCACAGGGGGTCAAACCCGCGCCCTTCCCCGGTTGCCTTGCGCGAGGGTGAACGTCAACGTCAGATCCGTTGGCGTAGCGGTCTGCAGAAATCGCGCCTCCAGCGCCAGGGTCAGCTCCTCGGCGAAGCATTGCCCGCCAAAACCCTCCACAACGATGGTGTCGCCGTCCCGGATCAGCGCCACCGCCTCCGCGGCGGTAACGATTTTGTCCGGGGCGGTCAGGCCGGACAACGAATCGGCGGGGAAACCCCATCTACCTCATCTCCTCTTCGGTGTGGCGTCACGCCGCAGACCCTCCCGCGGGCCCACCGGATGCCGCGCAGACGTCGCGGATCAGGTGAAGGCGCTCAAGCCCGTGATGTCCCGGCCGACGAGCAGGGTTTGGATTGTCTCTGTTCCCTCATAGGTGTAGATGGCTTCGATGTCGGCCATGTGGCGGATGACGTGGTTCTCCAGCAGAATGCCGTTGCCGCCCAACAGATTGCGTGCCTCGGCCAGTACCTGGCGAGCCTTGACGGTGTTGTTGAGCTTGCCCAGCGCCGCGATGGTGTCGGAGAGCTCATCGGTGTCGTCCAGACGCCCGATGCGCAAGCAGTAAAGCTGCATGGCGGTGACCTCAGCGAGCATCTGGACCAGCTTTTCCTGCACGATCTGGAACCGCGCCAACGCACTGCCGAACTGGGTGCGCTGCTGAGCGTAGCTGAGCGCGGCGTCATAACCGGCCACTGCGTGGCCCAGCGCCGACCAGGCGCACGTAGCGCGTGTGGCCTTGAGCACCCGGCCGGTGTCCCTGAAAGTGCACGCCCCCGGCAGACGGTTCTCCACCGGCACCCGCACATCGATCAGGTCGATATCAGCCTGCCACAACGCACGCAGCGAGCCCTTCCCCTCGATCACGCGGGCCTCATACCCCGGCGTCCCATTCTCCACCAGGAAACCCTTGACCTGCAGATCCTCAGCGTCGCGAGCCC
>Ga0335072_10012323_pt1 | contig 12211 bp, 7 predicted proteins | sample Lox_Sample_21_FD_206725 | JGI IMG/M metagenome (GOLD analysis project Ga0335072, IMG submission 206725) | Soil microbial communities from Loxahatchee National Wildlife Refuge, Florida, United States - Lox_Sample_2.1 | ecosystem: Environmental > Terrestrial > Soil > Wetlands | place: USA: Florida...
GTGCTTCCGGCGCCTACCGAGCTTTCAACCGCGATTTCGCCGCCCAGCAGCGCCGCAATTTCGCGGCAGATCGAAAGCCCCAGGCCCGTCCCGCCGAACTTGCGCGACGTCCCCATGTCGGCTTGCTGGAACGCTTCGAAGATCACGTTGTACTTGTCTTGCGCGATACCGATGCCCGTGTCGGTCACGGCGAATGCCACGGCGGGGCCGGGCACGGGGAGGGAACGATCGTGCGCGGCCTTGATGTGGAGCGTGACCGATCCGTCGGCCGTGAACTTGAAGGCGTTCGAAAGCAGGTTCTTGAGGACTTGCTGCAAGCGCGTGGGGTCGGTCGTGATGGAGTCCGGAACGTCGTGATCGCGCGTGATGATGAACTCGAGGTCCTTGTCGGCCGCGATCTGATTGAACGTGCGCTTGACCTCCGACTCGATGGAATCCATCGAGAGCGCCTGCAGGTCGATCGCCGTCGTGCCCGATTCGATCTTGGAGAGGTCAAGAACGTCGTTGATCAAGGTGAGCAGGTCGCGTCCGGCGCCACCGATGGTCTGCGCGAACTCGACCTGCTCGGGAGTCATGTTCCCGGGCGCGTTTTCCGCGAGTTGCCGGGAAAGGATGAGAAGGCTGTTGAGCGGTGTGCGCAGTTCGTGCGACATGTTCGCCAAGAATTGCGACTTGTATTTCGACGTGAGCGAAAGTTGCTCGGCCTTGCGTTCGAGTTCGGCGCGCGCCTCTTCGATCTCGCGCGTCCGGCGTTCAATCTCCTCGTTGCGCTCCTGCAGCAGGCGCGCCTTCTCCTCGAGTTCGTCGTTGGTCTGCGTCAGCTCGAGCTGTTGGCTCTGCAGTTCGGCGGTGAGGCCTTGTGACTGCTTGAGCAGCTCCTCGGTGCGCATCGACGCGGTGATGGTGTTGAGCATGACGCCGATGGACTGCATCAGCTGATCCAAGAAGAGCAGATGGATCTCGTCGAACCCGCGCAGCGAGGCCATCTCGATGACGGCCTTGATCTCGCCCTCGAACGTGACGGGAAGCACCACGAGCGAGATGGCGTCGACGTCTCCGATACCGGAACCGATCTTCGCGTAACCCTTCGGTACGCTCCCGAGAAGGATGCGTTGCTTCTCGACGGCGCATTGCCCGACCAGCCCCTCGCCGAACGCGATCGTCTTACCGGCGCGCTCGCGCGGGAGCGCGTAGCTCGCGATCAGACGCAGGCGTAGTGCGCCGTCGTCGAGATCCGTCACGTAAAAGGCGCCGGCCTGCGCGTTGATCAGCGGAACCAGCTCCGACATGATCAGTTGGGTGACGACGGTGATGTCGCGTTGTCCCTGGAGCATCGAGGTGAACCGCGCGAGATTCGTCTTGAACCAATCTTGCTCGGTGCCCTTGCGCGTGGTGTCGCGCAAGTTTTGAATCATCTCGTTGACGTTCTTGGTGAGTTCGCCGACCTCGCCGCGCGCCTCGATCTCGATCGTTCGCGAAAGGTCGCCTTTTGTGACGGTTGTCGCCACTTCGGAGATGGCGCGGATTTGATTGGTGAGCTGCGCGGCGAGCTGGTTGACGTTGTCCGTCAGGTCGCGCCAAAGGCCGGCCGCACCCGGGACGTTGGCTTGACCGCCCAGTCGCCCTTCGAAACCGACCTCGCGAGCCACCGTCGTGACTTGATCGGCGAACGTCGCCAGCGTGTCGATCATCCCGTTGATCGTCTCGGCGAGAAGCGCGATTTCACCGCGCGCCTGCAGCGTGAGCTTGCGCTTGAGGTCGCCGTTGGCGACGCCGGTGACGACCTCGGCAATACCGCGAACCTGATTGGTCAAATTGGCGGCCATCGAGTTGACGTTATCGGTGAGGTCCTTCCAAACGCCGCTGACGCCCTGCACGCGCGCCTGACCGCCAAGGACGCCTTCGGAGCCGACTTCGCGCGCGACGCGCGTGACTTCGGAAGCGAAGGCGTTGAGCTGGTCGACCATGACGTTGATTGTGTCTTTCAGCTCGGCAATTTCACCGCGCACGTCGACGGTGATCTTCTTCGAGAGGTCGCCGTTGGCGACGGCGGTCGTGACCTTGGCGATGTTGCGCACCTGTGAGGTGAGGTTCGACGCCATGAAGTTCACCGAGTCGGTGAGATCCTTCCACGTGCCCGAAACGCCTTGCACGCGGGCCTGGCCGCCGAGGATGCCGTCGGATCCGACTTCGCGCGCGACGCGCGTCACTTCGGAAGCGAACGCGTTGAGCTGATCGACCATCGTGTTGATCGTGTATTTCAGTTCGGCGATTTCGCCCTTGACGTCGACGGTGATCTTCTTGGAAAGATCCCCGGTCGCGACGGCCGTCGTGACGTCGGCGATGTTACGAACTTGGGAGGTGAGGTTCGAGGCCATGACGTTGACCGAATCGGTCAAGTCTTTCCACGTGCCGCTCACGCCCTGCACTTGCGCTTGGCCGCCGAGCTTGCCTTCGGAGCCGACCTCGCGCGCAACGCGCGTCACTTCGGAGGCGAAGGCGTTGAGCTGATCGACCATGGTGTTGATCGTGTCCTTGAGTTCGAGGATCTCGCCGCGAACCGGGACGGTGATCTTTTTCGAGAGGTCGCCGTTGGCGACGGCCGTCGTGACGTCGGCAATGTTGCGCACTTGCGAGGTCAGATTCGAGGCCATGAAATTCACCGACTCGGTGAGATCTTTCCACGTTCCTGAAACGCCGGCTACCTGCGCTTGACCGCCGAGAATGCCTTCGGAGCCGACCTCGCGGGCGACGCGCGTCACTTCCGAGGCGAAACCGTTGAGCTGATCGACCATCGTGTTGATCGTGTTTTTGAGTTCCGCGATCTCGCCGCGGACGTCGACGGTGATCTTCTTCGAAAGGTCACCGGTGGCGACGGCGGTCGTAACGTTCGCGATGTTGCGAACTTGTGAGGTGAGATTCGAGGCCATGACGTTGACGGAATCGGTCAAGTCTTTCCACGTGCCGGAGACGCCGCCGACGTCCGCCTGTCCGCCGAGGATCCCTTCGGAGCCGACCTCGCGGGCGACGCGCGTCACTTCGGAGGCGAAGGCATTGAGCTGGTCGACCATGGTGTTGACGGTGCGTTTGAGATCGAGGATCTCGCCCTTGACGTCGACGGTGATCTTCTTCGAGAGGTCGCCGCTTGCGACGGCGGTCGTGACTTCGGCGATGTTGCGGACCTGCGCGGTGAGGTTCGAGGCCATCGTGTTTACGGAATCGGTAAGGTCCTTCCACGTGCCCGCCGCACCTTCGACGGCCGCTTGACCGCCGAGTTTGCCTTCGGAGCCGACCTCGCGCGCGACACGCGTGACCTCGGAGGCGAAGGCGTTGAGCTGATCGACCATCACGTTGATCGTGTCTTTGAGCTCGGCAATCTCGCCTTTGACGTCGACGGTAATCTTTTTGGAGAGATCGCCGCGGGCGACGGCGGTCGTCACGTTGGCGATGTTGCGCACTTGCGCGGTGAGGTTGCCGGCCATCGTGTTGACCGAATCGGTGAGATCTTTCCACGTGCCGGCGACACCGGTCACCTGCGCTTGTCCGCCCAAGATGCCTTCGGAGCCGACTTCGCGCGCGACGCGCGTCACCTCCGAGGCGAAGGCGTTGAGCTGATCGACCATCGTGTTGATCGTGCCGGAAAGCTCGCGGATCTCTCCGCGTGCATCGACGGTAATCTTCTTCGAGAGATCGCCGTTCGCGACGGCGGTGGTCACGTCGGCGATGTTGCGCACTTGCGCCGTAAGATTGCCGGCCATCGTGTTGACCGAGTCGGTGAGATCCTTCCACGTGCCGGCTACGCCCTTGACGTTTGCCTGCCCGCCGAGCTTGCCTTCGGAGCCGACTTCGCGCGCGACGCGCGTCACTTCGGAAGCGAAGGCGTTGAGGCGATCGACCATTTTGTTGATCGTGCGGCTGGACCGGAGAAACTCGCCGCGCAACGGGTGACTGTCGGTTTCAAGCGGCATCTGCTGCGAGAGGTCGCCGTTGGCAACGGCGCCGAGCACGCGCCCGGCTTCCGACATCGGAAAGACGAGGTCGTCGATCAGCCGGTTGACCGACTCGATGCTGTCTCGCCGCTCGCCGCGCACGCCTTCGGCGCTCGCGCGTTTGGTGATGGCGCCTTCACGTCCGACGACGTCGCTGATGCGCGCGAGCTCGTCGTTGATATACTGGCTTTGCTCGATGCAGGAGTTGAATGCCGCGGCGATCTCGCCGTCTATGCCGACGAGGTCGTTCGGTAGCCGCGCCCGAAAATTTCCGTCGCGGAACGCGCGAAGAGCTGCAAGAAGTTCGGGATGGTGCAATCGGCCCGGTTCGGGCTGATCGGCTCCCGGGTGTTCTCGAGTAACGGTCGACGACATAACGACGCATCGCCCCCATGGCTACTTGGTAAGGAACCTTTACCCGGTCCGCGGGAGGCCAAACGGGGTGGCGCTAGCCAGTTTATTGGACCCACAAAGCGGGCACGATGATCACACAAATCCTGTTACGAGGGACCATGATCGAGGGTCTTGATCCAATAGGAAGAACGCATCGCACGCCCGCGGCATCGCAGACGCCGATCGTCGACCACGTCGCACGCCTCTGTGCCGATTCCGTGGCCGACCTTTGCGCCGTGTACCTGCGAAGCGCGCCTGGGGGGCCGGTTGCGTTCTTCACGCGCACGCCCGGAGCGTTCGCCGCCCTGCGCGAGGTGGCGTTCGACGACGTGTACACCGAGCGGGCGCGCGAGGCCGGCGTCGGCAACCTGATCTATCAGCCGCTGACCGTCGAGGGGAACACGATCGGGAGCGTCATTCTCGGCACGAGCGCGGACGATCCGCTGCGGGATATCGCTCCGGCGCTGGCTGCGACCGTCGCGTCGATCCTCTCGAATGTGATCGCCCAAGCGCGGCAGCTATCGTATCACCACCGCGTCTCTGAGCGCCTGCAGCGCGCCATGCTGCCGGAGAAGCTCGTGAACGTCGAGGGCGTTGCGTTCGACGCGGCCTACCGGCCCGCGAGCCGTGACGCCGAAGTCGGCGGGGACTGGTACGACGCATTCGAGGTGGGCGACGGCAAGATCGGCATCTCGGTAGGCGACGTCACCGGGCACGGGCTCGAGGCGGCGGTGACGATGAGCGAAATCCGAGGTGCGATTCGCGCCGCGGCGGCGATTCATCGCTCTCCCGCAACGCTCCTCAACGCCGTCGAGACGATGATGAGTTCGCAAGGTCTGGGCGTAGCCTCCGCGATCGTGGGGATTTTCGATCCGGCTTCGCGGGTGCTGCGCTACGCGTGCGCCGGCCATCCGCAGCCGGTGCTCGTGAGCGCGAAGGGCGAGGCCTATCTGCTTCCCGGCGGCGGAATCTTACTCGGGCTCGGGCTCGCGGCGGCATCGCCCGAACGAACCATAACGATCGCTCCCGGCGCCTCATGCTTCTTTTACACCGACGGCCTGACCGAGCACGAACGCGACCTGCTCGCGGGTGAGGAGCGTTTGCTCGCGGCGATCGAAGACTTGGCCGATCGCGATGCGCTCAGCGCGCAAGGTCTGCACGCGCAGATCATCGGTGACGCCCCGAATCTCGACGATTGCGCGACGCTCGTGCTGCGTCTTCAGGCCGGCGTGGCCCCTTCACTCGAGCGGTATACGTTCAGTTCGCTGCCGAGTTCGGCGCGGCTTGCGCGCGATTCGATTCGCTCCTATGCCGAACGCCGGGGTCTGGAATCCATCCATGCGTTCGACCTCGTCCTCGCGGCAGGCGAGGCGATCGCCAACGCGATCGAGTACGGCGCGCGCGGGCCCGAGACCACGTTCAGCGTGGAGCTCTCGGCCGGCGACGGCGAAGTGCTGGTGCGCGTGGAAAGCGACGGACATTGGCGCTGTACGCCGTCGCACGAAGACCGGGGGCGCGGCATCGCGATCATGCGTGCCTGCGCCAAGCACGTCGAGGTTTCTTCGACGTCCGAGCGCACGTTGTTGACGCTTGCGTTCGGGGTCTAAAGCCCGAAGTACGCCTCGCGCACGGCATCGCTGGACTCGAGCTGATCTCGCGTTCCGGAAACGCGCACGCGTCCACCATCGATCAGGTAGCCGCGATCGGCAAGCGGAAGAAAGGCCACGTTTTGCTCCGCGATGAGCAGTGCGGTTCCTTCGCCGATCGAAGTCCGCAGCACGTCCACGACTTGTTTGACGAAGACCGGCGCAAGACCGGAGGAGGGTTCGTCCATCAGAAGCAGCTTCGGCTGCGCGACCAGCACTTTGGCGATGCCGAGCATCTTGCGCTGGCCTCCCGAGAGCGAAGCGGCGAGGTCGCGCCGCTTCTTCGCAAGATCGGGGAAGATTTCGAAGAGCCGAGTCTTGCGTCGTTCGACCTCGGCTCGGCTCAAAAAATAGCCGCCGAGACGAATATTCTCGTCGATCGAAAGCGTACCGAACACGCCTTGCTCCGACATGAACGCGATGCCGTGACGGATACGCCGATCGGGCGGGAGATGCTCGATCGATACGCCCTCGAACTGAATCGAGCCGCTCCAGCACGGCAGTAAGCCGATGATGGAGCGCAGCAGCGTCGTTTTGCCCGCGCTGTTCGCGCCGAGCAGCAAGACGGTTTCTCCGGGCTCGACGGTGAGATCGATGCCCCACAACACCTTCATCGCGCCATATCCGGATTCGACCCCGCGAACGTCGAGTAACGGCATTCTCCCTCAGCCCCCGATGAACGCGGCAACGACGTCCGCGTTGCGCGACGCGTTCTCCAGCGTTCCTTCGTACAGCATGCGCCCGGCGCTGAGCACGATGACGCGGTTGGCGATGCGATTCAAAAAATCCAGAAGATGCTCGACCACGATGAGCGCAATCCCGCGTGCGGCGAGCCGGCACAAGAGATCGGCAATGACACCCAGCTCCCCCGGGTTCAGGCCGGCGCCGATCTCGTCGACCAGCAGTAATTTCGGCTCCGTCGCAAGCGCGCGGCCGAGGTCGAGGCGCTTTTGCTGATTGACGGTGAGGCCCGAGGCAAGCACGTCGGCTTGGTCGGCCAGATCGATCTCGACCAGCACGTCGTCGATGTCGACCCGCCCGCGCGCACCGAAGTAGGCGGCGACCTCGATGTTCTCGCGCACGGTCATGGCCGCAAACGGTTTGGGAACTTGAAACGTGCGATTGACCCCGAGCGGAACCCGACGAAAAGCCGGGAGCCGATCGATCCGTTGCCCTCCCAGGCACACGCTCCCCGCATCGGCGTGGTAGACGCCGGAGATCACGTTGATGGCCGTGGTCTTTCCCGAACCATTGGGCCCGACAAGACCTAAGATCTCACTCGGCGCAACGCTGAAGCTCACGCCGTCGAGCGCGGTGAGGCCGCCGAAGCGTTTGACCACTCCATCGAGTACGAGCAACGGTTCAGAGGACACGGACGCCTCGTCGAGCGAGCAGCGACATCAATCCGTTGGGCAAGAACAAGACCAGCACCACGATCAAAAGGCCGTAGATGAACTCGAAGTATTGCGGTGCCGAAATGCCGACCCCGTTGTACAGCGCGTAGAGCACGACCGCGCCGACCACCGGCCCAAGCACCGTTCCGACGCCGCCGAAGAGCGCGAACACGATGGCGAACACGGAGATCTGAAGCGTGAAGACCGCGTCGGGATAAAACACCGAGAGATTCCATGCGTAAGCGCCGCCGGCAAGTCCGGCGATCGAGGCCGAGACCAGCCACACGATCAGGCGATTGCGTACAACGTCGATGCCGGCCATCGCCGCGCTGGTCGGGTCCTGATTCATCGCCCGCAGTGCGAGCCCAAAGCGCGAGAACCGGAAATGCGCCGCGAGCCCGGTTGCAAGCAGCAGGATCACCAGCATCGTGAAGTAGCACGCGGTCGGATTGTAGACTTGATCGATCTTCAGTCCGTACGGGCCGCCGGTGATGCTGGAGAGATCCTGATTGGAGGCGATGTTGTAGAGAATTTGCGACGCGGCGAGATTTGCGATCGAAAAATACGCGCCGCTCAGGCGCAGCAGCGGCCCCAAGATCAACCCCACGATGACCGCGCCCACGCCGCCGATGATCACGCAGAGGAGCACCGGGATGTGCGTATGCAGCACGAGGAGAGACGTGGTATAGGCGCCGGTTCCGAAAAAGCCGACGTAACCGAACGGCAGATATCCGGTGAAGCCATACAAAAGGTTGAGCCCTTGCGCAAGCACGATGAAGGTCATCATCGAAAAGAGCAGGCTTCGATTTCCGTACACGTGCGGAGCGATGATGAACGCGGCGGCGATCACGAGGAGCGTAATCGCCGACGGAAGTATCGTACGCAGCCGGTTGCGCACCGGGGGCAGCGCGTCGTTCACCTCAGGCGACCCGAACGGCTCGGCCGAGCAAGCCCGCCGGGCGGATCAAGACGATGATCACGAGTAACGCGTAGGGCACGAGGTTCGACCACGACGGAAAAAACGTTTGCATGAAAAGTGTGCCGACGCCGAAGACGAGGCCGCCGACGACGGTTCCGAGCGGGTTTCCGAGCGAGCCGATGATGATGACCGCGAAGGACGTGGTGGTGAGTTCGTTTCCGATATCGGGCGAGATCGAGCCGAGCATGTACGGAACGAAGACGCCGGCGATTCCCGCCAGCGCGATCCCAATGACGAATGAGATCGCCGAAACGACTTGGACGTCGATGCCGGTCGAAAGCGCTTCTTCGCGGTTGGCCATGATCGCGCGCGTCGCAAACCCGAGCCGCGTGCGCGTGAAGTAGAGAAAGAGTCCGCCGATGACGAGCAGGCTCACCGCCGTCGCGACCCACCAGCTGTCGGGGAAGCTCTGACCGAGTACGGCGATGCTGCCAGCTCCCAGGGCATCTTGCGGCAGCGAGCGCTGATCCGCGCCGAAGACCGCCAAGAGGATCGCATCGATCATCTGCGCGATGCCGAAGAAGAGGATGAACGAGAGCATCTCCGGATCCCGGCTCCGCTGCAAACGCGGAACCACCGCGTAGTACAGCGGGACCGCGACGACCACCGCTCCGAGTAACGCGAGCGGAACGCCGAGGATCGGGTTGAGGTTCAGGCGGGCGCTGAGCAGATACGCTCCGTACCCGCCCAGCAGCACGAACTGGCCGTGCGCGAGATTGATGATGCGCATCACGCCGAAGATCAGGTTGAGCCCGATGCCGACGAGCGCGAAGAAGATCCCGTAGAGGATCCCGCCGATCAGCGCATACTCGAGCAAACTCATCGGCGGGTCACTACGCGGCGGTTAGGGTTGCGGAGCCGGATAGACGGCCTTCCCAGTTGCTTTGTCGTCCGGATAAATGACAACGAATTTGTTCCCTTCGCCTTCAGGGACGATTTGCGCGACCGGGAGCAGTTCGCCCAGCTGCGCGCCATTTTCGTTGATCTTAAACTCGCCCAGCAAGGTCGTCGTCTTGCCCGACATGTCCATCAACGCTTGGTGGAAATCGAGTTGGGTGAACTGCGGCGCAAGAGCCAGCATTTCCTGGACGATGAGTCCGTTGTTGTATCCGGCCGCGTTGAGGAAGTTCGGGGCCGATTTGCTCGCGGCCGTGTACTCCTTGACGAACTGGTCGGTCGTCGCCCCGAGCGTCACGCTGGTATAGCGCACCAGCGGCGGCGTGGGATAGGTGTACGTGTACGCCAGCGCCTTCGCGCCCACGTTCTTGGTGATCAGCGCGCTGAGCTGGCCGGGAAAGATCGTGAACGTCATGTTGAAATGGAGACCGCTCGAGGCGAGGTCGCGCAGAAACGCGATGTCGTTGGGCGCGTAGCCGAACTCGAGCACGGCGTCCGGGTGCGTTGCAGCGATCGTGTGCAACAGCACGGCGTAGTTCGACTCGGTGGTCGGGACGCCGTTGTAATAGACCGGCGTCACGCCGCCTTCGGCGAGCACGGACTTGAGCGTCTCGGCTTGTGAGGCGTCAAAGTCGTTCGAGTCGTAGATGATCGCAACGCGCTTGATCTTCTGCGCGAGGACGAATTTGGCGAGCGGGACCGGCCAGACCGCCGACGACGGGATGCTCACGTCGGCGAGGTAGTCGGTCTTCTTGGTGAAGAAGTTCGCGCCCGATCCGGTCGGATCGATCAGCAGCATGTGATGCTCTTCGGCCAGCGGTATCGCGACCGAGGTGAGCACCGAACCGAAATCGGCGATCAAGATGTCGACTTTGTCCTGCGTGATGAGCTGGTTGTACAGCGTCGTCGCGGTCGAGGTCGAACTCTGGTCATCGTAGGCGATGACCTTCACCGGGATCTTCTTATTGAAGGCCTTCACGAAGACCCCGCCGTCTTTGTTCACGGCGGCCGCCCAGTACTGCAGGCCTTGGTACTGCCCCTGGGATGCGACGGCAAAGGTTCCGCTGGAGGCGTACAGCGTGCCGATTTTGATCTCGCTCGGGGCGGTCGCCGCTAGCGCGGGACGAAGGGCGCCGGCGAGCATGAGGCCGGCAAAAATGAGGACGGCGGCTGAAAGCAGCCAGACGGGACGAACTACGCGCATGAGTCTCTCCTCGCACTCTGATGTTCCGCGTTGTGAACTCGCACATTTATACGATTCTGTCGAGCTTCATGCTAGATGCGCACTCTCGACCGCTAGGCGCACGCTGCAAGGGCGGAACGATTGTCTCGGGACGGGCGTTGCGACAAAAGGAACAACTAATTGTAAGCGCGATTCATTGTCCTAGTTCCTGGACTACTACGCGTCGCGCTATGCGGCGCCGATAGGGAGCATTGAATTCATATGTCGGATGTCAAAGTCGATCGTAAGTCCTTTCTGAAGACCGCAGCCGTCACATCGGCTGGACTCGTCACCGGTTTTCCCGCAATTCTTCCAAGCCGCGCTTCCGCGGCGGATACGCTCAAGGTTGGGCTCAATTACGAATACACCGGCGTCTACGCCGCGTACGCTCAGAGCGAGACGCGCGGCGCGATGATGGCCATGGATGCATGGAATGCGCGAGGCGGCGTGATGGGCGGCACGAAAGTCGAAGCCGTTCAGGAAGACAACGACAACAATCCCGGAAACGCCGTGGAAAAAGCCCGAAAGCTGATTTTGGTCGAGAAGTGCCCGGTGCAAATGGGCTCGATCAACAGCGCGGTCTCGCTTGCGATCAGCGGCGCGTGCAACGCGCTCAACGTGTTCTACATCGATTCGGGCGGCCACGCCGACGCCGTCACCGGCGCGAAGTGCGAGTACAGCACCTTCCGCACCTGTCACAGCACGTGGATGGAGACTCATGCGACGGGCTACTCGCTGGCCAAGAAGTTCGGCAAGAAATGGTACATGATCATACCGGACTACGCGTTCGGTCACGCGTTGCAAGCCGGTTATCACGCCGTCGGCAAGCAGATCGGCGTCGAGTTCGTGGGTGAGGATCTCACGCCGCTGGGCACGACCGACTTCAGCCCGTACTTGACGAAAGTGCTGGCGGCCAAGCCCGACTTGCTGCTCGTGCTCGTGCAGGGCGATGACTTCGTGAACTGTCTGAAGCAAACCACGCAATACGGCATCGTCGGCAAGGTCCCGATCGGCGGTCCGCAGGTCGAGCTCGAAGCCGTCTGGGCGCTGCCTAAGGAAGCGCGCGTCGGCTACTGGGGCGTCGAGTGGTACTACAAGGGCGCGAACGTGCTCGGCACCGGCAACAAGCTCGCCGACGACTTCATCGCCACGTATCGCAAGAAGTACGGCCAACCGCCGACCGCCCGCAGCGCGTTCGGGTACATCACGATGGATCGGCTGCTCTGGACCGTCAACGAAGCCAAGAGCACGAATGCCGCGAAGATGGCCAAGACCTTGGAAGGGGCCAAGTTCCACTCGCTCTGGGAAGGTGAAGGATACTACCGCGACGTCGACCACCAGCTCATGTGGCCGATGTGGGTCGGTCAGATCCGTGCCGAGGGCACGGCCGGAGATAAGTATGATATCTTCGATATCGTCGATCGCCAGGAAGCCGACGCGATCGAGCAAAGCGTGGCCGAGAAAAAGGCCGTTTGCCACATGAACTGGCCTACCTAATACTTCATCCATCCCCGGAGTACCACAATGGCGCACATTGCCCCGGAGATCTTCAACGGCCTGATTCTCGGCGCGTTCTACGCGGTCGTGGCCATCGGTCTCTCACTCATCATGAACCTGACCGGCACGATCAACATGGCGCACGGGTCCTTCATGACCCTAGCCGGCTATCTCGCCTTCGCGATGGTCAGCGC
>Ga0335072_10012324_pt1 | contig 12210 bp, 9 predicted proteins | sample Lox_Sample_21_FD_206725 | JGI IMG/M metagenome (GOLD analysis project Ga0335072, IMG submission 206725) | Soil microbial communities from Loxahatchee National Wildlife Refuge, Florida, United States - Lox_Sample_2.1 | ecosystem: Environmental > Terrestrial > Soil > Wetlands | place: USA: Florida...
TCGCAATTGACGCTCAACAGTCTGCAGGTGCTGGACGTGCGCCGCGCGGTTGAGTGGGAAGCTGGCCACATTGAGAATGCTGTGTGGTGGCCGCTCGATAATTTCAAAGTTTCACCACCCGAAATCGACCGCAGCGAGTGCATGGCGGTTCACTGCAAGAGCGGGTATCGCAGTATGATCGCCTGCAGCTTTCTGCGGCGCGCTGGTTTCAAAAACGTTGTTAATGTCATCGAGGGCTTCGACGCCTGGCAACGTGAAGATCTGCCGATCGTGCACGGGACGGCGCTGTCCGTCTGAGATTCTACCGTACAGCCAGCATTTTTCGTGGCTGGCGCCTGCGATATCATTTCACTGAGTCATCCGCTCCAAAACGGAATAAGGAAGATGAATACTGAAAAGCTCGCCAAAGCCTACCGCGTCGATCACGGAAAGAATTTCAACCTGAAAGACTATGATCCCGCCGACACCGGACACTGGCGATCAAAAGAACACGCGGAAGACGCCTTATACCAGGACGTAGTGCGAATGTCGGAGTTGCAGGACAAACTCTACGCGCAGGATCGCTGGTCTATTCTGCTCATTTTCCAGGCCATGGATGCTGCTGGTAAAGACGGAGCCATCAAGCACGTGATGAGCGGTGTCAATCCGGAGGGTTGCCAGGTTCATGCTTACAAAGTTCCTTCAGAAGAAGAACTGCAGCATGATTTTCTGTGGCGGACTACGGTTGCTTTGCCCGATCGCGGACACATTGGTATCTTCAATCGTTCTTACTACGAAGAAGTGCTGGTCGTCCGGGTTCATCCCGAACTTCTCCAAAACGAGAAGATCCCCCCCTCGCTTTGCGGAAAGAGCATCTGGCAGGAACGATTCGAAGACATTCACGGTTTCGAGCGCCACATGGCCAGAAGTGGAACGGTGATTCGCAAGTTCTTTCTGCATCTTTCCAAGAAAGAACAGAAGAAGCGATTTCTCGCCCGACTGGAAGAGCCGGAGAAAAACTGGAAGTTTTCCGCCTCCGATATCCATGAGCGCAAATATTGGGATGATTATCAGAACGCCTACGAAGAGATGATCCGCAACACGGCCGCGAAGCACGCTCCCTGGTACGTTGTGCCCGCGGACAATAAATGGTTTACGCGGCTGGTCGTTTCCGCGGTCATTGTGGAGACGCTGGAATCACTCAATCTGAGCTATCCCAAGGTCGAAGATGCCAAACGTCGAGAATTGGAAGCTGCGAAGAAGCTTCTGCTGAAAAAATAATCCTTTATAAAATCGCTGGTTTGCCGCGTACTGCAAGGGATTCGGTCACCGCCACCATTACCTTCTATTACTTCGGTGCCAGTGCTATGGCACTGTTGTGCCGTTGTTCCCCTCATGTTGCGTTGCTATTGTGCCGACAGAGTCTCATGAAGGTTCCTCCCCTGAAGGATCAAACGAGCCGATCCGAGCGGTGGGGGGTGCGTATGCGACTAATGTATTTCTGCTATGCGGCAGTTGGCTTCGCGGTGGCGCGCTGGATCTTCAAGCGGGAAGCGGTGCCGGTCATGGATCCCGTCACGCGGCTGCGGGCAAAGGGCCTCTTGTAGATCTGGCCGTTAAGGGCTTGGGCGCGCGCCCCGTTGCGCCTCCATTTCGTCTGCGCGCGCCCACCTCCCTCGCCGTGTCCACTCGGCGAATATGCCTCACCTTCAGCCGATCCTGGCTGGCGTCGGCCTGTGGTTACTCCCGTCACTTCTGCATCTCTGCTCGTCGTAACTAAAATTGCTTTAGTGAGTATGCCTCGAACGCATTCGTTCCGTAGGCACGCCCTATTGCAATCTGTTCCGCGGACGATCTTTATTAGGACGATTTTCCGGGGTTGAGGTTCAGGTGTTCCGAATTGTTCGATTGCGCTCCTTACTCGCCCTCGTGCTGACGCTTACGGCATTCCTTGCGACCAGGTCAATCGCGCAGGACACGATTTCGCCGGACGACCCCAATGAGATGCCGCTTGGCGATATTGCCCGCAACCTTCATAAGCAAACTCCTCCGCCTCAAACGGTGATTGATAACGACAACCTCACCGAAGTGATGGCCCAGGCGGAGAGCCACCAGACCTCGAAATCGCTGCTGAAATTCCTTATGGGAGGAAGCGAAAAAGGGTTCCAGGTTTCCGCTCCCGACGTGACTTGCAGCCTCTCCTTCACCGCCAGCACAAAAGCGCTGCTATCGGATCAATACGCGCAAATGGATCTGCCGGGGTCAGAAGTTGCCAAACTCACGGGCCCCGCCACGATTGAAGGAGACGCGCTCACCGTGTCTCTGTTCAATGGCACGGACTGGCACGTGAGCGAAGTCGACGTCGCACTGACGGTCGTGAAAAAGATCGACCCCGCCGTGAACACGGAAAGTACGGTTGCGCCAGGAGCAGGCGCTTCCGGGCAAATCATCCCAATTCCCCAATCTGATTTGAGCCCGGATGTGGTTCGGCCCGAAAGGAAGCAGGATCAGACACTCATTTTCAAGATGCGTGCGGCTGCGGCGCCTCTCAGTGCGACCACGTTCAGCGCTCCGCTTGGAATTGAGTTGGCGCCAGCCGAGGAGTGGCATTGGGCCATTGTGCAGGCAAAGGGATATCCTCCACAAAACAAGTCGCAGCAAACTCCCGCGGCCGACGCCCAGGCCCTCAGTCCCGGAGCGACGCTCTCGCAACAGCCGAACGCCCCTCCGGTTTCGCCGCCAGCATTATCCGCTCAGCAATGACCGATTCAAATCCGCGCAGCGAAACAGAGCCTATTTCCCTTGTTGCTTTAGGACGGCCGTATTGCGCTCGTCAGAACTGATGATGCGGTAGAACGTCTTCAGTTCTTCGGCGCGTGCGACTGGAACGCTGAGTTCTTTGATTTCAAATGTGCGGCTGTAACGAATCAAATTGCCGTGCACTTCGGTTTTTGCATGATAGCTGGCAAAGCCATCGTCGACGTCGACTGCAGGCGGGACATCGTCGACCACGAAACCTGGCGGAATCGTGATTTCGAAACTATCGGTATCTTGCACGGGCGCGTCGAATTCGATCGGAAATTTCCGCGGTTCCTTCGTCTCCAGAAAACCCTGTGCTTTCTCGCCCAGCACGCGAGGGCGCACCAGAAGCAGTCCGCCGGCGTCCTTCGCATAATTCGAGGCCTCAAAGGCGTAATGGAAGCCAAAGGGTTTGTCGGTTACGTCGAGGTTAATCAGGCTCGCTTGGGTGATTTGGTATAGCGAGAGGGATCCAGAGAGCAGATCTTCAATCGGTTTGATGCGCTCCGAATTTTTCGTGATGCTGTGCAAACGCATGCGCTCCGACCACGCGCGATCTCCCAGGCGCACCTCGCTAACTTCGCCCTTCAACGTGCCCATAGCATCCAGCGTGAACTTTCCCGTGCGCGTGATGCTGTTCATCGTGGGGGGCTGCTGCGGCAACTCCACCAGTTCTCCGCCCGACGGCGCAACCAGCAATCCATAATTCGCCTGCAGATAGCCTGGAAGCTGCCCAAACGGAACCAGCTCATTGGTTGGATCAAAGTAAAGCAGGGTTCCCAGCCGCGGGTCTTGCACGGTCGCAATCAACGACGGATCACTCATCCCGGCCGGTAGCTTCACCGCCATTACCATATGATTGAAACCGAAGGCATTGGCCGGCGTTTGTGAAGTCACCGATCCGCGCTCATCATTGATCACGACATAGTACGAATCCACGCCGATCTGACTCAGCATCGAGCTCATCAGCGTGGCTTTGTCCTTGCAATCCCCGTAGCGCTTCGAGAAAATCTCGGCTGCCGGATGCGGCTGCCAGCCTCCAATCCCGAGTTCGATGGCGACATAGCGGATGTCGTGCTGCACAAATTGAGCCAGCACCTGCATCTTTTTCAACGGAGTCGCCGCGGACAGCGTGAGCGAAGCCACCTCTTGCTTGATCTCCGGGGACGCTGCGCGACGATTCTCACTCAGAGTGGCATACCAACGGCCCATTTCCTGCCAGTTGGTGAAGACGTTTCCGGTGGGCCCGCCTTGCGGGAAATACGACACGACCATCTGTCCGGAAACACCATCCGGGGGCGGCATTTCCGGTTCATGCCGCACTGGGCTGACATCGCTTATGCTCCATTGCAGTTGACCGGCCGCCTCCGTGGGCTTCAGTTCTGGATGGTTGAGCCAGTACGATTTGTACGCCCACCCGGCCGGCAGTTGCAGCGAAAAGTGAGTTTCCCGGACCGGAATCTCGCGCTGGAATTCCCAAACATCCTGCAGCACAAGTGGTTGTTCCTCCTCTTCGTACTCGTAGCCGACGACATTCCCAGGATCGGGGGCAGGGATAGTCAATAGTTTCACCCTGGTATCTGTGACAAGATCGCTTCCTTCGATTTTAGGGACGCCCATTTCGATAGCGTCCTTGTCCTTCGCTTCATAATCTTTGCCCTGGGTCGGAATGCACCACCCGTGAAGCTTGTTGATCTTCTGACCGCTGTGAAACGGCACCCATGCTTCGCCGTACTCCCGACCACTCGGTCTGAGAATTTTGTAGGCCTTGCGCACCTGAATCCGGATCTTATCGGCTGACTGCACAGTAACGACGCGCTCTTCATAGAGCAACACCGCGTTGGTCTTCTCGTCGTGAGCGGGCAAGGGTGCTGCTGCGGCGGCATGCATCCAAGGCGGCGCGTCGCCGGCTCGTGCCAGCCGTGGTGCGGCCAGCACCGACAGCACGGTCCATAGCAATATCCCGAAAAAGCGCAGGTCAGTTGCTTGCTTTCGTCGCGATCGGTTGCAGGATAACTTGTGCTTCATCCGAGGTCCTCACGGTCTGAAAGAAACTGCGCAAAGCCGAATAATATTTCTGTTCGAGCATCACAATATCCATGTTGAGTGTGCGCTTCAGGTGAAGCGTCCCTTTGTCGTTCTCCGCGTGCATGGTGTAGCCAACCACATGGCCGACCTGATTCTGCGGGGAGGGGACGCTTGCGATCTGCCAGCCCAAAGGCATATCCACCGTTACATCGTCGTCGCGTTCGAAGGGGAACGAGAAATAGATCGGTTGGACTCGTTCGGCGTGATCAAAAAGGTGTTTCTCCGGGGCACTGAACACTCCGACAGTTAGCAACGCACGTTTCCCGGCCGCGGAAACCCATCCTGGAATTTTGATGGTAAATTCTGCGATGAGTGGGGAAGAGCTCTTCCAGTCCGGTTGATTCGTCAGGTCCACATCGCAGGCCGCGGGAATCCATTCCTTCACTTCATCTTCCAGGTATTTCTTGCGCGCGGTGTCGTCTGCCAGGCGCTCTTCCAACCGCCTCTGCCAGCTTTCCAGCCCCGTATAGCTAACCGTCAATTTACCTTCCAAATCACCGGTTTCGGCGAACCTCAATTCTGCCTTTCGATGGATTGCAGAATCGGCACTGCGCGGCACCGTCGTCTGTACCCATGCTCCACCGTCCTTATCGAGCTTAAGACCAGTCACCCCGGTTTCGGACCACTCCAGCATCCCAAAAGGCACAAAAGCCGCGCCCGGATCGAAATACATGTCCTGGCCGTTCAGCTTCACCAGAACGACGTTTGCATCCAGTCGATGGCCGTCCATGGTCTGAGGGCTGAAGAAGTAATTCGCTCGATCGGCCACCCATACACCGGAAGCATCGAAGCCGGCGCCGCGTGCCAGGCCCAGAAAAAGCCAGGTTAGCTGCACTCCATCACCGTACTGCTTCTTCCAGAGGTCTTCGACACTAGTCGGCGACTTTTCTTTTTCGCGTTTCTGCTCTTCGTCGGTCTTCTGTACCTCGTACGAGGTATTCCGTATCTGCTGCACGCGGGCGTAAATCTTCTGCAGTTTCACCTCCGGCGTATCGCCCGGAGCCACAATCTGCGCGGCCGCCTGTTGCATGGCATTTCTCTTTCCAACAAAGTCTTCCAATCGGCCGTTGAGCTTTTTACCGAGCTTTTTCCAGTAAACCTGCGGATCTTTCTCGAATTGATCTTCGCTATAGATGAAATCCACTCGCGATTTCAGCTCGTTTTCCGGAGGCATGTAATCTTCGGTCTGAAATGCGGGGACGTCGTGCACGTCAAGATTGATGATGTGGTTGCCGGCTTGAGCGGGCGGGGCGGTGCCCGCCGGCAGCGTGTTCCATGTCCAGCGCAAACTCAGCGGAGGGTTATCACCGGCATAGGGGAGCAACGAAAACTTGGCGTGCTCCGTGAACAGTTCATCACTGATGATCCAATGCGAACTGTATCCAATGTACTGATCGTTCATATTGATCGTGTAGTAATACTCGAGAATGCTGCCAACCTGCACGTTCGGCAGAGTGAACGTTTTGGCCAGATACTTCACGCCCTTTCCTTTCACGATCTGTTTCTCGAATACCTGCCCGTCAAAATTCACGGTTGAGCCGTCGGGTTCGATCGTGCGGGCATGAACGTTGTCGACGCTGCTTTGCTCTTTATAGAAAGGAACTTCGATGTCCGCATACTTGCGTCCTTCTTCGGTCAGAATCTTGACGCGGAAATAGACATCCTCGTGGGAACGACGCTCAGTATCGTCCCGGTCTACTTCTCGAAAAAGGACTACTGCCATAGCCCCCGGCGCCTTCGGTTCGCCCGTCATCTTCAATTCATCCGGGGAGACGGGTTGGAACCCAACGGAAGCGTGGGCCAGTAGTGGGAAACTTGCCATCGTCACCAGCAGGCAAAAAGAGGGAAAAAAACGGCAGCGAGGAAGACGAAGACTTAACATGGCGCATTTCACCTCTGGGAACTTTCTGCCGCAAACTTCGCCGCCCTTTCGAACTGCGACGATCACGGCATGAGAGGAGGAAGGCGAGGCCGCACCGTGGCGAAAGTGAAAAGCCTCGTCAATAAAACCTAATGTGGCAGGCGAGAATATCTCTGTAGCACCCACGTGTCAAGGGAATCCCGAGCCCGTATGGAAATCTGGCGTACCAGATCGGGCATCGGGCTAATCTCTCTTGCGTGCTAGACTTAAATCAGGTTCCGGCGAATAAACATCAATGAAATTTGGCGTCATTATCTTTCCCGGCTCGAACTGTGATCACGATGCGTTTTGGACCATTCAACACGTGGCCAAGCAGCCGGTCACGTTTCTCTGGCATGAATCGCACAATCTCGAAAACTGCGACGCCATCATCGTTCCGGGGGGATTCGCTTATGGCGATTATCTCCGCACCGGCGCCATCGCCAAGTTCTCGCCGGTCATGGAATCGGTCCGCAAGTTCGCCGCCGGTGGCGGACTCGTGCTCGGCATTTGCAACGGCTTCCAAATCCTCTGCGAGTCCGGATTGCTTCCCGGCGCCTTGATGCGAAATGCAGGCCTGAAGTATGTTTGCAAGCCCGTGCAAGTCCGGGTCGAGAATACCGATACGCCATTCACCAACGGTTGTACCCATGCAGAAATACTGACCATCCCGATCGGCCACATGGAAGGGAATTACTACTGCGATTCCTCGACTCTTGACGAATTGCACCGCGAAAATCGCGTCATTTTCCGCTATTGTTCGCCTTCCGGCGAGATCGCGGCTTCGGCAAATCCAAACGGCTCGCTGGACAACATTGCCGGCGTTTGCAGTCCCGGCCGCAATATTTTGGGCATGATGCCGCATCCAGAGCGCTCCGCCGAGCCGGAGTTGGGCTGTATCGACGGATTGAAGATTTTTCACTCGATGATCGGAGCTCTGGCAGGTCGCTAGCTTGCCGAACCGTGCAAGCCGGCCAAAGTCAACTCCGCGGGAGTACCATCGTGTAGGCGTGGTATACTTGAGTTTCGCCTGCACTGTTATCGAGGCTATCCTGTGATCTCCTCTAAAGGCGAATCCTGCGCCATCCAAAGCTCTTTAAAGATAGATGTTTAGACACGAGGTCGATCTATGTCCGGTCACTCAAAATGGGCGACAATTAAGCATAAGAAGGGCGCGCTCGATGCCAAGCGCGGCAAGATTTTTACCCGCCTCATTAAGGAAATCAGCATCGCCGCAAAGAATGGTGGCGGGGATCCGGATTCCAATCCGCGATTGCGCGGGGCGATCGTAGCGGCAAAGGCCGAAAACATGCCTGCCGACAACATCAAGCGGGCCATTCAGCGCGGCACCGGCGAGTTGCCAGGCGCGACCTATGAAGAGTTTTCGCTCGAAGGTTACGGGCCGGGCGGCGTGGCGATCCTGCTCGATATCAACACGGACAATCGCAATCGTACGGTCAGCGAGATTCGCCACGTCTTCGGCAAGAACGGCGGGAACATGGCCGAAGCCGGTGCGGTTTCCTGGATGTTCCATAAGAAGGGGGACATTATCGTTCCCAAAAGCGGTGCAAAAGAAGATGATCTGATGAATATCGTTCTCGAATCCGGCGGCGAAGATTTGAACGATGATGGCGACAATTGGGAGATTGTGACCGAACCGAGCGCGTATGAGAGTGTGCTCGAGGCGGTGAGAAAGGCAGGCATCGAGCCGGCATCCGCAAGCGTGGCCTGGGTTCCGCAGAATTACATCAAGCTGGAAGGTGCGGCCGCGAACACGATGATTCGTCTGATGGAAGCTCTCGAAGATCATGACGACGTGCAGAATGTGCACGCGAACTTCGACATCGATCAGAAACTGTTGGAAGAAGTTGCGGGATAGCTCGGGTCAAAGTCACTCTTGCTGTAATTCCGCTTTTCAAGCCGCCCTCGTGGGCGGCTATTCTATTTCGTGTTCCTGACTGGTATTCTCTCGTCTCTTCCTTCCCGAAGTTTTCAACATGTCGGTGGAAAATTCTGTGGAAAAGGGGCACAGTATCTTTGTAAGTGGTTCAGTGAGAGATGCTTCAGCATTTTGCACTGGGGCGGGTGCTGGCACTTTCAGGGTAGTACCTTTTACTCATAGAGCGTGAAAATCAGGCTCGATAAATTGCTCGTCGATCGCGGACTAGCTGCTTCCCGCGAACGCGCACAGGCTTTGATCCTCGCTGGGAAAGTTCTCGTCGACAATCAGAAATCTGAAAAAGCTGGAGCGCAGGTTGCGGAGGACTCTGCGATCCGCTTGTTGGGAGAGGATCTGCGCTACGTTAGCCGCGGCGGTCTAAAGCTGGAAAGCGCGCTGGATCATTGGAAGATCGATGTCTCTGGAAAAGTTTGCCTCGATGTCGGCGCATCTACCGGAGGATTCACCGACTGTTTACTGCAGTATGGCGCGGCGCGGATCATTGCAATCGACACCGGCTATGGGCAGATGGATTTCAAACTTCGCCAGGACCCACGCGTGTTGCTGCTGGAAAAGACGAACGCACGATATCTGGCACATGAGGGTCTCGGCGTATACGTAGACTTCATCGCCATGGACGTTTCATTCATCTCGGCCACACTTCTGCTTTCACCCGTCATTGCCGCCGCATTTCCTGAAACACTCAACGCGCGCCGCGGACGACAGCTTGTCGTGCTGGTCAAACCTCAGTTTGAGGCGGGCAGGGAATGCGTCGGCAAAGGCGGAATCGTCCGCGACGAAGAAGCACAGGCGGCCTCCGTCGCCAAAGTTCGATCCGCATTGACGGCCCTAGGTGCTGTGCAAACCGAGGTCATCCAGTCGCCCATCCTCGGGGCGGAAGGGAATCGTGAATTCCTGTTGTACGGCGTCTTCTAGTCCGCCATCATCATCCCAACCTGCGGCGCCATCGTCGAGTTCTGTACAATCTTTGTTTCACTATGCCCAGCGCGCCCGCGTCTCTGCAAAAAACTGCTGCGATCATCTCGCGGCCTGACCGCCCGAATGTAGGCGAGGTCATGCCGGGACTGCTGTCCTGGCTTAACGAGCACGGCTACCGCGTGATTGTGGATGAACAGTCGGCCCAATATGCGAATGGTCCTGAAGTTGTGCCCCGGGCAGAGATGGGATCCAGGCAGATTGATCTCGTCGTGGTCCTGGGCGGCGACGGCACATTGCTCTCTGCGGCCAGAGCAACCGCTCCCATCGACGTCCCCCTGCTGGGCGTGAATTTGGGGTCACTCGGATTCTTGACCGAAGTGCCTCTGCCCTCGCTTTATCCCATGCTCGAAGCCATCCTCCAGGGTCGCGCTCAGGTCGAGCACCGTTCGCTCATGGAATGCCAGTTGTTGCGGGGCGACAAGATCCTGAATAGCTACTACGTTTTTAACGATGCTGTCGTCAACAAAACCGCGCTGGCGCGTCTCAACACTTACGAACTATTTATCGACAAAGTGTTCGTCTCCAGCTATCGCGCCGATGGCATGATTGTCGCTACGCCCACGGGATCCACGGCCTATTCGCTGTCGGCCGGAGGACCGGTGCTGATGCCGAGCGTGCATGCATTCGTGATTACTCCCGTTTCGCCGCACGCCCTGACGCATCGGCCACTGGTGGTGCCCGATTCGGTGGAAATCGAGATTCTGCTGCGCAGCGAGGAAGAACTTGCGTATCTCAGTCTCGACGGCCAGCCTGGGCTCGATTTATGCGACGGCGATCGGGTCCGCTGCCGCCGATCCGAACATCAAGTGAGTCTGTTTCGTATGGGGACGGACTTCTTTCAGGTCCTGCGCAGCAAGCTGAAGTGGGGCGAACGGGAGAATTCGTAGGACACATTTTGCCGTCGAAGAACAAGGAACGCATTCCGGAAGCGAAATGCCCTAGACCTCGTTGCGCAGCAAATCGGAAATCTTCTCTCGCCGCCGGATCGCCTTTACCGACCTGCCCGTAACCAGAACTTCCGCCGGGCGCGGACGTGTGTTGTAGTTCGACGCCAGCACCATTCCGTAGGCACCGGCGTCGAGAATAGCCAACAGATCTCCCTCTTTGACCGTCGGCAGTTCGCGCCCGCGCGCGAGAAAGTCTCCGGTCTCGCATACCGGGCCGACAGCGTCCACGATCTCCCGCTGGGCGGCAGAGTCAAAGCAAACCGGAACGATCTCGTGATACGCGCCATAGAGTGCCGGACGGATCAGATCGTTCATGGCAGCATCGACCACCAAGAACTGCTTTCCCTTATTTGCCTTCCGGTAAATCACAGAAGTAATCAGGGCTCCGGCCGGACCCAGGATCGCGCGGCCGGGCTCCAGCAGCAAGCGCACATTCAGGTCGCGCAAAGGTCTGGAAATGGCTCGAGCATAGGCGGCGACTTTCTCTTTGAATTCTGAGCGATGGACCTTGTCATACGCGATTCCAAGCCCTCCGCCTGCATCGACATACTCAATCGGATGGCCGTCGCTGCGCAAGGTGCGAACCAACTCCGCCACGCGCATCATCGCCTCTCCGAAAGGAGCGACGTCCGTAATCTGCGAGCCGATATGGACGCTCACTCCGCGGACTCTCAGATATTTCGAGCCCGCCGTTTTGGCACAAAGCGCACGCGCGTCGCGGATAGGAATTCCGAATTTGTGCTGATGCAGGCCAGTCGAAATATAGGGATGAGTCTCAGCCGCCACATCGGGATTCACTCGCAACGCCACGGGCGCGTTTTTCCGCAGTCGCTGGGCACAGTCGGCCAGCGCTGCCAACTCCGATTCGCTCTCCACATTGAAGAGGAGAATTCCGGCCTTTAATGCCGCCGTTAATTCGCCGCGTGTCTTTCCAACCCCGGAAAATACCACGTCTTTTGCGGCTTTTCGGTCCACCACCAACACACGCTCGAGTTCGCCGCCTGAGACCACATCAAATCCGCACCCCAATTTGGCCAACAGCCGAAGAATGCTGATGTTCGAATTCGCTTTCACCGAGTAGCAGATAGTGTGCGGCAGGTTGCGAAATGCGGAATCGAACACGCGATAGCGCTCGCGAATCGCCGTAGCTGAGTAGACGTAGAGTGGCGTACCAAAACGTTTGGCCAATCGCGGCAAAGGAACCTGGTCGCAGTGCAGAATTGTGCCGCCGTGGCCGTGCAGGGCACGTTTGATTTCACGAAACACAAATCCGGGCTGGCGCTCCGGGGCAAGCTCGGTCCGGAATCTCATTTTTTCTTAGGAGCAGCGTGTGGATTTCGCACTCGGATCGCAACCACGGTCTGGTCATCGAATGTTTCTACGCCCGCCGAATGCTCAGCGGCGGCTTCGAACAGAGAAGTCACCACGCAATCCGCCGATTTGTGCGCACAGTCGGCCACGATCCTCTCAACCCGTCCGCGTCCAAAAAGCTCGCCTTTACGGTTGCGGGCGTCAAGAATTCCGTCGCTGAAGAAAACGAACATGTCGCCGGGCTTCAT
>Ga0335072_10012325_pt1 | contig 12210 bp, 10 predicted proteins | sample Lox_Sample_21_FD_206725 | JGI IMG/M metagenome (GOLD analysis project Ga0335072, IMG submission 206725) | Soil microbial communities from Loxahatchee National Wildlife Refuge, Florida, United States - Lox_Sample_2.1 | ecosystem: Environmental > Terrestrial > Soil > Wetlands | place: USA...
CTCGAGAGATACCTGCGCACCTAGCGCAGGCATCCGGCCTCATCTCACCCGCCGCCGCGACTTCAGGGGCTCCTCTTCGGATGCGCGTAGGCGACACCCGCCAGGCTCATCAGAAATTGCCGATGGCGTCCCTCGACCTTGCGCAGGTCTTTGGTCTCGAGCTGTTCCGCGAGGCTCCTCACGACCTTCTCGAGCCCCGGGTCCGATTTCTCAAGCGACTCCGCCGTCCCATGGAAGCGGCCGATGAGTCGCCTGAGCAACGCCGGGTAGTCGGCGACACCGGCCTTGCGGTGCGTCGCCGCGGCAATGAATTCCCGGGACTCCTCCACGATGGCCCTGGCTCCCTCGGTGCGCCGGAGCACGGCGGAGCCCGAGTACAGGGTCTCCTGCCACTCGACCATCTGCAGGAAATCGTCCGGATCGCCCTGCGATTTCTGTGCGATCGTCTGACCGAAATCGAGCTCATTGAGCAGCGTGCCGTGCGCGTTCGCCGCTGCCGCCGCCTGCCCCGCGCCCGCAGCTTTTGCCAGGGCGGCCAGCGAGGTCTCCAGTTGAAACTCCGAGGCAGCCTTCGTCCTGGCGGTGAGCTCGGCGATCGCCTTGCTCATGCCGGCCTCATTCGCCACGAGGAACTGAAGATAGTTCTGCCCCGACAGCCCGCCCTCCTTCAGGAGCTTGTCCGCCGCGGCACTCTGCCGCTCGCCCTCCTCGACCTCGAACGCCGCCATCAGGCGATGGAAAGTCGCGCGATGGAGCGCCAGGTTGCGCCGGGCCACCTCGAGGGCATCGGTGACCCGCGCGGCGATCGTGAATCCATTCAGCGCGTTCGGGCCCGCCATTTCCTCGAAGGTCACCGGCAGCATCTCTCCGGCGGGCGTGCCCGCCGCCGGCTCGATGACCGCGCCGATCCAGCGACTCTCCCCGGGGCTCATGTTCGCGAGCCTGAAGACGCCGCTCGTGCGCAGCGGAATCCGTCGGCCACCGGAGGCGACGATGAAGGAGCCGGCGCCGAGGCGCCTGAGAACGGCCGGTGCGACCTGGTAGCGGATCGTCATGTCACGGTTGAACAGGGCGGCGTTGTGCGCCAGGCCAAAGGACTGCCACTGGCCGCCGCCCTGGGCGACGGGCGGCAGATCCATGTTGATCTGCGCCTTGTTGTTGTCCGTCGTGATCAAGAGATCGGTCGGCCAGCCCGGCGCCCGCCCGAGGAGCTCGGGGGAGTACGGATCCTGGGGGCCGGCGATCTCGACCGCCATGCAGACGTGGGTCGAGCGTTCCGCGGGCAGATCCCATTGCACGCCGGCTCCATCCGCCAGCGTGTGCTCGGTGTCGCCCGCCGCAAAGGTGAGCGATGCAGTCGAGCTCAGGGGCGCGCCGGTGACGTACTGGTAGGGGACCCCGAGACCGTAGTCGGCGAACATGAAGCTCGCCGAGACCTGCTCGGCCGGGGAGCCGGTCGCCGCCGCCGCCTTGCGATGAATGCGCACGAAGGCGTAGTTGTGTCCGCTGATCGCGTCCTGGGCCACCTGGTGGGCAGGCTGATCGTTGGCATTGAAGGCGCCCGCGGTGTTCGTCAGGCGGTTCCAGACGTCGCTCGTCGTCCACCAGACCGGATTGGTGGAGGGCTCCTCGCCATTGTCGTGAGAGGTCGGCGAGTCCGTCCAGTCCCGCACGTAGTAGTCCTCAGCCGCCGGTACGTTCACCGCGCTGAAGAAGAAGGGATCGACGGAGGCGGCCACGGTCATGGTGTGAGCGGCGTCGGCGTAGAGCTGGTGGGCGGTGGTGAGATCGGCATAGCGCTGGTAGGTCACGCCCTGCGGGAAGTTCGTCGCGTTCGGCAGGTTGTTAGCCGAGAAGACCCCATAGAAATTCTTGCCCACCGCGGCCAGGTATTCGTAGTCCCCGAGGATATTGTTGATGCTCGTGGTAAGCGTGTCCGGTGTGTTAGCGAGCGTGACGTTCGTCCACGCCGTGCCGTGTGTCGTGATCTCGAGATGCGTCTCCCAGCACGGCGATCCTCCTGTGCAGGTACCCGGGGTCACCAGCTCCTGGTAGAGAAAGCCGACCTTGCTGTCGGTCGTGATCGCGAGCGCCGCATTCACTGCGGGCGAGACGGTCGTGAGGTCGGACCCCCAGGTGGCGCCGCCATCGGAGGAGCGCCGCACGTGCAGCGTGTAGTTCGTGGCGCTCGTCCCCGTCGCGTACGCCAGCCATACCGTCTGATTGTCATTAGGGTCGACCGCGATCGAGAGTGAGCCGCAAACCCGCTGGTTACCGACCAGGGAGTTGCACGGCGGCAGCGAGATCGCGCTCGCGACAATCTTTCCGGCGAGACCGTCGGTGTCCTTCAGCGCCTGGTAGGGCGTCGAGCCCGAACCCCAGCTGTCATCGCGGACCACGACGATGTCCGCGGTCACGGTGCTGGAGCAGCCCGCCGTCCAGCGATAGAAGGCGGCGTAGACGACGCCGCTCGGGTGCACCGCGGGCCGTATCTGGGGGCCGTCCTGATTGCAGGTCGAGCGAACCTCGATCCCCTGCAGCGCGCCGAATCCGGCGGGCGCCGCGCCCTCGGCGGCCTGCGAGGCATCGAGACTCGCCGTATGGCCGCTCGTTCCGCCGCGCAGGTCGTTCGCGCCGACGTAGACACGGTCATCGCCGGAGTTGGCGCCGCTCAGGGCAGTCCAGGCCTCCGTGAACGGTTGGTCGATGGACTTCGGGTAGGTCGTGTTGATGGTCTGCAGGTTGGTCGGCGCCGCGACGGGCCCCGGGAACGGCTGGGTGCGTCCGATGAGGAGCGGAACGTTGAACGAGGCATCGGCGGTCAGCCAGCTGAGATAGAGATTCCCCGACACCTGTGCAAAGCGCGGTGTGATGTCGCAGGTCGAGTTGCCGACGCACTGATTCATGGTGGGAATGGAGAGAATCGAATTCAGCGACCAGGTGTTGCCGCCGTCGGAGGAAAGATAGATCGGCGCCACGCCCGCCGTGCCCATGGGATCGGGAGTAAAGGCGGTCGCCGCGAGCTGCAGCGGATTTGAGGGATTGACGGCGAGGTTCGGCTCACTGTCGTGGTTGGTCTCGCCGCTCGAGCTGCTCGGGATCATGTTCACGACGGTCACGGTCTGTCCCCGACCGACCGCCGCCACGCAAAGCACCGCGACGGTCAACGCCAGGCGGAGCATCGGGTGAATGTTCATGGTCGCTTTCCTCCTGACTCAGGGACGCGCCGCGGGATTCGGGGACGGCTGTCGCAGCAGCCCCGCCACGTGCTCGATGTCCTTGCTCCCCTGGAAGTCGCGCCGATTGATGGCCGTGTAGACCGGGCCCTGGGAGTTCTCGAAGATACCGGCGAGGCTCTTCGGCCGATGGAGGATCCAGATGCCCTCCTCACCGGCTTTGAACCGCGGTGATTCCGCCCACATCACATCCTTGCTGGTCGGGAATGCGATCAGGACGCCGCCCTTGGGCGCCTCACCCTTCAACGTGCGCGTCACCGCGACTTCCGCCAGCCACCAGTCCGCGGAGTGCTCGGACACGGGGGAACGTGTGCGGGCCTCTTCGAAGACTCTGACGCTCCTGACGGTGCCCGCGACCACGAGGACGGCATCCGAGAGTCGCTCGCGAACGAGATCGTCCTCTGCCGCGGCTTTGGCCTGCGCAATCTGCTGCTTGGCCTCGGTCGAGGAAGCCGCCAGATCGGCGGTCTCTCCCAACTCCCGAACCGTCAGCTGCCGCCCATAGATCCAGCCGTTCGTGTAGAAGACGGCGCGGGTTCCGGCCGCTGGGCGCGACGCGGCAACCGTCTGGACCACCACCAGATCGCCCTTGCGCACCGCAACGGTGGGCTTGACGTACAGCACCTCCAGCACGCGCACGATGATGCCCCGAGGAGGAAGCTCCATTCCCCGTCCCGCCGTCGCCCCCTGCACTTCCCCGCGGAAAATGAAGGCCGCCTCCTTGGCCAGGCGCAGGGTGTCCGTCTGCGCACCCGACGGGCCGGCGTACATCAGCAGGACGCAGAAAAGCAGGGTTCCGAGCGAGGCGGTTCTCATGTGTCTTACCTCCGGCTTCGGCGCATTAACACTCTGTTACCTGCGGGCGTTTCATCTCAGCGAGGAGCATGCAGTCCCTGCCTTCGTCCGATGAGCTCAAGGTCAAGCCTCGCCGCCGGCCGATGGTGCGAAAGCTGAGGGCAGCAACTGAATCCGGATGAAACGACGGGTTGTTGCAACACAGCAGCTCACCGGTTCGACGCCAAAGGTGAGTCGGAATCCTTCGTCGTTACAGAGCCAATGAGGACCTTGATGGCGGCGGTGAGGTCGGGGCGTCGGAAGTTTGCGCAGACTACCAGTCGTGAAAACGAGTCGAGTAACTCAAACGAGAGCCACTTCCCCGCGCGGAGACCCGACAAATTAACTATTGGGAGGGGTCATGAGTCTTGAGGTGAAATACACCAGTCGAGGGACGGCAATCGTGACTTGCGGCGGGCTGAGCATGGAGATCCCGCTGACCCCTGAGGCAGGGTTGATTGGTCAGACTCTGCGCGCCGAACCCGCTCCCAAGCAGGAGGAACCCACCCCGGCTCCGAGAAGCGTTCCCACTCGGAGCTCGGACGAGCCCGAGCCCGACTGGCCGGCCCCGAAGGAAGGCCCGGGGGTGATGCTTACACCCATGGCACGTGGGCGACTTCGGATCATCAGTGACGCCATCGCCTCAGCAGATCCTGAAAGAGTCGCGCATGTGTATCTACCCATGAGCTCGCTGCGGTCATCGCAAGGCAGGCTTACCGCACAAAGCCGCCAGGTTATCACCAAGGCTATCAAGCCGGGACAAAGGCCAGGAATCAGGATTCTCGATGTGGGCGTACCCGCAAACCAGTGGAAAATGGGAGTGGATGTCACTGAATTCGAGGGGCTTTTCAAGGATAAGGACCTCGGCCTGGATGCGGTGCGCCTGGTCCTAGCCAAGTCGCCTACGAGACGCTGACGGCAAACCGCGATGGAGTCGACTGACCGCTACGCGACGGCTCGAGCGACACTGCGCGAGAACGTGAAGTGGCTGTCGGCGAGCTTCGCCGGCATGACGGCCGTCGTCCTCGCCGGAACACCTTTCACCGGCTTTGGTGCGCTGGCATTCCCTTCTGGGCGCTTTTTCGGTGCTCTTTCTGGCCTGGTGGCGGCAACTGGCTGCGCGTTCTTCGCCCTGCAGCTGCTGCTGAAGATGGTTCGCCCCGACGCGACCTACACCCGCTATCTGCGCGAGCACCCCGGCGATGACCTCAGCAACCTAAACGCCGAAGATCAGGCCGAGTATCGCGAGCTCAAGGCCGAATACGAGGTGCACAAGCAGGAACTCCTCCCTGCGGGTAGGACCACGCTCGAGGGCCTCGAGAAGCTTGTCGATGACGCGTGGCAGGTCTATCAGGAGAACCCGACGGATGCGCTTGCCAAGGACCGGTGGTCGGCCTACCAGGCGAACTTCAGAGCCGTCGAGGATTGGGCGTCTTACACGCGGCTGCATCAGCGCATAGAGCGTGGTTTCAAGTCCCTCCGGGGGCTGGGCCTCGGGATGCTCTTCTCGCTCGCTCTGTTCGCCTGGTGCTCGAATCCCGACAAGGACAAGGGCGGCACCTCATCCAAGAGCAGCGTGACCATCGAACAGGGAATCGGCGCCTCGGCGCCGCCCGATAAACCGCGCCCGCCTTCAGTTCAATTGAAGCCCGTGCTATTCGATCCGGGGAAATCGATTCTGACATCGGACGGCCGTGCGGCTGTGGGCGGGGCTCGGAACTACCTGCGAGAGGACGCCGGAACGGCCGTACTCCTGCTCGCACACACGGATACCACGGGAGGCGATGAAACGAATGCCAGGCTGGCCGCGGCGCGCGCCCACGTGGTGAGGGACGCCCTAGTCGGCGAAGGCGGCATCGCACCGACTCGCGTTTTTGTCACCGAATTGCCCAAAATGGACCTCACGACACTCACCGGCCCTCAAGTCCCACTCGACCTCAACCGGACGGTCGAGTTCGCGGTCGTTACACTGCCGCCGCGGTAGAAAAGCTCAGCGTGGCGTGAGCTTCTGCCAGGAGCCGTACATCGGGTTCGGCAGCACGAAATAGTGCAGACCAAAGTTTCCAGGATCCCCGGGCGCGCCTTGGCTAAGCCCTGGGAAATCCTGGATATTGTCTCCCACCCAGATCAGGACGTTCAGTGGTGGGACGCCAGCCGACCCCGCAATGACGGACCTGAATCTTCCGTTCTTGTCGCCATCTCCCACGGTGTCGCAGAGGATTCGGTCATAGCGAATCGCTTGGCGGCGCAGATTTTCCTCGGTCGTCGGACACTGATCTGCCGTGCGGTTGGTAATGAGGATCACCTGGCCGTGCATCTCATCGCGTACCGCATCGATGAAGTCCTTGACGCCGGGCACTTGGACCGCCTGCATCCTGGCCACCCATTCGTCCCAGGACTCCGCCGAATAGATGCGCCCCGCGAGCGAGCGCTCTTTGTTGTACTCCGAGTTATCGAGAATGGTCTCATCGATATCGAGGACCACTCCCCAGCTGCCCGAAGGTTGACCCGCAGAGAGAGCGCGTGCGCTCGTCGTTGCCTGCCGGTAGACCTCGGTGTAAATCGCGGCGCGCTCCGCAGAGTCGCGGTACCAGTGGATACTGGCGGGTAGCCTCGCCTCGGTCCGCGCCGACCGCGCCGGCTCTGCAGGATCACACTCACAGCCCCCTAGGAGCGCCGCGCATACCCCGATCGATGCGATCAGCGCTGGCGCCCAGGGGGCCCTCGGGAGTCCCGCTAATGCGAAATCACGGGAAGCACCGCCGGCGCCGGGTAGTCCTTCGCGCTGCGGTTGAGAGCAAGGAGCTGCGTAAGAAGGCGCAGCACTTGACCTGACCGGTTGGACCCGCTTGGATCCATGAGCACATCGTAGTGCCGGCTGTGCCAGGCGACTGCGATCGTCTCCTGGACACCGCCAGGCACAGCGTCTTTTGCCTTCGCCGACTGCTCGCACTCTGGGTCTTTCACATCGCATAGGACGAAAAGGCTCTCCTCACGCTGATCGCGGTACTTCACCGCGACAGTCGGCTTAACCTGGCACGCGGCATCGGAGTCGAGATTCAGGTAGCAGCGGGAAACCTCGCCGAGATAGTAGATGATGCCTTCGGTCGAGCGGGGTAGAAAGTTTAGTTCGAAGGGACTTGGCGGTGCGCCCGGGCTCGTGGGGCTCGAGAGGCGGATGGCAAACCCGCTCCGTGACTTCGAGACCGCTGGCCGCTCCTCCTCCGCCGTGAGTTCCGAGTCAGTGGTCACCGCGGCGGCCGCTTTCGCACGGGCCGCCGTCTCCTCAGGGGTGGACTCAGGGATTCGGCTTTTGCAGATGCTTTCGCGAGGGAGTGTCGCTTGCCGGATCCTTGTGGCTGCATCCATCAGGACGGGCTGGGGCGGAGGCGGCTGGGGCGGTTTAAGCCCGGGCGGCAATGGAGGTATGGGTGTCTCATCGAAGCAGAAGCGGTAGTCCTTTGCTTGCTTCTGGATGCGGAACAGCGGCTCGTGACTCTCGAGCGCTCTTTTCTCGGCACTCGTCAGGCCCTCGATTCCCTGCGGGCACGAGTCTGCTTTCTTCAGACAGGCCTTCAGATCTACCTGCGCGACTGTGTAGATCTTGGCATCGAGCTTAGAAAGCCAATCGAGATCGTTGAAGGCGCGTTCGCTGAGCAGCGGCCCGACGTTCTTGACCTCGGTCGTCGGCTCGGTGGTCAGCCCTCGCTCGAGCAGTGCCCGTAGCACCGCTCGGAAGCACTCGTATTCGCTGATGCCATTGCCCGCGCGTCCGGTCGGGCAAGGATCGCCATTCTGAAATCCGGGCGGCGTGGTCCCCGGCGGCGATGGCGGCACATCCGTGGGACAGCCCTCGTGATGCAAATTGCTGCATTTAATTGGATGGAAGTTGTTCTCTAGCACCGAGGATTTCCAGTTCGGCAGTGGCGCGTACTCGATCGATTCGAGGAAGAGCGTGAAGATAATCTCCGGCTGAAACCCCTCCTCCAGGTACGTCGCTACCTGCTGCGCCGTCATTGGCTTCATCATCCCTTGGTAGAACTCCTGGGTCTCGAGTACCGCGACGTTGAAAGTCGGCGTCTCGGTAATCGAGCCGGTGGGCGCGATCGAGCCCGTTCCCATGCCACCATTCAGAATTCCTATGGGCGCTGTGATCGTGCCGCCGAGTGTCAGCGTTCCCGAGCCAGTAAGGGTGGTGAGCTCCGTGAAATGCATCGGGTAGCGATGAGCCGCGCGTACTATGTTGAGAAGGAGGGTCCGGTCCTGTGCAGTGGCGGTCTGCAGGTTGTACTCAGTGGCGGTGGTTGAAAACTTAGCCATCGGCACGCAGCCGGCGCAGATCGCGCCGGCAACGATGCCAGTCACCAGAGAGCCTAGGTGCATGGTCATTCTCGCTTTAGCCGCCTGAGGCGGCGTGTTGGATCTGTGTCGCTGTTCTCTCGAATCCGGGCCAACATGGAAGACTATCTTCGCCAACACTGGAATTTGTGCTGCGTCTGCGGTCTCGGCGGGAAACCGACTGCACGATAGCTTTGTCCAAGCTCGTTTCCACGCACACAGCCACTTGGGCAAGGATCTCCGACTCCGCTGCCTACGTTGACCCAACCAGTCCACACTTGACCGCAATCGATGCGCTGCGCTGACGCGACTGATGCGGCAGGCGATCTCGGCGCGCTCGAGTTCGGTGCCTGTGAATTAGCGCCGCTCGCGGATCCATCTATCGCAGGCGGAGACGTCTCTGCTTTCGCCGGAACGAATACGGAATTCGCGCTCGCGGTGTAGTGACCGTAAACGCTCCATCCGACGCCGCTGAGGGCTATAACCAGGATTAAAAAGAAAACCGTGTAACGCAGAGCGGGCCGATCCTTCTGATCAATGACCTTCAGCGCAAGGGTGCCGAGCACGATGAGCGCCAGACCAAGAAATCCGGAAGGCCCGGACACAGCCGTCTTAAGTGCGTCGGTCAAATCGCTCGTGCTGTCGACGCCGATTACCATGGTCACTCCCCTCCGCGCTTGGCACGCTCCCAGTCGGAATAACGCCTACGGATATAACTTCGATAGTCGTCTGCGGTCTTGAGCGCCGGCATTTCGTGAGCGACTCGGCCACGGCGGTCGGGCACCGGCAGCCGCGCGAGAAGTTCTGCGTGAACTTGTTGCATGTGCGAAGGCTTCTTCGCGAGTGATGCAGGGGTGGCTGCCTTTGGCACCCTGACGCCGAGTAGCGGATCATCCGTGCGCGCTGTGGTGAGCGTCAGAGCTGCCCCTATACCCTGAGCGGCCGCATCGCGCGCGGTCAAAGGATCGAGACCCCAGCGCTGCTCCACTGTCTTCAATATCGAGGTGTGATCGAGTGGCATGGTCCCCGGGGCGGCGCGAAACACGGTGCCCTGCGGTATCAGCGGTGACACGAGCACCGTAGGGACGCGCACCCCAAATCGGCGGAAGTCGAAGCCGAACTCACCGACTGAGTTATCCGGCGGCACCGCTCCGCCGGGCGGCGGCACATGGTCGAAGCAGCCACCGTGTTCATCGTAGGTGATGATGAGCAGCGTGCTCGGCCAGGCAGGCCCCCGGCGCAGCGCGTAGTAAACATCATGAATGAGCTGCTCTCCTGAGGCGACGTTGTAGTTCGGATGCTGACTGTTGCCCGACGCGCCCCACGAGGGCTCGAGAAAGGTATAAGGAGGAAGCGTCCCCGCCGCAGCGGCCTGCTGGAATTCGGGGAATAGTCCAAAGTGCGAGTCAGGTGCGTTGATCGTGTCCGGGAAGTTCATCCGGGTCAGCGGTTTCACCTCGTACCCGTAGATCGACCATCCCAGGTTGGCACTCGACAGCCGGCCGAAGATGGTCGGCACGGTGTATGACTTCGTTGAGTCGTCGAGATGTCCCTGGGAGGTGCCGGCGCAGACAAACGCCCGATTGGGAAGCGTCTCGGTGGGAGCCGAAGCAAACCATTGGTCGGAGACCGCGAACCCACGCGCCAGCGCCGATAGAACCGGCAGCGTCTCGGGCCTGAAAACACCCATGATGCTGGCGGGCACCGTACCGGGAAGGATGGTGTAGGTGGGACTCTTGGCCTCCCAAGCGAGCGTATTCGCAAAGTCGGTGACGAAGCCCTGATTGGTGGCGTAGGGCGGTGTGGGTGCAGTAGCAGTGCCGAAAAGCTGGAGGTTGGTCGCGCTATAGCCCTCACCCGGGTCCGCGCCGGGCATGAAATAAGCGTTCCTCGTGATCGGGGTAATCTTGGATACGGGCACCGCCTTGCCGCGAGCTTCTGGATTCGTTTCCTTTCCCGTGAGTCCTTCGTACGGTTGGCCGCTCAGCGAGACGTTCCCGCGATCGGCGTACAGGAATCCCAGCATATGATCGAAGGAGCGGTTCTCGAGCATCAGTACGACGATGTGAGTGATGCTCGCGAGGCCGCTCGCGGCGCTCGTGACTGCTGCAGCGGGCTGGCTTGAAGAACGTGCGTGTTTAGTCTGGCTCTTCATAGAACGCAGCGCGAGGCCGCTGCCTCGCGATCTCCCGTCGGAGCGGCACGGCAGCCGAGACCACTCCGCCATCGCGTTGTTGAAAGGGACAACCTGCCGAACGACGAGCCGGCCGGCCTCCGGGCCGCCCACGCAGCCGCCGCTACTTGATCACCGTCGTCGGATTCCTCAACCAAGCCTCGTGCGTAATGGCAATCAACGATGGTTGGTCGATGATCCCGACAGAATCCCACGTGAACAGGGCATATCCCGGTTTGGATCCGTCCGTCCCCGCCGGCACCTTCACCTTGAACTGCTGAGCCAGCCACTGGAGACTCCCATAACCGCACAGGCTGACGCAGTGATCCTCGTTGGCATCGTTTGTGTAACCGGTCGCAAACCACCCAACTTTCCCGTTGTTGGCACGCCAAGTGACTTCGAGCTGATCCGCCGCCACGCCAATCTTCACCGGCCCTTGCGAGATGGCGCTGGTGAGTATCGCGGAGTTTGTCCAATCGAGTGAATAGAACGGCCCATCGTCGTAGGTATGACCGCCCTGCATAAACCCATCCGTTTGCATCCATTGCAAGATCTCATGGAGGTTGGCTCCCTCCAGTACACCGTGCCGCTTGGCCCACTGCATCACTACGCTGTCGGATATAAATATCTCAGGCGAATGACAGGCCTTCGCGAAGGCCTCTTCCGCCGTGCAGCAGTCGCCGTGGACATCGTTGCCCCACATTGAAAGCTTTTTGGGAACCACCAGATGCGTGGGTGGCGCCCCGATTGTGACGCTGTAAGGGGTTGCGGCAGCCAGCAGATGCCGGGGGGTCGGCAACGCGCCGCGCTTCAATGAGCGCTTGCGTGCCTTACTTGTCTTTTTTTTCGCCATGGCTGATCTCCTCCTAGTGATCGTTTCTGTGCTGGTTGGCTCCGGGGTCACGAATTCAGCTTGTGCGGCGTCCGGTGAGCCATTGCTCTGAGCGTTCTCGCCCACATAGGGCGTCGCGCCCTCCAAGAGATGTCTCGGAGTGGGTATTGCCCCCCGCATCGGCCTCTTGACGAGGCCCTTGTTCTTGCGGATGCGCTTCACGCGCTACCTGCCCGCCACCATCGAGTACCCGGAGGTGACCTGCGTCGCCGTCGACTAACCGTGCCCTCTACTCTTACCTTCTGTGCGCACCGGGCGAGATATCTCACTTGCTGCGGCGCACTACCAGCAAGCAGCCCAAAGGGCTTGAGCACGTGCCGTTCCCGGGATCAGTTAGCTCTCATGATTCCTCCGGCCCATATGGCGAGAAAATCCGCCGCAAGCACGAGGATATCCAGTTGCCGGCCGGCCACCAGCATCGTGCACGCTGTGCTGCACCGGCACGGCCTGGTGAACGTCTACCGCTGGCCCCAGCCTTCCCACAAGGCGCAAGGCACCCGGCTCTCTCGTCCCGTGCACCCCAATGAACTGCGGTGCGCCGATTACAAAGGCGAGTTCTTGCTGGCCGGCCGCCGCTACTGCTATCCACGGGCCGGGTCACCGCCGCCGAAAACCCCTTCGGCGCAGAAGTGTTGCCGATGCGCCCGGAATAGTTCGTTTACCTATGTGATCGGAACGAACCCTTGATTGAGTGGTGGAAAGGGAGGGGCTCGAACCCTCGACCCCGGCATTATGAG
>Ga0335072_10012326_pt1 | contig 12210 bp, 7 predicted proteins | sample Lox_Sample_21_FD_206725 | JGI IMG/M metagenome (GOLD analysis project Ga0335072, IMG submission 206725) | Soil microbial communities from Loxahatchee National Wildlife Refuge, Florida, United States - Lox_Sample_2.1 | ecosystem: Environmental > Terrestrial > Soil > Wetlands | place: USA: Florida...
CGAGGCCAGGTTGTCGCTGGTCAGCTCCGCACCGGTGATCGCCTGCACGCTACGCGGCAGGGCCTGGTCCAGCCTGCTGACCAGGACGCCCGGGCTGACCCCGGGGGCCGCGCTGACCTGGATGGTGGACACCTCGGCGGTGCCTGCGCGGGTTGCCCCGCTGCGGGTCAGGTACCGCTCGGCCCCTTGATTGCTGAACGCCACATATGGCGCACCGCCGAAGCTGGCCGCGCGGCCGAAGGTGGCCAGCCCGACCACCTCGACCCGGACCGGCCGCGGGACGAGCACGGTGGTGACCGAGCCCAGGTGGAGTTTCCCGGCGGTGGCCGCGCCCTCGTCGATCACCACCTGGTGCAGGCCCTGCGGGGCGTGCCCGGTGGCCAGCCGGTACGGAGTGAGCGCCGGGTTGGAGATCCAGTTCCCGGCCGCCCGGGGCGGCCCGATCCCGCCGACCGCCTTGCCGTCCGCGCCGAGCAGCGTGGCGTTCCCGGCGATGGACGGCTGCGCGTCGGCCACCCCGGGCACCGCTCTGACCTTGCTGAGGAGCGCCGCCGGGATGGGCGGGCGCGGGGCCTCGATGCCGCTGCCGATGCCGGTGGCGCTGCGCACCACCGCGCTGGTGCCGGAGGTGGCCACGGCGAACAGTCGGCTGAAGTTGGTGCTGAGCGTGTCGCCGAAGGTGAGCGCGCCGGCCAGGAAGGCCACGCCGAGCCCGACCGAGATCAGGATCCCGGCCAGCCGGCGTTTCCGCGCCCAGGCTTCCTTGGCGGTGATGGCCAGCATCACAACCCCTCCCCGCCGAGCGAACGCAGCCAGTCGAGCACCGAATCGGCGGTCGGCCGGTCCAGCCGGCCCGCGATCCGCCCGTCCGCCAGGAACAGCACTTCGTCGGACAGGGCCGCGGCCGCCGGGTTGTGCGTGACCATAACGATGGTCTGGCCGAGTTCGCTGACCGCGGTGCGCAGGTAGCCGAGCAGCTGAGCCGAGGCCCGGGAGTCCAGGTTGCCGGTGGGCTCGTCGGCGAAGATGATCTCCGGCTGGCTGGCCAGGGCGCGGGCCACCGCGACCCGCTGCTGCTGGCCGCCGGACAGTTCGGACGGCCGGTGGCCCAGCCGGTCACCGAGGCCGACCAGGCCGATCACGTCGTCCAGCCATTGTTTCGCTGGCCTGCGCCCGGCCAGCAGCAGCGGCAGGGTGATGTTCTCCGCCACGGTCAGTGCGGGCAGCAGGTTGAACGACTGGAAGATGAACCCGACATGATCGCGGCGCAGCCGGGTCAGCTGGCTGTCGGACAGCGCGCCCAGCTCCATGTCGCCCAGGTACACCTGGCCGGACGTGGGTGTGTCCAGCCCGGCCAGGCAGTGCAGCAGCGTCGACTTGCCGGAGCCGGACGGCCCCATGATCGCGGTGAACTGCTGGCCGGCGAAGCCGGCGCTGACGTCGTCGAGGGCGCGGACGGCGGTATCGCCGGCGCCGTAGACCTTGCTGAGTGCGACCGCTCGGATAGCGGCCTGGATGTTTGTCGTGACCATGTCCGGCAGCATGCTTGGCCGGTTGTGCCGGTGTCGCCGGCCAGCGGGACAGGGCTGGCTACTCCTGGCGACGACCCCGGGGCTGGTCCATTGTTCAGCCGGACCAGCCCGGGCGGACCAGCGCGGCCTCGTAGGCCAGCACCACGAGCTGGGCCCGGTCCCGGGCGCCGAGCTTGGTCATGGCCCGGGTCGCGTGCGTCTTCACCGTGGACACGCTCATGTACAGTCGGCCCGCGATCTCGTCGTTGGACAGCCCGCGGGCGACCAGGGTGACCACCTCGCGTTCCCGCGGGGTCAGGCCGGCCGCCCCGGGGACCTTGGTCGCGTTGGCCGTCCGGCTGGCGAACTCGGCGATCAGGCGGCGGGTCACGGTGGGCGACATCAGCGCGCCACCGTCGGCCGCCACCCGGACGGCCCGGATCAGCTCGGCCGCGTCGGTGTCCTTGACCAGGAATCCGGCTGCGCCCGCGCGCAGCCCCTCGAACACGTACTCGTCCAGGTCGAACGTGGTCAGGATGACCACGTGCACGGCGTCCAGCTCGGGCTGGGCCGCAATCTTCCTGGTCGCCTCGATGCCGTCCAGCTCGGGCATCCGGATGTCCATCAGCACGACGTCCGGCTTGAGCCGGCCGGCCAGCCGGACCGCCTCGGTGCCATCCGCCGCCTCGCCGGCCACCTCGATACCGTCGGCCGCGTCGAGCAGGGCCGCGAACCCGGCCCGGACCAGCTGCTGGTCGTCGGCGAGCAGCACCCTGATCATGATGGGGCCGTCCGGAGCGGCAGCCAGGCGCGGACCCGGAAGCCGCCGTCCGGGCGTGGCCCGGCGCGCAGCGTGCCGCCCAGCGCCCGGGCCCGCTCGGTCATGCCCGGGATGCCGTTCCCGCCGCCGCTGCCGTCCGAGCTGCTGCCGTGCTGGCTGCTGCCGTGCTGGTCGGCGCCGTCGTCGTCCACCTGGATGACCAGGTCGCCCGGGCCGTAGACGACGCGCACCGCCACCGCTGCGCCGGCCGCGTGCCGGGCGCTGTTGGTCAGCGCCTCCTGCAGGATGCGGTACCCGGCCACGTCCACGTTGGCGGGCAGATCCCGTTTGGCGCCCTCCTCGCTCACCCGCACCGAGATGCCGGCCGCCCTGGCCCCGGAGACCAGCTCGCTGATCCGGGCCAGGCTGGGCACGGGGGAGCGGGGCAGCTCATCGCCGGCCTGGCGGAGCACGCCGAGCACACCGCGCAGCTCGACCAGCGCCTGCTTGCTCACGTCGTTGATCACCGACAGCGTGGACCGGGCCCGGTCCGGCTGCTGGTCGATGAGGTGCAGCGCCGTGTTGGCCTGGACGTTGATGACGGCCAGGCTGTGCGCCACCACGTCATGCAGGTCCCGGGCGATGCGCAGCCGTTCCTCGCTGGCCCGGCGCCGCTCGGCCTCCTGCTCACCCTGGGCCAGCGCCGCCGCCCGCTGGCGCCGGCTCCGGTACCACTCGGCCCCGCTGAGCAGGGTCAGGTGCCAGGCGGCGACGCTCAGGGCCAGCGCCGCCGACGGGAACTGCCCGGTGCCGGCCAGCCCGGGCAGCCACAGGATGCCCAGGTAGCTGACGACCAGCCCGCTGATGGCGGCCCACCGCCGCCCGGCCAGCACGGCGTTAACGAACGCGATGATCAGCGACAGGAAGACCAGGCCGCCGCGCGGCTCCAGGGTGACGAACGCGATCGCCGTGGCCACCGTCACCCACCACACCGTGGCCGGGAACCGGCGCCGGGCCAGTAGCGCAACCGGCCCGGCCGCGAGCAGCAGATAGCCGGCCAGGCTGAGCGGGTGGCCGCGGTGCCCGGCGATGGCCGCGGACGCGCCCACCTGCACCAGCGCGGTTCCGGCAGCCAGGAAGACGTCACCAGGCGTGGCCGCTGCGCTCAGCTGCCTCGCCCGTGCCGTCAGGCCCGCAGGCCGGCTCATGGTGTCATCTCCGGCTACGAGGCTACGGCCGGCTGGCCCGCTGGTCATCGTCTCCAGGACTACCCCGGCCTACCGCAGCGAGCCAGTCTCGCCTCAAGCGCGGCCGCAGGCAGACAGCCCGGCTGGTGCGGGAGACGCAGCGTTGCGGTCTCCTGGCTGAGCCAGACCAGTACCGCGTGGATGTTCCAGTCGTGCGGTCAGGGCCGCGTGAACGATTCAGTCAGGTGGTACCGGGTCTCTCGCTGACCGGGTGAGTGAAGCGTTCATGTCGTTGGCTCGGGCGGGGCGACGCGGTAGTGGTAGCCGTGGTGGTCGGTGAAGCCGAGCCGGTGGTAGAGGGCGCGGGCGGCGGCGTTGCCGTCTTCGACCTGGAGGTACAGGTGGCGCGCGCCGCGCGCGGCGGCCTGGGCGGCCAGTGCGGCGGTCAGCGCCCGGGCCAGGCCGCGGCGGCGGTGCGCCGGATCGACCTCGATGGCGGTCAGCCCGGCCCAGTCGCGGGCCACCGCGACCCGGCCGATGGCCAGGGTCAGGCCGTCCTCCCGGATCGAGCCGAAGGCCTGCCACGGGGCGGAGCAGAGCACCCGGCGGGCGGCGGGTGGCAGGCTGGGCTGGCCGCGGTAGTGGTAGCGGGCCAGCCAGGCCGCGTCGGGTTCGGCGTCGACGTCCACCCGCACCCGGTCCGGCGAGCCGATGCTGGCGATCGTCGCGGCTGGTGCGGTCATCACGGTGGCCGCGCCGGAGCGCACCGTCCAGCCCGCGCTGGCCAGGAACCGGTCCACGCCGGTGTCCGCCGGGCGGCCGCACGGGTAGGGGACCGAGATCATCGTGGGCAGGCCGCGGGCCGCGTACCAGCGGCGCACCGCCGCGGCCGCGGCGGGCAGCGGCATGCCGGGGGCGCCCACCGCCAGCGCGCTGTTCGCCCGCCCGGTGAAACCACCGGCCGCGCGCAGCCGCCAGCCGCCCAGCGGCTCTTCCTCGGTACCCCGCCAGCCGAGCGCGGCCACCTCCTCCAGATCGCTGATCGAGATCGCCATGCCGCCCAGCGTGCCAGCCCGCCCGGGCTGGCCGAGCCGCATTTCCGGCCCGGTAATAGCGCGTGGCGTTCATGTTTTCCTGATCTGAAACATATCCGCGTTGTAGCGTGTGCTGCATGTTCTGGGGTCGGCAGCGATTTAACCGGACAGTTTCCGGCGGGGTGGCAGATGAGCTGATCAAATGCGCCAAAAAGGGTAAGACGCTCAGTTATTCGCGGGCCGAGACGGTACCTGCACTGGATGAGGTGGGCGCGTTCGGCGGCCATCGCGCCCTCGACGCCAGCCACCTGCGCGATGTCCTGGCCGGCGGGCTGCATGGCGACCCACGGGGCGTCCAGATCCGCGGTGCGTACCTTCGTGGCCTGCTTGACCTGGACAGCATCAAGTCCACGATCGGGCTCCGGTTCACCGGGTGCCGGTTCGACCAGCCGCCTTCGCTGCGCGACGCCGTGCTGCCCTGGCTGCATCTCGATGGCTGCGTGCTGCCCGGGATCGTGGCCAGCCGGGCCCGGATCGGCACCTTAAGTATCACTGGCTGCCGGATCGAGGGAAATAGCCAGGATGGTGCGGTTCAGCTCGACGGCGTGCATATTCAGCATGAGCTTGATATGCGCAGGACGAGCATTACCAACAACTGCGGAGTGGCGCTGAGCGGCGCGGCGCTGAACGTAGGTGATGGCGCGTGCACCGGCGTGCTGCTGGACGGGCTGAGCGCCGCGGGCCGGGCCGGGCGGGCCGGCACGGTCCGGCTGTCCGGGGCCCGGATCAGCGGCAGCCTGCTGCTGTGCGGGGCCTGGCTGACCAACGCCACCGGGCCCGCCCTGGTCGCAGACGGCATCCGGGTCAGCGGGGACACCAGACTGGCCCGCAGCCCGGCGTCCGGCACCGAGTTCCAGGCCACCGGCGCGGCGGGCACCGGCACGGTGCTGCTCCGCGGCGCGGTGCTGGCCGGCGAACTGGCGCTGGATGGGGCCCGGATCAAGAGTGTGGCCAGCGCCGGTCCCGGGCTGGCCCGGGACGCGACGGGCGCCGGGCCTGGGGTCCAGCCGGGCAGCGCGCTGGGCGCTACCCCGGGGGCGCTGTGCCTGTCCGGCAGCACGATCCGCCGCGACCTGGTGCTCCGGGACACCGCCCTGGTCAACAGCACCGGTCCGGCGCTGGCCGCGGACCGGGTCCGGGTCGGTGGCAGCGCGCTGCTCGACCGCGGCTTGCTGGCGCACGGTGCCCGGCAGGACGGGGCGGTCCGGCTGGCCCGGGCCGAGATCAGCGGCGACCTGCTGCTGCACGGCGCCCGGCTGGCCAGCGGAACCGGTCCCGCGCTGCTGGCCGACGGGCTGAGCGTGCACGGCGACCTGATGCTGGCCGCCGCGGCCGTACCGGGGCCAGCGTTCTGCGCGGCCGGGGCGGGCGAGGCGGGCACGGTGCTGCTGCGCGGGGTCAGCGTGGGCGGCACCCTGTCGCTGGACGGCGCAGTGGTCGAGCACCCCGGCCCGGCGGGCGCCGGCCCGGTGGATGCCCGCTTCGTGGGGGCAGGCGTAGCGGGTACCGGCCTGGCGGCGGGCGGGCCGGGGGTCAGCCCGGCGGGGGCCGGTGCGGGCGGCGGTCTGGATGGGGGCGGCCCGGGCGACCAGGCCCGGGCGGTGGGGGAGCAGGCCCGCCGGGAGATGACGGCCGGCCAGCCGGCCAGGGTGCCCGAGATCACCAGGATGCTCCTGGGCAGCTCGCCGGACGGCCGCTCGCCGGACGGCAGCCCGCCACCGGGGCAGCCGCCGTCGCTGGGCGCGGTGTGCCTGGATGGCAGCACAGTCGGTGGTCGTCTGGTGTTCAGTCGTGCTCTGTTGCGCAGCGACACCGGCCCGGCGGTGCGGGCCAGCCGGCTGGTGGTGCGGTCCGGCGTGACCGGCGGCAGCCCGCCCGGCCCTGGGCTGACCGCGGTCGGGGCCGGTGCGGACGGCGCGGTCTGCCTGGCCAGCGCGGACATCACCGGCCCGCTGGCGCTGCCCGGCGCGACGCTGATCAATGCCAGCGGGCCGGCCCTGGCCGCAGCCGCCGCGCGGATCCACGGCGACGTGCGGCTGGATCACGACTTCGTGGCCGCCGGAGTGGGCCAGGCCGGTGGCGTGGTGCTGGCCGGCGCCGAGGTAGACCAGGAACTGAGCTGCTCCGGCTGGTTCGCCTGCCAGGCGGCGGATGGAACGGCCGGCGCCGCCCGCGGGCCCGCGCTGGACCTGGGCCGGGCCCGCGTCGGCACGGTGCGGCTCGGCGGCCGCCGGCCCGCCGGTTTCGCAGCTGACGGTGGCTTCCGGCTGGACGGCCTGCGGTACTCCGGGCTGCCGGTGCTGGGCGACCCGGAGTTGCTCACACCGCGGCCGGAGCACCACGGCCCCCGGCGACGGCGCCGCCCGGGGCCCACCGGGGACCGGGGATCGCAGCGGGCGGCGGTGGCGCAGTGGCTGTCCTGGCTGCGGCACGAGACGCCGGAACACGCGGACCAGCCGTATGCCGCGCTGGCCGCCGCCTACCGGGCCGCCGGGCAAGACGGCCTGGCCCGGACGATCCTCGTTGCGCAGCGGGACGACGCCCGGGCCCGGAGCCCGGTGAACCCGGCCCGGCGGCTGGGCCAGCAGGCCGCCCGCTGGCTGACCGGATACGGCTACCGCTCGTGGTACGCGCTGCTCTGGCTGGCCGGGCTGCTCGCGGTCACCGTGGGCCTGGCGGTGTTCTGGTTCGGGCCGGCCCGGTACATCCAGCCCACCCCGGCCGGCGGGCCGGCCATCCCGGTGGCCAGCCCGTCACCCACGGTCAGCGCCTCGCCATCCGCGAGCCCATCCCCAGCCGCTCGCCCGTCCCCGTCCGCCAGCGCCTTCCCGTCCGCCAGCACCTCGCCGTCCGCCAGCGGGAGGCGCCCGGCCGTCAGCGGGTCATTGCCCGACGGCGGGTCCCGGCCACCCGGCCGCACCCCCCGGACCGGCGCCGCCGATGATCCGGGGCCGCCCGAGTGCGGCCTGGCAGGCCGGGCCGGCTACGCACTGGATCTCGTGCTCCCGTTCACCGGCCAGCCTGGGCCGTGCACCGCCTCCACCGCCCCTGGCCTGCTCGTCTTCTGCTGGCTGGTCCGGGTGCTGGCGATCACCCTGCTCGCGGTCTACATAGCCGGCCTGGCCGGCCTGATCCGGCGCCGCCCGGGTCCCGGCTGAGCAACACCAGGCACGGCGTAGGGTCGGTTTTCGTGCCCAACCGCGAGCTGGTGGTGCTCGGCACGGCGAGCCAGACGCCGACCCGCACCCGCAACCACAACGGCTACCTGCTGCGCTGGGACGCGGAGGGACTGCTGTTCGACCCCGGCGAGGGCACCGAGCGGCAGATGCTGTTCGCCGGGGTCACCGCGAGCCAGATCACCCGCATCTGCGTCACCCACTTCCATGGCGATCACTGCCTGGGCCTGCCCGGCGTGCTGGCGCGGATCTCCCTGGATCAGGTGGCGCACCCGGTGGAGATCTACTACCCGGCCGCCAGCGAGCCGGTGTTCCATCACCTGCGGCGGGCCGCGCTGTATCGCGACAGTGCCGACCTCCGGGAACGGCCGGTGCGCGAGGCGGGCACACTGGCCAGCACGCCAGCGTTCAGTCTGGAAGCCCGCCCGCTCGAACACAGCGTGCCCACGTTCGGGTACCGGCTGGCCGAGCCGGACGGCCGCCGGATGCTGCCCGACAAGCTGCTCGCGCTCGGCATCACCGGCCCGGATGTCGGCCGGCTCAAGCAGCAGGGCGAGCTGGTGGCCGACGGCCGGCGGGTCACCGTCGAGCAGGTCAGCCAGCCACGGCCGGGCCAGCGGTTCGCGTTCATCATGGACACCCGGCTGTGCGACGCCGCGTTCGAACTGGCCGACCAGGCCGACATGCTGGTCTGTGAGTCCACCTTCGCGGACGCCGAGGCCGCGCTGGCCCGGGAGTGGGGGCACCTGACGGCCCGCGAGGCGGGCCGCATCGCGGCCGAGTCCCGGGCCCGGCTGCTCGTGCTCACCCACTTCTCGCAGCGGTACGACGCCGCGGGCAGCGAGCGGCTGGCCGGCCAGGCGGCCGACGCATTCGGCGGCGAGGTGGTGCTGGCCCGCGACCTGACCCGGATCCCGGTGCCGCTCCGTCCCCCCAGTCCGGCACATAAGTCAACAGAATTCCCCATTGATGAACCGGCCCGCATGCCTTATGAATGACGCGTGGCCGACATCGAGGTAACCCCCGCCCGGACCCGCACGTTACGGCGTGCCCTGGCCGCCGCGTCCGGCGCGGCGCTCGCCGCAGGCCTGCTCACCGCGTTACCCACGCTGGCCGCCGCGGCCACCGGGGTGACATTGACCGTGGCCAAGAGCGGCGCCGAGTACACCAGCGTGCAGGCCGCGGTGAACGCGGTGCCGGAAAATCCCACCGTCCCGTACACGATCGTGATCGGGCCGGGCACGTACGACGAGACCGTGACCATCCCGTCCGACAAGCCGGATCTCACGCTGCAGGGCAGCACCGGCAACCCGGCCGACGTGGTGATCACCGCGGCCAACTACAACGGCGAGACCGATCCGGCCGGCGGCAGCTACGGCACCGAGGGCTCGGCCACCGTGCACGCGCAGGCCAGCGACTTCACCGCCGAGTACATCACGTTCTCGAACACCTTCGACAAGAACGACTTCCCGGCGGTGACCGGCACCCAGGCGGTGGCGATCGCCATGGAAGGCGACCGGCAGGTGTACCGGGACGACATCTTCTACGGCCACCAGGACACGCTGCTGAGCTGGGACTCATCGGCGACCACGACGCTGCGCCAGTACGTCTACGACTCGACCATCGAGGGCGACGTGGACTTCATCTTCGGCAACGGCAGCCTGGTCGTGGACCGGTCGCACATCATCGCGCTGAACGACGGGATCTACACCAAGGCGTACCTGACCGCGCCGGCCACCTACGGCGCCGTCCCGTACGGCATCCTGATCACCGGCTCCACGGTGACCAGCACGCTGGCGCCGAACGACATCTACCTGGGCCGGGCCTGGGAACCGTACACCGGCGCGGTGCCGCAACTGGTTATCCGGAACACCAACCTGCCCGCCCAGGTCAACGCGACCGACCCGTACCTGGGCATCTCCGGCGCGACGTGGACCGCGGGCCGGTACGGCGAGTACGACAACACCGGCTACGGCGCCAGCCCGGCCAACCCGGACCGGCCGCAGCTCACCGGCGCGCAGGCCACCGGCTTCACCGCGCAGACCTACCTGGCCGGCAGCGACGGCTGGAACCCGGTCGCACCGGCCACGGCCGCCACGGTGGCCAGCTTCGCCCAGGAACAGTCGGCACGCACCGGCGACACCCGGCCCGTCAGCCAGCCCAGGTTGCCCGCCACCTGCCAGACGCTGACCGCGGCCCTGCCCGCCCCCACCAATGAACTGTTCCCGGACGTGGCCGAGTCCGCGCCGCCCGACACGGCGCGGATCCAGGCCGCGCTGAACGCCTGCGCGGGGTCCGGCCAGGCGGTCGTGCTGGCGGCCAGCCCGCCGGCTGGCGGCCCGGGCAGCGGCCCGCCGGACACCGCGTTCCTGTCCGCCCCGCTCACCATCGGCAACGACGAGTACCTGGTCATCGGCGCGGGCGCGACGCTGTACGCGTCACGGAACGCGGCCGACTACCAGATCGCCGGCGATCCGGCCTGCGGCTCGATCGGCGCCTCCAGCAGCGGCTGCAACGCGTTCATCACCGTCACCGGGGTGGACTCCGGCATCGAGGGCGAGGGCGCCGGCCCGCACCAGGGCAGCATCGACGGCCGCGGCGGCCAGGACATCCTGGGCACCAGCACGTCCTGGTGGCAGGTGGCCGCCACCGCCACCGCGGAGGGCCTCAAGCAGGTCAACCCGCGGCTGATCCAGGCCACCGGCGCGAACAACCTGACCATCTACAACCTGACCCTGGAGAACTCGGCCAAGGAGCACCTGTACTACAAGAACGGCGGCGGCCTGGTCGTCTGGGGGCTGCGCATCGTGACCCCGGACACCACGTACAACACCGACGGCGTCGACTTCGACTCCTCGGCCTACGGCACCATCCGCGACTCGGTCATCCAGGACGGCGACGACTGCGTGGCCATGCAGACCAACAACGCCACCGACGCGCACATCACGGTGGCCGGCGACCAGTGCTATGGCACGCATGGCATCTCGATCGGCAGCGAGACCACGTATGGCCTGGAGTCGATCCTGGTCGAGGGCAACTTCATCGACGGCCGGGACAGCAGTGGCACGGACAGCACGATCCCGGCCGGCATCCGGATCAAGAGCTACGCCGGGGCGGGCGGCACCGTCACCGACGTGAAGTACGTGGACACCACGATGCGGTCGCTGCAGTACCCGATCGATATCAACCCGTTCTACGACCCGGCCACCGGGACCACCGACCCCAATTTCCAGGACGTCGAGATCGACGGGGCGACCGAGACCGGCTCGCTGGCCGGCGCCGAGTCGGTGCTGGACGGCTTCAGCGCCGCCCTCCCGCTCGGGCTGACGCTGCGCGACGTGCACTTCGACGTCACCGCGACCACCGCCCAGGACGCGAACATCACCGAGATCGACTCGAACCTGGCTATCACCGGCCCGGGGGTGACGGTCACCCGGACCGGTTAGCCACCGGCGCCCAGCCGCCTAGCCGCCTAGCCGCCTAGCCACCGGAACCGCCGGCCGGCTTCTCGGCGTGCCCGCCGAACTCGCTGCGCAGCGCGGACAGCAGCTTGTGGCTGAACTCGCCGAGCCCGCGCGACTCGAACCGCTCGTACAGCGACGCGGTGATCACGGCGGCGGGCACGCCCTCCTCGATGGCCGCCATCACCGTCCAGCGGCCCTCGCCCGAGTCGGACACGTGCCCGGCGAAGTCATCCAGCTGCGGCGAGCGGGCCAGCGCGTCCGCGGTCAGGTCGATCAGCCAGGAGCTGATCACCGAGCCGCGCCGCCACACCTCGGCCACCTCGGCCACGTCGATGTCGTACTGGTAGTACTGCGGGTCGCGCAGCGGGGTGGTCTCCGCGTCCGCCGCCTGTATCTCGGCCTGGCCCACGTTGGCGTGCTTGATGATGGACAGGCCCTCGGCGATCGCGGCCATCATGCCGTACTCGATGCCGTTGTGCACCATCTTGACGAAGTGCCCGGCGCCGGCCGGCCCGCAGTGCAGGTACCCGTCCGGGGACGTGCCGGTCCGGGTCCGGCCCGGCGTCAGCTCGGCCGTCCCCTGCCCCGGGGCGATCGACTTGAAGATCGGGTCGAGCCGCTCCACCGGGCCGTCCTCGCCCCCGATCATCAGGCAGAAACCGCGCTCCAGGCCGAACACGCCACCCGACGTGCCGACGTCGATGTAGTGCAGATCCTTCGGGATGAGCTGCTTGGCCCGGTCGATGTCGTCCCGGTAGTAGGTGTTGCCGCCGTCGATGATGGTGTCGCCCGGCTCCATCATCCCGGCCAGCTGATTGACCACCTGCCCGGTGACGGATGCGGGCAGCATGACCCAGGCCGCCCGCGGCTTCTCCAGCTTGGCCACGAACTCCTGCAGCGTGGTCGCGCCCGTCGCGCCCTCGCCGGCCAGTTGCTTGACGTGCGCCTCGGTGTGGTCGTACGCGACGACCCGGTGCCCGTCCCGCATCAGCCGCCGGCTGAGGTTCGCGCCCATCCG
>Ga0335072_10012327_pt1 | contig 12210 bp, 9 predicted proteins | sample Lox_Sample_21_FD_206725 | JGI IMG/M metagenome (GOLD analysis project Ga0335072, IMG submission 206725) | Soil microbial communities from Loxahatchee National Wildlife Refuge, Florida, United States - Lox_Sample_2.1 | ecosystem: Environmental > Terrestrial > Soil > Wetlands | place: USA: Florida...
TCTGCGTCTCCAGGCAAAATCCGGTGCGTTGGGCGTAGACATGTCCATGCTTACCGTGCAGGGTTCCATCCAGAAAATTGCCGGAGTAAAACTGCACGCCCGGTTGCGTCGTCGTGACGGTGAGCACCCGGCCAGTCGTTGGTTCCTCGACACGAGCCGCTTCGTGCATCACACCCATTTTCCCGTTGAGCACATAGTTGTGGTCGTATCCTTTGCCCAGGCGGAGTTGCTCGTTGTTGTCGTTGATACGCGCCCCAATCGGGGTGGGTTTGCGGAAATCGAGCGGGGTACCTTCCAGAGGAGCCAGCTCGCCAGTGGGAATGAGTCCTGAATCGACGGGAGTGTAGCGATCCGCAGGGATGGTCACTATGTGATTGAGGATCGTTCCATGCCCTTCGCCGGCCAGGTTGAAATAGCTGTGATTGGTCAGGTTGAGAACCGTATCCTTATCGGTCGTGGCGAAGTACTCGATTTTCAGCGCGTGCGCTTCCAGCGTGTAACGAACCCGCGCCGTGAGTGTGCCCGGGAAACCCTGATCGCCATCCTTGCTGACCAGCGTTAGCTCCACTCCTCCGGGTATCTCATGTCCGGACCAGATCAGCTTGTCAAAACCGATCAGCCCGCCGTGCAGGGTGTTTACGCCGTCGTTTGCCGGAAGGTGGTAGCGCTTACCATCGAGGACGAAGGTGGCATGGCCGATTCGGTTGCCATAGCGCCCCACGATGGAGCCAAAGTAGCTCTTAGGATCCTCCGTGTACGGCGTAAAGGAATCGTAACCGAGAACGATGTCGGCTATTTTGCCGGTGCGGTCGGGCACCTCAAGGGAGACCAGGCGGGCGCCATAGGTCATTACACGCGCTTTTAGCGCACCCTCTTCGAGAGTGTAAATCTCCACCCTGGTTCCATCCGGCATGGTCCCAAATACGGACTTCGTCACTTTGGCCTCCAGTCGCGATGCCCAAGGCACCAACGCCAACAATAAATAAAAACAGCAGACTGCCTTCCTTTGCATGGAACCGGCTCCTTCAACACAGGTCGCGTCTTCAAACCGTAATGGATACTAATGCATTTTCGATTCCACGCGCCGTGCGGGATTATTTCGACGCCCAGTGAATCAATTATAAGTTGTTGATCATGCGAGACTTAAGCAGTAAATCGACAATATGGCCATTACCACCCGGGAGTACTTTTATGCCGCTGATTGTTACCCAATAGTTGTAGACCGCGACTTAATAGCGGCTATGCTACGAAACAAGCGGTGGTTATGGGACGACTGCTTGTTGATTCTTCGGGGGAGGGATTCAATTGAAGCTGCCGGCAACAAACCACCGCGACGTGATTCAAAGCAACATCGAGATCACGCTCGACGACGCCCGGGCCACTGCGCTCGAACGGATCGTCAGTCTTTCCATGGACTACCAGCGTGGCGTGGGTTTGGTGCAATTTCGGAACGGCGTGGATGCGGTGATCGCGTCCACCGGATATACGCAGTTGATCGAGAAACTGCTTGAAATCCTTTAATTCCAATTCGCGCCCTCGCGCCGCCCGGCAGGCGATGCCGAGCGCCCGCTACCAGGATCAGCTGGTGGCCCTCCTATGGACCAAACCAGTTCAAGTGAGTCTTCACTGGGCCAAGGTTTCGCTCTGAGCCGTCTCGCCTGTATCCTGAGCGAGCATGGTCAATTATCTGGAATTGCCTGTGGGCGAGAAGAGTCCCGAGGTCATTAACGCGGTCATCGAAATTCCCCTCGAGGCTATCAGCAAGTACGAGTACGACAAGACGCTGCACGTCTTTCGCCTGGACCGCAACCTCTATTCCCCGGTCCATTATCCCGGTGACTACGGCTTTATTCCTTCGACTTTAAGCGAGGACGGCGACCCGCTGGATGTGCTGGTGTTGGTGGATACTCCCAGTTTTCCAGGATGCGTGATGCAGGTACGACCCATCGGCCTGCTCGAAATGCTCGACCAGGGTATTCCTGACGAAAAGGTACTGGCCGTGGGCAAGAACAATCCCCGATACGCGGACGTTTGGAATTATTCGGAAATCTATCCTCACCTGCTGAAGGAAATGACGCACTTCTTTGCCATCTACAAGGATCTCGAAGGCAAACGGGTGGAGGTCAAAGGCTGGCACGATGCGGCCTATGCCCGCAGCAAGGTGATCGAAGCGGTGGAGCGCTTCAAGGACAATAAGCTGTCAAGGAACCCGGGTGGAAATCGCTAGGCACAGTGCCAGCGTGGCTTCAGATATAATCCGACCAGTAAACCCGGAGAGATGGCCGAGTGGCTGAAGGCGGCGGTTTGCTAAACCGTTATAGGGTGTTAAAGCTCTATCGAGGGTTCGAATCCCTCTCTCTCCGCCAGCGTTTTCATATTTCCTTTGACTGCGGCCGCTTTGTACATCTGGCCGGCAGAGACACGAACGAATCAGGAGATCGTCAGGGCTCAGGAGGCTTGCTTCGCCTTCGCCCATTCGGCCCAGCGACGCCGCTGCCCTTCGGCTATGCGCGCCCTTGCCTCGGGACTCATCTGCCTGCGAGTACGTTTCTTGACAGTGTGAGTGAGTTGTCGATCCGTCCCCGCCAATAAGCGGCGGACTTCGAGCAGACGCGCAATTTCAGCGTCGATTGCAGCCACGAGCATTTGTGTGTCCATTATGGAGGAAAGACGCTGTTTTCCCGCAGAAGGTTGACAGAAACGTTCCGGTAAACGGTTTTATTTTGCACCGCAAACTTCGGCCTATCTGGGCCGGCTATTTCCCCCGAGTCTTCGGATAAAAGCGCATCAGGGCAAGACTCGATCAGTACCTCGGATGGAAAAACTGTTGGCAAACTGTGCTTAGCTATGACGGGAGCCTCCAGTCTGCCGATGGAGCGATTGCGGCTGCATTCAACTTTGTCTATTCCTGCCCAGAGCGCGGGCTGGGAGCGAAATGGAATTTCGCGTCATCTGGGAAATTGACATCCACGCCGACAATCCGCAACAAGCGGCCGAGCGAGCCCGTGCCGTGCAGCTCGATCCGAACACCTCCGCGACCATTTTTTCGGTCTTCGACTATGCCCATCTCCAGATGCACCGAATCGATCCGTCAGCACCCGAGGACCAGTTGAACAAAAGCGCATTGACTTCCATGCGGGCTGGATTGCGAAAACTGCAGTGCTCGCCGCACCTCGATTCCGGCCTAAAGGATTTGGTGGCGGTGATGTTGATATTTCTGGATGCAGGAGAAGGAAATGCGCGTCGCCATTGACGGATGCCCGGCGGATTTATAATCGGCCCCATGAAGGCGCATGTTTACGTCACGCTGAAGCGAACCGTTCTCGACCCCCAGGGACAGACCATCCACGGAGCCCTGAAACGAATGCAGTACACCGGAGTCGAGGATGTGCGCCAAGGCAAGTACTTTCAACTTTCCCTCCGGCCCATGGCCGCCGCGGATGCCCAAGCCGAAGTCGAGCGCATAGCCCGCGACGTGCTCACGAATCCGGTCATAGAAGAGTTCACCTACCGCCTGGAGGAATAAGGGCCGCTCACCGCCGACCGTACAATAAAAGTCTATGTGCGGAATTGTTGGATATGTTGGGCCGAAAGACGTCGTCGGCGTCATCCTGGACGGACTGCGGCGGCTCGAATACCGCGGATATGACTCCGCCGGCATAGCGGTTGGTTCGGCGGGCCAGGGACTGGCCCTGCGCCGGGCCTCGGGCAAGCTGCGCAATCTGGAAGAAGCGATCCGTCGGCAGCCGCTGCACGGTACTTACGGGATCGGCCACACCCGCTGGGCGACGCACGGCAGGCCGACTGAAGAGAATGCCCATCCGCACCGTGACTGCACCGGGCGCATCGTAGTGGTGCATAACGGCATTGTCGAGAATTACCTGGAATTGAAGCATGAGCTGGCCGAGGAAGGCCACAAGTTTGTCACCGAGACAGATACGGAAGTGATTGCCCACCTGATCGAGCAGGAAATGCGCTCGGCAGAGAACTCGGGCAAGACGATGTTGTTGGATGACGCGGTGCGGAGGGCAGCGCGCAGACTGACCGGGGCATACGCCATCAGCGTGATTTCCGCCGACGTTCCTGACACCATTGTGAGCGCGCGGAACGGGCCGCCGGTGGTAGTAGGAGAAGGCGAGGGAGAGTCGTTTGTGGCCTCCGATGTGCCTGGAATCCTGCACCATACCCGCATGATGTACTTCCTCGCCGATGGGGACGTGGCGATCCTGACACCTGAGTCGGTGAAGTTCACCGACCTGGAAGGAGATCCCATAGTCCGTAAGGTGGAGAAGATTCTCTGGGATCCCATCCAGGCGGAAAAGGGCGGCTACAAGCACTTCATGCTGAAAGAGATCTTCGAGCAGCCGCGAGCCGTGCGGGACACCACGCTGGGCCGGATCTCGCTCGAAACCGGCATCGTGTATCTAGGGGAGATGCAGATCAACGACGATCAGTTTCGTGCTGCCACGCGGGTGAACATTGCCGCCTGCGGCACGAGTTGGCACGCTGCGCTGGCCGGCAAATACATGATCGAACGGCTGGCCCGGGTGCCTACGGAAGTCGACTACGCCAGTGAATACCGTTATCGCGATCCGATTGCCGATGCGAACGCGCTGGGGATGCTTATCACACAATCTGGCGAGACAGCGGATACGTTAGCGGCGCAGCGAGAAATGATCGCCAAGGGCTCTATGACCGTCGCCATCTGCAATGTGGTGGGCGCGATGGTCGCGCGTGAGGCGCACGGAACCATTTATACGCATGCCGGCCCGGAGATCGGCGTTGCCTCAACCAAGGCATTCACAGCTCAGTTGACTGCGCTGTTTTTATTCGCGCTCCACCTGGCGCAGAAGCGGGAAGCGATCGCCCGCGCAGAAAGCGTGGCGCTGGTTGATGAGTTGAGCCGTATTCCGGGAAAAATAGAAGAAGTGCTACGGCAACGCGATGCACAGTGCCGCCAGCTTGCCAAGGTGTTTGCTTCCGCGTCGGACTTTCTTTTTCTGGGCCGCGGAATTCACTTCCCGATCGCGCTCGAAGGGGCGCTGAAGCTCAAGGAGATCTCCTACATCCACGCCGAAGGCTACCCCGCGGGAGAGATGAAACACGGTCCCAATGCCCTTATTGACGAATCGCTGCCAGTGGTGGTGCTGGCAACCAGCGATCCAGCCAGCCCGGAGTCAGTACTTCGTTACGAGAAGACCCTTTCCAACGTCCAAGAAGTGACGGCGCGCTCGGGCCGGGTGATCGCGGTGGCGACGGAGGGTAACCGGCAAATCCGCGAGCTGGTGGAACACGTGATCTATGTGCCGGATGCGCCCGAACTGCTGGCTCCGCTGCTGGAAGTAGTGCCGCTACAACTGCTGGCCTACTATATTGCGGTGCGCCGCGGTTGCGACGTGGATCAGCCTCGGAATCTGGCCAAATCGGTCACGGTCGAATAATGTTGAAGTAGGTAAGACAAATGTTGTTATTCATCCGAGGTGACGGATATTGGAGCGGCCACACTATACTGCGCGGCTAGCGCGCAAAGTTCTTCTGTCGGAACCCGGCGCTTGTTTCCATCTTGAATTCACAGTAGAGGAACTGGAACAGTTCGATTTCCAGCCTGGACAATTCGTCTCCTTTGTCGCTCTCGATGATGCGGGAAAGCTTCAGACCAGGGCCTATTCGATCGCATCGGCTCCTCGTGGCAATCTCTTCGACATTTGCGTCAACAGGGTGGAAGGGGGCTTCTTCTCCAATTTGCTCTGCGATCTTGAGGAAGGAGATAGCCTTCGATTTCATGGGCCCCATGGCTTGTTCCTGCTTCGCTCACCGCTGACCGACAGTATCTTTATCGCGACCGGCACTGGCATTGCTCCCATGCGCGGCTTCGTGGAATATCTGTTTCCCGAAGACGGCGAAGATCGCAGCCAGGGGCGAACTTTCTGGTTGGTGTATGGAACGCGCTATGAGACGGAACTGTATTACCAGGATTATTTCGAACGGGTCGCGGCCAGCAGACCGAATTTCATATATCACCGGACGTTGAGCCGGGCACAGGAAAGCTGGGAAGGCGCGCGCGGGTATGTGCAGGAATTGGTCAACACGATTGCCGCGGAGCACGCGCGCACGCCGGACCTCCGGCCGGTCGACGGAGCCGCGTTCGCCATTCATGCCTACATTTGTGGATTGAACGAGATGGTAGCGGCCAACCGCGACTGCCTGAAAAGTATGGGTTGGGAGCGGAAACAGATTATCTTTGAACGCTACGACTGAACTGCTAACGCCTTCTCATTTGTGTACGGAAAGCTCCGAAAAGCATCGCCAGCAGCGTCCCAGGGTTCCCCAGTTTGCGCTCGGGACCGGCCCTTCGACTCCGCATAAATCCTATGTTGCGGGATAGGTCTGAGAGGCGCCCCGCTCAGAGGCCATGACGTTTAATACGCCTGAACTTCGTGGCCGGAAAGATGTGAAACAGGATGACGGCATTATGGGCGTGCCAATGAACAATGTGCGGTAATGCCCGCTCCAATGATCGTCACCCGCTCATAAATAGTCCGCAACCTAAGGCAAAGCAAAGGCTATGTAGACGCCGCCGGACGGCTTCCGGCTTGATTGGCCGCCTCCTGCGGCGATGACGACGTATTGCTTTCCGTTCACCATATAGGTCGCAGGCGTAGCCAGGCCGGCGAAGGGCAGTTGCGTCTCCCACAGCAGTTTTCCTGTCGTCTTGTCGTAAGCGTGGAATTTCTGATCGAACACGGAAGCGCCAATGAAGAGCAGGCCACCGTCGGTGACAACCGGGCCTCCGTAGTTATCGGATCCGGTATTCGACATCCCGTTGGCGACAAGTTCGGGATAGGTCCCGAAGGGAATCTTCCACAGGTATTGCCCTGTATTCAAATCAATCGCGCTCAGAGTGCCCCAGGGAGGCGCGGTTGCCGGGTACCCTTCCGGATCGGTAAAACGGCGGAAGCCGATGGTTTTGTAGGGGACATCCTCGTCTTGTGCTGCGCCCTCGGCAGCTACGGTATCTGTCGATTGCGGAGCCTGATTCTTCGGCCGGCGCTGCTGTTGCTGCGGGGCCCTCGTGAGGTAATGCACAACATCCTGCACTTGCTGATCGCTTAGGCTGTTGAAAGGAGGCATGCGTCCCCTTCCCTGGCGGATAATGGCGGCGATTTCAGCATCGGTGAGGATACCCTCAATGCCCTGCAGACGGGGAATCGCGGGGGGTGAGCCAGCGCGATTCAGGCCGTGACAACCGCTGCATTGACTCTGGTAAACCTTTTCACCTGGGCTTCCGGCAGCAGGCGGAATCGTCAGTCCGACAAGCCACGCCGTGTCATTCGCATTGACGTAGAGCACGCCCGTCGCTGGGTCGACGGCAACCCCACCCCACTCTCCGCCGCCCGCGAAGCCGGGCATATCGACGGTCAGCTTATCCACGCTGGGCGGAACAAACTGGCCTCCGCCAATCATCGTACTGAACTGCTTCTCCGCCCAAGCGTGCGCTTTTGGGGTTCGATTGGTGAGTGTATCCGCCGAGGTGCTCTGTTGCGTATAAGGCGCGGGTAACGAGGGGATCGGCTGCGTGGGCGAGGTTACTTCGCCGGGGACGTTGCTTTTCGGAAAGGGCAATTCCTTGATCGGGAAAAGCGACTGCCCGTTCGTCCGGTCGAAAACGAAAAGCATACCCGACTTGGTTGTCTGGGCGACCGCGTCGACCCGCTTTCCATCATGCGTGACCGTCACAAGTGCCGGAGGCGCCGGAAAGTCGCGATCCCAGAGATCGTGGTGCACGCCCTGGAAGTACCAAAGACGCTTGCCGGTCTCAGCATCGAGTGCGATCAAAGAATCCGCGAACAGGTCATTGCCGATGCGATCCCCACCATAAAAGTCATATACGGCGGACCCGGTTGGAACATAGACAATGCCGCGCTTATTGTCGACGGTCATACCCGCCCAGTTATTCGCGGCTCCGGCGTACTTCCATGCGTCTTTCGGCCATGTATCGTAGCCGTATTCTCCCGGACGAGGGATGGTGTGGAAGGTCCAGCGTAACGCGCCGGTGCGCACATCGAACGCGCGAATATCTCCGGGGGGAGCGGGATGCGTTTCCGGATTCGCCCCCCCAACAATGATCAGGTCCTTGTAGATGCTGCCCGGAGTGGTCAGCTCGACGGACTGTGCCTGGTAAGGTTCGCGCAGTCCTTTGCGAAGGTCAATGCGGCCGTTTTCACCAAAGCTGGGAATTACTTTGCCGGTGGTCGCGTCGAGAGCATAGAGATAATTGCGAGCGCCGGCAAAAATGCGGCTCTGACGCCCGTCGGTCCAATAGGATACGCCGCGGGTCAGCACGCGGCCCTGGAGGTCCGAGGTAAACTTCCAGATCAGTTTGCCCGTGGCCGCATCGAGGGCGATCACGCTGCGCCCTGGGGTAGTAGCGTAGAGAACCTTGCCCACGATAATGGGATTGGCTTCAATGCCGCCCGTCTCTCCCGTGTCATACTTCCACGCCACGACCAGGTTCTTTACGTTGCCGCGATTGATTTGCGAAAGGGTGGAGTAGTGCGTGCCGTCGTGTCCTCCATACGCGGGCCAATCCTGCTGTCCCGAAGCCGTAACCCATGCCGTGGCACAAAGACCCACTCCCACAGCAACTGCTGCTCTGAACGTCCCCATTTGAACTCCCACGCGCACCAGAAACGTTTCAGTTAGGAATTTCTGGCCATTTTTCACGCCCGCTGATTTTACAGGAAGCTGTGGGTTCGACAGACACTCGCGCAGATAGTGGAACCCTCCTAAAAATATCAGTGCATATCACTTCCCAAGACGAAACTTATGCCGGAACTCTTACGTCGCAGCCGGCGACGATGGGGCATTTCGAATCACTATCGTCTGTTTGCGCCGTTCACGGGCTGGCAGGCCCGGCGACGCTTACAAAAAGTTGTAAAGTGGAGTCGTTGTTCTATAGGAGATTTTCATGAGTTCCGAGTTTTCAAGAAGAACCCTGATGAAGGGGATCTGTTCGACTGCGGCACTGTCGGCGGCTTTGCCCGCGGCCGGCGTGTTACCTGCCGCCGCGGATGGTACCGCATACAAGGGCCCGCATGGTCCAGGAATGCCACAGGAAGGACCGAATACGCCTAAGATCTGCGCGCCGGTCGACGGCCGCAACATCACCGACGAAGCAATGCGGGAAGTAAAGCAGATCGGGGTCAACAATGTCTTGATGGGCGGCCCGAAGATGCCATGGCAAGAAGCGGAATTGCAGGCCATCGTCGACAAGCTGAAGACGGGCGGCCTAGTTGTAGGCAATATGATGATCGCCGGATTCCCCGACTGCATTTACGGCCGCGCGGGAGCAGGCCGGGATAAAGAGATCGAAGATTTCAAGAGCTCCGTCCGGGCTGCGGGGAAAGTAGGCTTACCGGTTATCGAGTACAACTGGTATGCGCATAGGGCAATCGAGGGTTATTACCTGGAAGAGGGCCGTGGTGGAGCAGGCTATACGGCGTTTAATATCGACCGGGTCAAAAATCTGCCGCCCGTACCCTCCGAGGGAGTTCACTCCAGCGAAGAGTTGTGGAAGAACATAACTTACTTTCTGCAGGCAGTGATCCCCACATGCGAACAGTCAAACGTACGTTTGGCGTTGCACCCGAATGATCCACCCATTACGACCAGTCGCGGTTCGGGCCAGATTATGGCATCGTTGGAAGGCTGGAAGAAGTTGATCACGGTGGTCAACAGCCCAGCCAACGGCATCACCTACGAATGCGGCGTCTCACGGGAAATGGAAGTCGATCCGGTAGAGGTATGCAAATACTTCGGCACCCGAGACCGTATCAATCACGTGCATTACCGGAACCCGGTGGTGCGCGTTCCGCATAATGATTACACGGAAACCTTCATCGATTTAGGCGAGAACAACATGCTGGCCGTGATGCGGGAGCTCATCAGGGTCAAGTACACGCGGCTGATTTATCCGGAGCATGAACGGGCGCTCGATTACGACCGGAAGATCGGTATTCACAACCAGTACCCGGGAGGCGGCGGATATACAGGAATGGTATACGACATCGCCTATACGCGAGCCATGTTCCAGGCGTCCATCATGCTGGAACGGGGCACGGAGTGGAAAGAGTTTTAGCTCCTATTCGAAATCCCGTCCCGTGAGAACGCGGAAGGACGACAGGTAAGCGATAACGTCTACGGAGCGCTACAAGCGCTCCATCCTCCCGTCTCTGTCGAAGGGGAGACAAACTGTAGCTCGGCTACGCTCCGGCGTGATGAATTCCATCCCGGAATAGGGCCTTGGATGAGCAAACCATGCGGTGTTTATTCCACCCTAAACTTGCTCCCGGGCAAGTCGGGTGCTCGGAAGGTGATCAAAAAGTTATTTTTCCGGCAACGTTGACGAGACGATTGCCGCCATTCGTGGTCGTGACAAGACCGAATGAGGAACTCCCGAAGGTTGTGTTGGGATTGGCGAATTGCGGCGTGTTGGTGGCGTGCAGCCATTCGCTGCGAAGCTCCAGGTTGAATCGCTCGGTCAGCCGCACTCTGCGAAAGATGGAAGCGTCGAGGTTGAAAAATCTCGGACCCGACGATATGTAGTTGCCCACATTTCCCTGGGTATCTGCCGGCGGCGCTGAAAATGCAGTGGTATCAAACCATGGTCTTGATCCTATGCCATGCAGCTTGCGAACCTTACCGATACCGGTAAAGTTGGGAAAAGCCTGATTGCCCGGGGTGTTGAAGGACGCGCAGGTGCAGGAGAAATTCAAGGGCATGCCGCTGGCGGCTTCCCAAACTCCCGTCAGTTCCCAATCGCCAAGAACTTTGCCGGGCAGGCCCGTACTGGCCAAATGCGACCCCTCTCCAAAAGGAAGATGCCACATGAATGTGTTGTTGAAGATATGCGTCTGATTGAAGTCGGTCGCCGCGTAATTGCGCCGCTGGTTGACATAGTCGAGCAGTCCGTTGGGATAATCGCTGGCTTCTGAGGCATACCCCAGAGCCTTTCCGTACGTATAAGAGTTGGTCATGGCAAAACCATGCGCGAACTTGTGGTCGAACTTTACCTGAAGGGCGTTGTAGTTTGAGCTGTAGCCGGCGAAGAATTCGGTGGTCCCTGCTGTTCGCCCTACATTGGCGTTTGGGCTGCCGCAAGGAGCACACGGTCCGTATTCCGGCTGGCCAGCCGCGCCGAGTCCATACACGATCGCCGCGTTCTGGTTGTATTCGATGGGTGTATGAACGCCGTGATTTCCAACGTAAGCAACATCCACGACCCAGCTTCCCGGCAAGGTTCGCTCATAGGCGAAGTTCCAGGCTTCGAGATAGGGGTTCTTCCAGTTCAGGTTAATGGCGTAGTAACTCTGGTTGAGTAATCCAGGCGTGTTGGCGGGAAGGATGCCGTTCGCAGGTGGTACATAAGGCGGGAGCGCAGGAAATCCCTGTGCCAGGCTGGCTCCGGAGTTATTGGAAAGGATCGCCGGTCCAAAACTGCTCAGGCTGCTGAATGACTGGCTGGGCTCGATCGGGTAGTTATAAGCGAACAGATCGATATTCCAGGGGAGCGTGCTCATCCCAAAACCCGCGCGCACAACGCTGCTGGACGACATACGGTAATCCAAACCGAAACGGGGACCCCAGTTTTTATAATCAGGCTGCAAGCCCATGTTCCTTGGAATAACACCGATTCCCGCCAATTCAAGAGAGTTGGTGGTCGGATTGTAATTTGAGAATCCGCCGGCAAAGTGCGGGGTGGGAGGACCATAGTACTCCCAGCGTATTCCGGCATTGACCGTTAGCTTCGGACTGGCCTGCCATTTGTCTCCGAAGTAAAGGAAGACTTGATTCTGGCGCAGTGCCGGAAAGACATTCGCGTATCCGCGTTGAACATTATTGGGAATTCCCAGAAGGAAGCTTGCGAATTGGTTGGCGAAGCCGTTGGCTGGAGCTGTGGAAGAATTGAGAGCAGTGGTGCCGGCGGCAAAATCAAAGTAGCCGGGCGGATAGCCCACCAAAAGGAGGTCGTCACGCCAGCGATGATAGTCCGCACCCCACTCCAGGGTGTGGTTACCCGTGACCTTGGTCATGTTCTCCACACCCTCAATCAGCGTTCCGGCGCGGGTCCATGGGCAATTGGAGCAACCCCCAATCATGGGATCGGAAAAGCCTTCGCCCTCGATAAGGCTGATGCCGCTGGTGAATGCG
>Ga0335072_10012328_pt1 | contig 12210 bp, 11 predicted proteins | sample Lox_Sample_21_FD_206725 | JGI IMG/M metagenome (GOLD analysis project Ga0335072, IMG submission 206725) | Soil microbial communities from Loxahatchee National Wildlife Refuge, Florida, United States - Lox_Sample_2.1 | ecosystem: Environmental > Terrestrial > Soil > Wetlands | place: USA...
AAGGGCCCAGAAGTGTGGAGGTGTCCAAATAAAGATAATGGCGAAAAGAGCCATGCAAGCGAGGCTGATCTCGCCTGTTGCGGCGGCGTAGCCGATGATTGGCGGCAACGCCCCCGCGGCGCCGCCGATCACGATATTCTGCGGCGTCGAGCGCTTGAGCCACATCGTGTAGATAGCGACATAAAAAAAGATCGTGAATGCCAGAAGGGCGGCGGCAAGCCAATTGGCGACGATTCCCAAGGTCATGACCGCAAGAACCGCAAGAACCAAGCCAAAACCAAGGGCGTCCTCTTTTCGCATCCGGCCCGCTGGAATCGGACGCCGCTGCGTCCGCCGCATCAGCGCATCGATATCGGAATCATACCACATGTTCAAAGCGCCCGACGCCCCGGCGCCCATCGCAATCGCCAGCAGCGAGGCAAAGCCTATGACCGGATTCACATGAACCGGCGAGATAAGAACTCCGGTTAGTGCCGTGAAGATCACCAAGGACATGACGCGCGGCTTCAGGAGCGCCACATAATCGGAAGGACGCGCGATCGAAACCGGGTAACTTTGGGTAGCGCCGATGTGGCTTTCGCTGATGAAACTCATTTTCACCGTTTCGGGGCGTGTGTCCACGCCGGATTTTGACTTCGAAACCCAAGCACGACAATTATGATGGGGTGGCGCTTCTAATGCTCCGAACCGCCAATGATGGGCAGCGTCTCGTATGTGTGGAAGGGAGGTGGCGACGACAAGGTCCATTCAAGCGTGGTCGCTCCAGGTCCCCAGGGATTGTTGCCGGCGAGTCTTTTCTTGGCGAATGCGTCATAGATCACATAGAGGAATAAAACGGCGCCGATGGCGGAAAGATAGGCACCGAACGAGGAAACACGGTTCCAAAGAGTAAATGCATCTGGATAATCAATGTAGCGGCGCGGCATGCCTGCAAGGCCCAGGAAATGCTGCGGAAAAAAGGTGATGTTCACGCTGATAAAGATCACCCAGAAATGCGCCGCGGCGATCGTTTCATTATACATATAGCCGGTCATCTTCGGGAACCAATAATAAAACCCGGCGAAGATCGCGAACACGGCTCCGAGCGAAAGCACATAGTGGAAATGCGCAACGACGTAGTAGGTTTCATGCAAGGCCCGGTCGACGCCCGCGTTGGCGAGAACAACACCGGTGACGCCGCCGACCGTGAACAGGAAAATAAACCCAATCGCCCACAGCATTGGCGGCCTGAACGAGATCGAACCACCCCACATGGTCGCGATCCAGGAAAACACCTTAATGCCAGTCGGCACCGCGATCACCATGGTGGCGAAGACGAAATAGCGTTGCGTATCGAGCGACAGGCCAACCGTATACATATGGTGCGCCCAGACCACCAAGCCGACGATTCCAATCGCGACCATGGCATAAGCCATGCCGAGATAACCGAAGATAGGCTTGCGCGAAAACGTCGAAATGATGTGACTGATGATGCCAAAGCCAGGCAGGATCAGGATATAGACTTCCGGATGCCCGAAGAACCAGAACAAATGCTGGAACAAAAGCGGGTCGCCCCCGCCTGAGGGATCGAAAAAAGTGGTGCCGAAATTGCGATCGGTGAGAAGCATGGTGATCGCACCGGCAAGCACCGGCAGGGTCAGCACCAGCAGGAAGGCCGTCACCAAGATCGACCATGCGAAGAGCGGCATTTTATGCATTGTCATGCCAGGTGCTCGCATGTTGAAAATCGTGGTGATGAAATTGATCGCGCCAAGGATCGAAGACGCACCCGCCAGATGGATGGACAGGATAATGAAATCCATCGCCGGGCCCGGATGGCCTGTATTGGCCGAGAGGGGCGGATAAAGCACCCAGCCGCCGCCAAATCCCTTCATCCCGGGGGCGCCTTCGACGAACATCGAGATCAAGGCTAGGGCGAAGGACGACACCAGAAGCCAGAACGACATATTGTTCATGCGCGGGAAGGCCATGTCCGGTGCGCCGATCATGAGGGGAACGAACCAATTCCCGAAGCCGCCGATCAACGCGGGCATGACCACGAAAAAGATCATGATCAAGCCATGCGCGGTGATGGTGACATTGTAGAGATTCTTCGCCGCGTCGATCGCGGTCTCGGGTGCCGCGCCGTCGATATATTGAGCGAGATGATTGAAGATCTGAATGCCGGGCTCCTGCAGTTCCATGCGCATCAAAATCGACATGCCGCCACCGATAAAGCCCGCCACGATGGCGAAGAGGATATAGAGAGTGCCGATATCCTTGTGATTGGTCGCGAAGAGATAACGCCGCCACCCGGTTGGAGGGGAATGCGCATCATGATCTTCGTGGTGTTCCACGGTGCGTTCCAATGTGTTCACAGACAACACGGGTCTCCTCGAATGATTTGTTTGCGGCTTGACTATCGCCGCTCGCTTGCAGATGCGCCGATGGCCGCCGCGTAATGGACCGGCGGGGGATCCTGTAAAGCGAATTTCTTGCTCGCTTCCGCTAGCCACGCCGCATAATTTTCCTCGCTTACGACGCGAATGGCAATCGGCATATCGGAATGATCCTTGCCGCAAATCTTCGAACACTGCCCATAGTAAATGCCTTCGCGTTCAGCCTTGAACCATGTATCGTTCATCCGGCCGGGGACAGCATCGATGCGAATGCCAAAAGAGGGAACGGTGAAGGAGTGAATGACGTCCGCCGCGGTGACCTGGACATGGACAACTTTGCCGACGGGTACGACCGCTTCATTATCGACGGAAAGCTGGCGGATATCGCCCGGTTTCAGGTCGGCAGGCTGGATCATCGTTGAATCGAACTCGAACCCGCCACCCTGATCCTTGGGATATGTATAGGTCCAGTACCATTGCTTGCCGGTCACTTTCATCGTGATGTCCGCCGGCGGCATGGTTAATTGATGGGTGAGGAGACGAAACGACGGAATGGCGATGACGACAAGAATCATCACCGGGGTCACCGTCCATGCCACTTCAAGACCGGAATGATGAGTTGTCCGTGCAGGCGTTGGATTGGCTTTTTCGTTGAATCTGAAAACAACGTAGATGAGGAGAGCCAAAACGAACAGGCAGATCGTTACAATGATGGGCAACAAAATCCAGTTGTGGAAAAATTCAAGCTCATGGGCAATCGGCGTGACGGCTTCCTGGAAACCGATTTGCCCCGGCAGAGGATACCCATCGGCGCGGGCCGCGCCGGGCAACAATACCGCAGGCCCCATGATTCGTGGCAATAAGCCCGTGCCCAAAATTGCGATGCAACGGGCGGCTGTTCTGGTAAAACTCATCTGTCGGCTCTCCGGCCGCAGCCTATTATGGCGCGTCTGTCAAGGTTCCCGCGCATGTTGATAAGCGCTTGGGACAGCCGGTTCAAAACCACAAACACCGGCTTAGCGCAACCAGCCACCTTGCGGCATAAACGCGCGTTGAGCAAGCTAGGCGCCCCGCGCAGAGAGGGCAAAGAAGCCAATTTTAATGCCGGGAAAACGCACCAATCCCGCGTCATGACGTTATGAGTCCGCTACCTGACTTTTCGAACCGTCAGGCGCGGATGGACGATTTCGCTTAATCTTTCCGTGCATGATCATCTTCAAAACGTTTCGAGTTCTTAAGATCATGGTCGAGATTTCTCTAGCTCTTTTTGCGAAAAGCGTCGATTGACACGACATTGGCCTCGCTTTGGCGCGCGGCCGTCTCCTCCGCAGGCCCGGTCTCCACGGTGCCGCGTGGGTCCTTTTGTTGCGGTGCCATTGCGGCCTCCGGGGTTTCCAAGACGCTGACGCTCGCCGGTGGCTGCCGCACCGGCTCGATCTTTGCGGGAGTGGTCTCCATGGCCTCGTCCTCGACCGCGAATTTCGCCTCGAAACCGACGGAAGGATCGAAAAAACGGGTTACGGCCTCGAATGGAATAAGCAGCATTTCCGGCACATTCCGGAAGGACAACCCCACTTCGAAGGAGTCCTCGGCAACGCTCAGATCCCAAAATTGATGCTGTAGAATGATCGTCATTTCATCCGGATAGAGCTCACGCATCCGGGCTGAAAGCCGAACGCCACGCGCATGCGTGCGAAAGCTGATATAAAAGTGATGATCTCCCGGAAGGCCGTCGCGCGCCGCGCTGGACAGAACCTGGCGAATGACCCCGCGCAGGGCATCCTGGACAAGAAGATCATAACGGATCAGGTCATTCGACATTCAATCCGCCTGTTCAGCCTATCTTGGAAGACAATCCCATGATGAAACTCAGATCCGAACACCGGGACCTTACTATTTCTCACATCTCATTCAAAAAGCCAGCAAGCTTTATCGCTTCACGCTAAAAGTGGAGGCTTCTGTTGCCAGGTGCCTCCGGACCCCGCCTTGAAGTGCTACCTCCAAGGACTTGATTTCGGTACCACTACCGCATTACGCGGCAACAGCCACCGGAGCATAGTTGTCGTTGGCAACTATAAGTTCGGCCCGATGACGGCGGAACCATGCCGAGCGAAAGTTTGTCCTTTACACTCCCCGTCGAACCTATTTCGCCCCCGCCAAAACCCGCGCCGCGCCGTGAAACTTGCGGAGTGGGCTTTGGTGGAGGCGCCGGGTACCGCCCCCGGGTCCGAAGAGCTTATTTCGACACCGTTTATCGCCATAGCCGCGCGAGGCGGCACTTTAAATATAGCATGACAGCGCCCTTTTCAAAGGGAAAGGCTCAATTCAAACAAAAGCGGCGGCCAGCTGTGTGGATAAGACCATGACGGCGATGGCCTGCCTTCGAAGGCATCCATCTCGACAAGATCGGATGTTCTGCGCCAGCTTTTGCACGAAGCCGGTCTTGGCTCGGGACGACCGGCGCTGTAAGCATACAAAACAGGTGTGCCGGCTTCACGGCTGCGGTTTTGAAAAATAAGAGGCGTTTCAAGACGCTTTTATGAGCGGTGCGCGAATCGGTGCCGCAGAGGAGGAAAAGCCATGGCAGGTAGAACAGATTTTACTCCCGATGAATGGAAAACGCTTCTGGAAAGCGTGATGATGGCGGGGCTCGCGGTGACCGCGGCCGATCCCAGTGGACTTTGGGGAACGCTCAAGGAAAGCATGGCCACCGCGCGGGCGGTCATCGGCGCGAAACATGATGCCAATGCCACTGAGCTTATCAAGGCGATCGCGGGGGAGTTCGAGACAGGCGATGGGCGGGCGGCCGCACGCGACGGGCTGCGGATGCAGCTCGCCGGTAAAATGCCCGCCGAGATCGTCGCCAAATCCCTTGAAATCCTTAGGCAAGCATCGGCTATCGTCGGCGCGAAGTCACCGGCCGATTCCACGGCCTTCAAGGGCTGGCTCCAGCATATCAGCCAGTCTGTCGCCGAGGCTTCGGCTGAAGGCGGGTTTCTCGGATTTGGCGGCGTGACGATTAGCGAAGCCGAAAAAGCGACGCTCGCCCAGATCTCGGCAAGCCTTGGCCTCGCTGCCTAGCGCGATTTTTGGCCGCCCGTCATCGTGCCACGCCTTGACGCGCGGCCGCGGCAATGGATTTTCGCCGCCATCCGGAGAGGGATGAAGAGTTCGCGCGCATGCAAGCCTATCTTGATCTTCTCGCCAAGATCCTCCGGGACGGCGAGGGCAAGGCCGACCGCACCGGGACCGGAACCCGGTCGATCTTTGGCTATCAGATGCGGCATGCCTTGAGCGCGGGGTTCCCGCTCATCACCACTAAGAAGCTGCACTGGAAATCGATCGTCCATGAGTTGTTATGGTTTTTGCGCGGCGAGACCAATATCGCCTATCTGAAGGAACAGGGAGTCGGCATTTGGGACGAATGGGCCGACCGGAACGGTGATCTTGGACCGGTCTATGGCAAGCAGTGGCGGGCGTGGCAGGCCCCCGATGGGCGTGTCATCGACCAGATTTCCGGGGTCGTCGAGGAAATCAAAAAGAATCCGTTTTCCCGCCGTTTGATCGTCACCGCATGGAACCCCGCCGACCTGCCGGCGATGGCGCTCGCACCCTGCCATTGCCTGTTTCAGTTTTATGTCGCCGAGGGCACGGAAGGCAAAAAAAAGCTCTCATGCCAGCTCTATCAGCGATCGGCGGATGTGTTTTTGGGTGTGCCTTTCAACATCGCGAGCTACGCCCTGCTGACTGCGATGGTCGCGCATGTGACAGGTCTCGACTTGGGCGATTTCGTGCATAGCTTTGGCGATGCGCATCTCTATCAGAATCATCTTGGACAGGCCCGCCTTCAGCTTACCCGGACGCCGCGTCCCTTGCCGCGGCTCACTCTCAACCCAACAGTCGGTTCGATCTTTGATTACCGCTTTGAAGACATCCTTCTCGAGGGTTATGACCCGCATCCTCCGATCGCGGCGCCAGTTGCGATATAAACCTAAGCAGACGGCGCTGCGGCGCGAAAGTAAAGCAGCGTGGACATTGACGCTCGCAATCCAGTGTGCGACCACCGCCGGCGACACATTGATCGCGGGCGGTTAGCTCAGTTGGTAGAGCATCTCGTTTACACCGAGAGGGTCGGCGGTTCGAGCCCGTCACCGCCCACCACGGCGGCAGATCCGCAAGCGGCGGACGCGATCGCCGCTGAGAGCGGCGCTTGCGCCCGGGAGGGTTCCGGCGGACGGCAAAGTCCCGCGCCGCGCTTGACTTGGCCTCGCACCTATCCTATCCGGCAGGTCTTCCATGCGGGGTCGCGCCGCTCCGATGCGGGGGAGTAGCTCAGTTGGTTAGAGCGCCGGCCTGTCACGCCGGAGGTCGCGGGTTCAAGTCCCGTCTCTCTCGCCATTAATACTTGTTGCCAAGCCAAGTTTCGCAGCGGCTAGGAATACCAACCGGTCGGCAATTGCGGCGAGCGCCCTTAATCCCCGGCCGTCCGCCCTAGCGGCCCGGTGCACGGATTGCCAACGGTCAGTCATGTCAGGCCCTCAGGCCCGCCATTTTTGCACGGCGGCTTGATCTTGCGCTTTCGCCTCGACCCAAGCGCCTGTGCCGCCGCTGAAATGTTGCTTTTTCCAGAACGGTGCCTCGGTCTTCAGATAATCCATGAGAAACGACGCGGCCGCGAAAGCCTCGAAGCGATGCGCACTCGCGGTCACCACAAGCACGATCGACTCACCCGGCCGGATCAAGCCATGGCGGTGAATGGCGACAATGCCTTCGAGTGGCCAGCGGGATGCGGCCTCCCGCGCGACGCGGGTGATTTCGCCTTCCGCCATCCCGGGATAATGCTCGATTTCGAGCGCCGTGAGCGTCCCCATTTCGTCACGGCAAAGCCCCGTGAAAGTAACAACCGCGCCAATGTCGCCGCGCCCTTGCGTCAGCTTGGCCGCTTCAGCCACGGCATCGAAATTCTCTTTTTGGACACGCACAAAGATCCGTGCGCGCATAGTGTGGCCATGATCGCTTGCCGCTGAATCGCTCATGGTCTTTTGTCTCTTTGCTTATGATCTATCCAAAAAGTCTGCAACTTTTTGGGATCATGCGCTACCCCCCGGTCATCGGCGGAAAAAAAGCAATTTCGCGCGCGTTCCGGATCAAGGCGTCATGCTTGACATGAGTGCGGTCGAGCGCCGCGCGCATCGTCTTGATATGCGCGAAGGCGGCCGCATAATTTTCGCCCTTGCCGCTCAGCCAGCCCATCAGTTCGGCAACGGTTTGGACGTTTTCCGGAGGCGAGATCTCCTCCTCGGTCTTGCCGATGCGTTCGCGGACCCAAGAGAAATAAAGGGCTTTCATTGTTGTTATCTTTTCGAGCCGTGCGGTCACTCCTCGACAAGCTCCTTCATACCGGCTCTAAAATAATCCCAGCCCGTATAGAGCGTGAGAAGCGCGGAAATCCACAACAGGACCAAGCCGGTCGTTGTGATGCCGGAAACAATGGCGTCGCCGGATGGTCCTGCGATGAGAAAGCCGAGTGCGACGAGCTGCAGAGTGGTTTTCCATTTGGCGACCTTACTCACCGGAATCGAGACCTTGAGCTCGGCCAAGTATTCGCGCAGCCCCGAAACCAGAATTTCCCGGCAAAGAATGATGATCGCGGCGGATAGAGAATAGCTGGCGATCGTATGATCGGCGGCGAGCATCATCAGGACGGCGGAAACAAGCAGCTTGTCGGCGATCGGGTCGAGCATCTGGCCGATCCGCGATTGCTGCGACAACGCCCGGGCCAGATAGCCGTCGAGAAAGTCGGTGATTCCGGCCGCAATAAAAATACCGAGCGCCACCCAACGCATGAAGGCCAGCTCGGGCCAGAATAGGCAGCCGGCCACGACCGGCACCGCCGCCACCCGCCCGTAGGTCAGGAGGTTAGGCACGCTCCAGGTCAAGTCCGGCCCTCTCGCTACTGTTGTGATTGCCATGGCCCAGGAACCATTCTCTTGGAGGCTGCATCAATTCTCAGCACGGCATTCCGTTCTGTCATACTTTCGGAGCCGAGAACGCACAAGACACCTATTACCTGCCACCTTCGTGAAAAAAATCATAGACAAGCCGGGCGGTCGCGGCATTTATACCGGGGACTTTCTCGAAATCCGACAAAGCCGCGCGGGAAATCGCCTTGGCCGTGCCGAAAGCGTGGAGCAAGGCGCGCTTCCGCGCTGGGCCGATCCCTGGGATGTCGTCGAGAGGGCTTTTGGTGAACGCCTTTTTGCGGCGCGCCCGGTGGGTCCCTATCGCGAAGCGATGGGCCTCGTCGCGCAACCGTTGCACGAAATACAGCGCTGGATCGCGGGGGGACAGCTTGAACGGCTCCTTGCCTTCGACAAAAAAACTCTCCCGTCCGGCGTTGCGATCAGGCCCTTTGGCGATCGCGGCGACGGCAACCCCGGTGATGCCAAGCTCGGTCAAAATCTCTCGCGCGGCGTTGAACTGGCCTTTGCCTCCATCAATGAGGATAAGGTCGGGTCGGTCTGGAAGGCTTGTCTCATCGCCGGCAGCTTCATTGTTCATCGCCTCGTTGACTGCCGCATGGCCCTCTAACACTTGGCCCGGTGGGCCTGCGCCCGAACCAGTGCCCGGCGCGGCTGCGTCTTCCTTTATAAGCCGGGCGAAGCGCCGCCGCAGGACTTCGCGCATCATCGCATTGTCGTCGCCCGGTGCCAGCTCAGGATTTTTTATATTAAACGTGCGATAATGCGTTTTCATGAAGCCGTCGGCGCCCACCACGATCATCGCGCCGACCGCATTCATTCCCATGATATGGGAATTGTCATAGACCTCGATACGGCGCGGCGCGCAGGGGAGGCTGAAAGCATGGCCGAGCGTCGCGAGGAGATGGCTTTGCGAGGCGGTCTCCGATAATTTGCGTCCCAAGGCCGCCCGGGCATTTTGCTCCGCCTGTGCGACGAGATCCCATTTTTCTCCTTTTTGCGGCACGGCGATTTCGATTTTGTGGCGGGCGCTAACCCGCAAGGCCTCTTCGAGGACCAAGTGATTCTCGATCTCGTGCGAAAGCAGAATGAGGCGACAAGGCGGCTTATCCGCGTAAAACTGCGCCACAAAGGAATCGAGAACCTCTTCCAGCGCGAGGCTCTTGTCGGCGCGCGGAAAATAGGCGCGATTGCCCCAGTTCTGATAGGTCCTGAAGAAAAAGACTTCGACACAAAACTGTCCCGCCTCTTCGGCGATGGCGAAAACATCCGCCTCTTCGACGGTTTTCGGATTGATCCCCTGAGCGCCCTGGATGGCGGAGAGGGCGGCGATGCGGTCGCGCAGCCGGGCGGCATGCTCGAAATCGAGCAGATCCGCCGCTTCCGTCATCTCCCGCGCGAGACTCTCTCGGACAGCCTGGCTTTTGCTTGAAAGAAAATCGCGCGCCTGGCGCACGAGTTCCTGATACTCCGCCTCGCCGATCTCTCCAGTGCAAGGCGCCGAGCAGCGCTTGATCTGATAGAGCAAGCAGGGACGCGAGCGATTAGCGTAGAAGCTGTCCGAGCAGGACCGCAGCAAAAAAGCACGTTGCAGGGCATTCAAGGTGCGATTGACCGCCCAGACGCTCGCGAATGGGCCGAAATAATCTCCCTTCCGGTTGCGGGCGCCGCGATGCTTGGTGATCTGCGGAGCGGCATGATCGCCAGCAAGCAGAATATAGGGAAACGACTTATCGTCGCGCATCAAGACATTGAAACGCGGCTTCAATTGCTTAATGAGATTTGTCTCGAGAAGAAGCGCCTCCGTCTCGGTTGCGGTTGAGACGAAGACCATCGAGGCGGTCAGGGCGATCATCCGCGTGATGCGGGGGGTGAGGCCTGTCGGCCGCATATAGCTTGCGATCCGCTTACGGACACTTTTGGCCTTGCCAACGTAAAGAACATCATGATGGGCGCCAATCATGCGGTAGACGCCAGGCCCCGCCGGCGCGTGTTCCCAGAAGCGGCGGATCACCTCGGCGCCATGGCGGATTGGTACGGCGGGAGCATCCTGCTCGCCGAAAGCCAGATCAAGACTGGTGTCAGCGTCCGACTCGTCCACTTCAGCAGCCAGGGATGCCGCTTGCTCCGCTGCGATGCCGGGGGCATTCGTTGCTGTTTGGTTTTGACTTGATCGGCTTTTTTGCGCGCGTGACATAATTTTCGATTTAAGCTTCGGACGGAGATGGTTCAACGGACAGCTTTGACAAACGTTCTACTGAGTCGAAGTAGCCTGGCCTGCTGAGGATCGAACGGACCCGCGTGGTTAGGAAGGACGCCGCGCGGGCACCCGGCTATACCGTATGTCTATGGAGGGGTCCTGCAGAGGTGACAAACCGGCGTAGAGTCCGCGTAATTGGCTAGATCAAAAAAACAAGAGATCTTCTTCGAATCTCAAACCGCCGGCCACTTCTTTGCAACAATATAAGCTTAACCTAACGGTATATTGAGTGAGGAGAACTTTTTCAATGGGGAGTCCAATTCATGGGTATTTCAACCAAAAAATTGGTTAGCTATCTCCTTTTCATCGTCATAGGAGTCAAAAGAGGTGCGAAAACAGGAGAAGCGTTCAGCTTTCTCGCAGGAGAAACAAAAGCAAAAATTCACCGGTTTCAGAACAAAAATAAAATCGAGGAGCTTCGCCGCAGATTCGAGGAGGCGCTTCCATCCGACTATGTTTATGCTGATATGGCCCTAAAGCTGGACTGGGTCCATGTTTATTCAATGTGTCATGGCGGAGCAACAGCCGAGCAGAAACTCTCGATCTTGTCGTTTCTTTGTCATGTCGGTACCCCAGCAAAATGGAGTATTGTGTCAGATGGGTCGATAAGTGATTCGCAGGCGGAAAGCCTTCGCTCCATTCATCCCTCCGTAGAAGTTTTGGATTGGAGTACATTCCTCTGTAAAGAAAATAGAGATTGCTACGAAAGGCTATCTAAGTACACAGTTTTTGCCAAAAAATTTGCCTTAATGTCCAACCTTCCAGTTCAGGGTGCTGCAGTTTATGTTGATAGTGACATCCTATTTTTCGAGGGAGCTCACCATTTAACAGAGCTTTTGAACAATCTTGGAGGAAAGTCTTATTTTCAAAAGGATTTGCCAGGATGCCTGGATCCTTCTTATTTAACGCCAGCGGAGCTGGAAGCGCCGCACCTGAATGCTGGTTTTGTGATACAAGGAAAGAGGCTCGATTGGTCTGTGCCCATCGCCAGGCTCAACACAATCTTGTCGCAGTTAAGTCCATTGCAGACACTAGGTGATTTGGGAGTTCTCGAGCAATCCGCCTCTCACTTGGCTCACTTCTTGGCCGGTAGCGCACCTTTGGATGAGAAATATGCCCTTCAGGTTTCGGACCAGTTGGACGAGGAAGATCGTTTTTCGGGACCCAATTTTGTGATGAGGCATTACGTTCGTCCCGTTCGTCATAAAATGTGGCTGCATTCAACGGATTATCTGCCCAGAAGTTGAGGCCCCCGTGTTTCTCATCAGTGACAACGGCAAGAACTTCTCGCATCTAGCGCGGGAGTTCAACTGTCACTACGAACATGCCACCGAAAATGTCAGTGTAAAAGGGCCAAATTGGAAGTGGCGGGCTTGGCTCAAAAGAATTGAGCTCATGAATCAATATTTTCCAAAAGAGTACTTTATATTAATGGAACCAGATGTATATATCAATGCATCGCATCCCATGCTCGCGGACTGCAACAGCACGCGCAATTCATATAATCAATTCAAATGGGGCTTTTGCTCCTATATTTGCTGTTTGCACCATTCATGGACATATCCGCTTGGATACAGTTGCGGGGGCGGAA
>Ga0335072_10012329_pt1 | contig 12209 bp, 12 predicted proteins | sample Lox_Sample_21_FD_206725 | JGI IMG/M metagenome (GOLD analysis project Ga0335072, IMG submission 206725) | Soil microbial communities from Loxahatchee National Wildlife Refuge, Florida, United States - Lox_Sample_2.1 | ecosystem: Environmental > Terrestrial > Soil > Wetlands | place: USA...
CCTAATCCGACACCCAAATGAGTATAACAACTCAACAACCCACGTGGCTAGGGTTAGTGATTAGATTGGGTAGGGTTAGGGTAGAGGCTCCTTTGGGATGGGGCAGTCTCTCTAGGTACGACAGTGACCAAGAGGGGACGTTTGAGTTCGTGATAGTATTCGCTTACAAATAACTTGCCGAACTTGCTCCTTAAGCGGGATTAGATTTAACAAATTCCCTTTTACGAATTGGTGATAATTTTGGGCGTTTCAGTCCACCTTTCGGTGGCTTAGTTATTCTCCAAGTACTCCCGTCAGTTCCATAGTGGGATGGCTCACTTTTTGTATGTGAATACTAATAAAAATTGAATCCTAAACTATGAAATAGAGGCCCGTAGCGCTGGCACGTACAGTAAACGAGATAGTGCAAAATAGATAATCTAAACCCGCTTTCGCAGCTTTCGTGGGCTGCGCTTACCGGAAATGGCCCTCTAGCGCCGCTGTCGCTAGCATCGTCACAGGTGGCATTCCCTTTAATAGTAATGACCTCTTGCTGCTTGCAACAACTAGTGAAGAAAAGTATCTGCATCGATTTTAGCAAGCAATGTAGTATTAGGTACAACATACTGTCTGATCGTTGCATAAAGGAAGTGTTAGGAGTAAGGTTAGGCTCGCACCATTCGCCAGCCGGGCTGCACGATTAAAGAGCTCTTCGATAAACCAAAAATGAAGGAGATGTCAAAAAGACACCTTTGCAATGTATACGGAGTTGAATACATGTCCAAAGAGATGGCCACAAAAATGACCTACGGAATTACAATTGAGGAGCTAGAGTGTCGCCTTAGACAACTTCTTCCTGAGGACTCAACGATGGTGCAGTGGTCCAGCAGCTACTGTGACTACTACGCACTCGCGTCTACGGTCTCTAAAGACTGCATCCCACCTCAAGAGCGATGGCTAAACGCTATTTCGGGCTGGAGAAGGATACTTCCCAGTATCCACCTAGGTCTCCTGCAATTCTTCCACGACATGTATCCCAAATCCCCTCTCAACGATACCCACCACCGAGCGAAGATAGATACTCAGAAGCTGTATAATGTTACAAAGAGAATGGCGAACTATCTCAAATTTGGCAAGCCAATGGAGGGAGTCACGATGCCGGTTCTGAAAGTTGGAAGTGTTGTAGACGTATCCGGGCTGCCTTCGCCGAGCACTGACAGATACAGCCTACGGAGGAGCGGTAGACATATGGACAGGGCACATGTGGGCGGTATCATCGGAGAAGAGAAAGAAACCCTTCAATCTGGCACAAGTTCAGCGATGGACTTGGGCAGTAGTGAAGATATCAATAGGGAGCTTAATGGCTATCAAGGCACAGACTCGGCATGGAAGGATATCGGTGACGATGAGGAGTCTGACTAATATCGATGCAGATGTGGGCACAGACTTGGAGATGGGGGAAGCCAGGGAATTTTATTCATTAATAGTCTTGACATACGCTACTAGAAGCAAGGGGCATAGTTATTGTATGATTTTTGATCGGCAGATAAAATCTCAAGGGAATCCATAGGAAAGTCCGCTCATGTGCAAAAGATGCTTTCCCTTACCACCTACCCTACAAGGACAGATTCATGTTAACAGCAACCTTATGGTTATATTTCAGGCTAATTAACAGTATATTTTACACTGTACGAAGCAGTATTAAAGATTGGTGATTCGCTCACATAATGGTCCTGCCACCGATTTTTTGGATAGTCTTAGAGATTAAATAGGACTATTTCGTAAACAGTTAGATATTAGGAATTCTTCTCGGGTGCACATAGCTACAGTAGATGTCGTACCGATTTGTGAAAAGACTACTCAAGAAAACCAGAATGGGAGAAAATCACAGGAAGGAAGAAAATACTAAATGATCTAGGGTTAAACAAGAATAGAGCAGCTTTGTCTAAAATCTAATTTCTGAAAGGTTTTAAGTAGACTTGTAAACTAAGAGCAAGCTGCTTAACCAATTACCATTTCCAACGAATCCAAGCATACTATATTTGGTAATCCAAATAAGTTGAGAAGTGCAACGCGGAGCTAGAAATAAGCCTAGCTTTGAGCATTGAATGCTAGCCAAAGATCCAAGTAGTTCCTACCTATCATCCCCTCATCTTGATATCATCTCCTCACGACCTGGGCCAGTACCAATCCAGGACACCTTTACACCTGTGAATTCCTAGAAAGATGTTAGTAATGTTCTAAGAGGCATCTTCTAGCGTGTCAGACTTACCTCAATGAATTCGATATATTTACGAGCATTCTTTGGGAGGTCAAAGAAACTCTTGCAACCACTAGATGATTGGGAGTCAGTGTGTGCCTATTCCAGTAAGGTTTAGGAGTAAAAGGTGTGAGTATAGGGGTGAGAAGAAAGAGGACTTGCGTCGTAGGGCTGTTCCAGCCTTCCATTTCAAAAAAAACAGGCTTGACTTTTGCCAAGCGATCTAAATCCGCAGGGAAGGATTGCAGCCTTCTTAGTTAGCTTCATTTGGGTCTACAATAGGTGTGTTCGGCTCACTCTTCGTTTGTCTCTTCGTCGAGATACTTAATAGCAATCTTGATTCTAGAATAGTATTAGTAGTGATGCAACCGAATTTGTGGTAGATTATACGTTGGGAATGTATCAAGCACGTCTAGCTTGGTAATCTACATAGAATTAGCGGAGTAAGACAAAAGCCAATTTCCCTTACGTTGAGCTGGGAGTAGCTATTTATCACTGTTGAGTATTTGACAACAACCAGATCTAGCCTACAAAAGGTTAGGTACTGCTTTGCGACTTGAAGCGCTTCTTTAGATTCCACTCACCAGCCACAACGACGTCGCCGACCAGTTGTAACACCAAATTCGCGTCCTATTTCCTGGAGCTTCTTTCCGTCTTCATCGAGCAGCTCAGTAGGAAATGGGCCGCCTGTTGTCATCAGTAGGTAGTTATATCTTTGGATGACTTTCTACTTACCTCCAACTCGTGTAGTGTATGCCTTAACAACGCCAATGATCGACCGAATCTTACTTGGGTTTAGAGCAAGACCTGTAAATATCCCTAGTGAAATTTAGTATATACTTGAGCGTACGCATCCAATTATGAGGGCTCAAGATAGTCTCTTAAGTGAAGAGTGACTTGCAAGTCCTCTAGACTATAGAGATTCCTACTTACCACCACTAGAAGATTGAGGAGTTAGTATATGTCCAACATAGTAAGTTTTAGGAGGAAAGGAAGTAGCTTACAGTCCACAGTTTGAGCTTGTTACGTATGGGTACTGTTGAAACGTCAATATCAGATTAAGAATTACAAGACTTATATGAAGAGTACAATACCGTGCCGAAATCTAGGTCAAGCATCAATGCCTAAATTTCAAGATCTTAGCTTGTTCTAAAAGGTGTGAAAAGTTCTTCATGATTTTGGAGTGTGAGAAGCGATATGTCTAGCTTGCTAACATTGCTCCAGTAGGCCAAATGGCACAATATTTGCTCAAGAAAGCAAACAGCTAAACTACTACATAAGGAACACATCTGTCTGATACAGTCACGCAACTCCAGCTTGCGTTAGCTGCCTAAGGCACCACGAATCTGTGACAGGGAGCAGTAAGACATGTTTTCAAAACAATATCATGCTTTAGAGTTCTCAAAATAGCAAGGAAAGGCAGATAGTGTACATACATTTGCGCCCTCTATAAGGATAGGAAGATTATCTTGCTGAGCCTTAGCGACTAGTGGGACCTGTAGAGTCTTATTAGATTCTAGGTTTGAAAAGCTTGAGGAGTTCTAAACTATGATTTAAGAGCAATGAGACATATTATCAAAGTAAAAGCATGTCCTATAACTCTTAACATAGTTGAGACAAGAAAGTTCCACTCCGAAATTTATACGGACCTGATCAATAACAAAAGGTGCCAAGTCTACACGCCACTGGTCGAATTTGCTAATCTCCTCCTCTACATCATACTGTAGCAATTCCCCAAATCTCTTCTGGTATCCGTTGGCAATAACTCTAATCTTTCGATCAAATAGCTGCTTGTTGAAGACACTAGATAATATAAGCAAATAGAGTACATGAGAGGAAACGTGATTAGGATTAGGGGCGAGAAGACAAAGAACCGTTTATCCTTACTCGCAAATTCGAATACCGCCTTTAAATCGTGATATTAGCAATTATTCTATTAGGAAAGAGTAGGAGTACAGGATATGATTTAGAAGCTGCAAGATATTCTTTGAGTAAGGAATCACTTGAAACTCTAAATCAGTCGAATAGGAAATAAATTCTCGTAGAACTATCTTACTTCGAGCTGCCTTTGTCGAGTAAGTTGGGCCTATGCCGCGCTTTGTCGTGCCAATACTGTCCTTTCCAAGCTCAACCTATGTAGATTTTAGTTTTAGTACTGCTTCTTAAAGAACCAGAAGATGCGAGGTATGTGAGGGAGTAAACCGATGTCTCATAGCTCTTCCAGCAGTTGAGAATAGAAAGAAAACTTCTCCGAGAACACACCTCTTCTAAACCGTCGACAAGCGAATGCACATTTAGTGATACGTGACAGCGATCCTGAGTTTGGGTTAGCATTATTACTTCAGAGCCTGTACTGTCCGATTTACTTACCGAAATAAAGATTCTCTCCCTAACATTCTCAAGACCCTGTTCCTCGAGGTCTACTAGCTCTTTGAAGAACGAAGGGATGTGAATGACGACACCGGCTCCGATCAGGTTCTGGCAAGTTGGCGACATCAATCCAGAGGGGACTGAAGAGACAAAGTAAGCAAAGGTCCGCTTAGAATGAGGGGTGAGCCGAGGTGTGCTTACGAAGGTGAAAATGGTAACTCTTGCCATTATAGGACTATGGAATGTCAGCATTGCTGCTCTAGAAGATATTCAAGTTCTAGTGTGTGATTTAGGACATACGATTGTGTGACCGGCATTGTTTCCTCCCTGGGCTCTCGCAACCAGTTTGGCATCTTTTGTGAGTACGCTTAAAAGATCATGGATCAGGAGTTGCAAGACAATTGTTACACGAAAGCAGAACTCACTCAACAAGTTTACCCTTGCCTTCATCCTACAGCGGGTCAGTGAACTTGCGGAGATGCAATGGTGGCAGAAGAACAGACTCCCCATTGAGCTCCTAATGAAAGGTTACTAAATGGAAAAGGATGCCATTGGGTCACCTGTGGTCATACCAAGAACTATAGTTGCCATGCCTGCTGAACGTCGTCTCGAAGCGCGACGATAAATTGAAGATATGTGTTGTTTGACGTGACTGTAGAGAGTTTGATAGAGATGGCAGGGAAAATGCAAAAATGCAAACGAGGCTAGTCGAGAAAATGAGCGCCCACCCTCGCTTAGGGATGTAGCCAATTAGGGGTCGGCAAAATATGGTACTGTATTAAATTGATATTCGCAACGTGGGTAGGGTGGATGGATGAGAGGCAGGATTGGCTGATTGTCGGTTAAGGCGAGGAAGGCTGGGGCGCGAGATGTTAGCGATTGCATAGATCACAGCTCTTAGAGAGGAGACGGAGAAGGCTAAGGGGGGCCTCCATGCGCTCTACCATATCCTTGTCTGGTGCCCTACGGCTTGCAATGATAGAATGACAGTTGTGAGCGGCAAATGGGACACAGAGTAAGATTGGAGGACGGGGTCAATCTTCGTGCAGCGTTTGCTTGCAGGCGGGGCTATATAATCCCTCTGTACTTCCTGCTCTGAAGACTCAGCTCAAGAAATCAGTTTTGCAGCGTTTCTAAGACGTTCCTCTTTGCCTATATCTATTTCTTTCTCAATGGCTACTGTTGACTTGAATTATATCCAATTTTGGGGCCTCCCTTCAAACCTATTCCTTTACAAGCAGCGCCCTACTTCATCACAGAGCACAGGCAGGTCTATCTGCACAAACAGCTCTTGAAACCAGCCAGCACCGTTGCACAAATCAGATCGAATATTCAAACGCAATGGCCAGTCCAAGTCTGCAATTACACGTGCCGCCAAAATCCTTGTCCCGGCTTTTCGGAAGGGAATTCTTCCGCCGCTGAACTTAAATGCAATCGGCTGCAGCTTCGCATGTTCATGAGCTTCTCGGCACACTTATACCAGCCTTGCTGTCCCTCCTACTACTAATACTACCATGTGCGCTTTTTCTGGCTCTACTCTTCCTCCTGAGCTAGGACGCTTTGGAGCATTCGCTCATCGCTATCTTCGCCAGCTTCTACGGTATATTTGTACGCAGCTGCTAAGGCCCTAGGATGCTGGGGTAGGCCATCAATCTCTTTCCGACATCGTCATTCAACGATCAGTTCGCTGTTCTCTCTCATCATAGCCGCTGATAGCATAATCGAATTTACAGCGTACTGTCCACCAGGGGTCTTTGAAATCCTTGCTACGTCGTTCGACTACTGCATTGGCCGTATTGATCACCACAGTACTCAAATACCTGCACAAAAAGCAGAGCCCTGATATGGAAGCGCATGAAAACATTACTGTCGAAGCACTCATCTACACCATTCTCGGACATCATAAACAATTTATTAGGTTCAAGAGCGGCGATGCTTGGCATGGCCTTCGACTCGAGTATGCAACGAATGGATCGGCAACAATCTTTACGACTTCCTGGTTCAAGTGCTGAAAGGAGACGAGGAAGCTCCGATTTGTGAATTCGTTTGGATTGATGCAATCTGCTTATATCTTGATCGATACCGAATGAAATACTGCGGAAACTTGAGGCTTGGACCTCGCGTCCTCTTCCCTGTTCTTTATCCCAGTTATGACCACCTATCCTTGCTTTGAAGCTGCGCGAGTTGTGCTTTCGTAAGCCTCACGGACAAGGCGGCAGTAGATAGGAAAGCAATACGAGCACGCCACATCCTGTACACCGTCCCGTCACATAGCCGTAGGATGGGATATGTTGAATAATAGCCCAAGCCTCCTTGCCCAAGACTACAAAGCCATAAAGGGAAATTCCGAATGTGTAGAATGTAAAACAAATCAGCCAACGCTTGTAGTCCAGTCTTCAGCCTACTTGACAGTAAGCTCCATCGACTTGTCCATTCGGGCAAAAAGAAAATAAATCCTATCAGCCCCATTACAATACCTGCTGCTGTGTTAGGACTGGTAGTTGCTAATCACTAGCAACACGTCCTTAAGCGTAAGTGCTTCATGACCGCTTCGTGCCTGTACCACTCAACTACCGCGACGTCTGACCGTAAGAACGTCCGCCCTTCCCGGTCTCGAGCAGCAGCTTCACGATCGCCTTGTGCCCGTTCCCCGCAGCCAACGACAGTGGCGTCTGACTGTTAGAATCCTTCGAGTTTATGTCCACCTTCCTGGTCTCGAGCAGCAGCTTCACAACCGCCTCGTGCCCGTTCCGAGCAGCCAACGACAGCGGCGTCCGACCGTAATCGTAATAATCCTTTGAGTCTACATCCACCTTCCCGGTCTCGAGCAGCAGCTTCACGACCGCCTCGTGCCCGTTCCCCGCAGCAAACGACAGCGGCGTCCGACTGTTAGAAGCCTTTGAGTCTACGTCCACCTTACCGGTCTTGAGGAGCAGCTTCACAACCGCCTCGTGCCCGTTCCCCGCAGCAAACGACAGCGGCGTCCGACCATGATAGTAATAAGCCTCTGAGTCCACGTCCGCCTTCCCAGTCCTGAGCAGCAGCTTCACGATCGCCTCATGCCCGTTCCCCGCAGCCAACGACAGCGGCGTCCGACTGTTAGAAGCCTTCGAGTCCACGTCCACCTTCCCAGTCTCAAGCAGCAGCTTCACGACTGCGTCAAGCCCATTCTCTGCAGCCAACGACAGCAGTGTCTGACCGTTATTATCCTTCAAGTCTACCTTCCTGGTCTCGAGCAGTAGCTTCACAATTGCCTCATTCTCGTTCTCCGCAGTCAATGACATCAGCGTCCGACTAAGCGTTGACGATAACAGTGACATTCTTTGCAAATAATTTGGGCTCGGTATCAGCTAAAAGTAGCAATTTAGTGGTTCGTACTACTCTTAACATGAACAAAGCCGATTTCGCCTGTTACTGTACCTCGCCCCCGTTGATACATTCTTGCGGATGAACTGTGCCCTCTGGAACAAGGCTGGCCTGGACAAAAACTGTTTGAGGGTTCGCCTCTAAGGGTACCGATATTTGTGCACCTCGAAAATATATCCTGTGCTCAGTAACAACTCCGCGATTCTTCAGTTCAGCACAGTGCACCCTGTCGAAGTTTCCTCTTAAGTTCTATGTTTTTCCATGCGCAACCTTGGACTTTGTGAGGTATGAGACGAAGGTCGCTCTGAGGTTCGGCTTCTGCATACTTGTCTTCATGTAGTATTCCCTGAAGCGTTGTTTTTTCATGGATTAGCTGACACAGCCACTCAGCTCCTTCAAAGGATGCCAGAAGGCGTTCAATTGGCTTCGTGTAGACAGCCTTACCGTCAACACGAATTTCGATGTCTGTAGGCGTGAAGTAAATACTCGGCGTCCCTCTGAAGGCACGGATCTTTTGGGCTTATATGATGCTAGTACGGAAGTGTAAAGGAAACGCAGCGCCAGAAATCTTAACCGTTCCATTTCTGCACACCTTAACAGGAGTGCGGTGGCAAGTCCTTGGCTCAATAGCCTCATCGAAATCGGTCTTAATTTCTGTAGTGAGACCTTGGTCTTCGTCATCATCCTCATATAAGTCGCCGAGCGGCATAGGGATATCTATTTGGTCCACTAATGGGCGATAGGAAATGAAATTCAATTCCTTTCGTGGATGTTCAGCGGACTCAGTGATAGAATCGTTGGTGGATCCATCGTTCACGAAATTGAGAGCATTTTCCGATTTCCTCTCCAAAATCTTGGAATGAGTCTGTTGAAGTCCTTCTTGATAGAGTCCATCTCCTATCTCCTCCCAAGTCCGCTTCCTGCTTCCATTTTCCGACTTCTCCTGTGAAATCTCAGAAAGTGTCTGTTGAATTACTTGATAGGACTTCTCCTGCAAAGTTTCGAAAAAGGTCTGCTGTTGAGATTCTTCTTGACAGAATCCCTTCTGGGACTGTTCCTTGCTTTCTTTTTCCGAGTTCTCTCGTAAAATTTCGGAAGGAGTCTGTTGTCGATGTTCTTCTTGATGGGACTGGTCTCCTAGATTCTTCTGGAGCTGCTTCTTACTCCCTTTAGGACGGGCGTGCGGATGTCGGTCAGGCGAGGATGAACCGGTCCCCTGGAAGGGTACAGGTGGGATAGAGGATAGAATATTTGAAGTAGCGCCTTGGGGAGCGGCCACAGGGGCTTTCCTCTTGATGTCGGTTTTCTGACCTTGCTGAGGATGCCGTTCGCTTTCCTGATTATCTAATCGGCTCGATACTGCAATCTTTTTTGAGTTATTGACGAAGATGACATAGACCTCTCAGCGGAACGTTTGTGTATTCTTGAAACGATCTTGTCTGCTGCGGTACAAGTAAGACTGATTCCCGCCGCTAGAACAAGCACTGAATCCTGACCTAAGTATCTGGTTGCCCAGCTGAGAAAACTTGGTGAATAATCTTCAAGTTGCAACTTTCTCCCTTCCGCAGCCTCTTTCTTAACATAAGCCCACATTTCTGGGGGAGGTGCAGTCTTGATAGAGCGAGGACGTTTGGACAAACACCGACTGACGAAGCTCGTAGGATTGTGGTCTTTGCCTATCAACTATAGGAAAAAGTTCGTGCTAGCGTCAATTTGGATAGCCATCGACCCTCTGTTCTTTCTGCTTGCAAAGAACCCGGCAGTCGGGTGATGAATGTGGAGAATGATACGACGTAGAGTGCCATTTCTGAACTCGAGATCGAATATTAAAACGCCGGCAGGGGGAACGAGTTCGATTTCAAGAGACATCGCACTCTTTATCAGGTATTTGCGGAGGTTATCTCGGGTGCAACTGGACGCGGTAATGATGAACGGCAGGGGTAACATATCTAAAAGGTTGGCGGAGAAGCGGTCGTGGAGGGCTTTCGCCAAAGTAGGACACCGAGCCTTGCGATGAAAGGAGGCTTGCGCGCGCCAATGCTAGTCATAGCCAAATGCAAAAAATTCTTATTGACCCCTTTCTCCTGGAGAAGATTTATAGTTGCGCTTCGAGGATCCCAAAATTCACCAATGACATCATCCTCACTTTGGACGTGTAGAATCAGTCCTAGATCAGCATCCGGTGGACCGCCTGGGCGAGCAAGCCTGTCGCGACCTTCGCCGGATATTCTGACTTCAGCGGAATAGAAATCCTGAAGCTTGTGTGCTAAAACTTGTTCTAATGACTCTTTGTTTTGGATCTCACCGCGTGTTGGATATCGTAGAAATTGTAGTAGCTGGCGAAACTGCTCTTGAGAGAGACGCTTTGCGGCTTCCGTAGCGAATCGTTGCGCAATCTGAGGGCCATAAACATGTGCTGTACGAATCTCAAAATTTTCGGGGAGCGGTGCTTGGTAAGCGACGCTCTCTTCAGAAACGCTATTGTTAGTTTGGCAGTGATATAATGCATCGAGGCATTCGCTGATTCGGATTGGGAGACTCCCCATATTGACCCGGGGCTTGAAAGGGTTTCGAATTCAGTCCTGTTAATGGAGTTGTATACTAAAAAGCTGAGCTCTCTAAGGCGCTAAGAAGGGAGTAAGAGACAGCAAAGAAAGAAAAGAAAGAAGAAAAAAAACTGACCGTGCCAGGGGTCGAACCTGGAATCTCTTGATAACACCTGAGTTCGTACTTAATAATAATGTTAGTTACAACTGATGAATGATTACATATGACTCTCTTACGTCAAGCGCCTTGCCATTGGGCCACACGGCCCATGCGCAGAAATCTTTATTCAATTATAAATTCTTAATTCTCAGTTTTCATTCCGACCGTCCGGTCCGACGGTCGGCGAAAGCGAATTGCACCCTCCTAGATCCTCCGACCACCTAATTTATTCTGTAATTATGAGGGCCAGTCCAGACCCACGCAACGGTCCCTTGATCAAACCACTAGCTCTCTACATTTAACCTGCTTAATCTTGGTTGGCAATGGCTTGGACTTATAGGGCCTTGTATTGAAAAGTTTATGCCCCACAGAGTCACTTAAGCTGCCCCCCAACTTTTCGGCAGTCATCGTGAGGGCCAATCGCAGGTACTCGAGCTAGTTGCGGAATGACACTGCAAGAACGAGCTGCAAAAGTCCAGTGGCTCAGCATCACCCTTTTATGCACGTGATGAGGAAAGCAGAACAGCCACAGAGGATGACTGTTTTATTAAACAAGCCAAAATGACCCAATTGTTCGTACTAGTTACTCTATAAGTCCAGGTAGTGGTGTTTGGGCTGCCGAATTCAGCGGCGGCGCACCGCTGTTTTAAGCAGCCTCGACACGAGCCGCATGTAATCACGTGCATATCGCGGGAAGACGGGTCCTAAATCGATTTCTATTTTCTATTTCCTGCCAACCCATGGGCATCACAAAAATGGAGGTCGCCTCCCAGCTCTACTTCCCTCCCTCTCGTCCTTCTTATCACCGTTCGAGCTGGTCAAATTCTCGAACACTCGCCCACCTCTCTGTAGATATAGGCCCTTTTCGACATCTCTCTCCTTCAGAACCACGACCCTCCTCCTTGTGGCAGAGCAGGTCTCGCCCCACAAATTCTGGAGGAGCGTGATACTCATCCCCCGATCATGTGCCTTATCCACCCATATAACCCTTACCAAGCAAATCATCAAGACATCTCGCCATCTTCAGAAATGGCTAAGACCTGGCCAACCTCTACTTGGTTACTCCTTCGCACCTGCTCTCTAGCAGCCTCATTCCCTCCCTTCCCTTTGGTCCCGACGCTGTGGTCGCCGCAGAAGTTCCTGCAACCTGGCCCCGACCTCATTATCTGCGAACAGGAAACGCGGTCGAGGAGGCTGAGATAGCAAGGCATGTCCGGTAGCTTGAGTTTCAGCAAGATCTGGCTGTGGTGTTTCTACATCTGTAGCAGCGAGCGGAGTTTCACCTTCCTGTGTTAGATCAATGATCTCACTCAGGCGACGTCTCTGGGGGTGATTGACGACTTGAGACCCGTTGTTGGCTTGGGGCCTGTTGTTGGCTTGGGCCCTGTTGTTGGCTTGGGGCCTGTTGTTGGCTTGGGGCCTGTTGTTGGCTTGGGGCCTGTTGTTGGCTTGGGGCCTGTTGTTGGCTTGGGGCCTGTTGTTGGCTTGGGGCCTGTTGTTGGCTTGGGGCCTGTTGTTGGCTTGGGGC
>Ga0335072_10012330_pt1 | contig 12207 bp, 17 predicted proteins | sample Lox_Sample_21_FD_206725 | JGI IMG/M metagenome (GOLD analysis project Ga0335072, IMG submission 206725) | Soil microbial communities from Loxahatchee National Wildlife Refuge, Florida, United States - Lox_Sample_2.1 | ecosystem: Environmental > Terrestrial > Soil > Wetlands | place: USA...
TTGCGTTTGTGATAGTCGCGAGCGCCGTTGACAGCCCTCTTCAGGAGGTCCTCCGCCGTCAGTTCGTGGAGCATGAAGGAAGAAGAAGGCTCCGGCTCGGAAGGAAAGCGGCGGGCGAAGCTTTGCTCACAACTTTCGAGATGAATGCCTCCGGCGTACATACAGCGCGGGCAAGGAATTTCGCCGATCATAAATCCTCCAAGATCGAGCCGTCACTGAGCCGCTGGAAGCCGCACCGGTCCTCCGGCACCTCGATGTCGAACACCGTAGGCGGTAGCGTGGGTTTGAAGTCCGGGTCAAGCACCGCGACATTATGGAACCATCTGCCATCGAGGTTTACCTGGCCATGGCCTGGGTGGCAGTGTCCGAAAATGTGGTGGGGAATGTTCCTTATAGAAACCTCTTCGAGGAGGTCCCGATCGCCGATGCGTGCGTCCTCAAAGTTATCGAGGACGCCCCAGGGCGGCCCATGTGTGACCAGGATGTCCACCCGATCCGGGATCATACTCCAGATGCGCCGCAGCGGCTCTCCACGCTCGCGCATGAATGCCCAGTCATTGAACAGCGGGGTGTAAGGAGAGCCCCAAATTTCGAGACCCAGCGCTTTGCAGCGGCTGTTCTCCAGGTAGGTCGCGTTGGTGAGCATTGACCGCGCCAGGCTGCTACCGGCCTCGAAGTAGATGTCGTGGTTACCCGCGATGACAATCTTCCGGGGATGCGGCAATCTGCCGAGCCATCGGTTGAAGTTGATAATCTCGACGAAGTCGAGACCGCCGACCATGAAGTCTCCGGCGTGAATAAGGATGTCACCCTCCGGCACCAGTACCTGTTCATGCGTGCCGTGAGTGTCGGAGAGTGCGACGATGCGGAGTTTACTCATGCGAACATCTGATCCTTAAGATCCCGAAGCCAGAACAACTGCTTCGGACTGATGATGGTTCGATCGCCGAACTTCTCGATGCGTTCGAGCGTGGCTTCCACAAACTCACAGCTTTTGGGATTCATGTCAAAAAGGTGGTCCTTGAGGCCCATATCAAAAAGAATGCGACGAGCCTCCTGGAGTCGCTCGAAATCGGTACTGCCGCTGGTCTGTGTCAAGCTCATTTCTTTCTCCTCCGTTTCCTTGCTGCAAGCTTTCGCGTCAGGTTGCGGACCTTCTGCGGGTACTGCCCGCAACGCTGGACCAAAGCGTCTACACCACCGTCCGGGAGCACCGGCTCGCCGTCGTATTGGCGCATGATGCCCAACTGAGCCTCGACGTAGGCGCGGGTGACCTCCAGAAGATCGGGATCGAGAGGGAGGAGTTTAATCGGCATGATGTATCTACCCTTCGTCTCGGAATTTCATGGCTGCGAGCCTGTCGCGCGTCTCGGGTGTGTTGACGGTGTAGTTGAAATTGAGGTCTGTACCGTCAAAGCGGTGGCGGAAAATAAGCGGGAGGTCCTTGATGCCGAGCATGAGCACCATATCGCGTTCTACCGCCTCGTGACAGAGATACCTAATCGAAAGTTCGACGGGTATCTCTCTACCGGCAGCGCCGTCTGACCGGGACCTGACGTAGATAGCTCCATGGAACTCGCGGAGTTGCTGAATCCCGGGGGACATGAGGAAGTGGAAGAAGTCGTGCGGATGTACAACAATGACGAAGTTGGATTCACATAAAGCCGCGCCGCGTCCCAACAATTCCGCCAGAACTCCGGCCAGCTTCATGTGGTTACTGGGTGCGATACGCGCAGCGTGAGCGAACCACTCCGGAATCCGGGACGCATCATATGTAAAAGGCATCGGAAATTAACCCCCTGAGAGCTAATACCGATGCCTCGATCTGTCTTGAATATTGCGACGGGAAAATTACGTTCCTGTAGGCGCGGTGATATAGACAGGGGCAGTCCGCGTCGTCATGAGCCGTTCCAGGAAATCTTGCTGCTCATAGTATCGTTGGACCACCAGGTAGGCCAACAACGCCATTGTTTTCTCAGCCGTAAGGGCACGGTACTCCGCCACCTCAAAGACACGGGCAATGAGAGGATCGTCGCGGCGCAGACCCTGAAGCGCGTCCATCATCTCTTTCGGAGTTTCCTCCCCGGTGAGGATCGGCAGTTTGGGTGTTTCAGAAAACGGAAACATTAAGCATCCCCTATCTTTCTAGTCTCTTACGAAGTATGTCAAACCCTTCCAAACCGTTTTTGGCATACCCTGACAAGGAGGTCTAGCTCTTCAGCAGAGACATTGTAACCACCCATGTCGGGAGTAGGTTGCAGGAGCCAATTCTTCGTAGGAAAGAAATTGGCTATAGAAGGTGAACCACCCAGGGCGGCCTTTAGTAGGGCGCACGCCGGTCGGCAAAGGACCGTATCGAAGACTACTCGATACACCTCTTGGTCCGGACGGCTCGCCTTCAATGTCTCCCTCCCCGGACTGCGCCGGGCATTGGTTGTCAATTGGGTCTCCTTGTCAGTTTATGGGCACGGATTGGCAAAAAGCATCTAATGGTTATTACCACTGTGCCTTATATTTCGGAAATTTGGAGCGAATTGCAAGGGACTCGCGTGCGCTCCAGCCGTCTCTTTATATCCTGGCGAGCGCACGCGAAAAGAGGGAATTTAGGAGTTCAAGTAGCTGTCGATCGGATTCCGGATCGAGGTGGCCGAAGCTTGGCGCGTGGCGGCTTCATCACGCTTCACCGGAGGGTGCACTTCAGCCGTGGCTGTATTGGCCGTCAGAAAGTCGTCAAGCCACGTATCCGAGTTGGAGATCGCCAGCTTGGAGAAGTCACTCAGTTTCAGCCGGGGCCGTAGGCCGGAACCACCAAAACTCGTAGTGCGAGCGCCTTCGCCGGGTACGGTGTAGGAGAACTCTTCACGTCCGATTTTGAGGCCGCCGCCGATCAGGTAGTGTAGAGTGTCGTCACTCAATCCAATCGCGATCGCCACCTGCACCAGTTCGGGCACACCGTCGCGCCCATCGGCCTCTTCCTCGTCGAATGACTCCTGGATCGCCTCACGGGCATCCATCAACGCGACTTTGTCGCTCGTAAGCCCATAGAGATAAAGATAGATCGGCTCGTCCCAGACTTCCTCGATGAGAGCGAGGCCGGGGCGAGCCGCTTCCAATTGCTCGTTGGTAACTTCTTTGTAACGCATTGCGGTGACTCCCTCTAATAAGAGGGTGCATAGTTGGTTGGTTCGTCAGGGCTGCGTACCAACCTACCAACCGGCTCTCCGGGCACGAGACGATAGTTCCCCGACTGGATCAGTTTTGAAAGTACCCCGGTCAGGACGCGTTCATGGACGTCGTCGATGGAGCTTTCCTCCCATACATGGACCAGGAGGGTTCGGGGTTCCTTGCCGATCTGTGTCAGGTACGCGTTCTGGATCTTACGTTGTTCCGCAACATCATTCCATCTCTTTCCGTCCTGCTTCCCGGCTTCGGTTCCCTTGCGGCCCTTGGCGCGACCGAGCGCCCAGGCGATGTCCTCTTCCGCGCTTACGCGGCCAGCAATACTGATCTCACCTGAGAGGTCCAAATTGGCGTGGGTGGGGGTGAATTCTCGTATGACCTGCGGCCCCCGTGCCACCAACAGCACGGTTATGTCCGGAACGATGCCATACTGCTCGTGGTAGTACCTGAGCGCCCACTCCGGGCACTGCTTGGTTTCACTGGCTGCATAGGCGAATTGTGAGTCCGCATAGCGATCGGTGAGGACCGTGTGCCCCTCGGCGACCTTCTCGGCCACGTCACCCGCTGTTTGAATATGATCGGCCAGGAACAGGAGATCAGCCACGCCGGGCCGCATACTCTTCGTGGTCGGATTCTTGAACACAAGCTCGCGGATACCGGCTCCGACGTTTGAGCCCATCAGAGCGTCGCCCGGCTCTTTGGTCATGAAGACATTGTGGCCACGCCTTTCGAGGGCGTTAGCCAGTAACCGGATCTGGACCGACTTCCCGGTGCCATCAATTCCTTCAAAGGATATGAAAATACCAGAATTCATAAGATAACCCCGGAGTTACGCGTCCACGTCGATCTCACACCAGGCCAGCGTGAAAGTGTTTTCGTCTCGAATCTCGAAGTCCTTTAGCTGGTCCGTCATTGCAACCGCGCCGTTCAGTTGCAAAGCGCGGAAGATAGAATCGAACGCTGAGAGGCGGTTGAATGCATGAGTGCAAGGCACGAGGATCGAAACATCCTCTACGTAAGGAGGACCGGCGTCGAACTCCGTCGCCAGCACCCGGGAGCGCATATGCCTGGGCTCCCGAGTGTGGTAGAACAGACGGATTTTGATGTACCCCTCCTTGTCGGCACGAAGCTCGAAACGAGGGGTCGCAATCATTTCGAGAGCCGGGCGAGGAACCAGAGCGCGACCAGGGTCATGATGCTGAGACCGCCGCCGAGGGCATGAACCGCGCTCACCGAGTCCTTGGTGAAGGCGGCATAGATCTCACTGGCAGCCGCCACGAGGATGAGGAGAATGGTGAGGACGATCCCACTCCCGCCGCTGCCGGTGTCCGAGGCCTCTTCGTCCTCGACCTCGTACTCCTCTTCGGAAGCTTCGTAGCCTTGGTTGTATCCTTCGCCTAAACCGAGGTTCCAGCCTCGCTCGAAACCCGCGACCAAACCGTCACGATGAGCAACTCGGGTAGCCGTCAGTCCTTCGTTGGCGTCCTCAAGCTGCTGATCGGTGAGAGGAACGTCGATGAAGTCCCCGGCTTCCCGAAGATCGCCGATAGTGTCCATGATGGCGGCCTCGATTGCATTCATTCCCGCAGGGCTGCTGTGGCCGTTCCAGATAGTGAACTCGACGATCAGATCGTCGCGGCCATCGTGAACGACGTCATCATCGATCTCCGATGCCTCGATCCCGGCCTCATCCGTTTCGTCAACATCCAGGAAAGCTTCGACGGCTTGATCGGTGGGAGTTGGTGTCTCGGAAGACTCGGAGTTGGGGTTGAAACCCGGGTCGGGATTGGGAGCGATCGCCTCGACTGCGTCGGCAATCTCTTCTTCCGAGAGGGTGGCGGCATCGGTCTCGGTCAGCGTGCCCAACACTCCACCGAAGCCGTCGTCGGTGGTTTCCGGTTGTTTCCCTTGCGCCTTCTTATTCAGAAGCTCCGCCTTGAGAATGACACGTCCGGGAGCGGCTGCTTGCAGCTTCGCCGCCTTCGGACTCGATGCCGTCACGGTTACCGAATGCACGGGGACCTTTGAAACATCCGTGTACATCGACCGTTGGGAGGCGCGGTGGTATGTTACCTTGTACTGCTTGCTCATAGAAAATCTCCTTCAGAGGGTTAATACTTACCGCGCGTAGCGACCTGAATTATTTGCACGGAAAGATTCGCGGTCGTTGAAGATGGTGGGAGAATAAGTCCGCTCCACCGCCCCGGCGATTCTGGAATGAAAACCACGAAGTTCATCGCGTTGCTGGGAGGAGAGACAGGCGGGTTCATCAATCAAAATGAAATCCACGCCGCGTAAATCTCGCATGTTTGATGAGATACATACGTTAAGAAGCTGACCGAAAAGCGTGTCGGAGAGGTGTTTCAAGCATTCAGCCATCAGGCTGTTACCTGTCAGGATGGTTACTGATCCTCTGGCGCTGAGTTCGTTCGCGAACAGTAGTAGGGCGGTGCTCTTTCCGGCTCCGGCTGGGGCACGAACCTCTCCATTTTGTGTGCGAAGCAAATGGAGAATGTTCATGGTGTCGAGCCAGATTTCAGTCTTAATCGCGATCGGGCCTGGACGCCTGACTGGGGCAACCGGGGGGAGGGAGGTCTCCGATCGTGCCGGACGGGCGTCTCCGAAGAGAACCTCGACGGCTTCGGAGAACCTACGAAGTAAGTTCTTGAACATGTCCATCTCCATAGATCGAGGTTTGGCTGGGATCGTAACGTAAAGGGTTGGTCTGCCTCCGGCGTGCATCTTGCTTCGCCTTCCGCCACCGGCTCCGTTGTTTTTCGATCTTGTCGAGGGCGGCCTGCAACTCGTTTACCCGGCCCTGCAGCACGTCGAATTTGCTTTGCAGGGCGGCGTAGTCGGTGAACATCACGATCGGGCCTGCGATGTCCGCCTCAAAGGTTGCGATGACAGGGAAACCAACGGCCCTATACCGCTGAACGGAAGACTTGGGCTCTCCTCCCCGCTCCTTCGCTCCCCATCTCACCGCAGCCGCGTGTGTCGGTTGTTCGATCTTTCCGGCGTTGAAAAGTTCCTCACACTCCTGAGCACAACGCGAGCAATCGCCACACGCCGATCCGAATACATAACATCCTTTACAGATTCCGTGCATAAAGCTCCTTATCCCCGGGCCTGAAGACCGAGCAGCACATCCGCGTCGAACGACGAGACGCCGTCGAACATGCATCCGTTGACTACCGCCCGCAAAGAAGGAACCCGTCTTCCTCTACGCACATAGTCACCGGCGATCCCAATCAACAATCCGCGCGAAACTCCGGCTCCCATTTGGGTCACAAAGTTGCGCCAGTTCGAGGTGTCGTTTACGTTCAATGCCTTGAACGCCGATGCCTTCAATGAAGGTTCAAAAACCATGGAGAGCCCGAGGATAGCTGCGGCTCGCTCCATGGTTGCGAGATCCGGCACAACAAGCGTGATCTTTTTGTGCCGAACACGATTCAGTGCGGCGATCTCGGGCCGGGTATTCCCCCACGCAATCTCTACCGGCGCTTCCGTGTCGGCCAGTAGAGGCAGCATCTCCGAAATAGTCGGACCGTTGTAATCGCTCTGGATACGAAGGTTGAGCATCAGGCCTCGTCGTCGTACACGAAGCTGAGCTTCTTGCGAGTTGGGAGAGGGGAAGCCGGAGGCGGTGCATCAGCCTGTGATGCAACTGGGACTGGCGGGGTAGAGACTGGCTTCCGCTTAGTCAAAAGTAGATCGTCGAGTTCCGCGTCCGTCTCTACGAGCCGTATCGCGGGCTTCACCTGGGGCGCTGGTTCCGGCGTGCGGAGATTGATGGTCTCAATCACCGCATTTTCTGCGTCGAATACGTCTTCCTCTTTCTCGACCGACGCCGCGATATCTTCCGGGTCAATCTCACCGTCATCATCGCTGAAGGTCGCTAAGGCCTGGGCCGGGCTAATCTCGGTCGCTGGTTGGGGATCGCCGGTCTTGAAGAACGCTGAGGGGATATTCAAGCCAGCCGCGATCTGCTGTCGTGCTGACTGCTCGGCCTGTTCTACGGCCTCGGCCACCTGGATGATGCCCGGATCGAGTGGGATCAGTTCGACTGGAATCGGTTCGACCTTCGTGATAACTCCATCTTTCGTGGTGATCACCGAAGCAACGGTCCGGTCAGAGCCAGCCCCCACATCGACACCCATATATGTCTTGTGATCTACGAGTGCTGTGCCGCACACGGAAGTGGCCACTAGAGCGTTTTGGGCCGCGTCCGTCTGGGCCTGGGTCATCACCTCAGCCAGTTCGGGATTGTATGTTTGCAGCGCTTCCTTCGCGGCCTGAGGCGGCAGCGTGGTTTCAATTAGATCGTCTTGGGATAGGTCAGGAATGTCCGCTTTTTTGGCCGGTTCCTCGGAGGCCTCATCTGCCGTAGATACAGTAGTTACCTCTTCGAGGACGATGATCTTGTCCGCTTCTTTGGCCGATGTTACTGCCGGTTCATCCTTCGGCTCGAAAACCACCTTCTCACACACGACGGTTGGAACGATGACGTCGATTGTCTCCTCGACGCGCTCCTCGTCCTTTACAGCCGATGCACCGAGGGCGCGTCCGACGACAACATACTCGTTGTTCGGCGGCTCCGCAATGGTGTTTATAGTGAGTGGGGTTCCGGTAGCGAAATACTCGATGCCACCTGAGGCAGGCTCGGTCAGGCGCGGGCGCTTCGAGACGAACGAGGGCGGAGCCTCATCATCGTCATCCTCAACTTCCTTCACTTCACGCACCAGGCGCAGGCTGCCGGGGTCGCCGCTCACACCGAGATTGCCCGGAAGCTGGGAGGCCCAGGATGCATTCACCTGCTCACGGCCCATCTCAAACTTTTCGCGGGCCATCTTCTTCTTGGCTTCGAGGGTCACAATCTCGGCCTTCACGGCGGTCTGCAAAGTCTGCACGATGATGGGCGCATTCCCCATCAGACGGTTGAACTCGGATGTGGCAAGGGCCTTCCGGGCCGCTTGAGGAAGTTTGATCTCCGTCGCATGGAAGTACTCTTCCAGGGCCAGGAGATACCACGCCTCAAAAGCGGCGGACGCCGAGGCGATCGCGGCGCTCACCTCGATCAGCCGTGTTTGAAATGCGATGGCGCGGTTGATGGTAAACGCCGCCCGCTCCTGGACCTGCTCTAGCGCCTCAATCAACTGAATGATGTAGTTGCTCTCCTGGCGCGACGGCACATGAGGCAGTAGCTCAATGTGCGGAACGGTCGCAGTCTTGGTCTGCAACCACTCGAAGTAGTCGTCGAAATTGAGCTTCTTACCATCGCTTGCCAGCGTGAGCCCGCTGCGCAGATCGGTGATCTGGTTCAGGATGTCCGAGCCCTCCAGGAGGTTCTCGGCTTTCATCTGGTCGATAACGCTAGTTACCTTGGACATTGGCCTTCTCTTTTTCCTCAATCTTTTTCAGAAGCTCTTCAAGCTCCCCGCTGGAATAGTTCTTGACTTTCCGGTAAAGCCCCTGAATGCGTTCGAGCCGCAGCCGGAAGGCCGCCGTCTGTTTGGTGTACTCGTTGCCGGTGATCTCGCCGGTGGCGTAGCGCGTCTGCATCAGCGTCTGCCAGGTGGCGAAATACATCTCGATCCCGTCCTGGATCACCGTATCGGTATCCGTCAGTGCTATCCCTTCGGCTCCATCGGGGATCTTGGCGGATGCGGACATGAAGCGCCCGTTTCCGTTGCCATACGTTTTATCGGCCACCTCACAACTGACCGTGATCGAAATTATGGTTAAACTACTCACGAGTACTCCTCCAGATAGGCAACAGCATTTCGAACCACATCTACTGAGTCTTGCAACAGACCGATAGCCCGGTTGCAGCTACCACAAAGAAGACCCCGCACCTTTCCGCTCTTATGATCATGATCAACATGTAGACGAACTTCACGCTTACATATCTTGCAACGGTACTCCTGTGTTTCTAGGAGTACGTCGAGATCCTCGATCGTCATCCCATACTGGCGTTTCAGGCGGCTTTTGTATCCGATAGCTAAACAGCGGTTATGGTTCGTTCGCCGCCATTCAAGCACCTTCCTGGCCGCTCTTCGCCTAATCCCCAACACTTTTTCGGGGTTGTTTTCACGCCAGCGGTTGTTCCGCTGCATAGCACACTTTCGACAACGTCGAGACCCGTTACTGTCAAATGCCGTGTTCTTCTCGTCGTAAAGATGCCCATTACGGCAATGACTAATATCCCGGTATGCTCCTCTCCCCTCAACAAACTTCTCCATGATGGGTAATACCGTCCGGGGTGGTTGACTCCGAATTCTCAGGAAGAAAAAGTGGCCCTGCCTGGCGGAGGCGCTCGATCATCGCCATGTGCACCCGGGCCGTGTTGTACGCGTCCCACATAGCATCGTGCTGGCGACCCTCAAATTCCAGGCCGAAGCTCTTTAGCGCGTTCACCAGGCCAACGTTGCGTTTGATTCCGAATGAACAACGATAGAGCCACGCGAGGTTACAGAAGTTGAAGGGGTCACGAATCTGGCTATCCAGGCAGGCATTTGCAATATCCCGAGCGTCGTCGCCCCAGGTAAAGCAGAGTTTTGATCCCGGACCGTAGGCGCGAACGATCGTTGAGATTCGCTCGGAAAACCGAGCCGCCCTCCGAACCTGCTCCTCAGTGATGCCGGTCAGTTCGGTACAGAATGCGCTGATGTTGATCTTGGCCGGGCGCACAATGAAGCCTTCGTGCCGCGTGATGTACAGATTCTGGAGGTCCGCCTCGACGAGACCGATCTGAATGATGTCGTGATGAAAGCCCTCCGGCTTTTCATCACCTCCCCAGCATTGCTGCTCGACATCGAGGTAAAGAGCCCGGGTATGACTTAGAGTTCCCATAAAAGGGAATACCGAAGGCACCGCTCGATTTGAATTCAGTTGTCCCATCTTGCACTCAAAGTCTCAAAATCGAAGTCATCCTCCCGGGCTGCTTTCCGGGGGCGTTTCTTGGCCCCTTTCTCGAAGGCCATCTTGTAAGCCAGCGCTTCATCCTGAGCTTCGGCCAGTGGTTCTCCCCGCAGGAAAGTCCTCATACCGATAGATTTAGCGTGTGCACGCATAAGCGCGTGGAAGTCTTCATCCGGAGGCGCGGCTTCCATACCGGATGTGAGATCGTAGACGCCCTTGTCATCCAGCACTCCGGCGCTATAGCTCTCGCCGAGGATCGCCTCGAACAGCCCCTTCTTGCCTTTAAGCGTCTCGATCGCGTATTCGTCGATCGTGCCCTTGGCGGCCATAATGTGGAGCGTGCAAGCCGCGTGCGGAGATGCCATACGCACCATCCGGCCCACAAGTTGGAGTAAATCTCCCCAACTCCAGGGAACATCCAGGCAGATCAGGTGGCTCGCCTGCTGCAGGTTGACGCCCTCGATTGCCGCCGAATTGATAAAGATCACGTCGTAGCCCGAACCGGGCTCCTGGAACAGGCGTTTGGCCTCGGCCCGCTGCTTTTCGCTCTCCGCGCCGGTGATCCGGAGGAACTTGCGCTCGGTGAACAGGTTATCTTTGGTGAGCTTTTGTAGGCGGTCGATCCACATGCGAAAAGAGGTAAAAACAATGACTTTCTCGCCTCGATATTCGCCGTCGATCATATCGAGCAGTGCCTCTTCCTTCGGCGAGAGTTTCGGCGAATAAAAGCCTTCAATATCGCCGGGGTCTAAGAGTCCCGGGTGATTCGCTACGAGACGATACACCGCAAGCGCGGTCATCTCGTTCTCGAAGCTCCGCTCCTTCTCATGCCACTCGCCGAACTTATCCTTCACGAGTGCCGGAGGCAGTCGGAACTCTCCCGATGGGATCTCTTCGAGCAGAAGCTTCGCTTGCTCATCGTTCAGGTCGATCGGGTGAATCACCGTCGTAAGCTTCGGCAGTGGCTCCTTCACCTGGGCCTGCGACCGTCCAAAGAAGAACGGTCGTATCCCGTTGCGGAAGCGTGGAACATTGCGGTAGCCCTTGAGGATTTTCTTCTCTTGACCCTTAGCGTTAACCTTGATCGACTCGTAAATACAAAAGTCGTCCTGGAATTCCTGCATAGGCCCGAAAGGACGGATACCGATCGCGGCAGCGATGGAGTAGAACTCCTCCAGATTGTTTTTTATGGCGGTGGCCGTCATCGCCCATACCCGTCTGCAGGGACCCGAGAACACCTGGACCATGACCCGTGCCTGAGAATCCATACCCTTAAATTTGTGTGCTTCGTCAAGGATCAGGGTGATGTTGTTGCCATGCGGTTTAATAATCGCCCCGAAGTTCTTCACTTCCCGGGTGATCATTTCGCGTTTATCTTTGCCGACCGGACGGCCCTCATCGTCGAACTTACCTTCGACCTTGCGCCGGGTCCCCTTGAGTGAGGAGTATTTGCAGATCAACACGTCATAGTCGTCGTGTGTAAGGAAGTCCTGAAGCTGGGCATAGCGGGCCTCGTACGACTTCTTCTTGCTCTTGCCCTTACCGTATGTGTCTCTCATCACGTAAGGCCGCAGCGTGGAGAAGCGCCGGATCTCGTCGGCCCACTGAGACGTGGTGCTTTTGGTCGCGAGAACGATGGTTTTCTGGCCCGGCGATTTGTCCTGGAGAGAGCAGACTGCCATGATAGCGCCTGGCGTTTTTCCGAGCCCGACCGCGTCGCCGCACAGGAAGCGTGGCATCCAGGTCAGGTGATGCACCATCTGCACCTGGTAATTGCGAGGGAGAAATTCGTGGGAAGTAACGCAGTCGTGGACTACGCTGTAAAGATGCCGCCGCAGCCTCGTCGGCCAGCGGAAGGGCACGGGACCGTCAGCCTCGTAGTCCCAGTTGCGGAGGACGAAAAGCTTTTCGAGGGTGTCATCGCTGATTCGCCACTCGCGCGTATAGCTCGTGACGAGGGGGCATGGGGCGGGATTTAGAGAGACGGACACATAAGGAAATACCTAGTTGTCCGTCTCAGGTCTAATTATGGAATCACCGGGCTCTCACGCAACAGACGGCAGTATTCGTCGTAGCAGAAGCCGCAGAGGGCTCCGCAGGTGCCGG
>Ga0335072_10012332_pt1 | contig 12205 bp, 13 predicted proteins | sample Lox_Sample_21_FD_206725 | JGI IMG/M metagenome (GOLD analysis project Ga0335072, IMG submission 206725) | Soil microbial communities from Loxahatchee National Wildlife Refuge, Florida, United States - Lox_Sample_2.1 | ecosystem: Environmental > Terrestrial > Soil > Wetlands | place: USA...
CGTCGACACCGTGCTGTTCTCCAACCACACCGGCTATGGCAAATGGCGCGGCAAGGTGCTGGAGCCGGAGCTCGTCGGCGAGATCGTCGCCGGGATCGAGGAACGCGGCGTCTTCCCGCGCTGCGCGGCGGTGCTCTCGGGCTATCTCGGCAGCAGCGCGCTCGGCGCGACCGTGCTCGACGCGGTCCAGCGCGTGAAGCGCGCCAATCCGCAGGCGATCTACTGCTGCGACCCGGTGATGGGCGACAGCGACGGCGGGCTCTTCGTGCGCCCGGAGCTGCCGGACTTCTTCCGCCGCGCGGTGGCGAGCGCCGACATCCTGACGCCGAACCGCTTCGAGCTCGAAACCTTGACCGGCGCAGAGGTCTCGACCTTGACCGCCGCACGCGCCGCCGCGGAGACGCTGCTGGCGCAGGGGCCGCGCGTCGTTCTCGTCACCAGCCTCGCGGTGGGCGAGATCGCGAGCACCGAGGCGGCGATGCTGGCGGCGACCCGCGAGGGCGGCTTTCTCGTCAGGACGCCGCGGCTTCCCTTCGCGCCCGATGGCGCCGGCGATCTCACCGCCGCGCTCTTCCTCGCGCATCATCTGCGGACGAACGACGCCGCGACGGCGCTCGCCGCGACCGCGGCGGGCGTCCACGCGGTGCTCGCGGAGACCTACCGGCGCGGCGGCGGCGAGCTTGCGATCGTCGCGGCGCAGGAGGCGCTCACGGCACCGCCGCAGCGCTTTGCGATCGAGAAGGTCTACTGAAAAGCAACGCCGCCGCTCCGGGGAGCGGCGGCGTGCCGTAGGACTTGCCGCGCGTCAGGTCTGCGGCTGCGCGTCCGGACCCTGGGAGCGGCGGCGGCGCTCGGCGAGGAACTCGTCGAACTCCGCCTTGTCCTTGGCGAAGCGGAGACGGTCGAGGAACTCGCGGAACTCCTTCTGCTCCTCCTCGAGGCGGCGCAGCGTCTCGGCGCGGTACTCGTCGAAGGCGCGATTGCCGCTCGGCTGATAGCGATAGCGGCCGCCGCCGAACCAGCGCGGCCCGCCCCAGTCGCCGCCCTGCCAGCCCTGATGCCAGCCGTTCCGATACCCGTGCTTCCAACACGACATGCGTCCGCTCCATATGAGATAGGCCAGGATCACCAGGCCCACGGGCCAGAAGAAGATGAAGCCCAGGATGGTGGCCGCGATCCAGGCGGGCTTGCCGATGTCGTCTAACCTTGCAGCGATGGCGTCCATGGGAGCCCTCGTGAATGTAAATAACATTTACATAATTAATCTCTGGCCAGTGGTTGTCAAGAGAGGCGGCGACGCCAGCGCCGGAGCGCGATCAAGGCCCAGATCGCCTCCACCACGCCGAAGGGCCAGGCGCCCTGCAGGAAGCCGTAGAGCGAGCCGAGAGCGCAGGCGACGGCGAAGCCCAGCACGTAGACCGCGCCCCGCGCCTCGAGCGCATAGGTCGCCAGCATCAGCGTCACCGCGAAGAGCCCAAAGGCCGTGAGCAGATCCATTCGCCGCGCGCCGCCGTCACGCGGAGGAACGGCCGCCCATCAGCCCCAGACCCTGCAGGTAGGTGAGCACGCCCGCCTCCAGCAGATCCTCGGGACTCATCGGCAGCTTCCGCCGCGCCGCATCGCCGCGGCCGAACAGCGAGGCGACGCCGTGCGAGAACGACCAGACGTGGAGCGCCATCATCAGCGCCGGCGGGCGGCCCTCCTTCGGCAAGCGCGAGCACACCGCCTCTGCGGCCATGCGCAGCACCGCGAAGGCGCGGTCGCCGAGCTGCTGCAGCTCGGGATTCTGCTCCAGCGGAATGCCGGCCTCGAACATGGCGGCGTAGTAGGCGGGCTCCTCGCGGGCGAAGGCGAGGTAGGCCTTGCCGAGGCGGAGGAATGCCGTCACCGGCTCCGGCAGCCCCTTGCCCCAGGCGTGCTCGAGCCGCGCCTCGAAACGCTCGAAGCCGCGCTTCGCCACGTCGGCCATCAGCTCGTCGCGATCGCGGAAATGGCGATAGGGCGCGGCCTGGCTCACCCCGGCGGAGCGCGCCGCCTCCGCGAAGGTGAAGCCCAACGGCCCCTTCGCCGCGATCAGATCGAGGGCGGCGGCGATCAGCGCTTCCTTCAAGTTGCCGTGGTGATAGCCCCGGCGCCCGGCACCGCGCCCGTCTCGCCAGCTCATGTTAATAGCTCTTACATCAATCGCGGGCGTGGCGCAGCCGCCATGTTGGGGCCGGCATGGCAGCTACAGCAGCGCCTGCACGGCGGCGCGAATGCGCTCGAAGACGCTCTCCCAGTCGCCCGGCTTCGGCTGGCGGAAGAGGCGGAGGCTCGGATACCAGGGGGTGTCGTCGCGGGTGTTGAACCAGCGCCAGTCCGGCGTGTAGGGGATCGCGACAAAGGTCCTGACGCCGAGCGCGCCGGCGAGGTGGACTGCCGCCGTGTCGACGCTGACGACCAGATCGAGCGCCGGCAGCAGCGCCGCCGTCGCGGCGAAATCGGTGAGCGCGGAGCCGAGGTCGCGCACCAGCGCCTGGGCGCCCAAGGTCTGGATGTCGGCGGCGTGCAGACCCTTCTGCAGGCTGTAGAGCTGAACGCCCGGCAGGTCGGCAAGCGCCAGGAAGCGCTCCAGCGTCGTGGAACGGTTGCGATCGTTCATGTGATTGGCCCGGCCGGCCCAGACGATGCCGATCGCGAGCTTGGTCCCTTCCGGCCGCGGCAGCGGCGGCGGCACCGCGTCTGCCGGGGCGCGCAGATAGGATGGCGCGGCGGGAATGGAGTCGAGCCGCGTCCCCAACAGTCCGGGCAGCGACATCAGCGGCACGTGATAATCGCAATTCGGCAGCGGCCTGCCGCTCGGGATCACCTCGGCGACACCGGGAAGGCCCGTCATCAGCCGCGCGAGCTCGGGCTGGCACTCGAAGACGAGGCGCCCCACCCGCGCTGCTGCCAGCGGCAGATAGCGGCAGAACTGGATGCTGTCGCCGAGCCCCTGCTCGAAATGGACGAGCAGCGACAGATCCCGATCCGTCTGCCCTTCCCAGCGCGGGGACGCGATGCGGCGCGGCGGATGCGTCTTGAGGCGCCAGCGCTTCTCGTATTCCTGCCAGCCGCGCGCGAAATCGCCCATGGCGAGGAGCGTCAGCGCGCGATCCCACCAGATGTCGACGCTCTCGCGCCGGCCGCGCAGCGCCTTGTCGAAGCAATCGACCGCGCCCGAGTAATCGCCCATGCTGTGCAGCAGCAGGCCGAGATTGTGCAGCGTCTCCGGCCGCGCCGGATCGAGCGCGAGGGAGCGGCGGAACGCCTCCGCCGCCGGCTCGAAGCGCAGCATCTGCCAGAGCACGTTGCCGAGGTTGGAGAGCACCGCCGCGTTGTCCGGCCGGATCGCGAGCGCGCGGCGGAAGCAGGCCGCCGCCGCCGGCAGCTTGTCGTTGCCGCGCAGGATGACGCCGATGTTGTTGTAGGCATCGGGAAAAGCGGGATGGAACTCGAGCGCCTGCTGATAGAGCTTGAGCGCGCCGTCGCTGTCGCCACGGCGCTGGCGCTCGGCGGCGGCGAGGAAGGCGGCGCGCGCCGCCTCGGGGACCGCCGAGGCGGCCCCGGCCGGCGGCGCCGGCGCGAGGGCCTCAGCCGGCCGAGCGCCGTTCTCTGCCACCGGCACCCCCCCGAGCGCCCGAGCGGAGATGATCGCGCATCAGGATGTCGGCGATCTGGATCGCGTTGAGCGCCGCCCCCTTGCGCAGATTGTCCGCCACCACCCAGAGGCTGAGCCCGTGCGGCACGGTGGGATCCCGGCGGATGCGGCTCACGAAAACCGGATCCTCGCCCGCCGACTCCTGCGGTGTCACGTAGCCCTCGTCGACGCGATGGTCGACGACGCTGACGCCGGGGAATTTCTTCAGGGCGGCGCGCGCCTCCTCCACCGTGATCGGCCGCTCGAACTCCACGTTCACCGCCTCCGCGTGGCCGATGAAGACGGGAACCCGCACGCAGGTGGCATGGACCGCGATCCCGGGATCGAGGATCTTGCGCGTTTCCACCGCCATCTTCCATTCCTCCTTGGTCGAGCCGTCCTCCATGAAGACGTCGATATGGGGAATGACGTTGAAGGCGATCTGCTTGGTGAAGTGCTCCTTCTTCGGCGGCTCGTTGACGTAGATGCCGCGGGTCTGGGTGAAGAGCTCGTCCATCGCCTCGCGGCCGGCGCCGGAGACGGACTGATACGTCGCCACCACCACGCGCTTGATCTTGGCGAGATCGTGCAGCGGCTTCAGCGCCACCACCATCTGGATGGTGGAGCAGTTGGGATTGGCGATGATGCCGCGCTTCTCGTAATGCGCGATCGCCTCCGGGTTCACCTCCGGCACCACCAGCGGCACGTCGGGCTCCATGCGGAACTGCGAGGTGTTGTCGATGACGACGGCGCCCGCCTTGGCGGCGCGCGGTGCATGCACGGCCGACACCTTGGCGCCCGGCGAGAAGAGCGCGATGTCGACGCCCCTGAAGTCATATTTGTCGAGATCCTCGACCTTGAGGACGTCGTCCTCGCCATAGGAGACCTCGACGCCGACCGAGCGCTCGGAGGCGACCGCCACCACGTCGGAAGCGGGAACGCCACGCTCGGCCAGGATGCTGAGCATCTCGCGTCCGACATTGCCGGTGGCGCCGACCACCGCTACCTTAAAGCTCATGAGAACCCTCCGGGACGGGCGGAAAGCGCCCGCCACGGCCATGACTTACGCCGCGCGCCCCGCCATTACAAGGCGCCTGCAACAGGGAGCCCGGCGCCAGGGTTAACCGTCTGGAGAAGGCCCCATGTCCCAGACCAACAGTTCCCAGACCAACAGTTCCCAGACCAACCGCGCCCACGGCGAAAGCGCCTCGACCGGCTTCGCGCATTTCTGGCCCTACTACCTCCGCGCCCATATGGATCCGCGCACGCGCGCCTTTCACTATGTCGGCACGCTCACCGGCGTCGTCCTGGTGATCGTCGCGCTGGTGCACGGCCCCTGGTGGCTGCTGCCGCTGGGCGTCGTCGCCGGCTACGGCATCGCGGTACCCTCGCATCTGCTCTTCGAGGGCAACCGGCCGGCGACCCTGGTCAATCCGCATTGGTCGCTGGTCGGCGACTTCTACATGCTGGGCCTGTTCATCACCGGCCGCCTCGGGCCGGAGATCGAGCGGGTTCGAGATCTGCGCGATCTCGCCGGACATGGAATGGCGCCATAGCGCGGCGGGCAGCGATCAAAATAGCGAGATTCTGGCGCGTCGCGGCTACCGCTAGCAAATTGACCCAACACGCCCGCGCCAGAGTCTGCACAGAGTAGCGACGGAGAGCAGCAACCAGTCGGTCCAATTCAGGGAGGCACAGAATGGCGACCTGGACACCGGATCCCACCTTCTATCCCTCGCCTCGCATGGCGGCACGCGCCCCGGCCGAGAAGCTGGCCTATGTGGCGAGCTTCGATCCCGAGCGCAAGCGCAGGGATGCGCTGGCGGTCGTCGATCTCGATCCCGCCTCCAAGAACTACAGCGAGATCGTCGGCCGAGTGGAGATGAGCGGCGCCGGCGACGAGCTCCATCACTTCGGCTGGAACGCCTGCAGCTCCTGCCTTTGCCCGAACGCTCCGCATCCGCATGTGGAGCGGCGCTATCTTGTGGTGCCGGGCCTGCGCTCCTCGCGCATCCACATCCTCGACACCAAGCCCGATCCCCGGAATCCGCAGATCGTCAAGGTGATCGAGCCGCAGGAACTCGCCGAGCGCGCCGGCTATACGCGGCCGCACACCGTCCATTGCGGGCCCGAAGGCATCTATGTGAGCGCGCTGGGCAATGCCGAGGGCAAGGCGCCGGGCGGCGTCTTCCTGATCGATCACGAGAGCTTCGAAGTGCTGGGCCGCTGGGAGGTCGAGCGCGGAACCCAGCAGTACGGCTACGACATGTGGTGGCACCTGGGATACGACACCGTGGTGACCAGCGAGTGGGGCACGCCCGACATGTTCGAGAACGGGCTGGTGCCGGAGCTGCTGCTCGGCGCCAAGTACGGCCACAAGCTCCATTTCTGGGACCTGCACAAGCGCCGGCACCTGCAGGAGATCGATTTCGGCAAGGAGCATCAGCTGGTCTTCGAGCTTCGCCCCGCGCACGATCCGACCAAGGCCTATGGCTTCGTCAACTGCGTCATCAGCCTGGAGAATCTCTCCTCCTCGATCTGGACCTGGTACCGCGACGGCGACAAGTGGGCGGCGAAGAAAGTGATCGAGATCCCCGCGGAGCCGGCGGACCCCGATCTGCTGCCGCCGGCGCTCAAGGGCTTCAAGGCCTGCCCGCCGCTGGTCACCGACATCGATCTCTCCGTCGATGACAAGTTCCTCTACGTCTCCTGCTGGGGCACCGGCGACTTCCAGCAATATGACGTCAGCGATCCGATGCATCCGAAGCTCACCGGCAAGGTGCGCTTGGGCGGCATCGTGTCGCGCGCCCAGCATCCGAAGTCCAAGGGACCGCTCAACGGCGGCCCGCAGATGGTGGAGGTGAGCCGCGACGGCCGGCGCATCTACTTCACCAATTCGCTCTACGGCGCCATCGACCCGCAGTTCTATACCGACGGGCTCAAGGGATGGATGGTGAAGGTGGACGCCAATCCCGCCGGCGGCCTCAAGGTGGATCCCGAGTTCTTCGTCGACTGGCCGGCGGGACACCTGCCGCATCAGGTGCGCCTGCAGGGCGGCGACGCCTCCTCGGATTCCTACTGCTATCCCTGAGGACGCCGCCTAGGAGAGCTGCCGCTCACGGCCGGAGATGAACGCGCTCTGGCCGTGGCTGGTGGTGGCGGGGCTCGGCGTCTACCACGGGCTCAACCCGGCGATGGGCTGGCTCTTCGCGGTGGCGCTCGGCCTCCACCGCCGGAGCCGCGCCGTGGTTCTGCAGTCGCTGCTGCCGATCGCCCTCGGCCACGCGCTCTCGATCGCGATCGTCGCCGCGCTGGTGGTGGCGGCAGGCGTCGTGATCGACGCAGCGCTGGTCCGCCGCGCCGCCGGCATCGCGCTCCTCGCCTGGGCGCTCTATCACCAGCTCTACGGCACCCGGCATCGGGTGCGGGTGGGAATGCAGACCGGCATGGCGGGCCTCGCCCTCTGGTCCTTCCTGATGGCGAGCGCGCACGGCGCGGGGCTGATGCTGGTGCCGGCACTGATCCCGCTCTGCCTCGGCAACGGGCCGGCGATGACGCTCACCGCCTCGGGCTCCCTGGAGATCGCGCTTGCCGCCGTCGGCCTGCACACCGCGGCGATGCTGGCGGTGACCGGCACCATCGCCATCGTCGTCTATCAGTGGGCGGGCGTCGACTTCCTGCGCCGCGGCTGGATCAACCTCGACCTGATCTGGAGCGCAGCCCTCGTGCTGACCGGCCTCGTGCTGCTGGTGCTCTGAAGCACGCTCAGGCGAGCTTCTCGAGCTCGCGCAGGATGGTGTCGCCCATCACCGTGGTGGAGACCCTGGCCGTGCCGGATTGCTGGATGTCGCTGGTGCGGACGCCGCCCTTGAGCGCCTCCTGCACCGCGCGCTCCACCATCGTCGCCTCCTCCTTCATGTCGAAGGAGTAGCGCAGCATCATCGCGAAGGAGAGCAGGCAGGCGAGCGGGTTCGCCATGTCCTTGCCGGCGATGTCGGGCGCGCTGCCGTGCACGGGCTCGTAGAGCGCCTTCCGCCGGCCGGTGCCGTCGGCGGCCCCCAGCGAGGCCGACGGCAGCATGCCGAGCGAGCCCGTCAGCATCGCCGCGCAATCCGACAGCAGGTCGCCGAAGAGATTGTCGGTGACGATCACATCGAACTGCTTGGGATTGCGCACCAGCTGCATGGCGCAGTTGTCGGCGTACATGTGGGAGAGCGCCACGTCCTTGAACTCGGCGTCGTGCAGCTTCTGCACCTCGTCGCGCCAGAGCACGCCGGTCATCATCACGTTCGCCTTCTCGACCGAGGTGACGCGGCCCTGGCGCTTGCGCGCGAGCTCGAAGGCGGCGGCCGCCACGCGGCGGATCTCCGGCGTCGTATAGACCTGGGTGTCGACGCCGCGCCGGGTGCCGTCCGGCAGCGTCTCGATGCCGCGCGGCTCGCCGAAATAGACGCCGCCGGTGAGCTCGCGAACGATCATGATGTCGAGGCCCTGGATCACCTCCGGCCGCAAGGTGGAGGCGCCGATCAGAGGATCGAAGACCAGCGCCGGGCGGAGGTTGGCGAAGAGCTCCATCTCCTTCCGGAGCCGCAGCAGCCCGCGCTCGGGCTTCAGGTTGAAGGGAAGATTGTCCCATTTCGGACCGCCGACGGCGCCGAACAGCACCGCGTCGCTCTCCTGCGCCAGCGCCAGCGTGTCTTCGGTGAGCGGCACGCCATGGGCGTCGAGGGCGGCGCCGCCCACCAGACCCTCGGAGATGTCGAAGCTGACGATGCGGCGGCGGTCCATCCAGTCGATGACCCGGCTCACCTGCCGCATCACCTCGGGCCCGATGCCGTCGCCGGGCAGGAACAGGATCTTCTTGTTCGCGGCCATGGTCTCAATGTCCTTCGAGGAAACGCGAGCCTAGGAGAACAGCCAGGGCTGGCTCATGCGGGTCTGCTGCTCGTAGCGGTCGATCGCCGGCGCCTTCTGCATGGTGAGGCCGACGTCGTCGAGGCCGTTCAGCAGGCAGTGCTTGCGGAAGGCGTCGATCTCGAAATGGATCTTCTCGCCATCCGGCCGCTCGATCGTCTGCTCTCTGAGATCGATGGTGAGGCGCGCATTGGCGCCCTTCTTGGCGTCGTCCATCAGCTGGTCGACGATCTCCTGCGGCAGCTTGATCGGCAGGATGCCGTTCTTGAAGCAGTTGTTGTAGAAGATGTCGGCGAAGCTCGACGCGATCACCGCGCGGATGCCGAAATCGAGGAGCGCCCAGGGCGCATGCTCGCGCGACGAGCCGCAGCCGAAATTCTCGCCCGCCACGATGATCTTGGCGTTGCGATAGGCCGGCTGGTTCAGCACGAAGTCGGGATTCTCCGAGCCGTCCGCCTTGTAGCGCAGCTCGTCGAAGAGCGCCTTGCCGAGGCCGGTGCGCTTGATCGTCTTCAGATGCTGCTTCGGGATGATCTTGTCGGTGTCGCAGTTGACGATCGGCAGCGGCGCCGCGATGCCCGTCAGCGTGGTGAATTTTTCCATCGAGGTTCTCCTCAGCCCAGCTTGCGAACGTCGGTGAGATGGCCGGTGACCGCCGCCGCCGCGGCCATGGCGGGGCTCACCAGATGGGTGCGGCCGCCGCGGCCCTGACGGCCCTCGAAATTGCGGTTCGAGGTGGAGGCGCAGCGTTCGCCCGGCTCCAGCCGGTCGGGATTCATGGCGAGGCACATGGAGCAGCCGGGCTCGCGCCATTCGAAGCCGGCATCGAGGAAGATCTTGTCGAGACCCTCCTCCTCCGCCTGGTGCTTCACCAGGCCGGAGCCGGGCACCACCATGGCGGAGACGCCCTTCGCCACCTTGCGGCCCTTGGCGACGGCGGCGGCGGCACGCAGATCCTCGATGCGCCCGTTGGTGCAGGAGCCGATGAAGATCCGCTGCACCGGCACCTCGGCGAGCTTCGTCCCCGGCTTCAGATCCATGTACTCGAGCGAGCGCTGCACCGCGGCGCGCTTGCCTTCGTCGGCGATCTCTTCGGGGTTCGGCACCACGCCCGTGATCGGCAGCACGTCCTCGGGGCTGGTGCCCCAGGTCACATGCGGCGCGATGGTGGCGGCGTCGATCTCGACCACCTTGTCGTAGTGGGCGCCGGCATCGCTGGGGAGCGTCTGCCAGAACTTCACCGCCTGCTCCCAGGCGCCGCCCTTGGGCGCGTAGGGCTTGCCCTTCAGGTACTCGAAGGTGGTCTCGTCCGGCGCCACCAGCCCGGCGCGGGCGCCGCCCTCGATCGTCATGTTGCAGACGGTCATGCGGCCTTCCATGGAGAGGCCGCGGATGGTGCTGCCGGCATACTCGATCACGTGGCCGGTGCCGCCGGCGGTGCCGATCCGGCCGATGATGGCGAGGATCAGGTCCTTGGCGGTGACGCCGGCGGGGAGCTTGCCCTCCACCTTCACCAGCATGTTCTTCGCCGGCTTCTGGATCAGCGTCTGGGTCGCCAGCACATGCTCGACCTCCGAGGTGCCGATACCGAAGGCGAGCGCGCCGAAGGCGCCGTGGGTCGCCGTGTGGCTGTCGCCGCAGACGATGGTCATGCCGGGCTGGGTCATGCCCTGCTCCGGCCCGATGATGTGGACGATGCCCTGACGGATGTCGTCGACCGGGAAATAGGGGACGCCGAACTCTTTGACGTTGCGCTCGAGGGTCTCGACCTGGAGGCGGGATTCCGGCTCCTCGATGCCGCGGGCGCGGTCGGTGGTCGGCACGTTGTGGTCGGCGACCGCGATGGTGGCATCCGGCCGGCGCACCGGGCGATGCGCCATGCGCAGGCCCTCGAAGGCCTGCGGGCTCGTCACCTCGTGCACGAGGTGGCGGTCGATGTAGAGCAGGCAGGTGCCGTCGGACTGACGGTCGACGATGTGGCTGTCCCAGATCTTGTCGAAGAGCGTGCGCGGCTTGGCCATGGAATGTCCCTACCTCGTATCTCCGGTCCAATACCCTCGCCGCCCCCGCGGCGGGAGTATTGAACGGAGTTGCGTCGTTACTGCTGCGTCCCGCTGCCCTCGGCGCTGCCGGCCTCCGGCGCCTCGCCCTCGGTACCGGCGCGCTCGGCGATGCGCGCCGCCTTGCCGGTGCGGCCGCGGAGGTAATAGAGCTTGGCGCGGCGCACGGAGCCGCGGCGCACCACCTCGATGGCGCTGAGGCGCGGCGAGTAGAGCGGGAAGATGCGCTCCACGCCCTCGCCGTAGGAGATCTTGCGCAGCGTGAAGCTGGAGTTGATCCCGGCGTTCTTGCGGGCGACGCAGACGCCTTCGAAGGCCTGGATGCGCTCGCGCTCGCCCTCCACCACCTTGAGGCTCACCTTGATGGTATCGCCGGGCTGGAATTCCGGAATGGTCCTGCCTGCAAGCGCCTTCGCGATCTGCTGCTGCTCCAGGGTCTTGAGCACGGTCATGACATCACCTCTTTCAAGTCTCTCGGCCTTTCCCGGCACGCGTCGCGGCCAGGTGGCGCTCCCATAAATCCCGGCGCCGCTCCCGCGTCACCCGCTCCCGCTGCTCCTGCCGCCATTGGCGGATCCGGTCATGATGACCTGACAGCAGCACCTCCGGCACTGCGCGGCCTTCCCACATCTGGGGCCGCGTGAAGTGCGGATATTCGAGGAGATCCTCCTCGAAGCTCTCTTCGGCGAGCGTCTCCGCATCGCCGACGACACCCGGCAGCAGGCGCACGCAGGCGTCGATGAGCGCGATCGCCGCTGGCTCGCCGCCCGAGAGCACGAAATCGCCGAGGCTCAGCTCCTCGATCCCGCGCTTCTCGATCACCCGCGCATCGACGCCCTCGAAGCGGCCGCAGAGCAGCGTCATGCCCGGCCCCGCCGCCAGTTCCTTCACCCGCTTCTGGTCGAGAAGCCGGCCGCGCGGCGTCAGGAAGAGCGTCGGACCCGGGCCGGCTGCCTCGGCAATCGCGAGATCGATCACATCGGGTCGCATCACCATGCCGGGGCCGCCGCCGAAAGGAGCGTCGTCGACGGAGCGGTGTTTATCGCGCGCGAAGCCCCTGATGTCCACCGTTTCGAGCCGCCAAAGCTGCTCCGCCAAGGCCTTGCCGGCAAGCGAACAGCCGAGCGGTCCCGGAAACATCTCCGGGAAGATCGTGAGCACCGTGGCGGTCCAGGGAGCCATGTCATTCCGCTTTGCCTGCGTCCTCTTCTACTTCCGTCCCGACTTCCGCTTCCGCCTCGACCGGCCGGTTGTCGAACAGCCCCTCCGGGGGATCGATCACCAGCCTGCCTCTCTCCAGCTCCACCACCGGAACCACCCGGTTGCTGAACGGCACCATCACCACGCCGCCGCCCTCGCGCTCCACTTCCAAGCTGGCACCGGCGCCGTAATCATGCACCGCCTTCACCCGGCCCAGCACCGCCCCGTCTCTCAGCTCCGCTCTGAGCCCGACCAGGTCGTCCCAGTAGAACTCGCCCTCCGCAAGATCCGGCAGCGCCGAGCGCGGCAGGTAGAGCCTGGTGCCGCGGAGCTTCTCCGCCGCGGTGCGATCGGTCACCCCCTCGATCTCCGC
>Ga0335072_10012333_pt1 | contig 12205 bp, 10 predicted proteins | sample Lox_Sample_21_FD_206725 | JGI IMG/M metagenome (GOLD analysis project Ga0335072, IMG submission 206725) | Soil microbial communities from Loxahatchee National Wildlife Refuge, Florida, United States - Lox_Sample_2.1 | ecosystem: Environmental > Terrestrial > Soil > Wetlands | place: USA...
GAGCCAGACTGTGGGCAGCGGCTGACCGGCCACCACGTATGCTTGGGCGCTGATGGCCGAGACAACCACGTGCGCGATCATCGGTGGCGGCCCCGCCGGGATGGTTCTGGGGCTGTTGTTGGCTCGGGCCGGCGTGGAGGTCACCCTGCTGGAGAAGCACGGAGACTTCCTGCGCGACTTCCGCGGCGACACGGTGCATCCGACCACGCTGCGCCTGCTCGACGAGCTGGGCTTGTGGAAGCGGTTCGCGGCTTTGCCGCACAGCGAGCTACACCGGGCGGCATTCGAAACCAACGGCCGCAAGGTGACATACGTCGACTTCGGGCGGTTGCGCCAGCCCCATCCGTTTGTCGCGATGGTGCCGCAGTGGGACCTGCTGAAGCTGCTGGCCGAGGCCGCCGAAGCCGAGCCGACTTTCACCTTGCGGATGAAGTGCGAGGCCACCGGGCTGTTATGGGACGGCGGCAGGGTCAACGGAGTGCGCTACCAGGGGCCCGACGGCCCCGGCGAACTGCGGGCCGAGTTGACCGTCGCGTGCGACGGCCGGGGGTCGATCCTTCGTCGGGAGGCCGGCCTGAAGGTCCGCGAATTCCCGGTGATCTTCGACGTGTGGTGGTTCCGCCTGCCGCGCGAAGGCGAGACGGAATTCTCGTTCCTGCCTCGCGTGGGTCCCGGCAAGGCGCTGGGTGTGATCCCGCGGGAGGGTTACAACCAGATCGCCTACATCGGGGCCAAGGGGACTGACCCCGAGTTGCGTGCGCGGGGCATCGAGGAGTTTCGCCGCGAGGTCGGCGCATTGGTACCCGAAGCGGGTGATGCGGTGCTGGCCTTGAAATCCATGGACGACGTCAAGCACCTCGACGTCCGGGTAGACCGGCTGCGCCGCTGGCACACCGCCGGCCTGTTGTGCATCGGCGACGCCGCGCACGCGATGTCTCCGCTGGGCGGCGTCGGCATCAACCTGGCGGTCCAGGACGCGGTGGCCGCCGCGACCATCCTGGCCGGGCCGTTGCGGCGGCACCGGGTTACCGATCGCGACCTGGCTGCGGTCCGGCGCCGCCGCCTGTTTCCCACGGCGGTGACCCAGGGGGTGCAGCGGGTGCTGCAGCGAGGGCTGGGACCGCTGTTGCGCGGCGCGGACCTCACGCCGCCGGCGGCGCTGCTCACCGTGATGGAGCGGCTGCCGTGGCTGTCCGCCTTGCCCGCGTATTTCATCGGCGTCGGCGTCCGGCCCGAGCACGCGCCCGCGTTCGCCCGTCGAGAGCCCGGCCATGCCTGAGCCGCAGCAGGTGCGGATCGGCGTGCTGGGTGCAGCCCGCATCGCGCCGATGGCACTGATCAATCCGGCCAAAGACAATGCCGAGGTGGTGGTGGCCGCGGTCGCCGCACGCGACGTGTCCCGCGCCCGGGAATTCGCCGCCAAACACGGCATCGCCCGGGTGCACGACGGCTACCAGGAATTGATCGCTGACCCGGAGCTCGACGCCGTCTACAACCCGCTGCCGAACGGCTTGCACGGCAGGTGGACCCGGGCCGCACTGGCCGCCGGCAAGCACGTGCTGTGCGAAAAGCCGTTCACGGCCAACGCGGCCGAGGCCGGCGAGATCGCCGCGCTGGCCGCGCAGTCGGACCGGGTCGTGATGGAGGCATTCCACTACCGCTACCACCCGCTGGCGCTGCGCGTCGAGGAGATCATCGCCTCGGGCGAGCTGGGCAAGCTGCAGCGGGTGGAGGCGGCGATGTGCTTCCCGCTGCCCAAGTTCTCCGACATCCGTTACAACTACTCGCTTGCCGGTGGCGCGACGATGGATGCCGGGTGCTATGCGGTCCACATGGCCCGCACCTTCGGCGGTGCGACTCCGGAAGTCGTTTCGGCACAGGTGAAGCTGCGCGATCCGCGGGTCGACCGGGCAATGACGGCCGAATTACTTTTTCCGGCAGGGCATTCCGGCCGGGTGCGTTGTTCGATGTGGTCGTCGAATCTGCTGCGGATGAGCGCCAAGGTGCTGGGCGACCGCGGCGAGCTGAGCGTACTCAATCCGGTTGCACCGCAGTTCTTCCATCGGTTGTCGGTCCGATCTGCCGACGGTAAACGCGTGGAGCGCTTCGGGCGCCGCCCTTCCTACGCGTATCAGCTCGACGCTTTCGCGGCCGCCGTACTGCGTGGCGAGCCGGTCAAGACAACCGCGCAGGACGCCGTCGAGAACATGACCGTCATCGACGCGATCTACCGCGCGGCCGGCCTCCCGCTGCGCCAGCCGACCTGAATATCACATCTCGGACAACAAGCGGCGTGCCGCTTCGACGCCGGGGCGCAGCCGATCGATGTGGCTGACCCCGGCCAATGCCAGTGACCGTTGCGGGATTTCGAGTTCGAGCACAATGCCGGTGGGCAGCGCGCGCAGCAAGTCGTGCAGCGGCAGCTCGCCTTCGCCGGGAACCATGCGTTCGTACATGGCTTCCTCCATGTAGTTATCGAGGCGCGGCTGCAGCGTCGTGTCGTTGAGTTGGGCGTAGCCGATCTGCGTGGGATCCAGTGCGGCGAGGTCGGCCGCGGTGGACCCGGACCGCACCAGGTGCATGGTGTCGATCAACAGCCGGAAGTCGGGTCTCGCGACGTGTGCCAGAGCGGCCAGCGCCGTGGGCAGGTCGCCGACGGTCAGGCCCGGTACCGGTTCGACGACGGTCTCGATATTCCGTTGGGCGGCAAGTTCTGTCAGAGCGGCGAACTGGTCGAAACTGCGGCCGAGGTCGGGATCGAGGCTGACCGCGTTGATCCGGGGCACGCCCAGCTGCGCCAAAGCGTCGAGATCCGCTGAGTACGTGCCCATCTCGGCGCCGGGCAGCACCAGGAACCCGTCGCCGAGAGTGATCGTCACGCCGTGCCGGTCCAGCGCGGCGAGCAGATCCTTGCGCAATGCGGGGTCGTCCCTCAGCGAGTAGGGCGGATAGCCCAGCGGCACCAGCGGTACTCCCTGCACCACCGTCGAGATGTGACGGCATCCGAGATCGGCCGCAAGTTGGACGAACTCGACTGGCGGCAGCGCGAATACGCTCAGAAAGCCGATGGCGAGCCGGTTCATTCGGGGCGACCTGCCAGCCGGGCCAACTCGTCGGCAGCCGGCGCCGTTTGGGTGGTCAGCGCGATCTGTCCGGAATTGACCGGCTCTTGGATGGTCGGCGCTTCCAGAACGAGATCGTCGCGGACGAAAGCGATGTGGGCATGCAGGTGCCCGGCGGTGAACGAGGCCCACGCGGCCGCCGACGGCGTGTCCATTGTCAGATGCACTTCGAAGTAGTCCGCCGTCAGCGGCTTGGGCGGGTCCACATGTGTCAGCACAAGCCGCATTGTCTCTGGCCCCAGCGTGTAGAGCGTGGTCCGGGCAAGGTCACAGGTAACCAGGACGTCGGTCGCTGCGACCGGGGCGTTCGGGTTTACGGCCGGACACTTGTCCGGCGTGGTCATCTTCGACCTCTGCACCGGCCGAACCGGCAACGGCCGAATCCTCGCCACGGGCGCTGCCGACTGAGTCGTCGGCGGCACCGTGCTGGTCGTCTTGGTGATCGGGGTGGCGGGTGCGGCCGGGTGGTGCGACGAGTGGCAGCCGCAGAGCACCGCCCAGATAACCACCGCCCATGCCGCTATATCCCGGGCACGACAAGCACTTTCGCGTGCGCTAGCAGAGGCCACTCGGAATCCCGCGGGTGGGCGTCGTCTCCTGGACGGGCATGGTCTGCGGATACGGCACCCGATAGGGAATGCCGTACTGAAGTGTCCCCAACGCCACGTTCGGCACGCATTGCGGCACTTTCGACAGCGTTCCCAGCGCGGGGTGGTCCAAGTTGGGTGGCGACGGGTTCGGCGGTGCGGCGAAGTTGAAGGTCGACGTCATGTCGCCGGTGACGCTGCGCCGCCACGGGGTCAGGTTGGGAACCGGCACCCCGAAACGCGTTTCGAGCAACCGCAGCTGTGACGTGTGGTCGAAGCGGTCACCGGCCATCAGGCCGCCGCGACTGTACGGGGAAATGACGATGCAGGGGACACGAACGCCCAGACCGATGGGCCCACGTATGCCCCCGGACCCCTCCACCGAGTTGATGTCGGGCACGGTGAGGTATTCGCCGGGAGTCCCCGGAGGCGGGAAGGGCGGTATTACGTGATCGAAGAAGCCGCCGTTTTCGTCATAGCTGATAATCAGCGCGGTCTTTTCCCAGACGGCCGGATTGGACAGCAAAATCTTCAATATGTTCACGATCGCGGCAGCGCCGGCCGCCGGCAGGAATGCCGGATGTTCGGATTCGAGGACATTGGGAACCACCCACGAAACCTGCGGCAGCCCATTGGCTTTGACGTCGGCGGCAAAGTTCGCGGGGTAGGTCGGGGCTATGGCGTTGCGTCCCAGATCCGACCGCGGATCCGCCGTCTGCTTGAAATACTCCACAAACGTGCCGAAGCTCAGCGCCGAGCCGAATGGTCCGAGGGTTTTGTTGCGATAAACCTTCCAGCTGACGCCGGCGTCGCTGAGGTTTTGCGGCATGATGCGCCAGCTGAACTTCTGGGTCGGGTCGACAGCGGGGCTCACCAGCTCCGGCCCGCCTGCCAGGCCGTCCGGATCCAGGGTCGCGCTCAGCCAGTACAGCCGGTTGGGCAGCGTCGGGCCCAGCACCGAGCAGTGGTACTGATCGCAGATCGTGAACGCGTCGGCCAGCATGTAGTGGATCGGGATGTCCTTGCGCGTGTAATAACCCATCACGGTGGGCGTGTGGGCGGCCGTACGGGTCGCGGCCTGCGCCGGCAGCCACCTGTCGTTGGCGCCGCCGTTGAATGCGTTGTGCATCGCGATCCAGGTGTGGTCCGGGTCGTTGACGCACTCGCCGTCCAGCGCGGGGCCGCGGGTGGTGTCGAAACGGTAGGGCATCGTCATGCCGGCGGGATCGACCGCCTGTGTCATCGGATTCCAGCCCAGTTGCTTGAACAACGGCGAAGGAGTGCCGAATCCGTCGGTGCCGGAAAGCGTTCCGAAATAGTGGTCGAATGACCGGTTCTCCTGCATGAATAACACAAAGTGTTCGATGTCGGTCAAATGGCCGGAACAGGGACCGGCTCCGTAGGCTTTTTCAATCACCGGACCCGCCAACGACAGCAACGCGCCGCCCGCGGTTGCTCTCGCCAAGAATTCCCGGCGCGAAATGCCGTCGGTTTGGCTTTCGCTCACCGCCGGCCTCCTATCGCACCACTCAGCTCAAGGTAGATGACCGTGGCTATCGGCAATGACGTGCGAAGCGGCGTGTCGCGCGCGGATTTTCGGCTATCGGTAGCCGAAAAGGCGTTGTTTCTCAGCGAGTGAATCTCAAGCGGCGCGAAAAGCGTTGACAATTAGGCTCGGTGGCCATCAACGGATCAGCTGAGCCGGCCTGGCCCAGTTTCCGTGGCGGGGCGGCTTTTGCAACACTACAAATATAGAGTAGTCTTCTGGTCCAGATAACCGCCCGACGCCACGAAAGCTCCCGCTCATGGCCCAACGCACTCCTGCGGCACCGCAGCGACGTAAGCCCAACCCTGCGGAGCGCCGCCGCGACCTATGCGATGCGGCGATCCAGTTGTTGGCTGACGACGGGGCCAAGGGGTTGAGCCACTTGAAGGTCGACCGCAAGGCCGCTGTGCCCGACGGCACCACCTCGTTCTATTTCCGCACCCGCTCGGCGCTGTTGCGTGCCGTTGCCGAGCGGCTGGCCGAGTTGGATCTGGCGAGCTTGCAATCGGTCGTCGACAGCGCCGACGGCCGGGGAGACAATCCCTCGCCGTCCCGGTTGTCCCAGGTGGTGATCCAATCCGGCAGCGAACCGCAGTTGTCCCGAACGAAGGCACGCTACGAGCTGACGATGCAGGCCAGTCGCGACCCGGCACTGGCCGCGATCATGCAGCAGGCCACGGACGGGTTCACCAAGCTGCATCGGGAGATCCTCGTGCAGCTGATGCCGCACGGCGCGCAGCTGGAATCGGCCGTGGTCGAGGATCTGAGCAACGTCACGCTGACGTTCATCAACGGCCTGCTGCTCCGCGTCGCCCACGGCGACCGGGTTGTCGACAGTCCCGAACAACTCGATGGGATCCTGGCGGCGATCGCCACCGGCATTCTCAAGAGTCCGGACAAGGGTCGGCTGACCCAGTCCGACGGAACGCGCCCCGCGCGCCACCGCCGGACGGCATCGCGGGCAGCTCGGGCGTCTGGCTGAAGGTATGGGTAAGTGTCGGGTTCCGCGCCGCTCCGGGTCTTGCCAGGGCATCCGCTGTATGGTTCTCTACGCAAATAGAGTAAGCCGCCGGCCCGAACCCAACGCGCGCGAGTTGGCGTCCGGAAATGGCCCTCGCAGGAAGGGATTGGGAGGGACTTCGTGACGACGAGCACCGAGAGCGATGTTCGCTTCGACCCATACTTCGACCCATACGATGTGGAGCTCATCGGCGACCCGTATCCGATGTTCGCCCGGCTGCGGGACGAGGCGCCGCTCTACCACAACGCGGAATACGACTTCTTCGCATTGAGCCGGTTCGCCGACGTCAACAAGGCTGTGATCGACCACGGCACCTACAGCTCCGCGCGCGGCGTGATCCTGGAGCTGATCAAGGCCAACCTGGAGGTCCCGCCGGGCATGCTGATCTTCGAAGATCCGCCGATCCACGACGTGCACCGCAAGCTGCTGTCGCGGATGTTCACGCCGCGCAAGATCGCGGCGCTCGAGCCGATGATCCGCGACTTCTGCGCGCAACTCCTGGATCCGTTGGTGGGATCGGGACGATTCGACTTCGTCAAAGATCTCGGTGCGGTCATGCCGATGAAAGTCATCAGCATGCTGCTCGGCATTCCCGAAGACGATCAGGAAATGGTTCGTGACCGCGTCAATGCCCAGCTGCGCACGGAGGCGGGCAAACCCATGAGCCATAAGAAGGGCCTGTCCGTCGGCGAGCAGTTCGAGGCCTACATCGACTGGCGAACCGACAATCCGTCCGACGACATCATGACCGAGCTGCTCAACGTCGAGTTCGTCGACGAAACCGGCACGACACGGCGGCTCACCCGGAACGAGATCCTGGTGTACCTCAACGTCGTTGCCGGAGCAGGCAACGAAACGACGACCCGGCTGATCGGTTGGGCGGGAAAGGTACTCGGTGAGCATCCCGAGCAGCGCCGCGAACTGGTGCAGAATCCCGGGCTCATCCCGCAGGCGATCGAGGAGTTGCTGCGCTTCGAGGCGCCCGCACCCCACATGGCGCGATATGTGACCCGCGACGTCACGATGTACGGCCAGACGGTGCCCGAAGGCAGCGTGATGCTGATGCTCCTCGGGTCGGCCTGTCGCGACGAGCGGCGGTTCGGTCCGGACGCGAACAAGTTCGATATCCACCGCGCCGCCCGGCCGCATCTCACCTTCAGCGTGGGCGCGCACTTCTGCCTGGGATCGGCCCTGGCACGACTGGAAGGACGGGTCGCCTTGGAGGAAATCCTCAAACGGTTCCCCGAGTGGGACCTCGACCTGGCCAACTCCCGGCTCAGCCCGACGTCGACGGTGCGGGGCTGGGAAACCCTGCCGACGGTGGTGGCGTGATGGCCGGCCGGGTAGAGGGGAAGGTCGCTTTTATCACCGGCGCCGCCCGGGGACAGGGCCGCAGTCACGCGGTGCGGTTGGCGCAGGAGGGCGCCGACATCATCGCGATCGACATCTGCGGGCCGATCGATAACATGGCCTACCCGCCGTCGACGCCGGAAGATCTGGCCGAGACCGCCGATTTGGTCAAGGCCCTCGACCGGCGCATCGTCACCGCGGAAGTCGACGTGCGCGACTACGACGCCCTCAAAGCCGTAGTGGACAGCGGCGTCGAACAACTCGGCCGCCTCGACATCATCGTCGCCAACGCGGGCATCGGCACCGTCGGCAAGAAACTGCACAAGATTTCCGAGAAGATCTGGCAGGACATGATCGACGTCAACCTCTCGGGTGTCTGGCACACCGTGAAAGCCGGTGTGCCACATCTGATCGCCGGCGGAGGGGGTGGCTCCATCGTGCTCACCGGCTCGGTCGGGTCGCACAAGGCGCTGGCCCACACCGGCCACTACATCGCCGCCAAGCACGGCGTGCTGGGGCTGATGCGCAGTTTCGCGGTCGAACTGGGCCAGCACAGCATTCGGGTCAACTCGGTGCATCCCAGCCAGGTCAACACGCCGATGACCATCAACGACTTGACGTTCCGGCTGTTTCGGCCGGACCTGGAGAATCCCGGACCCGAGGACTTCGCGCCGTTTTCCCAGATGATGCACACGCTGCCGATACCGTGGGTGGAAGCCGTCGACATCAGCAACGCGGTGCTGTTCCTCGCCTCGGACGAATCTCGTTATATCACCGGTGTTTCGCTGCCCGTCGACGCCGGCGCTCTACTCAAATAGGAGAAACTCATGCCCGAATACGACTACGAAAAGTTGAAGAAGGAAGCCGAGCAGTACATCAAGTTCGAGAAGGACAAGAAGAACAGAATCGCCTACATCACGTTCGACCGTCCCGAGGCCCAGAACTCGACCACGTTGGGGATGCGGCAGAACTACGCCGATTTGATCCACAAGTGCAACGTGGACGACGAGGTCAAGGTTGTGGTGATCCGCGGCGAGGGCCAGGATTTCGGTAGTGGTGGGGACCTGCCCGAGCAGCGCCCGATGCTGGAGAACCCCGGCCTGCCGCTGCTGCACGAGCTCGCGATCAACGACGACGACGTCAAGTACCCGCCGGGCGGCTCGTATCGCTACCTGTCCACGGTCACCGACTTCTATGCCAAGGCCCGCGCGGGAAACCGCCCGCTGCAAGAGCTTCGGAAGATCAGCATCATCGAGGCCAAGGGCTACTGCTACGGCTGGCACTTTTATCAGGCCGGCGACGCCGACCTGGTGATCTCGTCCGACGACGCCCTTTTCGGTCACCCGGCTTTCCGTTACGTGGGCTGGGGGCCGCGGCTGTGGTGGTGGGCGGAGACGATGGGTCTGCGCAAATTCTCCGAAATGCTGTTCACTGGACGGCCGTTCAGCGCGAAAGAGATGTACGACTGCGGTTTCGTCAACAGCGTGGTGCCCCGCGACAAGCTGGAAGCGGAGACCGAGAAGTACGCGCTGGCCTGCTCGAGGTCACGCCCGACCGACACAGTGGCGGTGCAGAAGACCTTCCTGGAGTTGTACAAGCAGCACAAGGGCGAGTATTTCGGCAGTCTGCTGACCGGCATGGTCGAAGGGATGCTGCCGATGATCCAAAACGACGCGCAGGAGGTCGATCTCACCGAGGGGACCTTCGAAAAGGGCCTCAACAACGTGGTGAAGGACAACGATTTGAACTTCCCGCCGGAGTGGCGCCTGAGCCGGTCCGGACGCCAGAAGCCCTGATTGCCTTGAGCGGGTGCGCATGTCGGCGCTGACGGGTATCAGGGTCGTCGAGCTGGCGGGATCTGTCGCGGGGGAGTACTGCGGCAAGCTGCTGGCCGACTTCGGCGCCGAGGTGATCAAGGTGGAGGCGCCTTCAGGTGGCAGCCCCACTCGTGCGATGGCGCCGATCCTTGCTGAGGGTGTTGAAGGCAGTGCGCTGTTCGCCTACCTCAACACCAACAAGCAGTCCGTCGTGCTGGACGGCGAGCGCCTGGACCAGCTGATCGGCAGCGCTGACGCCGTCATCGAAGACCGTGACACGGGGCGGTCACAACGGCACCCGAATGTGGTGTTCTGCTCCATCACCCCGTTCGGCCGCGGCGCGGCCCTGGAATTCGATAACGAGTTCGATAACGCCAAGAGCATCAACGTGTTCCACGCCAGCGGCTGGGGGTATCACACCCCCAGCCATGCCGACCCGGGCAAGCCGCCGCTGCAGGGGCCCGGCCGCTTTCTCGCCGACTACGAGGCGGGGCTGGAGGCGGCGTTGTGCGTGGCGTCGTCGTTGTTCGGACGGCTGCACGACGGGCTGGGCGAGTTCATCGACGTTTCGCAGCATGCCGTGCTGGTCTCCCGGGCCGATTGCATCCTGGGCCGGTTGATCACCGGCGAGGTCCCGGCCGAGGGCGACCGGGGCGACTACGACCAACAGGGTCCGGCTTCGTTTTTCGCGTGCGCCGACGGATTCGTCTACCTGTACATGACCAGCCGCGCGCACTGGGTCGGCGTCAAGGCGCTGATGGGTCATCCGACGTGGCTGGACGAATTCGACGACGACTGGCTGGAGTTCTCTGTCACGCCCGAGAAGGTGGCGACGTTTCAGCGGGGGTTCGCGGCGTGGGTGCGGGACCTGGCCAGAGAGAGTGCCTCCGAGCAAGCGCAGCGCCTGAACGTGCCGCTGGTTCCGGTCAACGACGCCGCGGATCTGCATCGGTCGCCGCAATACCGGCACCGCGGCTTCTTCCGGGAGGTACGCCACCCGGTGCTGGGCACCGCGGCGTATCCCACCGTTCCGTACACGCTCAGCGCGTCGCCGGCGGAAATCACCTCTGCCGCTCCGGCTCTCGGCCAGCACACCGCCCAGGTGCTCAACGCGCCGCGCACGCCGCCCGCGGAGCGGTCGGCACAGCTCAAGGCGCCGCGCCGTTCGCGCGGCGGGCCGCTGGAAGGGGTACGCGTCGTCGAGCTGACCAAGGTGTGGGCCGGCCCGTATGCAGGCAAGCTGCTGGCGATGCTGGGCGCCGAGGTGATCAAGATTGAGACGGCAACTGCCCCAGAGGAGATGCGCGCCTACGGCGGCACCGATATCGACCACGCTCCCTACTTCCTGAGCATCAATCCCGAGATCCTCAGCGTCGATCTCGACATCAAGTCACCCGACGGGATGCTGCGGCTGCGCGAACTGATCGCGCGCAGCGACATCGTGATCAACAACCTGCGGCCGGGCGCGATGGAGCGGCAAGGTCTGGGCTTTGAACAGCTCAGGGCGATCAAGCCGGACATCATTTCGGTGTCGATCAAGATGTGGGGCAACGACGGGCCGCTGGGGCATCAGACCGGTTACGCGCCCTGCTTTTCCGCGCTGGCCGGGCTCGCGTCGCTGGTGGGCTACCCGGGCGGACCGCCCCTTGGGGCGAGCATGCGCTACGGCGATTCCACGGTCGGCGCCGCGGCTGCCTACGCCGCCGTCGTGGCGTTGTTGCATCGCGAACTCAGCGGCGCAGGGCAATTCGTCGACGTCTCGGCCGTGGAAACCTTGTCCTCGATGATCGGGGACAGTCTGCTGCAACAGAGCCTCACCGGACAGCGCCTCGAGCCCAATGGCAACAACCACCCCGACCTGTGCCCACACGGCTGCTACCCCTGCCTGGACGGTTCCTGGGTGAGCCTGGCGATCGCCAACGACGATGAATGGCAAGGGCTCTGCGCCGTGCTGGACGCGCCTGAGCTGGCCGCGCGGTACCCCAGCGTGACGGAGCGGCGCGCTGGCGTCGAGGCGCTGGACGCAGACCTGGCGGAGCTTACCCGGGGTCACGATGCCGAACAGCTCGCGCACCGCCTGCGGGCCTCGGGTGTCGCCGCGACCAAGAGCGCCACAGCGGTGGATGTGATTGGCGATCCACGTCTTTGGGATCGCGAGTTGTACTGCTTCGTTTCCGATCACCGTGAAGGCCAGCGGCCGGTACTGGGACCGTCGTGGCGGCTGGCGCGGAACCCGGCTCGAATTGAGCGCGGCGCACCCGACCTGGGCGAGGACACCGACCACGTGCTGCACGAAATACTGGGTGCCGGGACAGGAGCCAGAACATGACGTTGGCGCACACGGCGGCTTTGGTGACCGGCGCGAGCAGCGGCATCGGCGCGGCGACGGCGAAGGCGCTGGCCGCCCAGGGTGCCGCGGTGGCGCTGTTGGCGCGCCGCGCCGATCGGTTGCAGGAGCTGAAGGCCGAGATCGAATCCGCCGGCGGGACAGCGCTTGTCGTGCCGGCCGACGTCACCGACGCCGAGCAGGTAGCAGCGGCCGTAGAGCGCACTGTCATGGAATTGGGACGCCTCGACACCCTCGTGAACAACGCGGGCCTGATGCAGTCGGCGCCTGCGGCCGAAGCGCCACTGCAGGACTGGGACGACATGGTTTCCGTCAACGTGCAGGGGGTCCTCTACGTCACCCGCGCGGCGTTGCCCCACCTGATCGCGGCCGCCGCTGACTCACCCCGTGGTGTGGCCGACCTGGTCACGATCAG
>Ga0335072_10012337_pt1 | contig 12204 bp, 11 predicted proteins | sample Lox_Sample_21_FD_206725 | JGI IMG/M metagenome (GOLD analysis project Ga0335072, IMG submission 206725) | Soil microbial communities from Loxahatchee National Wildlife Refuge, Florida, United States - Lox_Sample_2.1 | ecosystem: Environmental > Terrestrial > Soil > Wetlands | place: USA...
ACTGCTGGCCGAGCTTCTGTTGAAGCAGAACCGCCCGCAGGAAGCCATCGAAGCCTGCAAGCAGGCCCTGCTTCGCGCGCCCAATCGCACCCAATCCGTCGCCCTGCTCGAGCGCGCATCGAAAGCACAATCCGCAACAGCAACTGCTCAGGAGTGAGCAGAATGACAAAGCCACCGCCCGGGAGCGGTGGCGCTTGCAGAAAGTGACCAGGCCCGCCTAAGCGCGGCTCATGTACGCGCCTTCGCTCGTGTCAACCCGGATCTTTTCGCCCTCATTGATAAACGGTGGTACCTGCACCACAAGTCCTGTCTCAGTCTTGGCCGGTTTGGTCACGCTCGAAGCGGTCGCCGATTTCAGCCCGGGCTCGGTTTCAACCACGGTAAGTTCGACGAAAGACGGCAGTTCGATGCCGACAGCCTGTCCATCGTGGTAGCTCACCTTGATCTGTAGATTGGGCGTCAGGTATTCGATCGCGTCGCCAAGCGTCGTACCTTTGAGGACGGTCTGCTCGTAGTCCACCGGGTTCATGAAGTAGTAGTCGTCTCCATCGTTGTAAAGGAATTCCATCGCCACTTCGTCTACCACTACCTTTTCGATGGCGTCGGCCGATCGGAATCGATGCTCAAACATGGCCCCGGACTTCAGATTGCGTAGCTTTGCCTGGATAAAGGCGCGCAGGTTGCCCGGCGTGCGGTGCTCCACTTTAAAGACGAGATGCAACGTATCGTTGTGCTTGATGATCATGCCCGGACGCATTTGGGTGGCGGGAATCGCCATAGAGATGAAACTCCTTGCTATACATGCGTGAATACGCAGAAAGATTGGCCTTGGCCCAACATCTATTGTAACTTAGCGGCAATTCCGACGAAAAACCCCAGTCCCGGTCCATTGATACACAGATCAAGTCTCATTGGGCTGCGACCGGTCGGATCGGGCGTTGGGCGCACCTTTCGCTTCTATTCCCATTGCGCGCCGCGGTGGTTCGGCACGTTGCCGCCTATGTCGGGGCAGGCGTATGCCGCCGTCCAAACAATCCGCCAAGCCAACCCAAGCCCGCCCCCGTGCGAGCGGACGGTCAGGAATGTTGCCGTCTCGATCGAGTGCTCGCTGCTTTTCTCGCCGCTGCCTGCCGTCCGCCCCGGCCCTTCGTCGCGACCGCTTTCATAGCCGCTTCATGGCGGTTCCTGCCGCCACGCTCACGGGATGCGCGGCGAGCCTGCGCCGAAAGGGCCCGATGAGATGTGGAACTGTGAGATTCCTTTTGCAGCACTCGTTCGCGCGCTCGGGACGCACGGGGCGACGACGGCTCACGATCGCCCGATTGACCCTTCTGGTAGGCTCTTTTTGCGCCTTTTCTCGTGCTCTCTTTAACCCTGCCCTTCCCGGGCGGCGCAAGTGGAATACCCGCCCGGCGCGCTTTGCTGAGCCCGATGGCAATGGCCTGCTGAGCTGAACGCGCACCATGCTTGCCTTCACGCACGTGTTCAATTTCTTCGTGCACAAACTCGCCGGCGGCTGTGGATGGCGACTTCCCTTCGCGAAGATCTTCCTTGGCCCGTCGTGTTGTAGATCGATTCGGCATCGGTTGTCACCCTCGTTTCTAAGCTTCGCTCAGCGCCTCATCGTTCACATTCCTCGCGATGCTGGTGAGCTTGCTGTCGGCTGATTTCTCCTCTTCGAGCGTCTTCTCAAGGATTTTGACCATGTTTTCGCGCCCAAGCAGTTGCGCGTAGGTACGCACCGAGCCATATCCCGCCATTTCGTAGTGCTCTACGCGCTGTGCGGCTGAAATCATAGCCGCGTCGCGGACCGCTCCCTGTTCTGTTTCCTTCACCATCTCCGAGCCTTCCTTGAGCAGTCCCTTCATTCCCTCACATGTCTTGCCGCGCGGACTCGTCTCAAGAATGCTGAAGATCTGCTCGAGCCGCTCGACATGCGCGCGGGTTTCCTTAAGATGATTCTCGAACGCCGACCTGAGTTCGGCGGAGTTGGAGGCCTTGGCCAGTTTTGGCAAGGCCTTCGTGATTTGAGTTTCCGCCGAATAGAGATCTTTCAGTTCATCCACGAATAGCTTCTCAATCGTATTCACATTCATAGCTCCTCCTGTGAGCGCACGCATCTTGCTCTGTCGTGAAGATTGCCGCGTGCCGCCGGCTAAACCACTTTGAGCAGCATCAGGACAACCACGATAAGCAGAATCAGTCCGAGTCCGCCGCTTGGATATGGCCCCCAATTGCGGCTATACGGCCATGCAGGAATCGCCCCGATCAGCAGAAGAACAAGGATGATTAGAAGAATCGACATTTCACTCCTTGAAAGCGCGAATCACAAGATCGTGAGACGCGCTTCTCGCTGTATGCGATGGCGCTGTCACCTGTTTAGTTGGCTCCCGGAGTCGCGACGCACCCTTTTGCTGGCTCTGGAAAACGAATTGACGTGGGTGAAAACGCGGAGAAAGTCGAGTCATGAATGAAGCTTCCCTTCGAGCGTGGGAGCGCATCGGACCCATAGCACGATCAACAAGAGCACTGATCCAAACGTGCAAAACGCGTGGGGATCAAAGCAAAACTCGAGCTTCGTCAGGCAAAAAGGCCGCCTAGCTCAATTCACCCACCAAGGAGCTCCTCATGAAGTTCTTTTCCTCCAATCTCGACAGCCTTCGCAAGCTGTACATCAACCAGTTGCAAATGTTGCTTTCCACGGAACAGCAGATCTCCGATGCGCTTCCGAAAATGATTGACAAGGCCTCCGACACGCAACTCAAGCAGGCATTCCAATCGCATCTCCAGGAGACCCGAACACATGTCACCCGGCTCGAAGAAATCCTGAAGAGAACAGCCGGCGAAGTAAAGACAGTCAAGTGCAAGGTCATGGCGTCGCTGGCCGACGAGGCCGAGGACATGATCAAGGATGCTTCCGATGAGTCCGTGCGCGATGCTGCCCTGATCGCAGCTGCGCAACGCGTCGAGCATTATGAGATTGCGACCTACGGCGCCGTGCGGCACTTCGCACAGATACTCGGTGAGCAGTCACAGGCTGACCTCCTGAATCAGACGATCAAGGAGGAGGGACACGCCGATCACGTTCTGACGGAAATCGCAAACCGCGTGAATCCGTACGCCGACAAGGCGGCGTGACCCTCCGCAGTGATCCCGCAATGTGTTTTCTTGGAAGCGCCTCAGCACCGCGGTTGCAAGACTGAGGCGCAAGTCTTCCGCTGGTCGGCTCGGCCTAGCCCGCCCTTGAGCTACGCAAGCTCAGGAAGGACAATACGAATTCGGATCCCGGATGTGGCTCAGGCGAGGTGCAAAGGTAAACGTGCCATTGCCATTGCCGAGCATCACTTCATAATCCTCGTCATCATCACTGCCGATCACCAGGTCATCGATACCGTCTTTATTGAAGTCCGCGGTGGCCACATGGAATTCTCGGCCTTGTCTGGGCAATGGAAACGACCATGCAAACCGGAACGAGCCATCGCCTGCCCCCAGGAGGATGATGGCTCTATTGGAGCGGGAATCGGAGACAACCAGATCAAGATCGCGATCGCGGGTGAAGTGGCCGGTCGCAATCGATGCAACCGCCCCGACGGCGGCGATTTTGCCCTTGTCAATGAGATTCCCCTTTCCGTCACCGAGGAATTCCGACATGGAACCGTCGCCACCTCCCACAATTACATCCAGGTTGCCGTCTCCGTTAAAGTCGCCCACGACCAAAGCGCGGGGATCGCTGTCGATCAGGCGTTGGGAAACTGCAGAGCTGAATGTGCCGTCTGCGCGGCCAAGCAGGACCGTAAGGAAATGCCGGCTGGATGCATCGCCGTCGGGTGACGTCGCCTCAACCAAATCGGCAATCCCATCCCGGTTGAAGTCGCCGGTCGCGATGATCGGCAGAGATTCGTCGCCGCTGTCTGCCGCTGCTCCTGCGCCGTTTTCCGCAGGCTGCCCGCGGGCGATAAACGGCGGATTCGCCGATCTCAACGGCACAGCCACGATGGCCGCAACCAACACGGCAGCGGCAAAATGCGTGAGACGGCTCAAAAATGCTCCCTGGAGGAAAGGCCGGTGTCGAACCGTATTTGATCTTAAGCTTCCAATCTTCGTTGAAGCAAAGTCGACCCATGTGTTCCCTCTTGGAGCAGAAGCCAGCAAACAGGGCTGATGCAGACGCGATCCAGTTCCACTGAGATTACGTCTCGCCGTCCCGCTCGTCGGGACCGCCGAATCCCTTCGGATTCAGCCCACAGGCCAACTTCAGCTGCCGTTCCGCCCGGGCCCCCTTTCGGTTGCCGTGTCCGACTACTTGGTTCCCGCGCGGGCGGAGTTCCAGTGATAAACGAATTCCACGTACTCGAACTGCATGTTGCGATCTGTTGGATAGATTGCCGCAACCACTGACTTTCCTTGCGCGTAGGCATAGTAGAAGTCGATGTTGATGTTCTTCGTGGTCTGCCAGTCCGCGCTGATGTCGGGCACGGAAGCAAACGAAGTATGCCCGTTTCCGGGGTGAGCCGAAAAGCCGAAGACCTTGTTGTCGAAGGCGCCTCCACCCGCGTACCAGAGATCCTGTCCCGAGGTGAGCTGAAGCCAGTGGAGATCGGAGCGCAACGCGACCCTCTTCACGGGTTTCTCGATCACCTGCACGAATTCGTCCGTGCTGTTCATCAAGTTATAGAACGGCAAGCGCGCGTAGAGACGCGGAGTGGGAAGCAACTGGAAGAAGGTGTTATGCGTGCCGTCGGCGGCGTTGCGGTCGCCGGTCGAGCGGAACCATCCCCCGCGCAACCAGGGTGCCGCAGCCTGCTTTCCAAATCGGTATCCGCCTTCAAGGGCAGCCGCTCCGGCTCGTTGATCTTGTGAGCCCCACCGTCCGTTCTGGAGGGCTCCCCAGAAAAGAAAGTCAAACTGTCCAGGTCCCGCAGGAATGGCTGCGGTGAGATTGCCGCCGTAGGTGCCCATCCGAATGTTCGAGTGTTCTGCCGAACGAACCGGCAATGGCCGGTTATCCGTCTTGGTAATGCCTGTGCGCCCGTCGTGGTAGCCAATCGCGAATGCACGCCAAAGAACATGGCCCCGCGCCTCCGGGTGAGTCAGCGCCAGATATTGAACGTCGACATTCAGTTCGGGATTGCCGTTCATGTTGAATACACCTTGATCGCTCCGGGCCGCCATGGCGGTCACGTTCCAGCTGCCGGCCTGCAACTGTCCATCGAGGCCATCCAGGCTGCGTTGGGCATTGGTGAAGCCGAAATTGCTGATCAGTCGACTCGACACGCGGTTGGCTTGCAACCATGCCAAAGTTGGGTTCTTGGGTTTCGTCTCGTCGCCGTCGAAAAACTCAAACCGGCCCACGCGAAGGTTCTTGTCTTCGCCGTCGAAACGCGCAAATCCCTGCTTGAAAAAGACGGCGGCAGGATAGGAGTTGTTGCCGTTTGAAGCATAGTAAGTTCCGCCCAGTCCCAACTGGCCCTGTGCGGTCGACGGCGAAACAGCTTTGTCAGGTGCGCCCAAAACGCTCGGCTGCGACAGTTCGAGTTCCCAATCCCAACGATGAAGATGCTGCGTCACTCCCATCCGCTGGAGGGTTTGCACGTAGGCATAGCTGCTGTTTTCCGGCGGCGCCGCGAACCATTGCCACGCATCCATGCGCGTTCGGTCATAGACAAAGACACTGAGTGGAGATTTGTCCGCCGTTGCAGATTGTGCCGCGCCTGGCGCAGCCAGTGCCGCCAGGGCCGCCAACGGCAGCAACACGGCAATGGAAGAGATAGGGCGCGCAAAACCGGCGCACGTCCGGAAGGGATTCATCAGCAGTCTGGACCTCCAAAAAGTATGTGGCTCTCGTGCGTGGGGAATCCACGGCCATCCTGGTTAGGGAATATCTCGCTGAGGCTGCGACTCCTTCGCATGCCCGCATTTCTGCTATGTGATGGCATCCCCACTCTAAAGATGCGAAGGTACGATCGGCATCAGAGCTACGGTGGAGTCACGGCTCGTCCGAAAGGTGGAGACAAGAACTCTGCCGCGATGGAGGAGCATGAGGTTGGATCGGCCGCACGGTCCTGCATGACGCAAATCATCGGTCGAATGCGCATACACTGAAGGGAGAAGATCCCCTGGAGGCGTCAGCAATGGATCACTACATTGAACGGGTCGTCGACCTTACTGACCCGGAGGCAAATCAGATATTCAACCTCACGGTTGAAGAGGCGCGTATGCGTCTGCATTCCGGAAGTCCTGATGCCGTTCGTGGAATTCATGGATCGTTCGCTCTGCTTGCGCGCGAGGGCAAAACGGTCAGGATGGCGCGTTCACTCGATCGGCCAATGCGGTATTTCCTGGCCAAGCGACAGGAGGGACCGGTGTTGATCGTGGCGGCGCGAATCGACGCAATCCACAACTGGCTCAAGAGGGAAGGTCTTGCCGGACAGTTTCATCCGAGCTACACCCGCATGGTGCCGGCCCACTATATTGTGGAACTTCAATTGATTGGCTGCCCCGATCCCGATCCGACCTATACGCGATTCTTCACACCGCTGCGCGACTCTCAGACGACCGATTTGGACGGAATTGGAAGGGCCTACATTGGCGCGCTTGCGGAAGAGATTTCGCAGTGGCTGCAGCGCGTTCCCGATCAGGAGCCCATCGGCGTTTGCTTTTCGGGCGGGATCGACAGCGGCAGCGTGTTCGTGACAACACTTTTCGCAATGCAGAAGCTCGGAATGAGCCCTGGCCGTCTCAAGGCTTTCGTGCTGGACCTGGGCCGCGGGCCCGATGTGGAACAGGCGCGCGCATTTCTCGATGCGCTAGATCTTGGGCTGTTCCTGGAGCCCGTCGAAGTGGACCCTGCTTCATTGAACACGGAGGAGACGATTCGAATCGTCGAGGATTACAAGTCGCTCGATGTGCAATCGGCCACGATGGCAGTAGCGCTGTGCCGCGGGATTCGGGAACGTTATATGGAATGGAAATACCTGCTGGATGGAGATGGCGGCGACGAGAACCTGAAAGATTATCCGATCGAAGAGAACCCAGAACTGACGATTCGCAGCGTAGTGAACAATCTCATGCTCTATCAGGAGGGCTGGGGCGTCGGCAAAATCAAGCACTCGTTGACGTATAGCGGAGGATTGAGCAGAGCCTATACCCGCACATACGCGCCGGCCCGCCACTTTGGTTTTGCAGGTTTCAGCCCATTTACGCGGCCGAATGTGATTGCGGTGGCAGAGGGAATTCCGTTCATCAAGCTCACAGACTATAGCGTGGAAAAGCTGTATGCGCTCAAAGGCGAGATTGTGTCCCGCGGAATCGCGGCGGTAACAGGATTCAAAATGCCTGTCTTTCCGAAGCGCCGCTTTCAGCATGGAGCGATCGCAAAGGGCGAATTGCAAAGCCGGCTGCCGTGGCAGGAAGCAGATTATCGACGCAAGTTCCTGTCGCTCTATGTCTGAAGCGTTGAATTTTCCTGAGAGCCCCGCAGAGCGCGACAACTGGATTCTGCTCCGGCGGCAACAGCGCAATGCGGTAACTGCGAATGAGCCGTACGCTGGTTTTGTAGAAGAGGAATGTAGCGCCCACGGGCAGGTGGAGCGGGTGGCAACCGTCTTCCTGGCCAATCGCGAATGCCCATTTCGCTGCACGATGTGCGATCTCTGGCGCAACACTCTCACGGAATCCGTGGCGACTGGAGCAATTCCCCGACAGATCGAGGCCGCCTTGCGCCGGCTGGGACCGGCGACGTCAGTGAAGCTGTACAACAACGGCAGCTTTTTCGATCCACTTGCGATTCCGCCAGTGGACTATGAGGCGATCGCAGCCTGCGTGCGGAATTTTGAGCGCGTGATTGTGGAATGCCATCCGTCGTTTGTGAGTCAGCGCTGTGTTGCGTTTCGCGACCTGCTGCCAGGACAACTGGAAGTTGCGATTGGGCTGGAAACGGTCCATCCCGATGTCCTGCAAAAGCTGAACAAGCGCATGACGCTGGACCAGTTTTCCGCGGCTGCAAGTCTGTTGCGCGGTCACGGCATCGACCTGCGCGTCTTCATCCTGGTGCAGCCGCCCTTCATGGAGACCGAAGAGTCTCTGCACTGGGCACAACGGTCAATGGATTTTGCATTCGACTGCGGTGCGACGGCGGCGACGCTCATTCCGACTCGGAGTGGCAACGGTGCAATGGAAGCGCTGGCGGAGGCCGGAGTGTTCGTTGCACCGAAGTTGAAAACACTCGAGGAAGCGGCGGCATACGGAGTGGGGCTTCGTCGTAGCCGGGTCTTCGCAGATCTTTGGGATCTTAAGTGCGGCCCCGAGTGTCCACAGTGTTTTGATGCTCGTGTGCGGCGCCTGCGAGTGATGAACCTGAAGCAGGCGTGGACGAATGACGTACCTTGCGATGTGTGTGGCGGAAGCGATCGGGAGGCGAATTGAAGGTACGCTTCGACGTCGCGGTCATCGGGTCTGGCTTTGCGGGGTCGCTCATGGCCATGATCGCCCAGCGCCTTGGACTGCGCGCGGTCCTTCTCGAGCGCGGACGGCATCCGCGTGTCGTCGTCGGAGAATCTTCTACGCCTCTATCGAATCTGCTGCTGGAAGAACTGGCGACGCGATACAGCCTCGTGAACCTCCGGCCGCTCTGCAAGTGGGGAAGCTGGCGCGAAAGCCACCCCGAACTGGCGTGCGGAATGAAGAGAGGTTTCAGCTTCTTCCACCATCCGCAAGGGCACTCCGGACCGGTAGCGCGAGAGAATCAGTTGCTGGTTGCTGCCAGTCCCCATGATGCAATCGCCGACACACACTGGTATCGCGCCGACTTCGATGCCTATCTCGCGCAGGAAGCGCAACGGTTGGGAGTTACATATCTGGATGCATTGGAGTTGCGAGCCTTTGCCGAGGACGAGCACGAATCGCGATTCCTGGGTACCCGCCACGGGCGCGAAATTGAACTTACGGCGCGGTTCGTTGTGGACGCGACCGGACCGCGCGGGTTTCTGCATCGTTCTCTCCGACTCGGAGAGCGGGACTTACCGGGCATGCCTCTCACGGCGGCACTCTACAGCCATTTTTCCCTGGTGCATCGGCTTGAGGCGACTGGGGGTGTCACACTGGATGGCGATCCGCCGTACCCTGTGGACGATGCCGCAGTGCATCATATCTTCGATGGCGGGTGGGTTTGGGTGCTGCGCTTCAGCAACGGGGTGACCAGCGCCGGCATTGCTGCGACAGACGCCCTCGCGAAAGAACTGCGGCTTGTAGAAGGCGAAGCGGCCTGGGAGCGGGTTCTGCTCCGAATCCCTGCGTTGCGCGAACAGTTTCAGGCCGCGACGGCGATACAGCCTTTCCGTCATATTCCCCGGATGGGGTTCCGCAGCGCGTTGATCTCCGGGCGGAACTGGGCGATGCTGCCTTCGGCCGCAGGCTTTGTCGATCCGCTGCTGTCGACCGGGTTTCCTTTAACCTTATTGGGAGTGACGCGGTTGGCCAGGGTTCTCGAGCACGACTGGGAATCGGAGAGGTTCGCAACTCGGCTCAACGAATACGCGGCGCAAACCGACGCGGAACTGCTCGCTGCTGCGCGTTTAATTGGCGCCTTGTACGCCAATTTCGGAAACTTTCCCGTGTTCTCCGCATTGTCACTGCTCTATTTCGCTGCGGCGAGTTACGCTGAGGCGGCCCGGCGTCTGGGACATACCCAACTCGCATCTTCCTTCTTACTCCACGATCATCGGCAGTTTGGGGCAGAGGCTGCGCGCGTGTTGGAACAGGCGCAATGCATCCGCGGCACAGCAGATTCTCAGGCACTGATTGAAGAGATTCGAAAAGTGATTGAGCCTATTGATGTAGCCGGCCTGACAAACTTCGCGCGCCGCAACTGGTATCCCGTGGATGCGGAAGACCTGCTGCGCGCGGCGCACAAAGTTGGCGCGAACCGTGATGAAGTAGCGCAGATGCTTGAACGATGCGGTTTCAATGCCCGCGCTGTTCCTCGGGTTTGAGAACGAACTGAATTGGCTGTGCCGCGACCACGCCCTGACCTTCCCTCACCGTGATGAACTGATCAGGACGGATATTGGTCATGCTCTCTTTATGACCGCCGGGCCAATCGATTTCGAGACTGACCCGCTTGTTCGGGTCTGGGCGACCGAGGCCAAAAGTCAGGGGCAACTCGCTCTGCGACAAATAGCTCGACCCGCTTTTCACCATCTCGCTCATGCGCTGGCCGGTCGAGGTGGTGACGACCACTTTGGCGCCGATACCGTCCCGGTTTGCCTTGGTTCCAATGGTCCGCACCCTGAGCATGTCGTTCTCGTTGCCGCCATCATTGCGCAGCAGGCGCGCAGGGCCATTACTGGTGGTGAGCACGAGGTCGAGATCGCCATCGTTGTCGATATCGCCGTAGGCTGCTCCGCGGCCCACCTGTGCCTTGCGGAAAGCGTCACCCACCCTGTTCGAAACGTTTTCGAATTTCCCGTGGCCCAGGTTGCGAAACAGCAGGGGCGATTCGGCGTAAGAGAGTGACGGCTGCAAAACCGAGATGTCGTCGGCAACGTGACCGTTAAGGGCAAAAATGTCGGGAAGGCCATCGAGGTTGTAATCGAAGAAGAGGGTCCCGAATGTGAGGGATTGGGCGGACGGGAGCGCAATGCCCGCACTCAGCGCATCGTTGGTGAAGAGTCCCTGCCCATCATTATGGTAGAGGGCGATGCTCTCGTTGGTGAAGTTGCCGATGACGAGGCTCTGGCGTCCGGAGCCATCGTAGTCCGCGGCATCGGTTCCCATGCCGGCTCGCGCCTTGCCTGCGTCGCTGTAGGCGACTCCCGCGGCCACACCGGTTTCGGTGAAGGTCCCGTTGTGATTGTTGCGGTAAAGCTTGTCGGGCTGCGTGTCGTTTGTAATCAGAAAGTCAAGCCAGCCGTCGTTGTCGTAATCCAGCAGGGCAATGCCAAGGGCTTTGTCCGTCGGATCGTAAAGCCCGGCTTCTTTCGTCACATCCTTGAATCGCCCATGACCCAGGTTGTGGTAGAGCGTGATGCTTTCGCCTTTGTACAGTTCGGGTGTGCAGTACGATTTGTGAACGCCGTCAAGAGCGCACACCTTGTCCGTTGCGATTGACCAGTCGACGTAGTGATCCACAAGCAGATCGAGCTTCCCATCGTTGTCGTAATCAAGCCAGGCAGCGCCGGTCGAGAAACCGGCCGACCCGACTCCCGCCGGTGCGGTCACGTCCTTGAATTTCCCGTTGCCAAGGTTCCGAAACAGGTAGTTGTGGTCGAGCGCGGTGATGTAGATGTCATCGTTGCCGTCGTTGTCGAAATCACCGATCGCACAACCCATGCCATACATTTCCACGTCCAGACCGGCCTGCGCGGTCACGTCCGTGAAGGTCCCGTCGTGATTATTGTGATAGAGAGCCGGATAGGACTTGTGCGTCTTGTGTCCGGGCCAGTCCATCGAATTGACGAAGAGAATGTCCTGCCATCCGTCGTTATCGTAGTCGATGAAGCAGACACCGCTGCCCATGGTTTCGGGAAGATACTTTTTCCCGAAGGCGCCGCTGTTGCGCGCAAAGCGGATTCCCGCCTGCGCAGTAATGTCAGTGAAGTGGATGGGCCCTGACGGGCGCTCTGCACCGGGTTTGCCCGCTGCCACGGCTTGCGGCGCGGCTGACGATTGTGGCGCGGCAGCAGGCTTCTCTGTGGAAGCCTGCTTCGACTTGCACCCGCCGATCAATACCAGCGCAACGAGCATGCCGCACAAAAGGGTCTTCTGAGATCGAGAGTCCAAAAACACTCCTTCACCGAGTGGATTGCCGCGTCGCGCCCGTTGCAGTCGCGAGTGCCGGAGCGTCGTCCGGCGTGGGTTTCGCGCGACGGGAATCGAGACCCATCTCGATAAGCATTGCAATTGGCCCGACCCAGAACAAGGCATAGAGTTCGGCGTAGATGCTTTGATCGAGACGGAAGAACATTTCAAGCAGGGCGACCAGAAAAGCCACGATGCACTGACCTTTCCTGGATCGCACCGTGGTCTTAGGGTCCGTAATCATGAAAAAAATGAAGAGCTGGTACTCGGGGCCAGTGATGGGAGCGACCTCAGACAGCCAAGGCTCGTGAATGATCCAGGCGCGGACAACAGCGAGCACCAGAAACGAAATCACATAGGTTGCGCTGATGTGGAAGCGGTGCAGCCTCCAGATGATCACCGAGCCAA
>Ga0335072_10012338_pt1 | contig 12203 bp, 3 predicted proteins | sample Lox_Sample_21_FD_206725 | JGI IMG/M metagenome (GOLD analysis project Ga0335072, IMG submission 206725) | Soil microbial communities from Loxahatchee National Wildlife Refuge, Florida, United States - Lox_Sample_2.1 | ecosystem: Environmental > Terrestrial > Soil > Wetlands | place: USA: Florida...
CAAATGGATGCATAAGGGAGGTTGCGTCGCAGATAATTGGGAGAGAAACTGCGGCTCAATGCATGGAGATGATCAGCACACTTCTAGGCCCATCACGAGTTTACGCAGGAGCTAGCGATCTTGGCGATGATACTTCAGCAAATCTGAATGGTAGTAAGAGCCCGGAGATGCTACCACAGTCTGGCTTCGTCATCCAGGCTCTTCTTCTCAAGCCAGACGCTGATTTATCCAAAATTAGTGGGGGTCAGTATGTATCTATCGATTCAAGACCAGTCTCTTCCGCACGAGGGACCCCGAAGAAGATTATTTCAATATACAAATCAATTATATCAGCCATGTTAGTTAATGATATGCCAGGGAAGGTGAAGTCTCCGTTTATATGTTTGAACATAGTCTGTCCCGCAGGTAGCTATGATCCTAATGTGGAGCCAGCAAAGGACGACGTCTTGTTTGAGGACGAGAAAGCACTACTTTCCTTGGTCGAAAATTGGTTCAGGGGTATTTACGGTGACCGTATGGTGGCCACCAGTACGTCAAACAAGTCGTTAACAAACCAAGATGAGGCTCGTGACATAGCTCATTCCACGAACCCCGTTGAGACTTTGATAATCAATGATGATACCTTCTCCTCTATCAAGCCAGGGATTGAGATCTCAAAAGCATCAGGGTTGATCGATGGAGATACGAGTGCTGTCAATAATTCTGTGTTGAGAGAATCTCTTGATCGTAGTATAACTGGCCGAATAGGCTTGCATACTAGCCCTGGAACTCCAAATGCCCTACCAGCTGTGGATCAACCACAAGCGGGCTTCGACATGTCTGAAGATTATCTCGAAGAATTGGAATTTGATGAGGTGGAACGGCCATCGGCTTGCTATCAACTCACAGCCGAAGACACCAGAATCAAGCACACGTCTCATACCTTCAATTCATTGAATCCCTGGGTGATCGCTAAGCTCAATGCTCCTGTTATCAAGAAGAAAACTCGGGAATCCACTCCGGCAAATCCTATAGGAGAGTCAACTAGCAAAGGGCCACCGTCAACACCTTTCATACTTCCTACGCCTCATGGATCATCGATGCCTCCTCCATCTTCAGAGTATTGTAATCTGGGGCCTCTTGTGTTGGATAATTCACAAAGTTCAATTGAGAGGTGGCTCCAACAGAACTGGGGAATTTCTCGTGAGAACTCAACGCATCTCTGTGAAGTTCTATTGCCATCACCAGGGAGCTCAGACACAGCAAGAGCTTTAGCAGAGGTGGAAAATGTCATCATGGACAGAGATGTGACATCTTGCATGCTACGATCTCCGCCTGCCACACAAGCGCATTTGGCACCTAGAGTACCACGAAATGTTAATAAGCCTTTTGTGTCTCCGCTGAGAGATACTTATTTAGCATTTCCACTGGCAGCAGAGATGAGAATTAAGAGTCTCCCTTCACCGCGCCCTCAATCCAATGCAGACGTTGATATGATACTCGACGAAAGAGAACATGACCGTGTACACGGAGATGAACGGCGGTTAGAGGTCCACGAAGCTCTTGACTTTGAACTGCGAAAGGAGGTGGCGACACGTAAACTACGTGATGAACTTCGTCGATCTCAGTCAGGTACTGAGATACCCTCCAACGCACATTTTAACACAAGATCCTCGCCGCATAAGAGTCGCTACCACGCTGCCATGGCCGCATTAGATTCAAATCCAAATTGCTCCTCGAGTGAGAGAGCGAATGATGAAATGCCTATTGAAAGTTGCCTTCCTGACGATGATCCACGAGCATACTTGATGAGAAGACGAAAATCGATAGCGGCGTGTTCTGAAAACCCCAGTGTTGGACGCAAGCTAAAACGCGCGAAGACGATGTTCTTGCCGTTGGAAAACACCCCAGATATAGCACAGTTGCACGGCCTGTGTCAAGTTGTGTCAACAAACATCAGTTTTGTTCGTAAGGCATTGTTGACACTCGCGAGGAATGATCAGTACGCAAAATCTGGCAACCAAGCAAGGGGACTCATTATGTCCACTGCGGATATCCAAGCAGTTGAGATGCAGCTGGGAACTCTTATGAAGTGTTGGGTGCAAATTAAGACGAGTGAGGATATTGATATAGTGCCTGATTTGGGAGCTTTGCAAGGAAGGAGCACGGCTCGCGTGTAGAAGGCAGGCGCGTCCGGTTGCACACAGTAGGTGTTCATTACAGCCGCATTTGCAGTGAGGCGTTTTATTACTAAGATACCCATTTGGCTCTGGCATATATGAGCCATAAGCAATTCCATTAAATTTCATATCTTAAGCCTCAATCTCGGTCTAATTCTCTCTTGTTTGACAAAGCGATAACTGGATCGGATGGATTTCCTCACGGGAATTCTCACTCAGAATTCCGGTCGCCTTAAAGCCCTAATAACTTTGAGACCTCTCTGTTTTCGTGTTTAAGGTTTTACTTGTTTTCGGTGATGCTTGTCGATAGTTCATGATTTTCCCAAACCCCTTTTCCCTCAAGCGGGTGAAAGAAGAAATATGTAAGTTCTCCTTGACCGTCGGCCAATTGAAGCTTTGAAGATTTTCAAATACCCTTAGCTCTTCACTTGCACTACTTCTGCATCCTAGTGTAATGGGCAATGAATAGCTTGGACAGTCCGATAATGTGATAGAGTCTATTGCGCTTACGATGCACTCGGTTACTCTCACGAGAAATAGCTGGTGGTCATAACACTTCTGTATATTGGCCATGAGAACACTTTGATTTGCCACATTTGCCAAGGATGCTCTATTATGGGTACGCCGTTTTTGGCTTTGGTAGAACCCAACTAGATTCGAAATGCGACCGAGAAAATAGTAATAGCCCGTTCTTTCATAGTTTTAATTAAGCTGATCCTTCCAACGCCCTGAGTACTCGTATACTCGTAGCCGAGTGGGAAAGTAGCCGGTGCTCTCTCTATCTAAAAGACAAGTGACTAAGTTACGGAAAGTCGCGGCCTATTCCAGTTCTCTTGGTAATTCTCCTGTCCATACCCCACCTCTCAGATCTATTGATGCACAGATTACTTCAATTACAGATCTCACTTCTCTCGCTTCGAAAGTTTATGAATGGCTTGGAGTAGCTCGAGGCTTACTCTCTTGGGCGTTATTTAGAGTTGATCCCAATATCACGTGAGAGGTATTTTAACATGAAAGTGGTGTACAAGGCTTTGTAAGTCCCACAGGGGTTATCAAGACTACCAAAACATGTTGTATTAAGAATATTCATACCTGAAAGGGAAGTTAATTCCACGATGATGCCGAGCTCGGACGTCATAGGCCGATAACGGGCAGTGAATATCGGAGGAACAACCTTAAAACATCAAGCCTCATTCTCTGGAAAGAGAAGATTGCTCTACCAAAGTGCGAACTCATTGAATATTGTGCTTGGTGATAATTATCACAGACCAATAGCGGCCATGTCTGGACCTTCCTCCAACGGGATCAACGACACACAGTATCAAGAAGACCATGCGCCTTCACAGGGAATGTCTAATCTATCTCTTTCATCTCTAGCGATACATGCAGATGACTTTCTTAATGTCAATCAAGACGTTGCCCCTGCCTTACATGTTTCTACAACATTTCGATACTCCGGCGATCCAGATAAGCTAGTACCCCATCACCAATTAGATGTGAGAGGCAGCCTTTGCTCAAGTCAAGCAGCATCCTGCTGATAATGATTGCCTATATATAGCCAGACGCTCCCGTCGAAGGCCATATCTACTCTCGAGAAACCGCCCCCAACACCACCCGCCTAGAAGCCATCCTCAGCGCACTTCTCAAAGGACCATCACTGACCTACGCCTCGGGACTGTCTGCCATACACGCCGCTCTCGTCTTCCTCAACCCCAAACGGATTTCCATTGGTGATGGCTACCACGGCTGCCACGGAGTCATTGATATCCACCGGAAACTAACAGGTCTTGAGAAGCTACCACTCGACTGCCCGGCCGAAGAGCTCCAACCCGGTGATGTCATCCATGTGGAAACGCCCCTAAATCCCACAGGCTTAGCCTACAATCTAAAAGCATTCGCCGAAAAGGCGCATTCACGAGGCGCATATCTAACAGTGGACGCCACATTTGGTCCTCCGCCGCTCCAAGATCCGTTTCTCTGGGGCGCAGATTTGGTCATGCACTCGGGGACCAAGTATATTGGCGGACACTCCGACATGTTGTGTGGGATCTTGACGGTCAGTCCTGCCCGCGCGAAGGAAGGCTGGTTCGCGAAGCTGGCGGCAGAGAGGCTCTATCTGGGTAACGTCATGGGATCCATGGAGGGCTGGCTGGGGATAAGAAGTCTCAGGACCTTGGAACTCAGAGTGCAACGGCAAGCGCTAAATGTGGGCAAGCTGGTTGCGTGGCTGGATGCTGCACTGCATCCTGAAAAGGAATCTGCCATGAGCGACACTTCGACATTGAGCTCTGGAAACAGCAGGATCATCCGTGACGTGCTGGCTAATGTCCAGCATGCAAGTCTACAGGCCGAGGATCTGCAGGACGGCTGGTTGAAGAAGCAGATGCCGAATGGCTTTGGCCCTGTCTTCGCTATTACCATGAAGACCGAGGAGCTAGCAAGACGGCTTCCGAGTAAGCTGACGCTCTTTCATCATGCTACGAGCTTGGGCGGCGTGGAGAGCTTGATTGAATGGAGGACGATGACGGATGATACGGTCGATACGCGGTTGCTAAGGGTGAGCATTGGCATTGAGAACTGGGAGGATCTGAGGGATGATTTGCTGAATGGTTTCAAGGCTTTGGCGGGAGAGCTTCAATCTTGAGCCTTGGTTACACTCTGGATTGTCCGAATGGTCGTGTCCGGTGTTTTATATGATACTGAAGATTCCTAGTCACACAATACGATTTTACGCATCCTCAGCATTTCTGTAAGTGACTTTGAAGCTGTTTCATATCGTACATACTTCTACAGTGGTTCTTGGTACACAGTGCTCCCAATCCAATCTCTGCATATCCGCCTTATCCGGATTTTCTTACCGCCCAAAACTCCTCCTATGCATTGTCATCAAGCGCCAACCTTTCTGCACCTTCCTTTTACATAATGCTGTCGTTATGAAGAGAAGCTAATTTACAAAATCCACGGCCAGCCTATCTTACTCTATGTGACCGATGTCTATGGTCTTTCCCCCTCTTAGTCTTGATTTTGTCCTTAGGTAGCTCAAGTGGTGTGTCTTTGAGCTGGGCCGTCATGAATTTCAACATGTACACGTCAGACGACGCGATTGGCGCTCCCCATGCATTAATTTCGTCTTCGTCGAGATCCATAGGATTTCCGGAAGCGAGTTGGACGCTGTTTACAAGGCCGTCTGGAGCTGGAGTCGTCCCAACGGCCGATCCGGTGAGATCTTCCATCGGAGTGTCTGTGCCCTGTGTTTTAGGAGTTGGCGCAGTCGTCCCAGCCTTTTCATCAAAATCGTCAGCATCGGTTTGGACAATTTCCTGCTGTGCCACCTTCGCTGCTGCTACATCCTCCTGATCCTCGGCTTGTTCAAGAACACGGCCCACATCTGCGCCAGATCCAGTGCCCCCCAGTACACGATCCATTGCAGCATTTGCTGCAGCATCTCCATCCGACAGTGAGTACTCATCGCCAAGAACTTCACGGATGGGAATTTTGTTGAAGTAATCTGTTGTGAACTCGCCTTCTTGAATGACAACATCATCGAGCATTCGTTTCTGATTCGCTTTGCGTAGGATATTAGCCTCAATCGTATGTTCAGAAACCAGACGGTAGATGTGAACATCTCGAGTCTGGCCGATACGATGACAACGATCTTGACATTGCTTGTCCATTGCGGGATTCCAGTCGAGATCGTAGAAGATGACGGTGTCAGCACCAGTCAGATTGATGCCAAGACCTCCAGAACGACTTGAAAGTATGAATACTAAAATGCGGGTGTCATTGTTAAATCGATCAGTGAGGATTTGGCGTTGTTCAATCTTGGTTGCTCCATCCAAGCGTAGATATCTGTGACCATGAATATTGAGAAATTGCTCAAGAATGTCCAGAACTCTTGTCATTTGCGTAAAGATGAGAGCACGATGTCCGCCAGCTTGCAGTTTACGGAGAAGCTTGGCGAGAGTCTGAAGCTTGCCACAGTCGTACTGTAGTAGACGCTTGTCAGGAAATTGTACAGAGAGACGCATCCGGGCCTCGTGGAATGGGTCTGGCTTGTCGCTACTGGGAGCTGTCTGGAAAAGTTCTACGCCTCGTCTCGTGAGAATCAGTGGCAGTGCGTCAGGTGTAATTATGGGGGGAGTAACGCAGGCGAACTTCTGGATAGTTGTCTGCAGCGCTTGAGATCGTTGCTCTAGGGTGGTAACCATTTCTTTGAGGGCATTTGATGATGAAGAGATCCAGTCGGTTATTCTGTCAACCCTGTCAGGCTTCTTCGAGAATGGCCTCTCATTGATGCCGAAATCAAGAAGCTCGACAAGTTGACTCCCGTAGATCGGCTTTTGTTGTCTCCGAAGAGCGTTCAGGTATACACAGTGTTGAAGTTCTTCGAAGCGACTCCATCGAGATACACTCTCCAAGTACAAAAGATTGGATCGAACCGTAGAGGGATCCATACTTCCCAGAGCATATTGAGCTCGCAGGCGTTGCGCTTCCCGCATGTCCATGAGAACACGTTGAGCCGTGAGCATTGAGCTGCGCTCAGTAACGGCACCGGAAAGACTTTCATGCTTTGTCGGGACCAGATTAAGAAACTCTAAACTCGCCTTGCTCATCGGATCCACTCGCAGTAGGCGCCTTCGAACGAGAAGTTCCTTAATCTCATAGTCCGCTATTGCCGATTTCTTCATTGGAAAAGAACTCAGGATTGGCCGCTCCTGGAATAGATCAGGATGATTACAGACCTTTCTCAATTGCATTAGACAGTTGATGATCGATAAATAATTGCCAGAAGCAAGAGTCCCACGGGTGTCAGACCGACTTAAGAAGCCATCGTAGAGTTCTCTTTGCCGCCTTGATAGCCGGCAATATTCTACGTGCTCGTACTTAGCTGGCATCTGCTTTTCGACATCTACCTTCATCCTACGCAAGAGGTAAGGACGAAGAACCTTATGAAGCTTGCTGATAATTGCTCGAGCTTCGTCATCCATTGTGTCTCTGCCGTTTTCCAAGATTTGCTCCTGTGGCTTCCTGAACCAGTCAGAAAACTCTTTAAGATCTGCAAATCCACTAATGCCTTGTTCTGTACCATCCGAAGGCATCAAGAAGAAGAGCAGTGACCAAAGTTCAGTAAGATTGTTCTGAAGTGGCGTTCCCGTAAGCAAAAGCCGCGCCCGAGTATTGAACGTCAGTAGTGTCTGCCACCTCTGTGATCGGAAGTTTTTGATGTTATGAGCCTCGTCTAGTATCATATAGTGCCATCTCTTTCTTTTGAAGACTTGCTGATCTTGTAGGACAAGCTGATATGATGTGATGCAGACATTCCACGTATCCTCATTACCCCAACCCACGCGTTTCTTCTTACGTTCTTCTATAGTTCCGTAGTACGTAAGTATTTTGAATCCTGGACACCATTTCTTGAATTCCATCTCCCAATTCAACATTACACTTGTAGGGACAACCACTAGATGAGGACCCCAAACATGGTGCTCACAAGCGAGATGGGCCAACAAAGCAATAGTTTGTATAGTCTTGCCTAAACCCATCTCGTCCGCAAGTATACCATTGGTGTTATTTGCGTAAAGGCCTGCAAGCCAATCCAAGCCATAATGCTGATATTCTCTCAATGTGCCTCTCAAAAGGAAGGGTATCGGGGTTTTGAGATTTATTGCTGGCTGAGGGGTGACGCTACGGGTAAGATGACGAGTATTTTGGTGCACTTCAACAGACGACACTGAGTCAATCTCAGGAGACTTTGTCTCCGTGGTGTTTGGGGTAGGCAGACTGCTACGTTCTGCGCTAGCGATATCGACAACGTTATCAACTCCTGGACTGATTTCTGTATTCTTTGAGTAAGGATCTCGCTCGTCTTTGTGGTCGACAGTGATATGGTACGTATCGTTGGTGGTTGATGTGGGTGGTAGCGATGCAGAGGGACACCTCATCTTCTTCGTCTACGTCGTCTTCAACTATTGAGGATGGTTCTGGTGTGCCTTCGATAAGTCCTAATGAAGCAAGATCCGAAGGCGCGAGGAAGCCCAGAAGTCCGGATTCGCCTGGTTCATCATCTGCATCTCCATCTATGCTGCTCTCATTCTCGCCTTCACCACTGCTGCGGTCCTCATCACTTGATCCCATATCATCGTCCATGTCAATAGACTCATCACTATCGTCGTCTCCAGCCATCCCATTAATTCCACTATCGCGTAACAATTCCGGGTCTGAAGCGTAACTTTCATCAGGCTCTGACGCGTTGAGGATGTCTGCACCATCAATAGCAGATGGTTCTGGTAGATTCGAATACTTCTGTCGCAACTCCTCTACAGTGAGATGTTCATCTTCTGCCATGTCCGCCATTTGCTGATCGTCTTCAGCTTCTGATTCAGAAGAGGATATATTGCTGTCACTGTCTGCGACACTGTCGGTGCTATCGCCTTCTGTATCAGAAATGTCACTAATAAGTCCATCACTGAATTGTTCTGAGTCCCTGCGCATTCGCCGAGCTTCTAGTTTCTGTGTCGAGATATCCACAGCTTCGTTCAGCGCTTTCCGGACACGGACTTGCTCCTGAGCCTCCCATTCTTTCAGTCGTTGTCGGTTAACCTCAGCCTTCACATTATCCCACGTTGCTTGTAAAGTTCTCATTAAAGTCTTGTACCGTCCTTCCACGACCTTTAAGGCCTCTGCTTCTATCTCTTCCGCTGTCTTTGGTTGCCTTCGCATCCACTCATCTCTACAGGCTTCTGCAAGACGCTTAGCCGTCCTCTTGTGCTTGTTATGTTCCTCGAGCATCAGCGCCCTGAATCCAGTAACGGCCTTGACGAGGTGGTCTTGATGAGCGTATTGCCTTAGAGAACTCCGCTTGTCCCGGTCAGGATCCTCAGGTCTGTATGCTGAGGAGACTCCCGGACTGAGAACTCCCCCATCCTTTGCGGCCTCTTCCATCCGAGTAATCAAGCGAGCTTCTCTCGCTGCCATATCGGCTGTGTATTTCGCGTCGTCTTCTGTGGCCAGAAGTCCACCTTTCTCTATCGCCACTTCACCTGCTCTTTCAACGAAGTCCTTGAAAGAGGCGTAAAGCTTTGTCCTTCGCATGATTATATCAGGGTGTACAATAGGTAAGCTTGGTGGGTTCACCCTGAATCGTATGCGTGAAACTTTGACCTTAGATCCTTGCTCAGCTTCATCACCGTATTTTATGTCGCTCGCCCCGTCGGTCATAGTGGCTGAAAACATGTCAGAAGATCTTGCAGATCGACGGCCCTTCTTCGCATGCCCATGCGATATTCCATTATTCGATGTTTTATGTGCTGTGGTGCGTTTGTAGGGTCGAGCTGAAGTTGGAGATAGCTCATTGGTATTAGGGCTGTCGTGGGATCGTCTCGATGCATGCAGTCTGGAAGGAGATTTCGTAGCCTGACGTGGTTCCGTCTTACCTCCCAAGGGGGTCCTCCTCGTGGAATGGCCATTCATAGTCGCTGCATCTTGAGAGGTCCCAGGAGGCAGAGCCTTCTTGCCAGATTGTCCAGCAGCATATTTGCTCGTAATCGAGAACGTTTTCTGGATGGCCCCTCGTGTCTGCCGCTTGTTCGAGGGAGGCTGCAGCTCCAGTGGCACTTGATTTGTCCGACCAGATTTCCTAACGCCATCTTGTGTAAATGATGAAGGCCCCTCTGCGATTATTTTCTTCCATGGTGGAGACTCCGGCTTTTTGCGTGGAAGACTGACTGGTGTGCCTTCGCTGACTCGACGCCGTTTAGAAGGTCGATCTTCGATATTATCGTCGTCATGGCCGTTCGTTTTCGGCGTCTCCTCATCGTCAGGAATGTCTGGATATCGATCGGTTAATTTATCACAGATTTTCGTAATTTTATGTAACGTCGTGGTATCTTACCATATATTGATTGACTTTCGTACGCTTCCGACGCGGTCCCTCCTGGCATATCTTCACAAGAAGTGCGCTTGACACTACCCACTACCGTACGGATGGCGAGGGTTGCATTTGACCATGCGAGACTGACATCTATAGATGCAGAAACTTTCAGAGAAGCCGTACACGAAATTTCCACATGTCCAGGGCCCTGTGGCGCTTGCTGGTTCTTAAAATCGAGACTTTTTGATTGTCAACACGAAAGAAAGTTAAATGGGAAACTATGTAAGCCGCTAGTAGGAGTTTTAGCGAAACCACCTTAGCGTGCAGGGGTCGGACACTTCGACCTCATCGACACCTCATTCGACGGCGAATGTGCATTTCAAGGACGTGGCCAAAAGTAAGTCAATCAGCAAATATTTCGTATCAAGAGCCGTATGAGTACTCATAATCCCAGATGTTATCACGTCGAGCTGCGAGCGCGCGACCGTTAAAAGCTCTTGCCTTTACCGCATGTCGAACAGGTTTCGTCCAGCGACGATGTATTACACAAGCTGATATCGATGATCCGGATATGGTCAGTCCTCACTAAGACATAATACACTCATGATAGCTTTCATAGTGTTGAAATTCTCTGCTCCTGCTTGTATTGTTCTAATGACTGACTCCTCACTCTGGCAGAACGGAGGCTACATCAACCCACCCCGCGTCAAGCGCCAATTCCGCGATCCATATGGCGATTGGTGGGACAAGCAAGAGCGGCGTAACTATGGTGAACCAGTGCATGAAGACAACGACATTCTGGGCATGTTCTCTACTGAAGAGTATACACATGTAACACCAGGCACCGCCATCCTTCAGCTCGGTTGTTTTGTTGGCGTTGTGCTCGGGCTATGCGGAGTTGTTTCTATGTTTTACCCAGATACACCAACAGTACCAAGGGAGTTCGAGGATGGCTTGGAGCGGGAGCTCGGTGGACCTGGAGCTCTAACGGTAAGCTGCCCCCTCGTCACATCCATAGCTCATGTACTGACACCATCAAGGCACGCGCACCTGGAGATGAATGAGGAAGGTAGCCAGGCACTGTACATAAACAATAGAGATATGCATGCCCGGGTTAGAGGTTCATTGTTTGCATTGAACTGATTGACTACTCAATGTAAACCTACATTAACCCATTGCGAAGGAAAACTATTCTCAAGCCGACAATAGGACAGTTGTCCTTAAAATGGCATTTAAAAACTATGTTCAGTAACGAGTAGTTTCATCTGTTAAGAAAACGTGTGCAAGGCAGCAATTAGCAAACGGCTTTGGCGCCGAGGATTTACAGTTTTGTATTTCCCACAGTCTTTCCTTAAACTAAACATGCTCTTATGACTAGAAATTTCAATTAACATTCTGTTTAGCTATCTATTTTAGGCAGGTTTTACTGTTCAATTGACTGGCTGGACTAGTGAAGATCGCGGCTTCAAGTCGATGACCACAATGAAAGCTCGATCGAGTAGTCATCATTCGGAGCTCATTCTATCAACATCGCCTTGAGCCAGCAATTATCTGAGAGACCTTGCTTTGATTCATCGGCTCCGAATTTGCAGCACCCCGAGTACTAATTACAATTACGATAGTCACATCGTATACGGCCAAGCATAATGCGGTACCAAACTGGGACGTACTCATATTTCCTGAGAGATCCAAGATTCTCCTCCAGGAATCCAAGACAGCCTGCCATGTTATTCATGACCAAAGTAAGCTATTCTTCTATCAGCAATCTTTTAACACATGTGGTTGGTGAAACGCTGCACCAACGAAATCATGTGCTTTTGTTGCCTACGATGACCTCATTTATACAAGCCCTGCCTCCTGGCGAACCTTTTCGAGTTTCTGTACACGCATGGGAGAATCCGGAACCCAGTCGCTATGCTCATAATGTCATCGAGGAATCGGGCCTGAGGCTAGGGTACTCGACGAGGGCATGCTCGTAGGGCAAGTCGTATCAAGTCTTGTGGCATTCTTCAACTATTTACTAATAAGGATCATAGGGCGAAAGTCTTTGCTCGTAATGGACCATGGCCCACAATTATCGAAATAAGTCTCCGTACGTGCCACAGCCTCTCAGTGCGAGTTTCTTAATTCTCTATTAGCAAGCATCAACTAGAGCACAGATATATCATTTTCGG
>Ga0335072_10012339_pt1 | contig 12203 bp, 8 predicted proteins | sample Lox_Sample_21_FD_206725 | JGI IMG/M metagenome (GOLD analysis project Ga0335072, IMG submission 206725) | Soil microbial communities from Loxahatchee National Wildlife Refuge, Florida, United States - Lox_Sample_2.1 | ecosystem: Environmental > Terrestrial > Soil > Wetlands | place: USA: Florida...
ATCTTCGACGACGCAGTGGGCAGTCACGCCGGCCATCTGGCGATGAACATGCACTTCCTGCTCAGCGGCTACCTGTTCTATTGGATCGTGATCGGGGTGGACCCGACGCCCCGGCCGATCCCGCCGCTGGCCAAGGTGGCCGTGGTGTTCGCCTCGCTGCCCTTGCACGCCTTCTTCGGTGTGGAACTGATGAGCACCCGCCGGGTGCTCGGCAGCGCGTACTACAAGTCCCTGGGTCTGAGCTGGCACACCGATCTGCTCGGCGATCAACACCTGGGCGGTGGAATCGCTTGGGCGGCGGGGGAACTGCCGCTGGTGCTGGTGATGATCGCGCTACTGGTGCAGTGGGCGCGCAGCGACGAACGGACGGCCCGACGGCTGGATCGGGCGGCTGAACGCGACGACGACGCAGAGCTGGGCGCCTACAACGCGATGCTGGCCGAATTGGCGCGTCGCGACGCGCCGGGGCGTTCGCGCCAGACACCGGAGACGAAGGACGTCTGCACGGTCGACGGCCGGGCGGCCGACCACGGCGAGACTCCCGAGCGCGATCGCGATACCGGCGGTCTGCCGGCCTGAACCCGGTCCGCCGGAGCCGCTGCACTCTTATCCACAGTCGCGACTTTGTCCACAGACTCTGCCCACCCTCGGTTGGGTGCGCCGGTGATCTGTCGGTGCCGCCGCGCTGAATGGACACCACACACGAGCGCTACCTGCGACACGTACGAAAGGATCTGAACCAATGTTTGAAACGCCGCTTACCGTCGTCGGCCACATCGTCAACGACCTGCAGCGCCGCAAAGTCGGCGACCAGGAGGTCATCAAGTTCCGGGTGGCCAGCAACTCGCGCCGCCGGACCGCCGACGGCGGATGGGAGCCGGGCAACTCGCTGTTCATCACCGTCAACTGCTGGGGCAAGCTGGTCTCCGGGGTCGGCGCCGCGCTGGGCAAGGGCGCCCCGGTGATCGTCGTCGGCCACGTCTACACCAGCGAATACGAGGACCGCGACGGCAACCGCCGCTCGTCACTCGAGATGCGCGCGACGTCGGTCGGGCCGGACGTGTCGCGCGCTTTCGTGCAGATACTGAAGCCGGGCTACACCGGCCCGACGTCGGAGGAGACGCCCGTCGTCGCGCCAGCATCGGCAGCCGCCGGCGCCGACGGCGAGCCCGCCTGCGACCTCGTATCGGCCGCTGCGGAGGCCGCGTTGCCACTGTCGGCCTAGCCCGGCTCGGGCGGTGCATAGGATGGTCGCCGGATAGTTCCGATAGACCAGAAAGGCAATACCGCGGCATGGCTGAGTTCATCTACACGATGAAGAAGGTCCGCAAGGCGCACGGCGACAAGGTGATTCTCGACGACGTCACGTTGAGCTTCTTTCCCGGGGCGAAGATCGGTGTCGTCGGCCCGAACGGCGCCGGCAAGTCGAGCGTCTTGCGGATCATGGCCGGTCTGGACAAGCCGAACAACGGCGACGCGTTCCTGGCCGGCGGCGCCTCTGTCGGCATCCTGCAACAGGAGCCGCCGCTGAACGAGGCGAAGACGGTGCGCGGCAACGTGGAAGAAGGCCTGGGTGACATCAAGGTCAAGCTGGACCGCTTCAACGAGGTCGCCGAGTTGATGGCCACCGACTATTCCGACGAATTGATGGAAGAGATGGGCCGGCTGCAAGAGGACCTGGACCACGCCGATGCGTGGGATCTGGACTCGCAGCTGGAGCAGGCCATGGACGCGCTGCGCTGCCCGCCGCCGGATGAGCCGGTGACGAACCTGTCCGGCGGTGAGCGGCGCCGCGTCGCGCTGTGCAAGCTGCTGTTGTCCAAACCCGACCTGCTGCTACTCGACGAGCCGACCAACCACCTGGACGCCGAGAGTGTGCAGTGGCTCGAACAGCATCTGGCCGCCTATGCGGGCGCGATTCTGGCGGTCACCCACGACCGGTACTTCCTGGACAACGTCGCCGAATGGATCCTGGAACTGGACCGCGGCCGCGCCTACCCGTATGAAGGCAACTACTCGACCTACCTCGAGAAGAAGTCCGAGCGGATCGCGGTGCAGGGCCGCAAGGACGCCAAGCTGCAGAAGCGGCTGCAAGAGGAGCTGGCCTGGGTCCGGTCCGGCGCCAAGGCGCGTCAAGCCAAAAGCAAGGCCCGGCTGCAGCGCTACGAGGAAATGGCCGCCGAGGCGGAGAAGACTCGCAAGCTCGACTTCGAGGAGATTCAGATCCCGGTCGGACCGCGCCTGGGGTCCGTGGTGGTCGAGGTCGAACACCTCGACAAGGGCTTCGACGGACGCACCCTGATCAAGGACCTGTCCTTCACCCTGCCCCGCAACGGCATCGTCGGCGTCATCGGCCCCAACGGGGTGGGCAAGACCACCCTGTTCAAAACCATCGTCGGGCTCGAGGAGCCGGACAGCGGCACCGTCAAGGTCGGCGAGACGGTCAAGCTGAGCTATGTGGACCAGGCCCGCGCCGGCATCGATCCGAAGAAGACCGTATGGGAAGTCGTCTCCGACGGGCTGGACTACATCGAGGTCGGGCAGACCGAGGTGCCGTCCCGCGCCTACGTGTCGGCATTCGGGTTCAAGGGTCCCGACCAGCAGAAGCCGGCCGGCGTGCTGTCCGGCGGCGAACGCAACAGGCTGAACCTGGCACTGACGCTCAAGCAGGGCGGCAACCTGATCCTGCTGGACGAGCCGACCAACGACCTGGACGTCGAGACCCTGAGCTCGCTGGAGAACGCCCTGGTGAACTTCCCCGGCTGCGCGGTGGTGATATCGCACGACCGCTGGTTCCTGGACCGCACCTGCACCCACATCCTGGCCTGGGAGGGTGACGACGACAACGAAGCCAAATGGTTCTGGTTCGAGGGCAATTTCGGTGCCTACGAGGAGAACAAGGTGGAACGTATGGGCGTCGAAGCAGCGCGCCCGCACAGAGTGACCCACCGCAAGCTCACACGGGACTAATGTCAGCTCTGCTGCCGCCTCGCGACGATGCGGGCGGAGCGGCCGCGGAGGAGTGGGGCAAGTGAACAAAGGGGTATCCGTCGCGAGTTGGGAGCAATCGGCGTGACGATCGATCGCGGAGCCAAGCAAGACGTCGGGGCGTGGACCTCGTTCACGCGCAGCAGCGACATTCCTGACTGGGTGTCGAAGGCCTACATCGAAAGTTATCGAGGACCGCAGGACGACGCCGGGCACGACTCGCCGGCCCCGACCCCCGAAGCCGCCTCGCTGGTTACGCCGGCAATGGTGAGCGCCCACTATCGACTCGGCGAGTGTCGCAAGGCCGGCGAAAGTTGTGTCTGCGTGCACTCCGCCGAAGACCCGGCGGGATTCGGGCCCGCACTGCAGGTCGTGACGGACCACGGCGGCATGTTGATGGACTCCATCACCGTGCTGCTGCACCGGCTCGGGGTCGACTACACGTCGATCATGACCCCGGTGTTCGAGGTCCACCGCAGCCCGACAGGCGAGTTGCTGCGCATCGAACCGAAGCCGGCGGATGCCTCGCCATACGTCGGCGAGGCCTGGATCGATGTCCAGCTGTCGCCTTCGGTCGACAGCAAGACCCTCGCCGAAGTCGAACAGCTGCTGCCCAAGGTCCTGGCCGACGTTCAGCGTGTCGCCGCCGACGCGTCAAGGATGATCGCCACCCTCGACGATTTGGCCGCCAACCTCGAGACCAACGCCCTCGGCCACTATTCAGCGCCCGACCGCGAGGAGATCGCCGAACTGCTGCGCTGGTTGGCCGACGGAAACTTCCTGCTGCTGGGTTATCAACCGTGCCGGGTGCAGGACGGTCTGGTCATCGGCGACGGGACCAGCGGCCTCGGCGTCCTGCGCGCCCGCTCCGGCGCCCGCCCCCGACTGACCGACGACACCAAGTTGCTGGTGCTGGCCCAAGCCGCTGTCGGCAGCTACCTGCGTTACGGCGCTTATCCGTATGCCATCGCGATTCGCGAAAACCTGAATGACGGTGCGGGCAGCGTCTTGGAGCACCGTTTCGTCGGCCTGTTCACCGTCGCCGCGATGAACGCCGACGTTCTGGAAATACCGTTGATCTCGGGCCGGGTTCGCAAGGCCCTGGCGATGGCCGAAAGCGACCCCATCCACCCTGGCCAGCTGCTGCTCGACGTAATCCAGACCGTTCCTCGTTCAGAGCTTTTCACGCTGAGCACCGAACGGCTCTTCTCGATGGCCAAGGCCGTGGTGGATCTGGGATCGCAGCGGCGCGCGCTGTTGTTCCTGCGCGCCGACCGCCTCCAGTTCTTCGTCTCCTGCCTGGTCTATGTGCCGCGCGACCGCTACACCACGGCGGTGCGGCTGCAGATCGAAGACATCCTGGTCCGGGAGTTCGGCGGAACCCGACTGGAATTCACCGCGCGCGTCAGCGAATCGCCTTGGGCGCTGATGCACTTCATGGTCCGGCTGCCCGAGGGAGGCATGGCTGCGGCTCCGGTCGACGTGTCCGAAGCCAACCGGCTGCGGATCCAGGCGTTGCTCAGCGAAGCCGCGCGAACCTGGGCTGACCGGCTGATCGGCGCGGCGGCGGTCGGCGCCGTCGGGCACGCTGACGCCGAGCATTACTCGACCGCCTTCTCCGAGGCCTACAAACAGATCGTCACCCCCGCCGCCGCGATCGACGACATCGCGATCATCAAGGAACTGACCGACAATTCGGTCAAGCTGGTGTTCTCCGACCGCGACGAGCACGGGGTCGCCCGGCTGACCTGGTTCCTGGGTGGGCGCAGCGCCTCGTTGAGCGAGCTGCTGCCGATGCTGCAGAGCATGGGCGTTGTGGTGCTCGAGGAGCGCCCGTTCACGGTCGCCCGCCCGGACGGGCTGCCCGTGTGGATCTACCAGTTCCGGATCTCGCCGCATCCGACCATCCCGATAGCGACGACGGAAGCCGCCCGGGAGGCGAACGCGGAGCGATTCGCCGACGCGGTGACAGCGATCTGGCAGGGCCGAGTCGAGATCGACCGGTTCAACGAACTGGTGATGCGGGCGGATCTGACCTGGCAACAGGTGGTGCTGTTGCGCGCCTACGCCAAATACCTACGGCAGGCGGGCTTCCCGTACAGCCAGTCGCACATCGAAGCCGTTCTCAACGAGCACGCGTCGACCGCGCGATCGCTGGTCCTGTTGTTCGAGGCGCTGTTCGACCCGCGGACGTCGAATGCGCCGTCGAGCAGCGACGCGCAAGCCGCCGCCGCCGCGGTCGCCGCGGACATCGATGCTCTGGTGAGCCTGGACACCGACCGCATCCTGCGCGCGTTCGCCTCGTTGGTTCAGGCCACGTTGCGGACCAATTACTTTGTGACACGCGAAGGTTCGGCCCGCAGCCGCGACGTCTTGGCCCTCAAGCTCAACGCCCAGCTGGTCGACGAGCTGCCGCTGCCGCGCCCCAAGTTCGAGATCTTCGTCTATTCGCTGCGCGTCGAAGGCGTGCATCTGCGCTTCGGTCCGGTGGCGCGCGGCGGTCTGCGCTGGTCCGACCGGCGCGACGATTTCCGCACCGAGATCCTCGGCCTGGTCAAGGCCCAAGCGGTCAAGAACGCCGTCATCGTTCCGGTGGGGGCCAAGGGTGGCTTCGTGCTCAAGCGGGCGCCACTGCCCACCGGCGACCCCGCCGTCGACCGCGACGCGCTGCGCACCGAAGGCGTCGCGTGCTACCAGCTGTTCATCTCCGGGCTGCTCGACGTCACCGACAACGTCGACAAGGCGACCGGAAAGGTCAACCCGCCGCCCGAGGTGCTGCGGCGCGACGGCGACGACGCCTATCTGGTGGTGGCTGCAGACAAAGGCACCGCCACGTTCTCCGACATCGCCAACGACGTCGCCAAGTCCTACGGGTTCTGGCTCGGTGATGCGTTCGCGTCCGGCGGATCGGTGGGCTACGACCACAAGGCCATGGGCATCACCGCCAAGGGTGCGTGGGAGGCGGTCAAGCGGCACTTCCGGGAGATCGGGGTCGACACTCAGACCGAGGACTTCACGGTCGTGGGCGTCGGTGACATGAGCGGCGACGTGTTCGGCAACGGCATGCTGCTCTCCAAGCACATCAGGCTGATCGCGGCGTTCGACCACCGGCACATCTTCCTGGATCCGGACCCCGACGCGGCGTCCTCGTGGGACGAACGCAAGCGCATGTTCGACCTGCCGCGGTCCAGCTGGGACGACTACGACAAGTCGCTGATCAGCGAGGGCGGCGGCGTGTACAGCCGCGAGCAGAAGGCCATCCCGGTCAGCGAGCAGGTCCGCGAGGCGCTGGGCATCGAAAGCCCGGAAGACGGGGTCACCGAGATGGCGCCGCCCATCCTGATGCGCGCGATTCTGCAGGCGCCGGTGGATCTGCTGTTCAACGGCGGCATCGGCACCTACATCAAGGCGGAGAGCGAATCCGACGCCGACGTGGGTGACCGCGCCAACGACCCGGTGCGGGTCAACGGAAACCAGGTGCGCGCCAAGGTCATCGGCGAGGGCGGCAATCTGGGCGTCACGTCCCGGGGCCGGGTCGAGTTCGACCTGGCCGGCGGCCGGATCAACACCGACGCGATGGACAACTCGGCGGGCGTCGACTGCTCCGACCACGAGGTCAACATCAAGATCCTGATCGACTCGCTGGTCATCGCCGGCAAAGTCAAGAGCGAGGAGCGCACCGCGCTGCTGGAGTCGATGACTGACGAGGTCGGGCGGCTGGTGCTCGCCGACAACATCGACCAGAACGACCTGATGGGCACCAGCCGCGCCAACGCGGCCAGCCTGCTGCCGGTGCATGCCGACCAGATCCGGTACTTGGCAGCTGAACGCGGCCTCAACCGCGAACTGGAGGCGCTGCCGTCGGACAAGGAGATTAATCGGCGACTCGACGCCGGCATGGGGCTGACCTCGCCCGAGCTGGCAGGGTTGATGGCGCACGTCAAGCTGGCGCTCAAAGAGGACGTGCTGGCCACCGAGCTGCCCGAACAGGACGTCATCGCGTCCCGGCTCCCGCAATACTTCCCGCGGCCGCTGCGGGAGCGGTTCACCCCGGAGATCCGCTCGCACCAACTGCGCCGAGAGATCGTCACCACCATGCTGATCAACGATCTGGTGGACAACGGCGGCATCAGCTACGCCTTCCGGATCACCGAGGACGTCGGTGTGTCGTCGATCGACGCGGTGCGCACCTGGGTTGCCACCGACGCGATCTTCGGGGTGAATCACATCTGGCGGCGCATCCAGGCGGCCAACCTTCCTGTCGCGCTCTCGGACCGGCTGACGTTGGACACCCGTCGGCTGATCGACCGGGCCGGGCGCTGGCTACTCAACTACCGCCCGCAGCCGCTGGCCGTCGGCGCCGAGATCAACCGGTTCGCCGCGAAGGTCAGGGCGTTGACACCGCAGATGTCGCAGTGGTTGCGCGGTGACGACAAAGCCATCGTCGAAAAGGAAGCCGCCGAATTCACCGAGCAGGGCGCACCCGACGACCTGGCCTACCGGGTCGCGGCCGGCCTGTACCGCTACAGCTTCCTCGACATCATCGACATCGCCGACATCACCGAGATCGAGCCCGCCGAAGTCGCGGACACCTATTTCGCCCTGATGGACCGGCTGGGCACCGACGGCCTGCTCACCGCCGTGTCTCAACTGCCCCGCAACGACCGTTGGCATGCGTTGGCGCGCTTGGCGATTCGTGACGACATCTATGCCTCGCTGCGGTCGTTGTGCTTCGACGTGCTGGCCGTCGGGGAGCCGGACGAAAACGGCGAAGAGAAGATCGCCGAATGGGAACACACCAGTGCTTCCCGGGTGGAACGGGCGCGCCGCACGCTCAACGAGATCTACGAGAGCGGCGAGAAGGATCTCGCGACGCTGTCGGTGGCGGCGCGACAGATCCGTCGCATGACGCGAACCAGCGGACGAGGATCCTCTGGATGAGCATCGGTTTCGTGGCGCCGGTGCCGGTGCGCTGGTCGGACATCGACATGTACCAGCACGTCAACCACGCGACCATGGTCACGATCCTCGAAGAGGCGCGGGTGCCATTCCTCAAGGAGCCGTTCGGGGCCGACATCACCACCGTCGGCCTGCTGATCGCCGACGTCCGGGTCACCTACAAGGACCAGCTCCGGCTGGTCGATTCGCCGCTGCAGGTCAAGATGTGGACGAAGCGGCTGCGGGCGGTGGACTTCACTTTGGGTTACGAAGTGCGGTCGGTCAACGCCGAACCGGAATCGAAGCCGGCCGTCGTCGCCGAGTCGCAACTGGCCGCGGTGCACATCGAGGAACAGCGTCTGGTGCGCTTGTCGCCACATCATCGGGAGTACCTGCAACGGTGGCTCAGGGAGTAACGGGGAACGGATCGGAGCGCGGGCTCTGGCTGCGTGACGCGGCCCACCGCGCGGATCTGGCCACCTTCGTGGATCACGCGCTGCGGCTCGACGACGCCGCGGTCATCCGAATCCGCGCGCGGTCCTCCGGATTGCTGACCGCCTGGGTGGCAACGGGTTTCGATGTGCTGGCCAGCCGGGTGGTGGCCGGCAAGGTGCGGCCCGGCGACCTGTCGGTGAGCGCGGACGGGCTGGCGCGGGGCCTTTCGGCGATGGACGACTCCGGTTACGTCGACCCGGGCTTTGCGATGGACTCGGCGTGGCGCGGTGCGTTGCCGCCCGAATCCGGCTTCACCCACCTCGACGACATACCGGCCCGGGTGATGCTGGACCTGGCCCAGAGTGGTGCCCGACTTGCCAAGGAGCACAGCAGTTCCCACGGTCCGCCGGTGTCGCTGCTGGACCAGGAGGTCATTCGGGTCAGTTCGGCCGACGCCAGCGTCGGGCTACCTATGCGGTGTGTGTTCGCCTTGACCGCAATGGGTTTCCTGCCGCAGCCACCGGAATCGATCGACGCTGAAGAAATCATCCGGGTCCGGATCCTGCCGACCTGGTTGCGGGTCGACGCCCGGTTCGGCTCGGTGTACCGGCGTCGCGGCCAGCAGGCGCTGATGCTGCGCTGACTTCCTCAGATCAGCCAGGCCGTGCTGTCGGGCGGTAGCCGGTCGCCCGCAATGGGCGCACTGGCCAGGAGGAGTTTGCCCGGCGGCAGCTTGATCGGGCGGGTGCCGGCGTTCAGGGCGCACACCAGCCCGCCGCCGCGCCGGAAGATCAGCCCATTGCGCGGCGCCCTCAGCCATTCCAGGTCGTCGTCGAACTCGGAACGCTCCCTGCGTAATTCGAATGCCTGCCGGAAGAACGACAATGTCGAGCCGGCGTCGGCGCGCTGCTTCTCCACCGTCAGCTCCGCCCAATCTTCCGGCATCGGCAGCCAGGTGTGGGCAGACGTGGAGAACCCGAACGGGGGAGTGTCACCCGACCATGGGATCGGGACCCGGCACTTGTCGCGGCCGCGTTCGGTGTGTCCCGAGCGTTCCCACGTCGGGTCCTGCAGCACATCCTCGGGGAGGTCCAACACGTCGGGCAATCCAAGCTCTTCGCCGTTGTAGATGAACACCGCGCCCGGCAGGGCGAGCATCAGCATCGCCATCGCGCGCGCCCGGCGCAGCCCGACTTCGCCACCGCCGTAGCGGGTGACCTCGCGGCCCACGTCGTGGTTGGACAGCGTCCAGGTCGGGGTGGCGTTTTCGATCGCCGTGGCCGCCAGCGAGTTCTGCACCGCGTCGTGAATTTCGGTGGCGTCGAAGTCGATCTGGGCGAGCCGGAAGTTGAAGCCGAGATGCAGCTCGTCGGCACGCAGATACTCGGCCCACCGGACGTTGTCGGTCACCCACACCTCGCCGACGGTCACCGCCCCGGGATAGTCGTCGACCACCGTGCGGATATCGCGGTGGATCGCGTGCACGCTCGGGTGGTTGAAGCGTGGGTCGTCGTCTGTGTGGTGCAACACCCTGGTGCCGACCTCCGGGGAGTCCGGCAGTCCCGGCGGCTTGGCCATTCCGTGCGCCACGTCGATGCGGAAGCCGTCCACGCCGCGTTCCAGCCAGTACCGCAGCGTTTTCTCGAAGTCGTCGAACACCTCCGGGTTGTCCCAGTTCAGATCCGGCTGCTCGACGTCGAAGAGGTGCAGATACCACTGGCCGGGGTTGCCGTCCGGCTCGATCACCCGCGTCCAGGCCGACCCGCCGAACACCGACTGCCAGTTGTTCGGCGGCAGCTTGCCGCCGAGGCCCCGGCCGTCGCGAAAGATGTAGCGTTCGCGGGCCGCGGTGCCCGGGCCGGCGGCCAGCGCGGCCAGAAACCAGGGATGCGCCGAACTGCTGTGGTTGGGCACCACGTCCATGGTGACCTTGATGCCGCGCTGGTGTGCCGCGGTGATCAGCCGCTCGAAGGCGGCCAGCCCGCCGAACAACGGGTCGATGTCCCGCGGATCGGCGACGTCGTAGCCGTGGTCGGCCATCGGCGAGACGGTGACCGGGTTGATCCAGATCGCGTCGACCCCAAGCTGTTCGAGGTGGTCCAGCCGCGCCGTCAACCCGTCCAGGTCGCCGACGCCGTCGCCGTCGCTGTCAGCGAACGACCGCGGATACACCTGGTAGAAAACCGCATTCGACCACCACGCAGCGCCGGGGCCCATAGGTCTCCGTTCAGCCTCTTGTCGGACATCGGATCGATGATCACCACGGTAGCCGTTCGGCGCGATCCCGCAGCGCCGCCGAGCTTGCCTGCCAGGCAAATTGGCGGCTAATTGCGCGGTAACGGTTATCGGTTTCCGCGCAGGGTGGCACGACTATGCGTCGTGCAGCTGACCTGGAAGGCCCCACGTCGAGTTGACCAGCGAGTTGGCCGCCATTTCCAGGTAGTCGAGCAACTCGCGGCGGTGCTCGTCGTCCAGGGTCTCCGAGTCGATCGAGGCCACCGCGGTGTGCATGCACCGCAGCCAGGCGTCGCGCTCGATGGGCGTGATCCGGAACGGGGCGTGACGCATCCGCAGCCGTGGATGGCCGCGCTGGTCGGAGTAGTTGCGCGGGCCGCCCCAGTACTGCTCGAGGAACATGCGCAGCCGTTCTTCGGCGCCCGCCAGGTCGTCTGCGGGGTACACCTCGCGCAATATCTCGTCCCCAGGGACCTGCGCATAGAAGCGCGAAACGATCGCATTGAAGGTCTCGGCACCGCCGACCGCGTCGTAAAAGGACTGTTGAGGCTGATCCATCTCCTCCATTGTGGGCCATCGGCCGACCGCCCCGGAGGCGGCCCGACGGCTTCGGGTGTTCACCGGATCGACACGGCACGCACCTGCGATAAGGGTGCGATTGGCGGCGAATCATGGTGGACTGTTCGCGGAGGATCTATGGCGCAGGGCAAGAGACGCCGCGGCCACCGCAGTTCCGGTGCCGCGGCAGGGTTAACCGGGCCCCCGACCGCGCCATGCCTGCACAGCATTGACACCTACCCACGGATCGACACCCATCCGCCCACCCGCCACGACAGCGCGTCGATCTGGAGCCGCCGGCGGGTGCTCCTGTTGAACTCCACCTACGAGCCGCTCACCGCGCTGCCGATGCGCCGGGCGATCGTGATGGTGATCTGCGGAAAGGCCGACGTGGTGCACCACGACCCGGCCGGTCCGGTCATTCACTCGGCGACCAGGTCGATTGTGGTGCCGTCGGTGATCCAGCTGCGCACCTATGTCCGGGTTCCCTACCGCGCCCGAGTCCCGATGACCCGCGCCGCACTGATGCACCGCGACCGTTTCTGCTGCGCCTATTGCGGAGGCAAAGCCGACACCGTCGACCACGTGATGCCGCGCAGCCGCGGCGGCGACCACTCGTGGGAGAACTGCGTCGCATGCTGCTCGACCTGCAACCACCGCAAGGGCGACAGGCTGCTCAGCGAACTGGGCTGGACGCTGCGGCGTGCGCCGCTGGCGCCGACCGGACAGCACTGGCGACTGCTGTCCTCGGTCAAGGAACTGGACCCGGCCTGGGCCCGATATCTCGGCGAAGGCGCGGCCTAGCCGGGATTGCCCGGCGAAAAACATTTGCGTCCAACCGCACCAGTCCAGCCCGCGGTGGGATACGGTTTGCGTCGTGAACGCTGTGGTGATCCACCTCTTATTCATCGGAGTGCCGCTGTTACTGGCGGCCGTGCTGGCACTGCTGATCTGGTCGCGCAAGGGACCCCACCCCGCGACCTACAAACTGTCTGAGCCCTGGACACACGCGCCGATCCTGTGGGCCGCCACCGACGAAGCGGTCGGCG
>Ga0335072_10012342_pt1 | contig 12201 bp, 6 predicted proteins | sample Lox_Sample_21_FD_206725 | JGI IMG/M metagenome (GOLD analysis project Ga0335072, IMG submission 206725) | Soil microbial communities from Loxahatchee National Wildlife Refuge, Florida, United States - Lox_Sample_2.1 | ecosystem: Environmental > Terrestrial > Soil > Wetlands | place: USA: Florida...
CTCACTCCTCTATGGCTGAACCTACCTCCAACCAACCCTGGCTCACCCGCACTGTCCTCGGCGTCGGCCTCACTAGCCTCTTCAGCGACTGGAGCCACGAAACCGCCACCGCCGTGCTCCCCGCGTTCCTGGCCGCTATCGGCGCCGGCCCCGCCTGGCTCGGCATCATCGAAGGCATTGCCGACGGCCTCTCCAGCTTCTCCAAACTCGCGGGCGGTCATTACACCGATCAGCTCAAGCGCCGCAAACCTCTCGCCGTCTTCGGCTATGCGATCACCGCACTCTCCACCGCCTCTTTCGCCTTCGCCACTCGCGCCTATCACGTCTTGATCGGTCGCACCGTCGCTTGGCTCGGCCGCGGCGTTCGTTCTCCCGTAAGAAAAGCTCTCCTCGCCGCAGACGTTTCCCCCTCCGTCTACGGCCGTGCCTTCGGCTTCGAACGCCTGATGGACACGGTCGGCGCCATCGCGGGCCCGCTCACCGCGCTCTGGCTGCTCCGGGTAACCGACCACAACTACCGCCAGGTTTTTCTGTGGACTCTCGTGCCCGGCATGATTGCGGTCGCCAGCTTTTGGCTCCTGGTGCGCGAGCGCCCCGGCGAAGCCCGAAAAAAGCAGTCCTTCCTCACCAGTCTTCGCTCTTTACCAAGCACATTTCGGCAATTCCTGCTGGGCGTCGGCGTCTTTGGCTCCGGCGATTTTTCGCACACGCTGCTGATCCTCTACGCCAGCCGCATGCTCTCGCCTAACCACGGCGTTGCCCGCGCTGCCAGCCTCGCGGTCGGACTTTACACGCTCCACAACGTCTTTTATGCGGGTTCCGCGTACCTCAGTGGCTGGATCAGCGATCACGTGCCCCATCGCAAAGTGGTTCTCGCCGCCGGGTACGCGCTAGCCGGCGTCACCGCCATTCTGCTGACCAGCGCCACCCACCACCTTTGGCTTCTCGCCGTAATTTTCATTCTCGCGGGTCTTTACATCGGCACGGAAGAAGCTCTCGAAGACTCCGTTGCCGCCGAACTTATCCCCAAAGAACAGCACGGCATGGCTTTCGGCACGCTGGCCGCCGTCAACGCCGTGGGCGATTTTCTCTCCAGTATCGTCGTCGGCTTCCTCTGGTCCGCGGTCTCCGTGCGCGCCGCCTTTTCCTTCTCCGCCATCCTGTTTTTCCTGGGCGCCTTCATCATTCTCCGCCTCCGCCGCTAATCCGCACTACTCCTCACTCGCCGCTCGCCACTGTTTCTGCGACGCCATCATCCGCCGCCGCACTTCCGCCAACAGATACTTCCGCAAATTTTCCGCCACAATCCCCGGCTCCGCCAGCACCCGCAAATCATTCACCGTCAAGTGCGGCAAAAATCCCAACACAATCGAAATAGGAGTGGACGCGTTGCGCACCATCGCCAACCTCACGTTGTACGTCTGCGACCATTTCCGGTGATTCGCCAATGCCTGCACCACCGGCACCGGCACTTTTTCCCGCGCCAACGCCTTCAGCACCTGCGCTTCGGTCAGATATGGATTGTCCAGCGCAATCGGCAGCACCTGTGGGTGACCTTCCGCCAGTAGCGCGCCGGCCACTCGGCTCGGTCCTCGCCGTGCCAACGTGATCTTCTGCCCCAGCGCAATCTGCGGCAGCCGCGCCACGATCTGCTCTTCGGCATACCGCTTCAACTCCGCCGACACCGCGGGCGACAGCGTAAATTGCACCAGGTCCATCAAATAAAGTTCCTTCAGCAGGCGCAGCCCGATCAGCCGCGGCGTCCGCGGGTGCAACAGCAAACTCTTTTTCACTCCGTAGCTTTTCAGGAAGGACTTCCGCCGGCCAATTTCTTCCAGAATTTCGCTGGGTAGATCCTTGCGCGCCAGCAGCAGGGTCAACTTGCTTTCGTCCAGGGCCGGGTTATCCAACAGCGCCAGCAGCACCGCGGGAGCAGGATGATAGATCAGCCCCTCGAGCTCTTCCCCGCTGGCCGTTCGCGCTTGTGCTGCTTCCTTCTCCAGCTCCACTCCAACTATGCCCCTTCTTCCGTCGGCGCCAACATCAGTTTCAGCGCCATTCGCGCCGCGGCCTGCGCCGCCGTCACCTGGAGTTCACCAAATTGTGCCCTGGGAGCCACCGCTTGCAATCGTTCATCCAGTAGCTTGTCGAAATACGCCGAGCGTCCCGCCATTCCTCCGCTCTTCACCAGCAAAAATTTCTCATCCTTCAGTTCCAGCCGTTCCATCAAATCCGTTACCAGGCTCGCGAGTTCCTCTGCCGCATTTTTCAGGAACATGCGGGCTTCCCCGTCGCCCTCATCCGCCGCGGCCGTCACCACCGGAAAAATCCTCGGAAACACTTCATCGGGCACGCGATACACGCGAAGCTGCAAGTCCTCCCAATCCGTCGCGCGCAAATCGTGCAAGATCCGCGCCGCCAGCGGCGAATCTTTGCTTCCCCGGTCAGCCGCGCGCAAAGCTGCAATCATTGCCCTCCGCCCGACGTCATACGCGCTGCCCTCGTCTCCCAGCAGCGGTCCGTGCCCCCCGACGCGAATCGCTTGCCCATTCAGATCGCGCCCCACGGCAAACGTCCCGGTTCCCACATTCAGCACAATCGCTCGTCCATCGCCCGTGGCTTCCAACTTTAGATCTACGTCCGTACATACCTCGACCACTTGCGTGGGAAATTCCTCGCTCAGCAACTTCTTCATCTTGCGTTGCGATTCCGGCTGGGCTGCTCCGGCCAGCCCCGCGCATACCACGCTGACGCCCGCCGTGGAAAGCCCCGCGTTCTGTATTGCCGCTCGGCCCGCCTCACAAACCGCCGCCAGCGCCCCGCCAAATCCCACCCGCATCGGGTTCGACGGTCCGCTGCGTCCTTCCGCGCGCACCAAGCCCGCTTCGTCCATCAACACGCATTCCGTCTTGGTGCCGCCACCGTCTATTCCAAGAACAAATCTCATACCCAAAGCATACGTGAGTCCGCCCTTCTTCGCGTAGTGCCCGGCGCCAAGTTGCCAATTCACCCACCCCGATGCCGTCCCAATCCGCCTCCTGTAGCTCACCCCTTCCAGGGCTGAGGTCTTTTCTTCGTATTGTCCGATCACCCACAGTTCACTCATTCGCTCCAACTGGTGCGCTGCCTGGGGAGTGACCAGTCTTTAGACTGGCATCACCACTGCCCAAAGCCCGTCTCGCTACCGTGTCGCATCGCGCGCCAACTCTGCACCGAACCAGCGCCAGCGGCGCGGCACAAGTTAGCAGAGCGCGCCAGCGCTGGGAAAATCCCAGGAAAAACCGGAGCGCCGTAGGCGCGCCACTCTCCCAAAAACGCAAACCTCTCTCCTCCCGTCCTTGACGTCCCACGCTCCAGAACACTATTCTCGATTCACTTCGCTGTCAGCGCTTCAAATCCGCGAAGCAGGAGTTTGATGAACATCCACCCAGTCGATCTGGTTATCGTCATTGCATATTTGTTGGGCATCACGCTCCTGGGCCTTCGCTTTCGTCAGCAACAGCACTCCCTCAAAGATTACTTTCTCGGTGGCCGCAGCACTCCCTGGTGGGCCTTGGCTCTTTCCATCGTCGCCACGGAAACTTCCACTCTTACCATCATCGGCACGCCCGCGATCGCCTATGCCAGCAACATGACTTTCCTGCAGCTGGTCTTCGGCTATATCATCGGCCGCTTTCTCATCTCGCTCTTATTTCTCCCAGGCTATTTTCGTGGCGAGTTTCTGACCGCGTACGCACTGATCGAAAAACGATTCGGTGTAAAGATGCGTGCCGTGGCTGCGTTAACTTTCCTTGGCACCCGCACTTTAGCTGAAGGCGTGCGCGTCACCGCGATTGCCCTGGTTATTAGCGTGATGCTCGGCACCTCTGAGCGTCTGGCCGTATTCATCGTGATTGCCCTGACGATTCTCTATACCCTGGAAGGCGGCATGAAGGCGGTCATCTGGACCGACGTAGTGCAGTTCTTGCTTTACTTGGTGGGCAGCTTGGTCACCGTCGCGGTCCTGCTTCACAAAATTCCCGGAGGTTGGCCGGAGGTTGTCCACGTCGCTGCCGTCAACGGCCACAAATTGCAATTCCTCGACTTCAGCTGGAACTTGACCGCCAACTACACCTTCTGGTCCGGCCTGATTGGCGGCGCTTTTCTGACCATGGCCACTCACGGTACCGATCAGACCATCGTTCAGCAACTCCTTGCCGCTCGCAACCGCGGCGACAGCCGCCGCGCCATCATCACCAGCGGCTTCATCGTCCTGTTCCAATTCATCGTGTTCCTGCTCATCGGCGTCATGTTGTTCGTTTTTGCGCAGCATGTGCCTTTGCTTGCTGCTGGCCAACGCACCGATCGCATCCTGCCGCAATTTTTGGTCAGCCAAATGCCCGTGGGCTTGGCTGGCATATTGCTCGCCTCGATTCTCGCCGTGGCCATGTCCAATGCTGGCGGCTCGTTGAACTCTCTCGCTGCCTCCAGCGTCATGGATTTAAACGCGCTCCGTGGCCGTCCCATCGATCCGCAACACTTCCTGAAAATTTCCCGCCGCATGACTTTCGTTTGGGGCGTGGTGCTCATCTTCTTCGGCTTGGTGCACTGGCAGCACTCTCTGCTCGAAACCGGCCTGGCCATTGCTTCTCTACCGTTCGGCAGCTTGCTAGGCTTGTTCCTCCTCGGCACCATCGATGCCCGCGCCAACTCCAAAGGCTCCCTGGCCGGCATGTTCGCCGGCTTAGCTGCGGTTATGTTCGTCTATCTCTCTACCCACGTGGCCTACACCTGGTACGTGTTGATCGGCTCCTGCGTAACCTTCGCCGTAGGCTCCATCATCAGCCGCCTCTTCCCCTCCCCACCGGTAGCACAGGCTTGAGGCTGTGAAGCCAACATGTGTATTGGCCCGTCTTTAGACTGGCATCACCGCGAACCCACGCCAGCGCAAGTGCCCAAGTCTGCTCCCAGCCAGCGTCAGCGGCGCGGCACAACTTTAGCCCAGTGCGCAAGCGCTGGGACTCCCCGCGAAAAAGCGGAGCGCCGGAGGTGCGCCACATTCCCACCGCCCTCGACTCCATTTTTCGCCCACACCCCCGCGGATTTGCTTCCCAGCCCTCTCCTCGATGCTGCTAAAGTACAAGCACCACACAACCCTCATGTCCGAAAAGCGCCTGGAACTCATCCGCGGCCTCGGTCCTTGGGCCTCCACCGCCATCGTCGTCGGCACGATGGTCGGCACCGGCATCTTTCTCAAGCCCTCCGAGATGGCTCGCGAAGGCCGCTTCGTCTCTATCGTATTTGCCGCGTGGATCGTCGGCGCAGTTCTCTCCATCTTCGGCGCCCTGGCCTACGCCGAACTCGGCTCTTCCATTCCAGAAGCCGGAGGCGAATACGCCTACTTACGCCGCGGCTTCGGCCCCGTCTGGGGCTTTCTCTTCGGCTGGATGCACTCCATCGTCGGTCGCCCCTCCTCCGCCGCCTCCATCGCTGCCGGCATGATGCGCTTTCTCGCTTTCTTTGTTCCGGCCGTTGCCGCTCCGCTCTTTACCATTCACATCGCCATTCCTGGAATCACCCACTGGATTCCCCCCTACGACTTCGTCTTCACTTGGGCACAACCACTAGCCGTTTTCTGGATTGTGCTCATGACTGGCGTCAACTATCTCGGTGTGCGCCTGGGCGGCGAAGTCCAAGTCTTCCTCACCAGCATCAAAATCCTGAGCATTGCGCTCATCATCGGCGTTGCTTTTTTGCTGCCCAACGCCGCCCCTCCTCCTCCACATCCCACTTGGCCCACGCCCGCCAGCACTGGTTTGCTAACCGCGTTTCTTGCTGCTTTGGCGGCCGCGCTCTGGGCCTATGACGGCTGGGAAGATTTGAACCTCGTTGGTTCCGAGGTGAGAGACCCTCAGCGTAATTTTCCACGCGCGCTGGTCGGAGGCGTCTCCTTCGTCGCGCTTCTCTACTTGCTCTTCAGCGCCGCCTGCTTCAAGGTTTTGCCCTTTGATGGCGTCGCCAATTCCGCGCACGTTGCTTCCGACGTCGTCGAACACGTCATCGGCCACGGCGTCGCTTTCTGGATCACCCTCGCCATGGTCATTTCCGCGCTGGGTTCCATGAACTCTTCCATCCTCAGTGGCGCTCGGGTTCCCTACGCCATGGCCCGCGACGGCATCTTCTTTAAAGTGGCCGACGGCATTCACCCGAAATTCCGCACACCGGGCCGCGCCCTGATTTTCCAGGGCGTGCTCACCGGCATCATGGCTCTCACAGGAACGTTCGAAGAGCTTACCAACCTATTCATCTTCGCCGGCTGGATTTTTTACGGCCTCGCGGTTGTCGCCCTCTTCCGCCTGCGCAAGACGGAGCCCAATCTTCCACGCCCCTATCGTTGCTGGGGCTATCCCTGGATTCCCGCCATCTTCGTTTTCGGTGCGCTCGTCCTCACCCTCAATCTATGGCTCATCCGCCCAGGCCGCTCCACCCTCGGCCTCCTCCTAATCCTAGCGGGCCTCCCTTTCTACCGCCACTGGACCAAACACAACGCAACCAGAACCCAATCTTTGTAGGGCTTGTCCTTCTGGTTAACCTGAGCTGGTTTGCGAAGGGAAGCGGCGGGTGCCCCCACCTCGCTTTCTGAGGGTGGGTCTTGGGGTTTCTGATTACCGATTACTGATTACTGATTACCGACTACTGATCCCTGATCGCCGCTCGCCAATCACTCGCCCTCACAACCCCGCGCCCGCCGATCGGCTCCCCCGCGGCGCTTCAGCGACCCGCGCCACCACCGACGCCACTTTCTTCCGCACCCTCATCCCCGGGTGCATCGCTTTCGCCATCGCCTCTATCCCCGTCACCAACCGCCCCGCCGGACGCGACACCACTCCATTGGCATCCAACGCGAACACCCGCCCATCGCGCACCGCTGGCAAACTCTGCCACGCCTCCGGAAACTCCATCGACAAATATTCCTTCTTCGCTTGTTCGGCGTTATATCCGCACGGCGCAATCAACAGCACTTCTGGTGCTGCCGCCACAATTTCTTCCAGCGTCACCCGATACGACGGCGTCTTCGCCTTCCCCAGCACATTGACTCCGCCCGCCTGCGCGACCATCTCCGGTACCCAGTGTCCGCCCACATAGAACGGACTCAGCCACTCCAACACCACCGCGCGCGGACGCTCTTTGGTTTGCGCCACTCCCGCCTCGATCAGCGCAAGCCGCGCCCCGATCTTCTCGACGAACTGCTGCGCGCGTTCGCGACGCCCGGTGGTCTCGCCAATCCACAAAATGTCTCGCCACACATCGCCCAAGTCCAACGGGTCCAGGCTCAACACCTCCGGCTGCTTGCGCAGGTGCGCCAGCGCCGCGCCCAACTCATCCGGCGTGGCCGCGCAAACGTGGCACAAGTCCTGGGTGACAATCAGGTCCGGCTTCAATGCCTTCAAAATGTCGTGGTCCACCCCATAAATCGATTCGCCGCGCTCCACGTATTGCCGCACCAGGCGGTCCGTCTCCGCCGGAGTCATATCCTTCGGCAGCCGCGAATACACTACACACGTTTTCGTCTTAGCCTTCGGCGGGAAATCGCATTCGTGGCTCACCCCCACAATTTCGTCGTCAAACCCCAGCGCAAAAAGGGTTTCCGTCGCCGACGGCAGCAAGGACACTATGCGCATCCCGCGACTCTAGCACATTCTCCCGCTCCACGGCCTTACATTAGATTCCGCACCCTCCGCCACACGTGCGCTCTGCCACCCTGTAGCTCACCCCTTTCAGGGGTGAGGCTGTCCGCCATAGCGCGAAGCGCGCCGGCGGACGCGACGAAGGATCTCAACCATAATTGACCCGCGCTCGTCCCGCGCCGCCAACCCTGCTCACTTATACAAAAAATACTTCCGCCGCACCTCATCGAACGCCGCCAACTCCGGCCCCCAACTGGCGATGATTTGCTCCACCGGCGTCCCTGCCTTCAAGGCGTCCACCGTCGCCTGATTCCCCAACAGCGTAATCGTCTTGCTCACGTCAAACTGCTGTGCATACTTCTTCAACAGCACCGCCGCAATCTCCAGACCCATCTGCACGCTGCGCACCGCTGCGCGATCCGTCACCCGGATGCTGACCCCGCCACAATGCTTTCCCGCGTACAATCCGCTCACCGGAATATACGGCTGGTTCGCAAAACGCAGTCCTGCCAAGCCGCGCGCGTTCAACGCCGCCGCCACTTCTTCGCCATCCATCCACGGCGCGCCGAATTCCTCAAACGGCGCCTCGGTCCCGCGTCCCACAGACACGCCCGCGCTTTGCAGAATTTCCAGCCCCGGATACAGAATCGTCCCTTTCAGCGTCCGCAAATTCGGCGAAGGCGGAACCCAGCGCACTCCCGTGCTCTCGAGAAAATAATTGCGGTGCCAGTTCTTCATCTCAATCACGTGCAACTCGCAGTTGATGTGATTCTCGGTGTTAAACAACTGCGCCAACTCCCCGATCGTCAACCCATACCGCACCGGCAGCGGATAGTACGCCACAAACGACGTCTTGTCCGCATCCAGCATTGGCCCTTCCACAATTTCTCCGCCAATCGGGTTGGGCCGGTCCAGCACGTAAAACGGAATCCCGCGTTTGGCGGCCTCTTCCATGCAATAGCCCATTGTCGTGGTGTACGTGTAGAAGCGCACCCCGGCATCCTGCACGTCGAACACCAGCGCATCGATGCCCTTCAGCATTTCCTCCGTCGGACGCTTGGTATCCCCATACAAGCTGTAAATCGGCAATCCCGTCGACGCATCCTGTGACGACGCCACTTTCTCATCCGCGTGTCCGGCAATTCCGTGCTCTGGGCTGAACAGTGCCACCAACTGCACACCCGGTGCATGCGCTAAAAGATCAATCGTCGTCCGTCCCTGAAAGTCCAGCCCGGTATGATTCGTGATCAGACCCACGTGCTTGCCCTTCAGCGGCGCAAACTTTTCCGCCTCCAGCACGTCCAGTCCTGTCTGCACTCGTCCCACATGTCCACCGGACGACTTGTGCTTCTGCCCACCGAGCGCCCATGCGCGCTCACCTTGCGCCAACGCCACCAGCAACACAAACGCCAGCGCCACCAGCGCCGCAAGAAATGCTTTTCCTCGATCCCTCTGCAAACTCGTCAGTGTTTTCATAGTTCCCAATGATATTCTGGAACGTGCCGTTCGCGCCTTCATTGTGAGCGTCCGGTGTGCGTGCTATATACAGTCAGGGCGCAGGGCGAGCGGCCGGGAGAACCCTTTAAAAATGAACAGGCGCTACGCCGCACTTCTGCTTTTGCCCATTTTGCTTTTATCGATTATGACAGCTAAGGCTCGTAGCCGCACTCGCCCCAACAAATCCTCCACCGCCTCTACTTCTAAAGTGGAAACGTCATCCACGTCCCCGCTCACGCCGCTCACTCCAGAACAAAATAAATGGGTCGAGAGCACGCTGCGCCAAATGACCGTCGAAGAAAAGGTGGGTCAGCTTCTCTTCACCACCTACCACGGCAGCTTCACCGCCACCGACTCCGACACTTACGCGCAGATGATGCACGACATCAACGATCTCCACGTCGGCGGCTTCATCACCATCACCCACGGCTCGCCCCTCGGCATCGTCAAGGATCAGGCTTATCCCACCGCCGTCCTCGCCAATCAACTGCAATCCAAATCCAAGCTTCCCCTGCTGATTGGCGCCGATTACGAGCGCGGCACCGCCATGCGCCAGGATGAAGGCACGTCCTTCCCCACGGCCATGGCCGTAGCCGCCGCAGGCAATCCCAAAGACGCGTACACCATGGGCAAAATCACTGCCCTCGAAGCCCGCGCCGTGGGCGTGCAGTGGATCTACGCCCCGGTCTGCGATGTGAACAACAATCCCGCCAATCCCATCATCAATACCCGTTCCTTCGGCGAAGATCCCCAGCGCGTCGCCCAATTTGTCTCCGAATTTATCCACGGCGTCGAAGACAACGGCGCCTTAGCCACCGCCAAGCATTTCCCCGGTCACGGCGACACCGCCACGGATTCGCACATCGACCTGCCCACCATCACCGCCAACCGCGATCGCCTCGAGCACCTCGAACTGGTGCCCTTCCGCGCCGCCATTGCCGCGGGAGTCGGCAGCATCATGACCGGTCACCTCAACGTTCCCGCGTTTGAGCCCGATCCCAACACCCCCGCCACGCTCTCAACGAACATCCTCACCGACCTGCTGCGCAAACAACTCGGTTTCCAGGGCCTGGTCATCACCGACGCGCTCGATATGGGTGGCATCACCGTGCGCTACGCCCCGGGCGACGCCGCGGTGCGCGCTTTCCTCGCTGGCGCCGACGCGCTGCTTATGCCTCCGGTTCCCGACGCCGCCTATGAGGCCGTGCTCGCCGCCGTAAAGTCCGGCCAGATCCCGCAGGATCGCCTCGACGCCTCCATTCGCCGCATCCTGCAAGCCAAAGCGCGTCTCGGCCTCAACAAGAATCGCCTGGTCGACATTACCGACCTGAACCAGAAGTTCGGCACCACCGGCTGGCAGCAAACCGCTCAGGAAATTTCCGACCGCGGCGTCACCCTTCTTCGCGATCAGCAGCACATACTTCCCCTCGACGCCACCAAGCCCACTCGCGCTCTTCTCCTGAACCTCTACTCCGACCCCGAACCTTACCCCGGCGAAGATCTCGAGCCTCAGCTTCGTTCGCGCTTCGACTCGCTCGTCTCCCTGCGCGCCGACACTAAATTCGTCCACGCTGACACCCTGAAACTCCCTTCGCCCGACACCTACGACGTGGCCATCCTCGCTCTCTTCGTGCGCGTGAGCGACCGCAAGGGCACCATCGACCTCCCCGCCGACCAGATTCCTCTCGTCGACCAGATCTACAAGTCCGGCAAGCCCGTCATCACCCTCGGTTTTGGCAGTCCTTATCTGATTGAGCGCTTCCCGCAGGCGCAAACGTGGCTTTCCGCTTTCGGCATCAGCGATGTGGCGCAAATCTCCATGGCCCGCGCGCTCTTCGGCGAAATCCCCATTCAGGGCCATTTGCCCGTCACCATCCCCGGCGTCGATTTGAAAGCCGGCTACGGCATCGACCTCCCCGCGTATCCCATGAAGCTCGAACCCATGGACGTTCGCGGCGAAGCGCAGCTCCAGCCTGCCTTCACCGTCATCGAAAACGCCATTGCCGACAAAGCTTTCCCCGGCGCCACCATCGCCATCGGCTACAAGGGCAAAGTCTCACTCCACGCTTTCGGCAAGCTCAGTTACGACGCCAACGCTCTGCCCGTCAAACTCGACACCATGTACGACATGGCCTCGCTCACCAAAGTCGTGGTCACTACCACGCTGGTCGAAAAATTAGTCGAAGGTGATTTTCCCTCTCCACTCGATCTAGACGCTCCGGTCGCCCGTTATCTCCCCGAGTGGGCCACCGGTCCGCAGCCGGAATGGCGTGCGCGCGTCACCGTGCGCAATCTGATGACCCACACCTCCGGCCTGCCGCCGTTTAAGGAATACTGGCGTACCTCCAAGGGCAAGGCAGACACGCTGCGCATGATTTTCGCCGAGCCCCTCGAATACGAGCCCGGTACCAAAGTGGTCTACTCCGACCTCGGCATCATCCTCATGGCTGAAATCATTCAGCGCCTGACCGGTAAGCCTCTCGATCAACTGGCCCGTGAATACATCTTCGAGCCGCTGGGCATGAACCACTCCATGTTCAATCCGCCCAAAAATCTTTGGCCGGAAATTGCGCCCACAGAGTTCGACGCTCGCTACCGCCACCGCCTGATCCAGGGCGAAGTTCACGACGAAAACGCTTACGCCATTGGTGGCGTCTCTGGCCACGCCGGCCTTTTCAGCACTTCTCCCGATGTCGCCGCGTTCTGCCAGATGTATCTCAACGGCGGCATTTACGCCTACCATCGCATCGTCGAGCGCGCCACCATTGCCGAATTCACCAAGCCCCAAGCCATTGCCAAAGACGAACGCACGTTAGGCTGGGTGGCCCATCCCGCAAATGGAAACGGCTTTAGCGGCCATTACTTCTCCGCGCACAGCTTCGGCCATACCGGTTTCACTGGCACCTCCATCTGGATTGATCCCGACAAAGATGTCTTCGTGGTGCTGCTCACCAATCGCGTCAACCCCACCCGCGAAAACATGAAAATCGCCCAAGTCCGCCCCGCCTTCCACGACGCCGTAATGCAGGCCCTAGGC
>Ga0335072_10012343_pt1 | contig 12200 bp, 13 predicted proteins | sample Lox_Sample_21_FD_206725 | JGI IMG/M metagenome (GOLD analysis project Ga0335072, IMG submission 206725) | Soil microbial communities from Loxahatchee National Wildlife Refuge, Florida, United States - Lox_Sample_2.1 | ecosystem: Environmental > Terrestrial > Soil > Wetlands | place: USA...
CGCGGTCCGGCCGAAGAAATCGTGATTTCGCTGCGGGCGCGCTGAAGGCCGCCCGATACTCAGCCGTGTGATCGGCGAAGGCTTTGCAGCCGTGCTGACTGCTGCGAAGGACGGCAGCGAGGCTGCCTTCACGCAGTTGTGGCGCGATACCAATCCTGCCTTGGTCCGCTACCTGCGCGTTATTGCCGGAGCAGCCGCCGAGGATATCGCGGCCGACACCTGGGTCAAGACGCTGCGCGGCCTGAGCGCTTTCCGCGGCGACGAGCAGGCCTGGCGCGCCTGGGTGTTCACGATCAGCAGGCACCTGGTGATCGACGAGCGGCGTCGCGCGACTCGCAAGCCTGCCGTTCCGCTGAGCGAGGTACCGCTGGCCGCTCTGCCGTCCGCAGCCGACGCCAGCGACGAAGCGCTGGAGCGGATCAGCACCAGAGCGGCGATGGCGATGGTGGCAGAACTGCCGCCGCTGCAGGCAGAAGTGATCCTGCTCCGCGTCGTCGCCGGACTGGATACCGAGGCTGTGGCGCGTCTGGTGGGGCGCACTCCAGGCGCGGTGCGCGTGGCCGCGCACCGGGGTCTGCGGCGGCTGGCCCAGATTGCCGCGGAGGCCGGTGTAACGCTGTGACGGGCTATGGCGTTTCGGACGGTGACATGCCGAACTTCCCGTGGCAAGGCCGCCAGGACGCATCCGCGATCGAGGACGCGGCGCTAGAGGCCATGCTGTCGGGACCGGAGGTGCCGGAGGATTTGGCGGCGGGACTGCAGCCCGCCACCGACGTCCTCGCAGCGCTCAGGGCGCGCCCGTCGGGGGATGAGCTAGCTGGCGAAGCTTTCGCCATGGCGGAGTTCCGGAACCGAGTCGGTGTGCCAGATCCTGTCCGCCGCACCCGTCCCCGCCGGAGGCCTGCTTTGCTTACCTCGCTCGTGTCCGCCAAAGTTGCCGTGGCGGCTGCAGCCGTCGCCATCACCGTTGGTGGTGTGGCCACGGCCGCATTCGCCGGGGTGCTTCCCGCGCCAGTCCAGCGACTAGCGCATTCTGCCATCGGAGCACCTCAGGCAAAGACCAGCGTGTCGCACTCATCCAGCAGCGGTGCTGCCGGCGGCCAGACCGGCCGACGGCCATTCCGCCACCACGTCAGGCGGCACGGCTGCTTCACCCCCAGGCCGCATCCGTCCTGGACGGCGATGCCGCACGCGTCGTTCACGCCAAAGCCGCACCCGTCCTTCACGCCGACCGCGCACCCGACCTGGACACCGAAGCCACACCGATCCGTTATGCCGCATCCGCTCCCGACGTGCCCGCCGGTTCCTCACCCGACCGGGACGCCGAAGCCGCACCCGACCGGGACGCCGAGACCGCACAAGTTCTTCAACTTCCGGCACCATCGGCGGCACCACCATCACCGCTTCCCGGTGCACCCGCGCCCGACCGGTTCGCCGGCACCGCGCCCAACCTCGAGCCCTTCTCCGATGCCGTCTAGCCAGGGTTAATCCCACCGAGCTGCCGCCAGGCAGCCGTCCCTGGGGAAGCCCCCGCGCCCCCCGCCCCAGCAAGGCGCGGGGGTTTCCCCAGGCGGCGGTTATCGGCTAGGCCAGTTTCGTGTGGTCCCAGGAAATGACCCTGTGCGGTTCGACGACGTAGCCGTACCGCTTGCGCGCGGCGTTTGCCACGTAGTCGTTGACTGCGTCGCCAGCCGCGGCCGGGCCGACGGCGGTGGCCCCGGCCAGTGCGTTCCCCATCACGTTGCCGATGGCCAGGCCGAGCCGATAAATGGCGTCGGGGTCGGTGATCGTGTGGACGTTGCCCTGGATCTGCACTCCGCGCAGGTCGAAGTACGCATCACCGGTCTCCACCAGGCAGCTGATCCGCGGATCGCGAGCCAGGTTCAGCGCCTTCTGCGACGTCCGGTAGGTCCAGAAAGCGATCTTGCCGTCGACCAGCGTGTAATACATGGTGACCAGGTGCGGGTAGCCATCGGGGTTGATCGTCGCGAGCTGCACCTTGCGATTCGCTGCCAGCATGTCCGCCACCTCAGCCGCAGTCATCTGAACCCGCTCGCGCTGCTTCGGCACTACTGACTCCGCTCAGTTAGCTGGGCCGACTTATTCACTGGCCGGCCCCGAATCCGATCGTCTCGCTGGCAAGCGCGAGCGTGTCCTCACACAGGAACCCGGCGTCGGCCGGCCCGGTCTCGAACCCTGCCAGCGCGCTTGCGACGGCGTCGAGCGTCCACATCCCGTCCGCCGACCCGTGCTCTTTTGCCAGGAACGTGGTCCTGACAGCTGGCGGCGCCATGACCGCCGCAACGCCGCCATGGACGATGAAAACCTCGCCGTTGATGTTCCCGGCTGCCGGGCTCGACAGGTAGGTCACCAGCGGTGCGACGTACTGCGGGTCGAGCGGGTCCGGCCGGTCAGCCGGCGCGGCGCCCATCAGGGCGGCGGTCATGGCAGTCCTGGCCCGCGGGCAGATCGCGTTGGCGCGCACACCGTACCGGGCGCAGCTGCGGGCGATCGTCAGTGTCAGCGCGGTGATACCGCCCTTGGCTGCGGAGTAATTCGGCTGGCCGGACGAGCCGAGCAAGAATGCCTCGGACGAGGTGTTCACGATGCGTCCGTATACCGGGCCGCCTGTCTCTTTGCTCTGCTCCCGCCAGTAAGCGGTGGCTACCCGGCTAGTCAGGAAGTGCCCGCGGAGGTGGGTACGGAGGACTAGGTCCCACTCTTCCGGACTCATGGAGAAAATCATCCGGTCGCGAAGCACGCCGGCGTTGTTGACCAGGATGTCCAGCTGGCCGAATTCGTCTAGCGCCGTCGCGAGCAGCGCCCGCGCTGTCGCCCACTCGCCGATATCGCCCGCGCTTACCCCAGCGCTTCCGCCGGCCGCGGTGATCTCGGCGGCGACTGCGTCGACAGCGGCGCCGGGCAAGTCGTTGAGCACCACGCTCGCCCCGGCCGCGGCCAGCGCAACTGCTTCGGCCCGGCCGAGCCCGTTCCCCGCCCCGGTGACGATCGCGACGCGACCGTCCAGCCTGGTGTCGCCTGTCATTTTCCCGTTCCTCCGATCAGTAGCCAGGCCCGGACAGCATGCCGCCGTCAACCACGAACTCGCTGCCGGTGCAGTAGGACGACTCATCTGAGGCGAGGTAGACAACCAGCGGGGACACCTCGGACGACTTCGCGAACCGCGCAATCGGCAGTGAGCGCATGAAGCCCTCGCCGTCGCTGATGTCAGTGAAGGACTCGAACGCCGTCGCCGTCATGGTCGTGATGATGCCGCCCGGGTGCACGGAATTGACCCGGATCCCGAGCTTGCCAAGCTCCTGCGCCGCCGACCTGGTAACTCCGCGGATGCCGAACTTGCTCGCGCTGTAGGCAGACATGCCAGCCGCGCCAGTGAAGCCCTCCACCGACGAGATGTTGATGATCGAGCCACCGCCTGCCGTGGTCATCGCCTCGATAACGCTCTTGACGCCGAGCCACTCACCGATCAGGTTCACATCGATAACTCGCCTGAATTCGGCCAGGGTCATGTCGGCGATCTTCTTGTGCGCCAGGATCCCGGCGTTGTTGACCAGCACGTTGAGGGTCCCGAACGCGTCGGTGGTGGCGGCCACCGCCTCCGCCCACTCTGCCTCGCTGGTCACGTCGTGGTGAACGTAGCGGCAGCTGTCCTCGCCAAGCTCGGCAGCCAGTTCCTTGCCCTTGTCGTCGAGCACGTCGCCGAGCACGACCTTCGCGCCTTCGGCGACGAAGTGCCGGGCGTGCGACTTCCCCATTCCCCTCGCGCCGCCGGTGATCAGCGCTACCTTGCCGTCGAGCCGACCCATCCTCACCTCTCAGGTGCCTCGCGCCATCTCAAGCAAGCGCTTGCTAGGGCGGCGGCGAACGGCCAGCCCGCCACAGCGGCTCACCGCGTCATTATCGCTGCCAGCCTGGCAGTCTCCCAAGGGCAAACGTGGTTAATTTCGACGCCGGCCAGCCCTGAGCTAAGTGCCGGCCGGGTATCTGGCGGCCAGCGCAGCGCCAGCCTGATCGGCGAGCGCGACCGCGACCAGCAACTGCTCGCCGGCCGGCGGGTACTTGCCCGGCTGCATCAGGAACCGGCCCTGCAGCCTGCCGCCGCTTTCCACCAGCAGCTCTAGCCCGACGCCGGATGGCCACTCGCCGCCTGGCAGGTCATACGGCTCGCCAGCCAAAGTGATCGTGCCGTCATGCTCCAGCCGCGCGGGACCCCCGATGCCCGCCATCCCGTACTGAAACTCGCACGACCGGAGCGACAGCAACTGGATCAAGCCTGCAGCGATCCGGTCGACAAGCGCCGACGGCGAGTCGCCTGTTGCTACTGCGCGCGCGGCGTCGTTGATCCCGTCCAGATAGCCGGCCCGGCGGCTCGCCGCCGAGTGCTGGCCCCGCCCCCAGACCGCGATCTCGGTCACCGCGGCGCCGATCACTACCAGCAGCACGGTGGTTTCGATGTCGGCGGCGCGATTGATGGTGAACGTCTCGTACGGGCGCGTCAGGAAGAAGTCGAACCATGCTGCTGCCGAGACCGAGGCAACAAGACCAGCCAGGCGGTTCCCGGCCGCGGCCACTGCAACGACAATGACGATCATCGCGAGCGCTGCGTCAGTGTTGGGAAAGCTTGACCGGAACGGGACCAGTACTGCCGCGAGCGCGAGCGGCGCGGCAAAGCCTGCGACTACCGCCAGGCGATCGCGGCTGAGCATCCGAGTGCGGTCGGGCATCGCTGCACCTCCAGGACCTGCCAGGCTTACTCTTGCGGCGGCCGGCCGCCGTAAGAGCAGCTACCACCAGGCTAAGCCGCTTTGGCCGTGGCTCGAGGTGCCGGGGTGCGGACGCATACGGAGCCCATGCAGGCCCGATCATGATCACGTAGCCTCGGGGCCTCGCAAGCGCGAATAACTACGCCTTAGCCCGAATCGGGCTGTTGCTCGGTCGGTCTCAGCCGACCGGCGCGCAGCCACCGGCGAAGCGCGCGGCGGGCGGGACCCACGCCGATCAGCGTCGCGAGGATGATAGCGGCGAGCAGACCGTAGGGCACGGAATCCGTGGTGGCCTGGGCAATCGCGCCGCCCGCTGCAGCCGCGATCGCCTGGCCGGCGGCCCAGGAGAGGTTACCGAGCCCGAACGCCAGGCCCTGGTTGAGCCCAAGCTGGTCGGCGCCCGCGCTGAGCAGGGTCATCGCGGGCGTGAACAGCGTCCCGTAGGCCGGCATCCCGACGATGAGCAGCGCGATAAGCCACGGAGCCGGAGCGACCACTGGGGCCAGCAGGCTGACTGCGACCGCCGCCGTGAGCGAGATCCGGATCGGCACCAGCGGGCCGCGACGGTCTGACAGCCGCCCGGTCAGCGGCGCAAGGCCGGCCTCGAACGCAGCCGAGGCGAGGAATGTGACCCCTATCAGCGTGGCACCGACGCCCAGCCGGCCTAGCCGCAGCGGCGCCAGCACGTCGATGACACCGAACGACAGACCCGCAAGCATCGTCAGCCACATGCCGGAGCTGACCTTCAGGTCGCGCAGCGCAGGCCAGGCTGCACGAAGCCCCTGGGGTTCCGCCGCGCGCGGCGCCGGCACCGCAAACGACGCGATCATCAGCAGGCCGCCGGCCACCGCCGCGGCGGAGAACGCCGGGCCAGTGCCCAAGTGGCTAGCCACCGCGCCGACTACCGGGCCGAGTAGTGCCCCGCCCACCGCGGCGCCCATCGCGCTGCCGATGAACTCACCTCGCCGGGCGGGCGGAGCCACGCTAGCCAGCCACGCCATCCCGGCCGCCCAGGTGCAGGCGCTGCCAAGCCCCTGGACGAACCTCGCGGAGTCCAGGATGACCGGTGCCGACGCCCAGCCGAAAGCGAGCGTGGAGACGCTCATCAGGGCCAGGCCGATCAGCACAACCGCACGGTCGCCGATCCTGGCCACGAGAAGACCACCGGGAAGGGCGCCGATCAGCGTGCCCAGCGGGTAGGCCGCCACCAGGATGCCAGCCCCTGCTTTGGACAGCCGGTCGGCGTGTGCATAGTGCGGCAGCAGCGGCGTAAGCGCCGTGAAGAAGATCGTGTCGACTAGCACCAGAGCGCAGACGAAGATCAGCAGCGCCCGCATGCGGGCCGACGGACTCGGCATTTGCTCGACAGTACCGCACGGGTTTGCCTGCCATATGCAGGCCGTATGCGGAGCCCGGCCTGGCCGGGACCCTCTCCCGGCCGGCCCGCCCGTTCTTCGGCGGAGCTAGGTGCCGGGTACGCGGACCTTCCGCCAGGTGCTGCCGCCGTTAAGGGTCCGCCACAGCGATGTACTGGTGACGATCCAGCCGACGCGCCTGGTCGCGAAGTTGACGACGGGGGGCGTCGGATCGTCGTAGGCGTAGTAGATCTCGAAGCTGATGTTGCTGGTGATGGTGCGCCAGGTTCGTCCGGCGTTGTCGGTGGCGAGGATGTGGTCGCCTTGCACGAGCCGCCAGCTAGCCGGGGTGATTGCGTCGACCACCCAGCCTTCACGCTTACCGGGCGGGGTAACCGGGTGCCAGGCCTTCCCGTTGTCGGTGGTGACGTAGACGACGGTCTTCAGTCCTGACCCGCCGTCCGCAGGCCGGGACCCGGCCCCGCTGGGCTTCAGCCCGGTCATGGTGTAGCCGACCGCACCCTTGCGTCCTGCCAGCAGCGGCTGGCCGGTGAAGGCGGCGCCGGAGGCGGTCTGGCCAGGGGCTTTCGCCACGGCCCGCTTGATCCAGGTCTTCCCGCTGTTCAGCGTCTCGTACAGCGGCGCCGTGGGCTGACCGTAGGAGTCCATGACCGCCCAGCCGACGCGCGGGCTGGCGAACTGGATGTTCTTGTCCCCCGCCAGCGGAAGCGACCCGGCCCGGGTTGCTCCCGACACAGTCGCTCCCGGCACAGGGGTGTCGAAGATGAGCTTCCAGCGCCGGCCGCCGTCGGTTGTCCGGTACAGGTAGACGGCCTCGTATGAGTAGATGACGACGGGCGTCGCCTCGCACCACCCGTCTGCGGGCGTGACGAAGTCCAGGCTGCAGGGCGAGATAGCCTCAGTCAGCGGAGAGGGCGGCTCGTGGCCTACCGCCGTCCAGCGGCGCCCGCCGTCGGAGGTCGCGACGATTGTCTGCCGGTCGGTTTCGGCGCTACCGCCGTAGGTGACCCAGGCGTGCGTGCCGTTCAGCGCGTAGAACCCGGAGATGAAGTGGTTGCCGGCCTGGACGCTCAGGCCCGGCGGCGTGACGTCGGCCCAGGTCTTGCCTCCGTTGACGGTGAGCTCGATGCCTTGCGATGACCCCGTATTCGCGCTTACGGTCCAGGCCCACGCGACCGAGGCCCCGATCGTCCAGGCCTGCTGCAGGGTCTGCCCGCTGGCCACCTGCGAGGTACCCGCACCGGCTTCGGTTCCTGATGCCGCGGCAGCGGCAAGCGCGGCGCCCGTCAGCACTGCGACAGCCAGCACCGTGACAGCGAGCAGGCGGCCGGTAACTCTTGAGAACATCAGCACCTGCCTCCTTTGGCCCTGCAGCAGTTCTGCCATTTCTCCGATAATCCAGACGCCGATCGCGGGTCCGCGGTTGGAAGAACCCCGCGTGTGCGTCTCACTCCCTATGCGCAAAGGCGGAACCAGCCGCTTCGCTCGCCCGTCCAAGCGGAGCAGGCGCGAGATTGGGGACGAGATGAGACAGCGAGCACGTTCCGCGTTCCTGGTGGCACCGGTCATCCTGGCCATCACGCTGGCCGCCGCGGTGTCTGCGTGCGGATCCATAGCAGCCGGGGCCAGTTCCGCCGGAACGAATGCGGCATCAGGCCGGGCTGCGGGCACGAGCGCTGCTGCCGTCCCGGCAGCCGCGAGGCGAGTGCAGTGCCCCGTCGTCATGGCGCCGCTAGGGCGCCTGCCAGTCTCGGTCCAGCCGAGTGGGCCTGACGAGACTGTCGAGCCGATCCCGGCTGGGTTCAAGCCGGTCGCAGTGGTCGAGTGCGTGCGGGTGACTTCGGTCAGTCATGGGGTTATCCGCATCGAGGAGCGCCGGCAAGCAGCGATCGCCGGCCTCGGCCGCCTGGTGGCAGCGCTGCGCGAGCCATCGCACCCGCAGCCGAAAGGCGTGCTCCCGGCCTGCATGACGCCGGTGTACTCCTGGCCGTGGTTCGTCCTTGTCAGCGCCACCGGGCAGGTCATTCACCCGGTCCTGCCTGTCGGCCTCTGCGGGCAGCCGGCACCGGAAGTGCTAGCCAGCCTCAGGTCACTGCACTGGATCACGCTTGGCATCGCCCGGCTGCCCGGCGGCCCGCTCAAGCCACTGCTTCACGCAGGCCCGGTCCACGCCGGCCCGGTCCACGTCGGCCCGCCGCGAATAGACATCTCGCCGGCAACAACAGCGTCGCACTAATCCCGCCGGCGGCCTCCCTCTGCTCGCGCGTCCGACTGTGCTCGCGGGCTGACTGCGCTAGCGGGCTGGCGCGTCCGGCGCGTACGTCAGCAAAACGACCCCGTTGCTGAACGTCCGCGTGCGGTGAGCGTGAGGCTGGCTCCGTCCACGTGCTCAAGCCTGTCTTTTATCACTGGAGCGGGATCGGTTCTGTCGTAGCGCTGTGGCCTGCGGGTTTGCCGGCGCAGTCCGCAAAATCTGCGCACTAAGTCGTGGCTCATGATTTCGTCGGGTGGCGCACGTTCGCACCGTGAAGACCGCGTCTGGGGCGACTGCGGTCCAGATAGTGTTGTCCTCCCGGCACGTCCCGCGAGTCGCGATGAGTCATGCGGCGCCCGGCGGTCTTACTTCCGTACCCGTTACCAAAGAGGCTCCCCGATGCGCAGCGTGACCTACTCCATGGCCGTCTCGCTTGACGGCTACATCGCCGGGCCCGACGGCCAGTTCGACTGGAGCATCCCCGACGAGGAGCTCGTCCGCTTCGCCACTGACGAGACACGGCGGATCGGCGTCCAGCTGCTGGGACGAAAGCTGTACGAGACGATGCTGTACTGGGAGACCGCCGACCAGGATGCATCGCTCGACGACTCAGACCGCGAGTGGACCGCGATCTGGAAGCCGCTCCCGAAGGTGGTGTTCTCCACCACGCTGCCGGCGGTGCAGGGCAACGCCCGCCTGGCCTCCGGCGGCCTGGCGGAGGAGATCGAACGGTTGCGAGCCGAGCCAGGGGAGGGCGACATCGCGATCGGCGGCGCGACTCTCGCCGCCGAGGCGGCCGCGCTGGGCCTGATCGACGAGTACCGGGCCAGAGTCTACCCAGTGCTGGTTGGCGGTGGCATACCGTTCTTTCCCCAGCGTGAGCGCCGGGTGGATCTCGAACTCCTCGAGACCCGCACCTTCAGCTCCAGGGTCGTTTACCTCCGCTACCGCGTAGCGCGCTAGCTATGCTCGCGGGCTGACTGCGCTAGCGGGCTGGCTCGTCCGGCGCGTACGTCAGCAAAACGACCCCGCTGCTGAAGGCCCGCGTGCCGGTGAGCTTGAGCCTGGCTCCGTCCACGTGCTCAAAGAGCCGCTGACCGGGCGGGTTGGTCACCGGCACCAGCCAGATCCGGAACTCGTCAACTAGTCCCTCCGCCATGAGAGTCCGGTCGAGCAAGCCCGTTCCGTACTTGAGCAGGTAGCGGCCCGGACGCTGTTTAAGCTCAGCGACCTGCCCGGCGAGATCGTCGCCGAGCAGGGTCGCGTTCCAGCCGACCTCAGTCAGCGTGGTCGAGGCGACGTACTTCGGGATGGCGTTCATCGCCGTGACGAAGTCGGTATTGGGGCCGGGCTCGGCGGCCGCCATCGCGCTGTACGCGGCCGACAATCCCTCGTAGGTCTTGCGGCCGAGCACCAGCGCGTCGGCTCCGAAGAGCAGGTCGCGGGAGTAGGCGTCCTGCTCCGGCCCGAAAATGTACGGCGGGCCCCAGTCCTGCGGCGCGCTGATATCACCGCCCAGGGTGACGAAGGTTGACTCGACCAGCTTGCGCATCGTCTACCCGCCGGCCGGCCGGTAGATGTGGAGCACCGAGCCGTCGCCGTATGCCTCGGCCTCAACGAGGTTGAGTACGAAAGGCGCGGTGAGTCCTGCGAACAGCGGGAGCCCGTCTCCCAGCGCAACTGGCTGCAGCACGAGCCGGTACTCGTCAACCAGGCGGAGCCTGGTGAGCGACTGCGCGAAGCTGGCGCCTCCCCACGCGATCAGGTCCTTCCCTGGCTCCCGTTTGAGTGCGCCGATCTCGTCGGCCAGATCGCCGCTGGCGACCGTTGACTCCGGCCAGTCCGCCGTCGTGAGCGTCTTAGAGAACACGACCTTGGGAATGTCGTTCATCGGCTTGGCGTACTCGTCGTCGGAATAAGGCCAGACCCCGGCCATTTCCTCGTCGGTAGCTCGCCCCATCAGATGCAGGCCTGCGTTGCGCAGCCAGCCGAGCTTTCGTTCCGTCAAAGCCGGGTCTTCCGGCGGCAGCCCCCAGCCGCCGGCGCCGAGCTTGCCCGGTCGCGTCACCAGGCCGTCGAGCGAAAGACCCACCTGCACGACGAGCTTTCTCACCGCAAGTCCTCTCGTCCGGCTACTGTGATCGCCGCAGCAGCGAGTCCAGCTTGGTGAACGAGCTCTCCCAGCCGGTCTTGGTGTCGTTGCCCATCTGCTCAGTGAACGGACCCTGGCGCAGCTCGAGGCGCGTCTTCCCGCCCGGCTCGGCGTGAAACTCCAGGCGCAAGCGGAACCGGACCGACCCGGTCGTCCCGGGAATACCCTCGACGTCCTGGTGACCGACGAGCAACTCGTTCTCGACGACCTCGCTGAAAGTCGCGTCGATTTCGCTTCGCATTGTCGGATCGTCGTCGCTCACCATGACCAGGCGCTGGTAGCCGCCCGGCCGGGCATCGACATGGACGCTCTCGTACGGCACCGAAAAGCCCTCCGGCCCGAACCACTGGCATAGCTGGTCGGGGTCGACGAATGCCCGGTACACCAGCTCAGGCGGCGCGTCGAAGACCCGCGTCAGGGTGATCTCATGTGTCATGGCGTGTGTCATTGCTCGTCTTCCTTTCTCCGGGCGCCTTCCTTGCGGCGGGCCCTTCCGTTCGCTGGACACTGCTGTGACTGGTGTCCCGCCGGATGCGCGCCAGGTGCGCGTCCAGGCGGTCGAAGCTCGAATCCCAGAAGACCCGGTAGCGCTCCATCCAGTCCGTGGCTTCCTTCAGCGGCGTGGCCTCGAGCGAACTGGACCGCCACTGTCCTGACCGGCTGCGCGAGATCAGCCCGGCGCGCTCCAGCACCTTCAGGTGCCGCGAGATCGCCGGCAAGCTGATCGAGAACGGCTCAGCCAGCTCCGTGACGGTAGCGTCCCCGTCCGCGAGCCGGGCGAGTATTGCCCGCCGGGTGGGGTCCGCAAGCGCCGCGAAGACCAGACTGAGCTGATCTTCCGCCTTCATCCGGTCCCGTCCATTAAACCATCTGGTTAATTAACCAACATGTTAAACGTAGCTCAGTACGCGAGCGCCGTCAAGCCACCGGCGCAACGGCGATTGCGCCCCCGCCAGCCGCCTCCGCCTGCGGATTTAGATTGCAGCGCACTAGCGATCCGGGCCGATCGGGCGCACTGTGGACGAGGTACCTCGATAACGCGCTGACGCTCAGGCTGAGAGGAGCACGAGCATGCGACGAAGTCGCGACCGGATTCTGACTACGCATACCGGGAGCCTGCCGAGGCCGGACGATCTGGACCAGCTGATCGCAGAGCGGGAGACCGGGGCGGAGGTTGACCAGGCCGCATTCGACAAGCGCGTCGAGGAGGCAGTCGCTGACATTGTCGCAAGCCAGCTGGCGGTGGGCGTCAGCGTGATCAGCGATGGCGAGATGGGTAAGCCCGGCTACTCCACCTACGTCAAGGACCGGCTGAACGGCTTCGGCGGGACCGGCCGCCCGCTGGCCATTGCCGAGATGATCGAGTTCCCGGAAGTCTTCGAGGCGATCAGCGGCGGCAACAGATCCAGGCGGGTGAGGAATCAGCCGGGCTGCAACGGTCCGGTCTCCCTGCGCGACCGCGACGCCGTGCACAAGGACATCGCAAACCTTAAGAACGCGGTGCACGACGCCGAGCCCGCAGATGTGTTTATGAGCGCGGCCTCACCCGGCGTGATCGCGGCCTTCCTGGCCAACGAGTACTACCCGTCCGACGAGGAGTACATCTTCGCGCTCGCCGATGCGATGAAGCCCGA
>Ga0335072_10012344_pt1 | contig 12200 bp, 4 predicted proteins | sample Lox_Sample_21_FD_206725 | JGI IMG/M metagenome (GOLD analysis project Ga0335072, IMG submission 206725) | Soil microbial communities from Loxahatchee National Wildlife Refuge, Florida, United States - Lox_Sample_2.1 | ecosystem: Environmental > Terrestrial > Soil > Wetlands | place: USA: Florida...
ACGCCCGAAGTCGCTTCGACAATCTGTTGGCCAAGCACAGGCGCCGGGGAACAGCCTCCTGCTACCGGGCAAGGTTCCGTCCACCCAAAGAGCATCTCAGCCAACGTCACCCCTGCCCCGGCCAGGGCATGTCCGAACTGATCTGTGACGCGAAGAACAATGGGCGCAAACGACTGGCCGGCCGCGATGTATTGCGAGGTTCCGCTCCACGCCGCCAGGGCAGCCGTTTCCGGATGGACGGGTGTGACGGTGAAGATCGCACAGGTCGTCGTTCCGGCGAGACAGGCGGTGGCCGTCGCATTAGTGCTTACGCTGAACGGTCCGGCCGAAAGTTGGTCGCTCACCACGCCATTCGCGTCGCTGATGCTCTGGTTCGCCCCGACAACGGTTCCCAGCCCGCCCGTCCAGGTCACAGTTTGACCCGCCTGCGCGACCCCAGCCGAGTTCAGCACCACCGCCTGCGTCGGCCACTGCACCGTGGCACCCAAAGCCACATAGAGATTCGGCGTCAGCGGCGCAATCGATGGAGGCGTTGTCCCTGTAAACTCCGCTACCACACTGCTGGCATTCGCCAGCGATGCAGTGATCTGCGCCAGAGCCGTCGAACTCGGACTGACCAGAATCGTCGCGGTTCCATCTCCAGCCGTCGTCACACTGCACGGGCTCTGTGCACATCCCAGGGCCGCTGCCCCTTCCGTCAGTGCGAACGTGATCGTTACGCCCGCCGCAGGAGTCTGACTCGTTACATTGATGGCGCGAATCGTGAATGGCTGCGGCACGCCAATCGGCACCGGCCCCATCGGAGCCGTGACAATCCCAATCGCATCGTCGGGTTCCGCATCGTAGCTGAAGCCACTGTTGATGGCCGCAACACCCAGCGTCTGCGGATCCTGAACCTGCACCACCGCTGTACCCGTTGCTCCGCCGGAAGCAGGGGCGGTCGCTACGATCGTCGTCGGCGTCACACGGCTCACTGTCGCTGCGATCCCGTTCACGCTAACGGACATCCCCGGCCGAAATCCCATCCCCTGAATCACCATCGGCCCGCCGCTCATCGGCAAACGAGCCGGCGTCACGGTGTCCGCATACAGAACTCGCCCCGCGTAAGCGTAGTCCGGCCTTCCATCCCCGCGGAAATCCGCCAGCCCGATCTGCACTTCGCTGTCGGCGATGGTCATCACCGGAAGGGTCGTCAATCCCGTAACGTTGCCGTTGAACGGCTGAACGGTTGCGGTTACCGGAGACGTCCCTGTGCCATCGGTTCCATTCCATGCGCCGAGCACCAACTGAGCCTTCTCCTCGGTCGGTGCGCCGTTCTCGTCCAGTCCGACGGCTTCCACCGTAAATTCACGACCGCCGCGGGCCCACCACTCAAACCACGCCGAGTGCCCGTAGCCCGTCATGCGTCCCGCCCATTCGCCTGTTACCGGCACGGTCGCTGGCGATCCCTCAGCACCATCCGCCCCGCTCTCGCCCCAGTCCGCATCGTTCACCACCACATTCTGCGTGATGGCCGACCCGGCACTCAGCGCCCCAAGCTGAACCACGGGCATCGTCCCGGAGGGGCTGACTTGCCCGGTTGTGTAGGGCCCGACGGAGTTGCTCCCGATAGACAGCGAATTCAGTCCTTCAAAGGTCAGCTGATACTGCGCCGACGTCGAACCCGGCGGCAAGGGCACGCCGCTCAGGTCAAAATAGCCTTCGAGCGATGGATCGTCGCTGCCGAAGCGGTTCAGCGCATTGCCCCCGGCATCCGTTGTCCCGGTGATCAGGCTTCCCGCATTCCCCTGGAAAAAGATTCCGCTGACGGCCGTCACCGTGTGATACAGATCCGGCATTCCATTCACCAGCGGTTGCAGCACGACGTTCACCCCCTGCATTCCCTGGCCGCTGGGGAACTCGATTGTTCCTCTCAGCGAGAGGGTCGCCGACGAAGTGAGGGTCTTGCCGGGGAAGCTTGGCGAATTAGCCGCTGTTACAGGATAGAGCCGGTTCAGAGCGGCGATGTCGTCATAGCGCAGCTGCGTCGGGTTGGTAAAGCATAGCCCGCTGCCCCCATTGCAGAGCCGCTCGATGGGATGCATCACCGGCCATCCCGCGAGACCGCCAACGCTGGTCTGACTGCTGTCGAACATCTCTTCGTTGGTCTGGGACCAGTCCAGACCCAGAACCCGGCCGAAGGCGCGAACCAGCTCATACTGCAGATTGGCAATCTGGGTCGCCGTTGTGGTGCACAGTCCGTTGACCAGGATCAGCGCGTGGACAATATTGCCGGTCACCGCGAGATTGTCGACCGACACCAGGACTCCGTCGTTCTGGCAGACGAGAGGCGAACTGGCGCCGGCGCCGTAGATCGCGTTGATGACCGAACCATCGGCGTCGTAGACCACAGCAACCGGGACGCTGGTCGCTGTCGGCTGGATGTCGGCCGGCAGCGTGACACCGCTCGCCCCTGCGGTGACGTTGGTCCCGTTCACATCTTCGGCAAGGCTGCCACCGCGCTGGATGGAAACGGCGGCCGTGGCCACGCTGCTCCAAACGGCAGCGGCGGTCGCCACCATGGAGTTAGCCTGCGTCTGGTTGATGGTCGCACTCAGATTGCCGAGGTCGGTGTAATAAGTAACCTGGCCGTTGGCCCAAACGACGGGGTGGCCTTTGGCGGATGTGTTGAAGTAGCTCGAACCTGCGACCCAGCGTGGGCCACCGGCGCGTGCGATCGGCATGGCAAGCAGGACGATCAAAGCCAGAAGGACAATACGCTGGGAATATCGATCCGATGAGCGTCCAGCATCTTCCGAACCAGTTGCGCGATGCATTGAAAGGGCCTCTGGAAGCGGCCTGACCGGGAGGTTCGGGGCTTCCGAGTCCATTTCGACATGACGCAACCCGGAGCGGCGGAAGAATCGAATGCTGAGGGAACGGCATCACTTCAGTTCGGGACAACAGATTCGTGCGGTTCCGATTTGGGAAGGGCACCAGTCCCGTTCTTTGCGGCCGTTTGCGTGGGGACCGCAGGTACAATTTGAAAGTTCAGAGACATGGCAGACAACATTCGTGACGCCGTCATCATTGGGTCCGGCTGCGCCGGGCTGACCGCGGCCATCTACTCGGCTCGCGCCAATCTGCACCCGCTGGTGCTCGAGGGACATGAGCCGGGCGGGCAATTGTCGATCACCACCCTGGTAGAGAACTTTCCGGGCTGGCCGGAGGGCATTCAGGGACCGGAGCTGATCGAGAACATGCGCAAGCAGGCGATGCGGTTTGGCGCCGAGTTCCGCCTCGGGCACCTGGCGACGGCGGACCTCACCACGCATCCCTTCGCGCTCAACCTCGGGCACGAAACGGTCCACACACGGACGCTGATCATCGCCAGCGGTGCATCGGCGCGGTGGCTGGGGTTGCCTTCGGAGCAGGCGCTGATCGGGCACGGCGTGAGTTCATGCGCGACCTGCGACGGCTTCTTCTTCTCCGGCAAGGAGATCGCGGTCATTGGCGGCGGCGACTCGGCGATGGAAGAGGCGCTGTTCCTCACGCGCTTCGCGACCAAAGTGACGTTGATCCACCGGCGCGAGCAGTTCCGCGCGTCGCGGATCATGCTCGACCGAGCCATTGCCCATCCGAAGATCCAGTTCCTGACCAACAGCACGGTGAAGGAGGTCCTGGGTGTCGAGCAGAAGGAGGTCACCGGGGTTCGCCTGCTCGACACGAAGACCGGCGTGGAGTCGGACCTGAGCGTCAGCGGACTCTTCCTCGGCATCGGGCACATCCCGAATGCGGCAATGTTTGCCGGTCAGCTCGATCTGGACGAGGACGGCTACATCAAGACCCACAGCTACGTCTTCACGCGGGTTCCCGGGGTGTTCGCATGCGGCGACGTGCAGGACCGGCGGTATCGGCAGGCGATCACGGCGGCAGGCACCGGCTGCATGGCGGCTCTCGAGGTGGAGAAGTACCTCGAGGAGCACGGCCACTGAGGGGCGGCCGGTCGGTCCTGACAAGCCGGAAGCAGACGGCCTGGCTGCGAGGCAGCGTCCATCGAAAAGTGCCCCGGGCGGGGGTCTACCCCTCCGGAAGTGATTGATTTCACGGTGTGGGCTGGCGAAACGACCCCTCGGGTGCCGGGGTCGGTTTCCGCCGCCCTGTCACCTCCGCGGGCACGTCGCCCTCGCCCTTAACCTGGCCCAGCCTCAATGGACGGTCTGGCTCAGTGTGCTGGACTTCGCCGACTTGTAGTTCGTATCTCCTCCGTAGGAGGCTGTGATCGAGTGCCTGCCTTTGGCGAGGGTCGAGCTGGAATCGATGGCCGATCCGCTGGTCACGTTACTGGTGCCGAGCGTAGTGCCCCCGTCGCTGAAGGTAACGGTTCCGGTGGCGCTGAGCGGAAGCGACGCCGTGAAGGTGACCAGCGTTCCGAACGTGGACGGATTGGCAGACGAGTAGAGCGTGATCGACGCGGTCGCCTTATTGATGACGTAATTCCCGACCGAGGCTCCGGTGAGACTCTTGTAGTCGGTGGCGTCGGCCGGGGTGAAGTTTGCCACGATGGCGTAGGTGCCGGCAGCGGCGGGAACGGTGGACGATCCGGAATAGAGCACGCCGCTGGCCGTGCCGGGCACCGAACTGCTGATCGCAGCCTGCTGCGGAGAGCCGTTGTAGGTGAGGCCCGAATTCGTCACTTTCAGGGTGGGTGTCGCCTGATTGATGACAAAGGTTCCAGCGGAGGCTCCGGTTAGGGCGGCGTAGTCGGTTGTGTCGCTGGGCATGAAGTTTGCCGTGATGGCATAGGACCCGGCGGCCACCGGCGCGGCGGAAGAACCGTTATAGAGGATATTGCTGACCGTCCCACTGACCGAGCCGCTCACGGAAACCGGGTGTGCGGCCCCGTTGTAGGTCGGCGACGATGTCGTGACGCGGAGGGTGGGTGTGGCCTTGCTGATGATGAAGCTGCCGACGGAGACGCCGGTGAGCGGGACATAATCGATGGTGTCCGTCGGCACGAAGCTGGCGGTGACGGCGTAGGTCCCGGCTTTGGTGGGCGCGCTGGAAGAGCCGGAGTAGCGTATGGCGCTGAAGGTTCCGGTTGTGGAACTACTGAGCGCGGCGGCCTGCGCTTTGCCGGTGTAGACGACGGGCGAGTTGGCGACGGCGAGGATCGGGTTGGCCCGGCTGATGACGAAGATGCCGGCGGAGACGCCGGTCAGGGTCAGGTAGTCGACCGAATCGGTGGGCGTGAAGCTCGCGGTGACAACATAAGTGCCCGCAGTGGTGGGCACTGTGGCAGAGCCGGAGTAAAGCACATTGGTGAAGGCGCCTGGCACGGAACTGCCGAGGAGGGCTGGCTGGGGCAGGCCGTTGTAAATCACCTGCGAATTGGTGACGGCGATGGCGGGGGTGAGGGCATTGACCGCCTGCGACAGAGCGGAAGAGTTACTCGCCACGAAGGCGGCTCCGCCGCCGTAGGAGGCAGTGATGGTATGGCTGCCAGCGGCGAGGGTGGCGCTGATCTGCGCGATGCCCGCCGCCGTGAGCGGCAGAGGAGCCCCGTAGCTGACGCCGTCGAGGACGAACTGGACGCTGCCCGCAGGTACTCCGCAGCCTGAAGTGACCGTCGCGGTGAAGGTGATGCTTTGATTGGGTGCCGCCGGGTTAGCGCTGGAGGAGACGGCGGTGGAGGTCATGCCCAAGCCGCCGGCCAGGAGCGAGGTTTCGCCGGAGACGTTGGATTGCGAGGCTGTAATGGTGGTGCTGCCGGAGCAGAGGCCGGTCGCCACTCCGGCGGCATTCACCGATGCGGTGGCGGGTATGGACGAGTTCCACACAGAGGTGGCTGTAATGTCCTGCGTGCTGCCATCGGCGTAGGTCCCAGTCGCAATGAACTGCTGCGTGGCGCCGGTGGCGATCGATGGATTGGCGGGCGTAACGGCGATGGAAGTGAGCGGATTGGCGGGCGGAGGTGGAGGCACGATTTCAATAGCCGCACCGTCAAAATTGGTGCCGCCGTTGGGCTGGCCGTTGGCGTTGGCCATTTGCCAGTCGAAGGAGATCGGACTGGTAGACGTGGTGTAGACGTAGCCGTAGGGATCGCCGGTGTCCCAGCTGCTGGAGTCGATCATGCCGGTGGCCCAGATGGAATTGAAGACGACGCCTGGAGTCAGGGAGGCAGAGGGCGGGCCGGTTCCGCAATAGCTGGTGGTGACGATCACGCTGCCGGCAGTGGTGGGCGTGATGACCGGATCGCCGATCATGGGCGCATTCGGAGTCGGCCCCTGGTATCCGATAACGGTATCGACGGTAGCTCCGACGCAGCCGGTGGATCCGCCGGTGGTGTTGGCTCCTGCGATGTCATAGAAGAGCAGGTGGTTGTTGATGCTGCTCGGCGTCCAGGTGATCACGAGATTCTGGCCGCCGGTCGTGGTGCCGAGGCAGGTGGAGAAGATCTGAGGATCGGTATCGCCATTCGCGAACGGCGTGCGCGTGTAGGTGTGCCCCGCGTTGTCGGTCAGGTTGGTCATGTCCCAGCCGCCGACCGACGGATTCGACGTGGAAATGACAATGGCGTTGCCGCTGGAAGGGAAAGGAACCGAGACAGACTTTTCGTTAATGCCGACGTAGTGCAGGATGCGGGTGACGTGAATGCCGGTGGGCTGCGTTCCGGCGCCCACGGTTGGAACAAAGGCCGCGGCGACGGAGTTCCAGTTGCGTGGGCTGGGATCGGCGTTCACGGTGAGCGATGGAGTGTAAGCCCCGTGAGCCGCCTGGAGGCTCACTTCGCTGGCATATTTATCGATCGTGTTTTCCAGCAACAGAGCGGAGCTGCTGTCGGGCGTGACGCCGCCGATGGGAGAGTCGTACTCCGGATACTGATACGTCTCGTTGCCGAAGTTGAAGATCATGTCGCCGTCGGCGGTGGTCGTGACCGGACCCGGCTGGATGGTGCCCTTCAGGCCATTGGCGGCGGCCGTGCCATCGAGACAGGCGGTGGGTGCGACGCCGCTGACTTCGTCATAGGTGAAGTGGAGCGGCTCATCGTGAGCGGCGGGCTGGCTGAGGTGAATGGTGATGAGATTCGTGCCGGCTGCGGCTCCGCAGATGTAGCGCACCTCGCTCTCTTCGCCGTCTGAGGTGTTGCTTGTGGTGACCGCGGTTTGCCAAACGCCGCTGTTGTTATCGGTCACGGTGATGGATTTGGAACTGACGTGCATCACGGTGAAGATCAGGAGATTCCCCGGGGAGCTAGGCACCATGGAGAATTTGAAATCCTGTAGCGTCTCGCCATAGGCCGTGCCGTCGCCCACCGTGTCGATATGGTGCACGACGCAGGGATGGCTGGTATCGCAGTCGGGCCAAATCCAGGTCCGGGGAGCCGGAGCCGTCTGTGCCATTGCGGAAGCACAGCAGAGCAGGATTGGAAAGATCGCGCCATGTGCCGTTGCCGGCGTGACGCGGCGCAGCCACTGCTGTCGGATGAAGGTCATTGCAGCCTCCGTTCGATTTGCACGCACCAGCGCGCAAAGGGGGTACTGAACGAAGCCCGGATGCAGGCCGTGGGAAAGTCCGGGTAAGAAGGACTCCAGAGAGGAACCTGGAGAGACCGTACGCGGAATCGGCAGGCTGCGCAAGCGAAGGGCGCAGGCGGGAATCCGGCGAGTTATAACCAGGGAAATAACCAATTAGCAGAAATTGACACGCCGGTTATTGAAGCACCGGGCAGGATGCGGATGGGGCGCGCGAGTCCTCGTGCAGCCACGGTGGCGCTTACTCCGCGAGGTTGAAGATCCCGATCGGGACCCGATGGGCGGGTTCTTGAACGTCGCAGTCCTGCATGCGGTTTAAGAAAGTCCGGGGACCTTCTACTTGCTCTTTCGCGGCGCGAAAAAAGACCGCGCCGGACAGCAGAGTTTGGGCCTGACAGGGTGCCAGGCCCGCTATTCTCTTCGTTCCCCGGAGTGATTCTTACTGCGTATTCGAATAGACGGTCGTTTCCCACTCAATGCCCTGCTCGGAGCTGACAACGTAGTAGTCAAAGCGATGCCATCCGGGACTAAGGTTCAGCCGGGCCTGCAGAGTATTGGAGTTATAGGACGTGAACTGCTTCACGCCGTCCACCCAAACCTCCATGCGGACGATGTAGCCGTATCCGACGGAGTTGCCGGCGGCGTAGACCAGCACCGGCGAGTGAGTGGTCGAATCGTTGATCGGGCTGCAAATGTTGATGCCGTCTTCCGATGGTGGCGGACACGGGTCGCTTCCCACGGTGAGCGGAAACGTCTGGATCTTGAGCGAATCATCCCAGCCCACGGAGATCGCACTGACGGAGTGGTTTCCGGCGCTGAGAGAGACGGTGGCCTTGCCAAAGCTGTAATAGGAGTAGTTGTTGTGCAGATTCTCGTTGACCTTGGTGCCATCGACCCAGATCTCCATATCGCGCGCGGGAGCCTGGCTGGAGCCGCCAAAGCTGAAAGTGACCGGAGAAGTCGCGCCGGTGATGGATGTTGGACTACAGACATCGATGCCGGTGGCAAAGCCGTCGGACGGAGTGCAGGAGGGGAAGCCTCCGGCCGTGGTATTGACCAACACGAGTTGTTCCGGGTTGACAATCTGATTTCCGTCGACGAGCTCGGATTGAAAGACGGTGAGGTCGGGCTTGCTGGAGTGGCTGGCGCGCATCACGGATTCGCTCCAGATGTAATCGGCGGTGGAATAGATGACCTGCTCGGGGGCAAAGGTCGGCGTGAGACTGCCGTTGCCAATGTTCTTCATGAAGTTGAGCGTGTAGGGACCGTCGCCTTTGCAGTCGGAATCTTCGGCCACGACGATGTCGTTGTTGCCGTCGCCGTCGAAGTCGGCGAAGACAGGGTTGCCGCCGACAGCACAGCTTTTGAGCGCGATGTGCTGGCTGGTGGGAACGCGGTTGTAGTGGCCGTACTCCAGATCGAGGGTATTGGAGAAGCCGGTGGCAGAGGGCAGGACGCCGATGGTCGACTCCGCTCCATCGCTGTTGGGATCAGCCGGATCGTAACGCTGCTGCGGACCGAAGCTCGGGGTGGCCGTGAAGTCGCCGGTTCCGTCGCCGTACAGGATCTGGTTGACGACCTGGCTGACGCCGAGGACGAGGATGTCACCGTGGCCGTCGCCATCGAAGTCGCCCACGGCGAGGCCGCCCGCCGGTTCGCCGCCCATGGAGAAAGTGGTGCTCGGGCCGGGCTCGAATGCGCCGCCTCCCACCCCGTTCATCACGTAGAGGGTTTGCGTGTCGCTGGTCGCATTGGCAACGTCATAGACGAGGTCGGGCCACCCACCCTGATTGACCTCGGCCGCGACGAGGCCGGAGGCTTCGCCCTGGAGTTGGTACGACTGAATCAGGGTCAGAGCGCCTGTACCTTCATTTTGGTAGATGTAGAGGTCGCCCTGATCATTGGTGACGGCGACATCGATGTAACCGCCTCCCTGGAAATCGCCAACCGCAAAGAAAAGCGCGACGCCGCTGGGAATGGTGTAGCAGACAGGGGCAGCGTAGGATCCGTCGCCGTTGGAGAGGGTGACAGCGAATGAACCGGTGCAGCCGCTGTTGAAGGAGGCGTCGTTTTCGGAGATGAAGTCTTCGCGGCCGTCATCATTGAGGTCGGCGTGGATGTGGCCGTTGCGGCCTTCGTTCTGGCTCCACAGATTGTTGCCGGTGTAGGTGTGGGTCGTGAAGGTGACCTGGGCTGAGGACGGGATAGCTGATGCAGTGAAGGCGAGGAACAGGCTTGCGCCAAGGGCCGTGGAAAACGAGCGCAGTAACATAGGCACTCCTGGGGGAAAGGAGCGTGCGGATTATAGATCGATCAAGCCGGAGAGCTTCGCAGGTTTGCGTGGGCCGAGGTCTGCAACGCAGGCTTGCGAATGGACAGATTCCGTTTCCCTGCGCACGAGATTGGATGAGCGGGGTATGCGGCGGGTTGTTGCGCGGAGGAGCGCAGGAGTCTATTCCGCGAGGTTGAAGATACGGATCTGGACGAGTTTGGAAATCGTTAAGTTGTTGAAGCCGCGGTCCTGCATGCGGTGGATAAAGTCCGGAGTCACCTTAAAGATGCGCATCTGGACGAGCTGGTCGGCGGTGGGCTGGTAGCCCATGGCGCGGTACTGCTTCACCTCGTCGGGATTGACGTGGTGGACGCCGAAGGCAATGAGCTTGCTCGCGGGCAGATTCGTGTAACCGAGATCGGACATGCTGCGCACGAAGTCGGGTGTGATTTTGAAGATGCGCAGCGCGATGAGGTTGCCGGTATTCATGTCAGTGACGCCGGCGGCCTGGAGTTGCTGCACCCACTGCGTGTCAATGTGGAAGAGGGTGTAGGCCTCGAGCTTGTTGGAGGTCAGGCCGGTGAAGCCGAGGCGGGCCATCGCGTCAACGAACGAGGGATTGGGCGTGAAAGTGAAGTCGCCCGTGAGGACGGCGCCGTGAATCTGGCCGGAGCAGGAGATGGTGCCGGCTTCGGCGACGATGCGCGCGTCGATGTGTGCGCCCTCGTGCTCGAAGTCGGCGAGGGCGAGGCCGGTGAAGGTGGTGAGCGGCGCGTCGGATTCGTTTTCGTGGCAATCGCCGTTATCGCAGTCGCCGTGGCGGAACTCGTAGCGGACGTGGTCGAGTTCGGTGGAAGGCGCGATGGAGCAGGTGCCGTGGATGGGCTCGAGCGGCTCGTCGGCGAAGAAAACGGGAGCGGAGAAGAGGCGGCTGCCGGCGAGGCAGAGAACGACTGTGAGAATCGCGGCGCGAACGCTCATGGCGGTTTCTCCTGGGTGTTACGGGTCGGGTTGAGGCCGGCTATTTTTTGTCGTCGGCATCGTCGAGGATGCCGGAGATGCGGAGCTTGACCAGCTTCTGAATGGTGAGCGGCTCGAAGCCGTGGCGCTTGGCCGAAGCGATAAAGTCGGCATTGATGTTGAAGATGCGCATTTGGACGAGGTCCTGGACGGTGGCATCAGGGAACTGGGCTTTGACGCTCTTCGCGAAGTCGGGGGTGACGTTCTGGACGCGCATCTCGACGAGTTTCTTTGTCGGGATGTTGTCGAAGCCGGCCGCTTTCATGCCGGCGACGAAGTCGGGCGAGACGTTGAAGATGCGGTACTGGATGAGGTCGTTGAAGGAAGCGGCGTCGATGCCGTCGGCGTGGAGCTGAGCGGCGTATTCGGCGGAGACACCCTGGACGCGCATGGCGATGAGCTGATCGACGGTGGGCTTGCCGAAGCCGAGCTTGGCCATGGCGTCGGCGTACTCCGGCGTGATGTCCTGGACCTTCATGGCGATGAGCTTGTTGACGTCGGCGTCGTAGCCGTCGGCGTGCATTTTGGCGATGTACTCGGGGGTGACGTCCTGCACCCGCATCGCGATGAGCTTGTCGACGCTGAGTTTGGTGTCACCGGTAGCTTTGACCATCTCCTGGGCGTACTCCGGCGTGATGTTCTGGACCTTCATGGCGATCAGCTTCGAGACATCGGCGTCATACCCGGCGGCGTGCATCTGGGCGATGTAGTCGGGGGTCAGATCCTGGACGCGCATGGCGATGAGGCGGTCGGCAGAGAGGTGGGCTTCGCCGGTGGCTTTGGCCATCTCGGCGGCGTATTCGGGAGTGATGTCCTGAACGCGCATGGCGATGAACTTTGAGGCATCGACGTCGAAGCCAGCCGCGCGCATTTTGGAGATGTAGTCGGGGCTGACGTCCTGGACTTTGAGCGCGATGAGTCTGTCAGCGGAGAGCTTTTCACCGAAGACTTTGGCCATGTCGGCCGCGTACTGGGGCGTGATGCCCTGGCTCTTCATGGCGATGTATTTATCGAGGTCGACGTCGTAGCCGGCGGCGCGCATCGCGTCGATGTAGTCGGTGTGCGGCGTGGAGGACGAACCCTCGGTCTGAGACGGTCCTTCACCGGCGGACTGGCCCTCGGGCTCGGCGGCGGGCTGCGGTGCCGCGGCATGGTCCGGGCTCGGTTTCGGCGCGGGCGCAGCGGTCTGGAGAAGCGGGTGCGTGGCGCGGTAGACGACGGTGCGAGTGACGCGGGTGGCTGCCGGAACGATGCTGGCCGCGACGTGGGGCACGGCGCGGAAGCTGGCGAAGAGACTCGGCAGCGGGCAGAGGAAGAGAACGAGCGCGACGGAAACACCGGTGAGCGAGATGGGACGGAAGGAGCGCGGCGCGGATTCACTGTCACCGAGGATG
>Ga0335072_10012345_pt1 | contig 12200 bp, 7 predicted proteins | sample Lox_Sample_21_FD_206725 | JGI IMG/M metagenome (GOLD analysis project Ga0335072, IMG submission 206725) | Soil microbial communities from Loxahatchee National Wildlife Refuge, Florida, United States - Lox_Sample_2.1 | ecosystem: Environmental > Terrestrial > Soil > Wetlands | place: USA: Florida...
GTGGTCGCCGTTGACGAACTCCTTGAGAGTGATTTTTTTGTTCGGCCTGAATGGCGAAAGTGCGGACAACTGCATGAATTAAAGGGGCGACATCGAGCGGGACGCTTTGGACCGTGATGGCGGCCATCTCGCCGCGGGCGAGATTGAGGAGGTCGCTGGCGAGAGCGCGCATCCGGCGCAGGTCCTCGTTGATAGCATCGATCAGTTCGCGCTGCTTGTCGTCGAGATTGCCGGAGCTGCGGGCGAGCAATTCGGCGGACAGAGCGAGGGAGGTAAGCGGCGTATTGAGTTCGTGCGAGAGGGTGGCGACGAGGTTGGTGCGCGCACGATCTTTGTCGCGCAAATAAGTGATGTCCTGGAGAATTAGAATCGTACCGAAGGACTGGCCCTCGCCTTGGTGAAGCGGTACGGGCTTCAGGAGATAGGTGTGATCGCGGCCGCGGACGTGGAGATCGACTTCGATCCGCATGGTGTCGGGTCCCTGATGGGCGATGCTTTCGAGAGCGGCGCGGACGCGCACGTAGTGGGGATGGTTGCTGTCGAGATCGGCAAAAGGACTGCCGAGGGCCTCGCGCGCGTCGACGCCGAGGACGATCGCGGCCATCTCATTGATGTGGGTGATGATGCCCTTAGGATCGATCAGGATGATGCCGTCCTCGATGCTTTCGATGATGGCCTCGGTCTTGGCTTTCTCGTAGACGATGCGATCGACGTTGAGCTTCTCGAACTGCTCGAGCCGTTCGGCCATCCGGTTGAACTCGACCGCAACGTCCTGGAGTTCGGCGAGAGGCTGTTCGCCGAGGCGGCCGGCGGGACCGTGGAGACTGAAGCTGCGCAGGTGTTCGGTTAATTCGCGCAACGGGCGGGCGATATTCCAGGCGATGGTCGAGGCGAGGGCGACGCCGATCAAGAGGACGAGGGTAAGACCGATGGCAAACTCGGTGGCGAGGCGGTCGGCCATCTTGACCGAGTGGCTATCAGCGCGAAACATCGCCGCCTCATTGAGTTCCGTAACGCCGTCAATCTGATGGTGGAGTGTCGCAAGCTCGCCGTTGTAGTGGGCGGGCGGAAGATTCGGCTGGTTCTGGATTTCCGCAAAGAAGGCATCACTGCCCTGCTTGATGGCATTAGCAAGGGGGCCTTCGCCGGGTTCGGTGATATTGCCGAGCTCGACTTTCAGCCAGCGTTCGAAGCGACCCTTGTTGGGCGGCAGGACAGTCGCGAGGTTCCCCTGGAACTGCGCCAACTGGATGGCGTAGAGCGCGGAGTGCATCTGCTCAGCGGACTCAATACTGAGATAGTTGCGATAGAGAGTGTGATTGATGGCATGGCCGAGGCGGTGGATCGTCGGGACTGACAAGGTGCCGAGAGCCAGTGCGAGAACCAGCATCATCAGCGCGCCGTTGCGGATACGCGAACGCAGCGATGGCGGTTTCATGGCTTTTCGTCCTCGCTCACGACGACGACATCGAAGTGCGATGCGCGGTTGATGAGCTGATTGGTTAGGGAGCTACGCAATAGGCGATCCCACAAGTTGTAGTGGGGTGCAGCCGACGATGATTTGGGTGATTTTCTTTTCGTGGGCGAAATCCAACAGGCATTTGAGAACGTCCGTATCTTTCAACCAAACAACTTCCGCGCCAAGATCGGCGACGAGATTGATGTTATCGAGAAGCACGCGAAAATCAGGTGTGCTGATTTTTGCGCAGACTCGGCTGGGGCGCCGATGTGCACGGCGTAGACGTCGGCGTTGAGGCGTCCTGCAATCCGCGTTGCACGATACAAGAGTCGCGATGCCTTCAGCAGCACGCGCACACCATCGAATGCCCATAGACCTTGGCGCGGCGTCCGTCCTCGCGCTCGGCTTCTTCGAACTGAGGCCGAACAATAACTCCTCCGGCAATCAGACGCCCTGGATTCTTAGGACCGGGCATGGCGCGTAGCGCAGGATTTTCTCAGCTGTACTACCGAATCTATTAATTGAGCTTTGTATAATTCGAGTGACAGATTTGCTTGTTTCCAGAAGGACCGTACCAGCGCCGGGCGGCGGCGCATGCGGCGCAAAGCTAAACGGCCGAAGAAGCCGAGTTCGGTGAGGTCGTCCGGGTAGAAATTGTGCAAGGCATGGTGATTGCCACGCTTAAACACCGATCCAAATCGCGCTGAAAAACAGTGACCCGCTCCGGAACGATAGTTCTGTTCATTTTTCCGCCGTGCCGCGCGCGGCGGCGCGGTAGTTGCTTTGACGACGCTCGCCATCGAACGTTCCAATGGCCAGGAGCGGATCATGGGAAATCGCGTTTCCGAACTCGCCGAGCTCGCGAGGCCACCCTCAGGTAATGTTCGCAGCCCGGCCGAACATTCGTATGTGTGTCAGACGATCGGAAGTTCGCGGCAGAGGCCGCAGCGATCAAGTATACCGGGGTTCACGCAAGTCACCGGGCAATTGCAGGGCTTACCGCCGGGAGCTCAGGGCTTGTCGATAACAAGTAAGCGCCGCTGAACTGAGTTTACGAATCGTGAGCTTCGCACAAGGCCCCTTGATGCAGATCGATCAGTGAACTGGCGATCGAACACGGCTCCTGGGCTCGCAGCATGTTGGAAGCGCGCGGCCCAATGATCTATTCGGGCACCAACGAGATTCAACGGAACATTCTTGCCGAACGTACTCTCGGCCTGCCCAAGGGATGGCTTGAAGTCGAGCAGCCGCTCCTTGTGATTTGACATGGGGTACCATCCATTGAGGCGGCACACCACAACCAGAGGCGCCGCTTGCAATTGTCCGAAGTGGCGGCCGCCGCCATGATTCGCTACCACTGGCCAGGCAACGTGCGCGCACTCCGAAACGCGATGGAGCGGGCCGCAGTCTTATGTGACGGCGATACCGTAAAGCCAGCAAGCCTGCCCGAAGCAGTTGTCAGTCGCTCTCAGAGCGCTCACCAGTCTTTAACCAAGGCGCGCTTGGACCACATCGAGCGTCAGCACATCGCTCACGTACTGCTGGCAAGCGCCGCCTTACTAATACAAGGCGCTGCACTTCTCGATATCAGTGTGAGCGCTCTCCGGCGCACACGCGCGCTTTATAATATAGACATTCCGATCCGGCGGGCGCCCAAGAGAAAGCTCATATAAGCGATTCAATCGGGAACTAACGAGTCCCTGACTTGAAAGGATCGACTTCACTCAGCGCGTCTCTCGTCATACCGAGGATCAAGCGAAGCCGCCTGACGTCCTCTAGCCGTCAGCGGAGACTCTTCGCCTATAAGGCCCTTGGTTCACACACCTGCCCGCGCTAAGTAGACCGGCTCGCTCTCGCCACGGCCCCGGTCTGCCAATGGGACCGTACCTTCCATTCTCAGTAACCATCCAGCACTTTCTAACTCTGCTGCTGTTCCCGATCGATCACTGTACCGGCCTAAGCTCTTTCTTCGGTAGGAATACGTTCCTTCTCAGACTGCCCAGTACGCACCCATGTGCCGCGAGATTAGTCACTTCACTGCTAAGGTCTTAAGCAGCTAATTACGGTTACTAATAATGCAAAGTACATGGTATGCATAGAGTCGCTTCTTGCATAATACACGCATCTAACCGGCGACCTCGGAAGCGGCAGCGTCACGCGCGGGCCGAGTAATAGTGCAAGGTGCAAGCTTGCATTATGAATCCGTGTTGCCGTCTTGTGGCATATGGCTTGCCACGTTAGCCGCATCGCAAGAACTGGAGGCGAGCTGAATGAATCTTGGTATCTGGCTGCCGTTTACTTTTGCGCTTGGCCTGGCTGGGATCGCTGTCTGTTTCGCGTTTGTGACTGCCTGCGAACACATCTAGGAGCACTTCATGATCTATGTCACTTGCGTCGTCGCTGCTCTGACCTTCGTCTATCTGGTCACCGCGATGGTCCGGCCTGAGTGGTTTTAGTTCTTCTTTAGACTCATCCACTTCACACGCACCGGCGTTTTACAAGGATTCAATTCCATGTGGCTATTTCCGATTTTGGTTATTGGGATTCCCGTTATCCTCGGGTTTCCCTTAAGCCGTTACCTGACCTGGATCATGGACGGCCATTATCATCCGCCGAAGCTGCTCAAATGGTTCGAAGACCGCGTAAACAGCGGAGCGATGAACTGGAAGCAGTACATCCTGGGACTTCTGATCTTCAACACGCTCCTTTACTTCTTCGGCTATCTGGCGTTATCGGTACAGCCCTGGATGCCGCTAAATCAGCGCGGGTTGGGTGCTCTTGCTCCGAGTACCATCTTCAACACCGTCATCTCCTTCATGACCAATACGGATATTCAACACTACTCAGGAGATGTTGCGTTCTCGAATTTCTCGCAGATGTTCTTCTGCATTCCCATGTTCTTCCTTTCGGCTGCGATAGGATTCTGCGCGCTGACCGCCATCATTCGTGCCTTCCGCAGTGATCCTGACGTAGGCAATTTCTTTCTGGATATGTGGCGGGTAGTCATGTACACCTTCCTGCCGCTTTGTTTTGTCTTTAGCCTGCTTTTCCTCGCTTGCGGAATGCCGATGACCTTCCAGAGTGAGTATCAGGTTAACACCCTGGAACCTGCTGCGATGGGCACCGATAGTAACAATCAGGCCAAGCAGCAGGCCATTGTGATAGGGCCGCTAGCGGCGTTCGTACCTATGAAAATGCTTGGTACCAACGGCGGTGGCTTCTTCGGCATGAATTCATGCCATCCGTTCGAAAATCCAAGCGGCCTCTCCAATTTTCTGGAGACCGCGAGCATGATGATGTTTCCGATGGCGCTCGTGTTGATGTTCGGGCGCATGCTCACACGGTTCCGGCATTCTTTAGTGATTTTCTCGGTTATGTTGACAATGCTCATAGGCACTGTCCTATGGACTATCCACTTTGATGCGCTGAAACCGAATCCGGGTCTTACAGCCCATCCAGTAAGTAGAACTTTCGCAATTGCCAGTGCGACCGCTCCCGGCGGTAAGCGCGTAATCACCCTGCCAGCCGTTGCTGGACTGCCACTTGACCAACATCTTGGCAATCTCGAAGGTAAAGAACTGCGCTTTGGCACCTTAGCGGCCGCGACTTTTGAAGCTGCCACGGTCGATTTCACGTGCGGGGCGATCGTGTGTGAGCACGACAGCATAAATCCTGTGGCCGCCATATCTCCCTTCTTCGGGATGTGGGTTAACTGCATCTTCGGCGGCAAGGGCGTCGGCATGATCAACATGCTGCTGTTCATCGTCATCGGGATCTTCGTCGTTGGTCAGATGGTCGGACGTACCCCGGAATACCTGGGCAAGAAAATCGGAGCACGCGAAGTCAAACTTGCGCTGATTGCTCTGCTAATCCATCCTCTTGTTATTCTCTTTCCTACCGGTCTTTTCTCCGCGACGGACTGGGGCATTAAGGCTGAGAGTAATCCCGGTGCTCACGGCTTTTCGCAGATTGTTTACCAGTTCTCGTCGGACTCGGCTAATAACGGTTCAGCGTTTGATGGCTTGGGCGTCACCTATGGCTTGAACAATAATCTCAGTCCCTCACCTGAGGCCGTACCTTGGGATATCGCAGCTGGCTTCGTGATTATGTTCGGCCGCTTCATTCCGATTATCGCTCCGATCGCGATGGCCGCTTTCCTTGGCATGAAGAAAAGTACGCCATTCGGCCTAGGAACGCTGCGCGACGATACGCTTACTTTCGGATTCATGCTGCTCGGCACGGTCTGCATTATCGGCGCGTTGCTGTTCTTGCCAGTCGCCGCACTCGGTCCGATGGCAGAGCATCTGGGACCGATTCCTTTCGGTGGTTAGCCGCTGGGATACCGGAAACTAAAGAACGTAACTAGTTCTACCGAATCATTGGATTTACCGGAGGACCCTAAGATGGGTGCAGCCGTCAAAACTCTCCCCTCAATCGAACATCCTGAGCAGCCGCGGCCAGCGCGGCGGATCAAGGCCCGCAAGCTCCTCGAGCCCGCACTGGTGCGCCAGGCGTTGAGGCAGGCCTTCGTGATGCTCCGGCCGGATGTTCAATGGGCCAATCCCGTGATGTTCGTGGTCGAGCTCGGTGCTGTGCTCACGCTCCTCTTTATTATCCAGGCGCTGGTTAGTACATCGGCGTCGCAGGTTCCGATTACTTACTTCGTCGCACTGGATATATGGCTCTTCCTGACAGTGCTGTTTGCCAACTTCGCGACCGGTCTGGCGGAGGCACGCGGCAAATCACAGGCCGAGTCGTTGCGCAGGACACGCAGCGAAACCCCGGCATACCGTCTCAAGGCTGGTGACGTCGTGGAGGAAGTTCTCTCGACTGATCTCAGACCCGGCGATCGCGTGGTGGTAGCTGCTGGACAGGTCATTGCTAGTGATGGCGAGGTGATCGAGGGTATCGCGGCAGTGGATGAATCGGCGATCACTGGTGAATCGGCGCCGGTCATTCGTGAGGCCGGCGGCGATCGCTCGGGTGTCACCGGCGGTACGCGCGTGATCTCAGACCGTATCGTCATCAAGATCACAGCCATTCCTGGCCAGTCGTTTCTTGATCGTATGATTGCGCTCGTTGAGGGTGCCGTCCGTCAGAAGACTCCCAACGAAATTGCGCTAACCCTAGCGCTTAGCGGCCTGACCCTGGCCTTTCTAATAGTAGTCATTCCACTGTGGCCGATGGCTTGGAACGCCGAACAATACATGGCTGGATATCTGGGTATTACCGCGCCGCTGCGCAGCCTCGGTACCGACGTTCCGACCCTCGTGGCGCTGTTGGTCTGCCTGATCCCCACGACCATTGGCGCCTTACTCGCAGCTATCGGTATTGCCGGGATGGATCGGGCGCTGCAAGCCAATATCATTGCCAAGAGCGGCAAAGCAGTCGAGACCGCTGGTGATATTGATACCGTACTACTCGACAAGACCGGCACGATCACAGTTGGTAATCGCCATGCTACCGAGTTTATCCCAGTCGGTGGCTATTCGCAGCTCAAGCTTGCGCTGCTGGCGGGTCTCGCCTCTACCTCTGACGAGACGCCTGAGGGCAAAAGTATAGTTCGCGCCGCGCAGATACTTGGTGTAGGCATTAAGGATCTCACGCCCCCGACAGGTACTGGTTTCGTTGCCTTCAGCGCTCAGACCCGCATGAGCGGTGTCGATCTTCCTGACCGTAGTACTATTCGAAAAGGTGCGGCCGACTCGGTGATTAACTACGTCCGCACACAAGGCGCTACGATTCCGGCGTCTCTTCAGCAAACCGTTGACACCGTCGCCGCCAAGGGCGCGACGCCATTAGTAGTCGCCGAGGGTTCAAAGATTGCGGGCGTCGTCGTGCTTGAGGATATCCTCAAGACCGGTATGCGTGAGCGGTTCGACCGGCTGCGCAGTATGGGTTTGCGCACAGTAATGATCACCGGCGACAATCCGCTTACCGCTGCGACAATCGCGAAACAAGCCGGAGTTGACGACTTTGTCGCGCAAGCCACGCCTGAAACGAAGCTCGCCTATATCCGAAAGGAACAGTCCGAAGGCAAGCTCGTTGCGATGATGGGCGATGGCACTAATGACGCACCTGCGCTGGCGCAGGCCGACGTCGGCCTTGCGATGAACTCCGGGACCCAGGCCGCCAAGGAAGCTGGCAACATGGTCGACCTTGACTCCGATCCGACTAAGTTGATCGAGGTTGTCGAAGTCGGCAAGCAGCTCCTCATGACACGTGGCGCACTGACTACTTTCTCAGTAGCCAATGACGTGGCCAAGTATTTCGCGATTGTGCCAGCTCTCTTTGCCGGTACACTGCCGTGGCTGAAGGCAATGGATATCATGCATCTCCATTCGCCCACCTCCGCGATTCTCTCCGCCGTTATCTTCAATGCACTGATTATCCCAGCCTTGATTCCCATCGCTTTGAAGGGCGTCAAATATGAGCCGCTTGGTGCCGACGCCTTGCTGCGCCGCAACCTGCTCATCTGGGGCGTAGGCGGCGTTATCCTTCCGTTCATCGGCATCAAGCTGATCGACGTAATCATGGTCGCGGCGCATCTCACTGCCTGACGCGGACCGATTAAAGCGATTCTGTTGAATCTTCAAAGGACAAGTACCATGACAAGCATAGTCAAAAGTTTATGGCTGCTCTTGTTCACGTTAGTTATTTGCTGCCTGATCTACCCCCTGGTTGTATGGGCCATTGGACAGACCTTCTTCCCCTTTACTTCCAATGGAAGCATCGTGAATGGGCCTGACGGCAGACCGGTGGGTTCGCTGATGATCGCTCAGCCCTTCACCAAGAATGAGTATTTCTGGCCGCGGCCTTCCGCTGCTTCCTACGACGGATCGGCCAGCACGTCCTCTGCGCTGGCGGCTTCCAACTATGCCTTGCGCGATCGCGTCGCGCGAATGCTCGGCCCCATCGTCAAATACTCGAGCGGACCTAAAGCCGGACAACTGGTCGCGCCTGATATCGAAACCTGGTTCCAGCAAGACCAATATCAAGGAAGTTCACACCTGGTCGCCCAATGGGCCGATAACCACAATGAACTCGCGCAGGGATGGGTCAGTGCAGATCCGACGCACGCGTCATATATAACCGAGTGGCAAAAGACGCATAAGGACGTAGCCGCTGGCTGGATTAAGCAGAATCCAGGCACGCCGAATCCTCAACCATCCGACCTCGCAGTAGTTTTCTTTGAAACATTTTCGAAGGAGAATCCTGGCAAGTTTCCGTCGGCCGTGACCAAGCAATTGCCCAATGGCAAAAGCGAAACGGCCATCGAGCCAGTTGCGAGCGGTTCCGATATCCAATCCATATTCTTTGATATGTGGCGGCAGGATCATCCCGACGCGCCGCTCGCGAATCTCCCTGCTGACATGGTGACCACTTCAGGCTCCGGTCTCGATCCCGATATCACCATGGAGAACGCTGAATATCAGGTTGATCGGGTTGCCACGCAATGGGCCACTGACACCAAGCGCAATCCCGCGCAGGTTCATGCCGAAATCGAGCAGATTCTGCAGGCCGACGCTTTCGCTCCGGTGGGCGGACTGTTCGGTGAGCCAATGATCAACACCATGCGGGTCAATCTTGAATTGCGTAATCGCTACGGAGCCCCGGCTTCGTAAACGATTAGTGCCATCACTATGGGCGGACCGGTCGCCTCCGGAGCCGCAACCCAGGGACGCCGGCATTGTCGAGCACATGCTGGCGTTCCCCTTCTTCCCGCCGCTACTCGTTGTTAATGCCTCAGGTGATTATTTGCTTAGCGTTCGGCATCGCGTAAACTGCCCAGTCTGAGTATGGATGAGGTTGTAGCTATGTCTTCCAAGAGCCAAATTGTCATAGCGCTCGATTCTCTGAAGAGTCTGGTGTAAGACTTCGAGCGGCCTTCCGCTGGTGAGTCACTTGAGCCGCCTGGCGTCTGTGGAGGGCATGTCCTGCGGCGCATCAGCTGTGACACCGCGCCCTGCAAAATCTCAACCCCACGTCATGGAATGGGCGGCGGTCGCGCCTCAATGGCTGCCCATTCACTTACCAAGCAACCATCCTGCGACTTGCATCATAATGCATGAGTGGGTGACGCAGGCGCGTTTAACAGAAGTTAGTTCGAGGCAGTAGTGATAACCATCCGGTTCCGAACGCTCTTGACGTCACAAGGCGTGAGTTGAGCCGACCCGGCAGCAAAAGCTTTCAACACGCCCTACCCTCGCTTGAAAGTATGATAGGTCGTTCATCGCATCATCATGCGGCTACCAAATAGCGATCGGTTCCTGCCAAAGCAGTGATGACGAGTTGTTGGCTCTGTTCCCGTAAGTTCCGTTCCGGGACTGCGGCGGCATGCGGGTCGCGAATTTAGTATTGGAAGGCACGGTACCATCGTTAACGCCGATCTTCGGGGTCCGTGACCCCTCATTTATCGGCGGACTCAGGCAACTCGGCGAGGGTAATCATCTCGCCTTCGGCGAGGGCGCAGGCGCGCTCGATTACATTTTGCAGTTCGCGCACGTTGCCAGGCCAAGGGGTAGGCCGCGAGCGCGATGATCGCCTCAGGCTTGAACCCCTTAACCGTTACTTCCGGACTGTGTGCATATTTTCGCAGAAACCTGGCCGCCAGCAGGTCGACATCCCCCTGGCGCTCGCGCAGCGGTGGAAGCACGATGTCGACAACATTAATCCGGTAATACAGATCTTCGCGGAACTTGCCTTCGGCGGCCAGCGTGCGCAAGTCCCGGTTAGTGGCGGATACGATCCGGACATCAACGCCGATTTGCCGGGTGCCGCCCACGTGGCGAATCTGCCGCTCCTGAAAGGCGCGCAGCAGCTTCACCTGAAGCCCCAGCGGAAGTTCGCCCAGTTCATCGAGAAAGAGCATCCCCTGGTGCGCCGCCTCCATCAGTCCGCGTTTGGACGTAGCAGCTCCTGTAAAAGCGCCTTTTTCGTGGCCAAAGAGTTCAGACTCGAGCAGGTTCTCCGGCAGTGAAGCACAATCGACCGGAACGAAGGGCTGCGCTGCGCGTGAGCTGTTAGCGTGAATTGTCCGCGCAATCAGCTCCTTGCCGGTCCCCGATTCGCCCAGGATGAGGATATTGGCCTCCGACCGCGCGGCTTTGCGGACCAAATCAAGCACCTGCTGCAACGCTCGGCTTTGTCCAATGATGTTCTCGAAGCCAAGGGTAGTTCGAAGCTGCTCGCGCAAATGAAGGTTTTCCAACTCTAGGCGCCGCTTTGCCAGCGCGCGCTCTACCGTAAGCTTGAGCTGATCGTTGGAAGACGATTTGGCGATAAAGTCGAATGCTCCAGCCTTGACCGCCGCTACCGCGGACTCTAGCGACGCGAATCCGGTCAACATCACCACCGACATTAACGGGTCGATTGCGCGCGCCCGCTGCAGCATCTCCATGCCGCCCATGGCCAGCATGCGCAGGTCAGTTAGAAACAGTGCCGGCCGCTCGGCATCGAGCAAGCGCAAAACCTCTTGCGGATCGGTCGTAGCAAGGCATTCATAACCTGCCGCCTCCAGGACGCGTCCCCAGCTGCGGGCCATGTCGGGCTCATCATCGAGAATGAGAATGCGCTCCGCTGCCATCGGAAACCCAGTCCTTCCTGGTCCAGTCGAATCGGACCAATCCAAATCCGCTGATAACTTAGCAGGTTCTTAAGTCTGGGGGCCTCGAGCTCTTACTCAAGACCCTTAAGACCGGGCAAATGGCGATGAAATCTGGCCGTCAGCCAGCGAGTGCGTGGCCACCAGGGCGCACGCTCAACCGAACGTACCAGTTACGCTTCTGAAGGGTTCATCATCGGCACCAAGATCCTGAAGGTCGTGCCGCTGCAAAGTTCGGATTGAACCTCGATTCGGCCGTTATGTTCTTGCACTAGCCGGCGGCTCAGCCAGAGCCCTAAGCCACTACCGCTGGCCTTGGTCGTGTGCAATAGATCGAAGACTTTGCTGAGAGCGCCGGGAGCTATCCCCTGCCCGGTGTCTGCCACGGTAAGGTGTAGCCAATCCGGCCGATTCTCCGGGTGGCCGGTCGCTAGCATGACGGCGCCGCCCTGTGGCATCGCGTCACGCGCATTGATTAGAAGATTGATCAAAACGCGCTCCAGCGCCCTGCCATCACCCCTCGTGTCGGGCAGGTTACCATCCAAATTCGTCTCGATGCTGATAGGCTTTGCGCATCTGCCCGCCGACGAGGAGCACTGACCGCTCGACCAGCCGATTGAGGTTAACCGGCGCAAGGGTCTTATCGCGTTTGCGCGACCATCCAAGAAATTCCTCAACGATCAAACCGGCCCGCTGCGCCTGCCGGTGAATAGCGGTGAGGTCTTCGTTCAGTTCCGAGGCTGGTGTCGAATTTGGCAACTCCAGTAGTAGTTCGGCGCGGGAGCGAATTATCTGCAGCGGATTATTAAGGTCGTGGGCGATTCCTGCGGCAACCGTTCCTAACGATGCGACCGTCTCGGCCCGGCGTACCTCCCGTTCCAGTGCTACCCGCTCACTGATATCGATCACCGCCGCTACCACCAAATCCCCTCGTTGGGTTCCGCGAGCATAAGTCAGGCTGACCTCGACCGGAGACTCGCTGCCGTCCTTCCGCCGGCCCGCCAGGTTAAGGCCAGCTCCCATCGAGCGGTTGCGCGGTGCCGCAAAATAATTCTCTCGATGCTTGCGATGTAGTTCGTGGAACTGTCCCGGAAGCAGCAGCTCGACCGGCCGGCCCACGAGCTCATCCTGCCCATA
>Ga0335072_10012346_pt1 | contig 12200 bp, 8 predicted proteins | sample Lox_Sample_21_FD_206725 | JGI IMG/M metagenome (GOLD analysis project Ga0335072, IMG submission 206725) | Soil microbial communities from Loxahatchee National Wildlife Refuge, Florida, United States - Lox_Sample_2.1 | ecosystem: Environmental > Terrestrial > Soil > Wetlands | place: USA: Florida...
GTCGGTGTTCTGGATGCCGGGCCGCTACACCGTGCGCGACGGGGCGCTCCAGACGACGTTCGAGGAAGCCCACCACCTGGGCGAGATCATCGGCGCGCTGTGGCAGGACGACATCGAGCCCCCCGCGATGACCTGGATCGATGTGCGCCGCGCGGCCGAACGGTCGGCCCGACGCCGCCCCCGCTAGCGCGCCGCACGCCGCCCGGCGGCTCCCGGGAGCTCGGCGGCGGGCGCGGCCAGCAGCGAGTTCATGGCGCTCCGGAGGACCGCCCGCGTCCGGGCCGGGTCGAAGCCCACGCTTAAGTCCCAGACGGCCGCCTGGAACAGGGCCACGACCATGAACGTCAGGACGTCCAGGTCCCCGTCCCACCCGATGACCCGGCGGCGGCGCAGCTCCGCGAGGAACTTGCGGAGGCTCTTGAGGTCCTCCCGGTGGTCGACCCGGATCGCCGCGCGGATCTCCTCATCGTGCGAGGCTTCGCCCAGGATCTCGAAGTAGAGCGCGACCTGCTCCCGGCTCACGGCCTTCCGGAAGACGTCATCGAACGTCTCCGAGAACCGGTCTGCGGGATCCGAGCGTTCGAGGGCCTCACGCATCCAGGCGCGGGCGGTGCGCCGGTTCGCGGCCTGGATCTCGCGCAGGAGGTCGATCTTGGAGCGGTAGTAGAGGTAGATCGCCGCCTTGCTCACCCCGAGGGCGTCGGCGACGTCCTCCATCGTGGTCCGTCGGTAGCCCCGGGTGACGAAGAGGTGGCGCGCGGCGTCGAGGATGCGCGCCCGGGCCTCGGCCTTGTATCCGGGGACGACCTTCGGCATGGCTCGACCCGGGGACGCGGAGCGCCCTTAACTGACTTTCCGTCTGACACACTGACTCATGGACTGAAAACTGACTTATAGTCAGTATGCTCCTGCCCTTCGACGGGCCCTGGCCCGCACGGAACCGATGGACGCGACGGAGCCCGCCCCCCCGCCGGCCTTGCCGGAGCCCCACTACCTCACGGGGGCCGCCGCGGCGGGCGTCGTCCTCGGCATCTTCCTCGCGATCCTGCTCGCCGGCCTCGATGGCCTCGTCGTCGCGACGGCGCTGCCGACGATCGCGCGGTCGCTGCACGCCGCGGACGGGGTCACGTTCGTGACGAGCGCCTATCTGATCGCGTCGACCGTCGCGATCCCGATCTTCTCGAGGCTCTCGGACCTCTACAGCCGGCGGGACGTCTTCCTGATCGCGCTCGGCATCTTCATCGGCGGCTCCGCGCTCGCCGGGCTCAGCCAGTCGCTCGCGGAACTGATCGTCTTCCGCGCGGTCCAGGGCTTCGGGTCCGGCGCGTTCCTGCCGGTCGGGATCGCGATGGTCGCGCTCCTGTTCTCGCCGAAGAACCGGACGCGCCTCACCGGGATCCTCTCGGCCGCGGGCGGCCTCTCGATCGTCGCCGGGCCGCTGCTCGGGAGCTACATCGTGAGCGTCACCACCTGGCGGTGGGTGTTCTACGTGAACCTCCCGATCGGCGTCGCGGCGATGGGGGTGCTGTTCCTCACCCTCGCGCCGCTGCGCTCCGAAGCGCCGGGGCGGTTCGACGCCCTGGGCGCGGGCCTGCTCGCGGGCTGGGTGAGCGCGCTCATGCTGCCGCTGGTCGAGATCGCCGACGGCTCGTGGGCCTGGACGACCCCCGCGTCGATCGCGCTCCTCGCGACCGCCGCGGTCGCCTTCGGGGCGTTCGTCCGCTGGGAGCTGCGGCACTCCGAGCCCATCGTGCCGCTGCGGCTCCTGGGCCGGCGGGTGGTCGCCGCGACCGGTGGGATCTCGCTCGTGACGGGGATCGTCTTCACGTCGCTGCTGACCCTCCTCGGGCTGTTCGTCGGCCTCGTCCTGTTCCCCACGGACCCCAACAGCCAGGCGCTGATCCGCGACGTCGACTACTTCTTCGCCGTCCCGCTCATCCTGGGCGCGGTCCTCGCGGGCGGGCTCCTCACGCGGTTCTCCTACCGGGCGATCCTGCCTCCCGCGCTCCTCCTCGCGGGCGTGAGCGCGCTGTTCCTGTACGGCGTCCACGCCTCGACGCCGCTCTGGGTCCTCGCCTACGGATTCCTGCCGGTAGGGGGCCTCGTGCTGCCGCTCATCCCGTTCGGGTTCGGTGCCGGCATCGGGCTCGCCGGGGCCACGATCGCGATCCAGAACGAGGTCCCGCGCCACGAGGTCGGCGCCGGGATCGGCATCACCCGGTTCCTGCAGAGCCTCGGCGGAGCGGTCGGGCTCTCCCTCTTCACGGTCTACCTCGCCTGGCGGTCGACCCAGGGCCTGCCCGCGGCGCCGACCCCGGGCGATGCGCTCGCCGCGACGGTCGCCGGATACGACGTGGTCTTCCTCGTGATGGCGATCGTGACGATCGCCGCCGGGCTCGTCGCCTTCGCGATCTCGGGCCGGGCGGTCCCCGCCCCGATCGAGGCGCCGGACGAGCCCGGCGCGGAGGGCGTGGGGCCCGGGCTCAGGCCGACGACGGAGGGGGCGGCGCCGCGGCGAACTCCTCCCGGAGTCGCATCCGACGACGCGTCCGGTGGTACGTGATCGCGAACCGGTGCGCTTCGTCGCGCACCGCCCGCAGCAGCAGCATCGGGGCCGAGTTCGGGTTCGGACGCAGCGGTTCCGGCCGGTCCGACGTGTAGACCTCCTCTTCCCGCTTCGCGAGCCCGATCGTCGGGATCCGGTCGGTGAGGTTGAGCGCCGAGAGCGAGCTCAGGGCCGCGGAGAGCTGCCCGGCCCCCCCGTCGATGAGCAGGAGGTCGGGGAGCGGTTCGCCCTCGGCGGCGCGCCGAAGGTAGCGCCGCCGGACGACCTCCGCGATCATGGCGAAGTCGTTCATGCCGGGGACGGTCCGGATGCGGAAGCGCCGGTACTCCGCCTTCTTCGGGACGCCCCGCTCGAAGACGACGAGCGAGCCCACCGCCTCCGCGCCCTGGAAGATCGAGATGTCGGTGCCCTCGATCCGGTTCGGGATCGTCGGGAGGGCGAGCAGGCTCTGGAGCGCGAGGAGGACCTCCCGCGGGGGCGGTCGGGCCACGACCTGGTCGACCGTCGCGCGCGCGAGCCGCTCGGCGAGCCGCCCGAGCGAGGCGAACCGCCCCGTGGGGCGGAACTGGACGTCGACGCCGCGGGCGCCGAACAGGTCGTCGAGCGTCGCATCGAGGCCGGCGGGTCGCGGCCCCGCGATGTAGATCCGATCGGGGAGTTCGAAGCGCCCGCCGTAGAACTGCGTCAGGAACTGCCGGAGCACCTCGCCCGGTTCGGGGACGTCGTCGGCCGGGATCGAGAGCAGGTGGGGCTCGGTGCCCCGGACCTCTCCGTCCTCCACGCGGAGGAGGCCGATCGCGACACGCAGGGTGCCGGGATCGGTCGGGAAGGCGAGGGCGAGCACGTCCGCGCGTCCCGAGCCCCGGCCGATGACCGCCTGGCGCTCGGCGAGGGCCCCGAGCCCGCTGAGGGCGTCGCGGAGCAGGGCAGCGCGCTCGAACTCCTCGCGGCGGGCGGCGTCCCGCATCGCGTCCTCGAGCGCGGGCCGGACGAGGGTGGTCTTTCCCCGGAGCACCTCGACCGCGCGGTCGATCTGGGCCCGGTAGGTGGGCGCATCGATCGCGCCGATGCACGGCGCGCTGCAGACCTTGAGGTGGTAGTAGAGGCACGCCTGCTTCGGGAGCTTCACGCACCGGCGGAGCTGGAAGAGGTCGCCGAGGAGGTGCTCGACGCCGCGCGCCTCGCGGGCGCTCGTGTACGGACCGAAAAGGAGCACGCCGGCCCGGCGGCGGGGCCGCCGCACGAGCACGATCCGGGGGAACTCGTCCCCGACGGTGACGGCGAGGTACGGGTAGCTCCGGTCGTCCTTGAGGAGGACGTTGTACGGGGGCTGGTACTGCTTCACCAGGCTCGCCTCGAGGAGGAGCGCCTCGCGCTCGGTCGAGGTCGGCACGAACTCGACGCTCGCGCTCTGCGCGACGATCGACCCGTCCTTCTCGATCTTGGCCCGGAGGTGGTCGAGGACGCGGCGCCGCAGGCTCCGCGCCTTCCCGACGTACACGACCTCGCCGGCCGGGCCGCGGAACAGGTAGACCCCGGGGGCGTCCGGCCCCGTCCGGAACCCCTCGCGGGTCTCGGCCGCGAGGTGGCTGGCGGGCACGAAGGCGGGGAGCTCGGGCGCCGGCTTCTCCGTCATCCGCGGGCCCGCCGGACGATCGGCGCGGGTGCGCGCAGGATCGGGGCGAGGAACCGGCCGGTGTGGGAGCTCCCGACCCGGGTGACGTCCTCGGGGGTCCCCTGCGCGACGACGCGGCCCCCGGCGTTGCCGCCCTCGGGCCCGAGGTCGATGAGCCAGTCGGCGGCCTTGAGGACGTCGAGGTTGTGCTCGATGACGACGATCGTGTTGCCGCCCGCGCGCAGGCGGAACAGCACCTCGAGGAGCCGCTCCACGTCGGCGAAGTGGAGGCCCGTGGTCGGCTCGTCGAGCAGGTAGAGCGTCTTGCCCGTCGGGGGCTTCGCGAGCTCGTAGGCGATCTTGATCCGCTGCGCTTCCCCGCCCGAGAGCGTGGTCGCGCTCTGGCCGAGCCGCACGTAGCCCAACCCGACGTCCTGGAGGAGCCGAAGGCGGCTCTCGATGCGGCGGTGCAGGGCGAAGAACCGGAGCGCCTCGTCGACGGTCATCTCGAGCACGTCGGCGATCGTCTTGCCCTTGAACGTGACCTCGAGGGTCTCGGAGTTGAACCGCTTGCCCCCGCACTCCTCGCAGGCCACGTAGACGTCGGGCAGGAAGTGCATCTCGTACCGGAGCACCCCGTCGCCCTCGCACGCCTCGCATCGGCCGCCGGCGACGTTGAAGCTGAACCGGCCCGGCGCGAACCCCCGGGCCTTCGCCTCCGGGAGGCCGGCGAACAGCTCGCGGATCGGGGTCATGAGGCCGGTGTACGTCGCGGGGTTGGAGCGGGGGGTCCGGCCGATCGGGGACTGGTCGATGAGCAGCACGCGGTCGATCTCGTCGATCCCCTCGATGTAGTCGTGCTTGCCCGGGGTCTCCCGCCCGAGCCCCAGGTGCCGCCGCACCGCCTTGTAGAGGATCTCCTCGAGGACCGTCGACTTCCCGCTCCCCGAGACGCCCGAGAAGGCGACGAGGAGGCCGAGCGGGATCTTGATCGGGTCGCCCTTCAAGTTGTGCTCCCGGGGGTTGTGGATCGTCAAGAACCGGCGGGCCGGCGCGGCCCGCTGCGTCGGGACCGCGATCGAACGGCGCCCCGAGAGGAACTGCGCGGTCAGCGACCGCGGCGCCCCCGCGATGCGGTGGGGGGGCCCGGAGTACAGGATCTCCCCGCCCTGCACGCCCGCGCCCGGCCCCAGGTCGACGAGCCAGTCCGCCTCGCGCATCGTCATCTCGTCGTGCTCGACGACGAGCAGCGTGTTGCCGAGGTCGCGGAGGGTCTTGAGGGTCGCGAGGAGCCGCGCGTGGTCGCGCGGGTGGAGACCGATCGACGGCTCGTCGAGGATGTAGAGGACCCCGACGAGGCCGGAGCCGATCTGGGTCGCGAGCGCGATCCGCTCCGACTCGCCCCCCGAGAGGCTGCCGCTCGCGCGATCGAGGGTGAGGTACGTGAGCCCGACGTTCTCGAGGAACTGGAGCCGGCTGCGGATCTCCTTCACGACCTGGCCCACGATCTGCTCGTCGCGCTCCGCGAGCGTCAGGCCCCGGAACATCGCGGCGACCTCGAGGATCGTGAGGTGGGCGACCTCGGCGATCGATCGCCCTTCGACGGTGACCGCGAGGCTCGCGGGCTTGAGCCGCTTCCCCCCGCACGAGCGGCAGGGGACGAACGACATGAACCCGAGGTAGTACTCCTTCGCTCCCTCGCTCTTCGTCGACCGCCACCGACGCTCGACGGCGGCGACGAGGCCTTCGCGCAGCCAGCCCGAGAGCCACCAGTGGGACGGCGTGCCGCGGCCGGCGGCGCCGAGACTCTTGTCCGAGCCGTACATGAGCGCCTTCCAGCCCTTCTCGGAGAGCTCGCGGACGGGCCGGCGGGGATCGTAGCCGAACATCTCGGCGAACCGCTGGAGCGACGGCCCTTCGGGGGTGAGGCCCCAGACCGCGATCGCCTTCGCGAGCGGCTTGTCCTTGTCGGGGACCAACCGCTCGGGGTCGGCGTGGAGCGTGGCCCCGATCCCCGAGCACTCGGGGCAGGCGCCGATCGGGTTGTTGAACGAGAACATGCGGGGCGTGAGCTCCTCGATCGAGAACCCGCACGTCGGGCAGGCGCGTCGGCTCGAGAACGTCTCGCGGACCCCACCCGCCCGGCGCAGTACGACCAGGCCGTCGCCGAGCTGGCGGGCGAGCTCGATCGACTCGGCGAGCCGGCTCTCCTCGCCGGGTCCCACCTCGAGGCTGTCGACGATCACCTCGACCGTGTGCTTCTTGTTCTTCTCGAGGCGGATCTCCGGGCCCGGAAGGCGGACCTCGACCCCGTCGATCACGAACCGACGATACCCCGACTTCCGCAGCCGGTCGATCACGTCGCGGTGCTCCCCCTTCATCGCCCGGATCGCGGGCGCGAGCAGGTCGACCTTCTCGCCCGGGGCGCGGGTCCGGACCGCGTCGGCGATCCGGTCGACCGACTGCGGCGCGATCGGCTGGCCGTCGTTCGGGCAATGCGGCACGCCGATCCGCGCGTAGAGGAGCCGGAGGTAGTCGTAGATCTCGGTCACCGTGCCGACGGTCGAGCGCGGGTTGCGGCTCCCGGCCCGCTGCTCGATCGCGATCGCCGGCGAGAGGCCGTCGATCGAGTCGACGTCGGGCTTGTCCATCTGGCCCAGGAACTGGCGGGCGTACGACGACAGGCTCTCGATGTACCGCCGCTGTCCTTCCGCGTAGAGCGTGTCGAAGGCGAGCGACGACTTCCCCGAGCCGCTCACCCCGGTGATGACGACGAACTGGCCCCGGGGGAGGTCCAGGGAGACGTTCTTCAGGTTGTGCTGGCGCGCCCCGCGGATGCGGATGGCGTCGGACGGATCGGCCATGCGTTCGCGACCGTTCACGCGGGCAGGAGGTCCTTCACCGTCGTCTCGAGGCGGTCGAGGACGTGCGCCTGGACCCGGCGGCCGAGCTCGGCGGAGGCGGGCCGGGTGTCGCCCATCACGCTCTCGGGCCAGTCGGCGGCCGCGGGCGCGCCGGGGACGAACGGACTGGGCCGGTACGGGACCACGGGACGCTCCGGGCCGACCGTCGTCGGCGCGATCGCCATCACCCGCGACGTCTCGAGGAGCCCCGCGTGGCCGTCGGTGGGCGGCGACTCCTGGCCCCGGAGCTCGTAGACGAAGTCGTAGTCGGAGAGCACGACGATCTTGAGGCCCGGCCGGGCCCGCATCGCCTCGTCCGCGGCCTCGCGCAGGGCGGCCATGTGGCCGCGCTCCGCGTGGCCCGAGAGCACCAGGATGCGACGCACCCCGGAGCGACCCAGCTCGCTCAGGACGCCGGTGGCGTGCAGCCCCAGTTGCGCGAGCGAGAGCGAGATCGTCCCGGGGAAGTTGCGGGCTCCGGGCGCGGAGCCGTAGGCGAGGGTGGGGGCCACGAGCGCTCCGACGCGCTCGGCGAGCGCGTCCGCGGTCGCCTCCGCCTGGAGCTGGTCGGCTCCGAGCGGGAGGTGGGGCCCGTGCGCCTCGAGGGCGCCCACGGGCACGATCACGAGCGGGTTCTGGGCGAGCCGACGCTCGAACGAGCGCGAGTCGAGGTCGAGGAGGCGATGCGAAGCATCCATCGCCGAAACGACGGGCCGTCGGTATTTAACGCGGAACGAGGGGTGAAGGAACGGGTACGCTCCGGTCGCGGGGGACCGGGCGGGGCGTCGGGCTCTTAGCCGACGCGCGCCTCCGGGTGGGATTCGGCCCCCCGGCTCAGGGGGCGCTCGGCGCCGACGGCGGGGGCGCGTCTTCGTTCTGGGACGGGGCCGGTTTCGCCTTGCGGCGGGGGGTCCTCGCGCGGGCGGGACGCGCAGCGACCGGCGGCTCCGCGCCCGCCGCCGGGGTCGATCTCGGCTTCGCCGCGCGCCGGCGCTTCGGGGGGGCCGCCGCCCCGGGGGCCGACGCCTGCTCCTTCGCCTTCTCCTTGTGTCGGGTCGGGCACTCCGGGTTGATGCAGAGCGTCCACGGCGGCCGGCCCTGCTCGATCGCGGTGACGACCGGCGCCCGGCAGACCGGGCACGGCGGTTGGTCCTTCTCGAGCTTGCCGCGCTGCGGCAGCGGATACGTGACCCGACAGTTGGGGTAGCCCGAGCAGCCGACGAACCGCTTCCCCGCGAAGGAGTAGCGGATGTGGAGCGGACTGCCGCAGTTGGGGCAGGTCCCGATCCGGAACGCCTTGTGGTGCTCGGGGCAGTCCGGGTTGATGCAGTAGAGGTCGGGCCGCTGGCCGCGGAAGATGATCTTCACGCGGGGGACCTTGCAGGTGGCGCACAGGAACTCCGGCGCGGGCTCGATGAAGCCCGCCGACGGGAGCGCATAGCTCGCCGTGCACGAGCCCGGGTTGTTGACGCACTGGACCCAGCGGGCCCCGCGCGGGCTGCGCCCGAGCTGCAGGGCACCGCCGCACTTCACGCACGGTCCGACGAACCGTTGCCGGTCGAGCGCCCCGGTCAAGGTCTCCTTCACGCCCTGCGCGTTGGCGGCGAGGAGCGCGTGCGCCTCGCGGAGCATCTCGCGCGACTCCTCGAGCACGTCGGCCTTCGGCTTCTTCGACTCGGCGACGAGCTCCATGTCCTCCTCGAGGCGGTGGGTCATCTCCGGTCGCGTGATCAGCGGCGCATGGGCCCGGAGCGCCTCGGTCACGGCGATCCCGGTCGACGTCGGTTCGAGCTGGCGCTGGTTCACGTAGTGCCGGTCGAACAGCTTCTGGAGGACGTCGTGCCGCGTGCTCTTCGTCCCGAGCCCGAGCCGCTCCATCTCCTGGATGAGCGAGCCCTGCGAGTAGCGCCGCGGGGGCTTCGTCTGGTCCTCGCGGAGCTCGATCCGGGGGATCCGTACGGTCTCCCCGACGACGAGCGCCGGCATCGGCGACTCCTCGGGGTGCGAGTACGGGTAGATCGCGTACCATCCGGGGTCGAGGACCGTCTGCCCCTTCCCCTCGAACCGCTCGCCCCGGATCTCGACCGCGGCGGTGCGGCTCCGGCTCCGGGCATCGGGTCCGAGGGTGGCGAGGAATCGACGGACGACGAGCTCGTACAGCTTCGCGTTGTCCGGGCGCAACTTCTTGGGGTCGACGTACGCGGTCGGGTAGATGGGCGGGTGGTCCGTCGTCTCGGTGCGGCCCCGGGTCGGGTGGAACGACGGCTGCGCGAGGACGAGCGCCGCCGCTTCGGCGAACGGGCCGTCCTGGAACTTCTCGACGAGGGTCCGGAGGCCCAGCCCCCGCGGGTAGACCGTGTTGTCCGTCCGGGGGTAGCTGATGAGCCCCGCGGTGTAGAGGTCCTCGGCGATCCGCATCGCGTACGCCGCCCCGAGCCCGAGGCGGGTCGCCTCCCCGACGAACAGCGTCGTCGAGAACGGCACGGGCGGTCGCCGCTTCGTCTCCTCCTCCGCGAACTCGCGGACGACCCCGTCCGGCGCGCCCTCGAGCCGGTGGAAGATCCGCTCCGCGTCGGCCTTCGACTCGAAGAGACCGTGCGCGTGGTGGAGGCCGAACTCCTCGCCGCCCTTCGCGCCGGTGGCGAGGATCTCCCAGAACGGGGTCGGCGTGAACTCCTTGATCGCCTGGTCGCGCTCGACGAGGAGCGCGAGCGTCGGGGTCTGGACCCGGCCCACGGAGAGGAAGCTCTTCCCGCGCTGCTGGGCGGTCAGCGAGAGGTAGCGGGTCAGGAGCGCGCCCCAGACGAGGTCGATCTCCTGGCGCGCCTCGCCGGCTTCCGCGAGCGCGTGGTCGAGGTCGGTCAGGTGCGCGAAGCTCTGCTCGATCTCCTCGCGGGTCAGCGCGCTGTAGCGCGCCCGCTTCACCTCGATGGTCGGGTGGACCTTCTGGAGCAGTTCGAGCGCCTCGAGCCCGATCAGCTCGCCCTCCCGGTCGAAGTCCGTCGCGATGATGACCCGGTCGAACCGGCGGACGATCGACTGCAGCGCGGCCACGATGCCGGTCTCGGTGACGCGCTTGTGCGGGACCGTCTCGAGGAGCTGCGGCAGGGTGTCGAGGCTCCACTCCGCGAGCTCCTTCGGGTAGTCGAGCTCGACGATGTGGCCGCGCAGGCCGAGGACCGCGTACGGGCCCTCGGGCCGCTCGAACTCGAAGACGTTCGTGCCCTCGATGCGCGAGCGCTTCATGCGGCCGTCCGACAGGACGACGGCGATCCGCAGGGCGGTGTTGAACTTCTCAGCGACGACGAGCGTGCGGCTCACGGGACCCGTAAGAGGCGGCGCGCGGTAGATAAAATCGCGGGGGCGCCGGTCGGCGAGAACCGCCCTGAACGTGGGCGCGCGCGTTCGACCGGGACCCGGACCGCGGTCCGGGCCAAACGGCAAGAACCGGACCTCCTTGCCGGGGCATGGTCGCGCTCGAGAACCCGCCCGAGAACCCCTGCTTCGGCTGCGGACCCCTCCACCCCCGGGGCTTGCGCCTCCACTTCGAGCGGATCGTGGCGCCCGACGGGGTCGACGAGATCACCACGACGTTCGAGCCGGCGCCCGATGCGATCGGGTGGCCGGGGATCTTCCACACCGGCCTCCACTTCGCCGTGCTCTACGAAGCGTCCTATTGGACCGCCCTGACGCTCGGGGGCCGACTCATGGTCAGCACGGGGCCGGGGACGTACGAGCACCGTCGGCTCCCGCGCGTCGGGCGTCGGCACGTGGCGCGCGCCCGCTGGGGGGCGGAGGCGCCCGAGGGCCGGATCGTCACCGCCACGACCGAGACGGAGGACGGGAAGCCGTGCGGCTCGCTGCAGACCTTCTGGCGACCGGTGCGCCGAGAGGAGATCGAGCGGGCCCACGTGCCGCTCCCCGACTACCTGCTCTCCGAGATCCCCGACTCCGCGCCCTGACTCCGCGGACCCGGTCACTTCTATTATACCCGGGAAGTACCCGCTTCGGCGCGCCGCGGTAACTCAGTTTGGGAGAGTGCAAGACTGAAGATCTTGAAGCCGCCGGTTCAAGCCCGGCCCGCGGCACCTCCTTCTCCGCCTCCATGAGCGCGATCGGCCGGGATCCCGCGGGGCCTGGGCGCCGGTTCACCCGCTTTCGGCCCGGCCACGAACCGATCGGACCCGGCTACTCCGCCGTGCCGGGGAACGGGCTCTGCCTCTCGACGTTCCTGATCCTCCACCCGCCCGGCGACCGACGCCAGGTCCTTCTCGGTCGGCCCGACGTGGGCGGCCCCTGGCTCGAACGGGGCGGGCTCGACCCGGGGCGCCTCGCGGGCGTCGCGGACCGGTGGCTGCTCCCCGCGTGTCAGTGGCTCCTCTTCGAGGAGCCCCGCGCGTCGGCGGAGCGGATCGCCCGGGACCTCCTCGACTCCGCGCTCCCCCCGGTCACCGGGCCCGCGGTGTTCTCGGAGACCACCCCGCGGGCCAACGCCGAGTCCTCGGACCCGCACTGGGACGTCCACTTCGTCTACGAGGGCGACTGGCCGACCGCCGCTCCCCCGACGGCCCGGCTGTGGCGCGAGCTCGCGTTCCGCGACGTCGCCCGCGTGCGACGAGCGGAGATCGGGAGGAACCAGGCGGACATCCTCGACCTCGCCGGTCTGTCGCCGGCCCCCTAAGGGTCCGCGCCGTTCCGCGGACTATCCCGTACCGGGAGGCGGGGGCGGAGGCGGCGGCGGACTGAAGACCGCGATCGGCGGGGGCGTCGTCCCTCCCCGGGTCTTGCCCCGTCGCGCCAGCAGGAGCCCTACGGCCGCCCCGAGCGCCAGGCCGACCACCAAGCCGATCGCGAGCCACGTCCCGCTGAAGCCGGTGCCGCTCGAGCTGCCCGAGCCGCTGGAGCCTCCGGGGCTCGAGGTCGTGTTGACCGTGACGTTGACGGAGCGGACCACCGAGTCCGAGGCCGAGTCGTTCGTCCACACGAACGCTTCGTACGTTCCCGCGGTCGCGTAGGTATGGGCCGGGTCCGCGACGGCGCTGGTGGCTCCGTCCCCGAACCGCCAGGCGTAGGTGTAGGGGGGGGCGCCGCCCGTAGCCGAGTCGCGGAACTGGAC
>Ga0335072_10012347_pt1 | contig 12198 bp, 11 predicted proteins | sample Lox_Sample_21_FD_206725 | JGI IMG/M metagenome (GOLD analysis project Ga0335072, IMG submission 206725) | Soil microbial communities from Loxahatchee National Wildlife Refuge, Florida, United States - Lox_Sample_2.1 | ecosystem: Environmental > Terrestrial > Soil > Wetlands | place: USA...
CTCGCAAGTGAAAGACCGGCGCCACGAACACAAGCAACCGAACTACACCAGCGGCTGCGCCACCTGCATCTCGCCCAGATAGGCCTCGCGAATCAGCGGATTCTGCCGCAGTTCCGCCGCTGTTCCCGACAGCACGACCTGGCCGGTCTGCAACACATACGCCCGATGCGCGATCGACAGCGCCATATTGGCATTTTGCTCGACCATGAAGATCGTCGTGCCCTGGCGATTGATCTCCTGAATAATGTCGAACACTTGCTCCACGTACAATGGCGACAGGCCCATGGACGGTTCGTCCATGCACAGCAGCTTCGGCCGCGCCATGAGCGCGCGTCCCATTGCGACCATCTGTTGTTCGCCACCCGATAGTGTGCCGGCGATCTGGTCGCGCCTTTCTTTCACGCGCGGAAACAGCGTGTAGACGCGGTCCAGGTCCTGGTCGAACTCCGGGCCGCGCTTGCGGAGGTAGGCGCCCATTTCGAGATTTTCGAATACCGTCATGCGCGGGAACAGACGGCGCGCTTCCAGTACTGGCGCGATGCCGCGGCGGACGCGTTCGGAGGTGGCCAGGCGCTCGATCGGCTGGTCTTGATAGATCACCTGTCCGCGCGCGGGGCGCACCACGCCCATGATGGTCTTCATCGTGGTGGACTTGCCGCAGGCATTGCCGCCGAGCAATGCGATGATTTCGCCTGCCTCGATGGCGTAATTCACGTCCTTCAGTACGTGCAGGTCGCCGTAGTACGTATCGACGTGACGAAATTCCAGCAGCATCGTTGCTAACCTTTCCCGTCCAAGGCGGGAGAGGCCGGGATGTGCATGTTCTCTGGCAAGGTTTTCATACCGTGACCCCTGCCGCCGCGGCTTGCGCATTCCGTCCGAGATAAGCCCGCAGCACTTCCTCGTCGCGACGCACTTCGTCCGGGCGACCTTGCGCAATCACTTCGCCATGGTCCAGCACGTAGACCGTGTCCGCCAGCGTGGTCACCACGTCCAGCTTATGTTCTATCAGCAGTACCGTCAGGCCCAATGCATTCAGGCTCTTGATTTGCTCGGCCAGTTCCAGCGTCTCCGCGGGGTTCATGCCCGCGGTGGGCTCATCCAGCAGCAGGATCCTTGGACGCGAGGCGAGAGCGCGGGCAATCTCGATGCGGCGGCGGTTCGCGTAGGACAATCCGCTGACCATCTGCATGACGCGCGGAGCCAGCCGGTTGCCGAAGATCGCGAAGATCTCCATCGCCCACGTGCGGGCCGCGTCTTCCTCGGCGCGCGTGCCGGGCGGACGGAAAATCGCGCGGAACACGCCGGTCGTCAGCCGCGCATGCTGGCCGATCAGCGCATTCTCCATCACGGTGAGGTTGGGAAACAGCCGCAGATTCTGGAACGTGCGCGCGACGCCCTTGCGCAGAATCTCATGCGGCGGCAGGCCCAGGATTTCTTCGCCGTGGAAGCGGATCGATCCCGCTTCCGACGGCACCAGACCGGTGATCGCATTGAATAATGTGGACTTGCCGGAGCCGTTGGGCCCGATCACCGCGACGACACTGCCGTTCGGCACCGTGATGTCCACGGCGTTCAGCGCGGTCAGGCCACCGAAGCGTACCGTGACGCCTTTCACCTCCATTGCCGCCGCACCGGTACGCACGTCGCCGCCCAGGCCTTGCAGCTTCAAATCGGTAAACCCGCCGCGCTGCACCACCGCGTGCTGTTGCTCGAAGCTCAAGGGGGCCTGCTTGCGCACCGCAGGAATCAGACCCTGGCGGCGAAACAGCATCATGCCCACCAGGATAAAGCCGAAGATCAGCTCGATGGACGGCACCAGGTCGATGTGTTGCAGCCACTTGCTGCCGACCAGGCTGCCAAAGGCGTTGATCCAGCCGGTGAGGTCTTCCAGCCACCAGGACTGCAGCAATTGCAGGAAGAACGCCCCGACCACCACACCCCAAACGCTGCCGATGCCGCCGAACACGATCATCACCAGGATCATGACCGAGACCGGGAAACCGAACATTTCCGGCGTCGCGGTCTGCAGCTTCGCCACATAGAACACGCCGGTCATGCCGCCGAACGCGGCACCGATCGCGAAGGCGAGCAATTTGAAGCGCGTGAGATCGACGCCCATGCATCCGGCGGCGATTTCGTCTTCGCGGATCGCCATCCAGGCGCGCCCGATTCGCGAATCTCGCAGGCGGATCGAGACGAAAATCAGCAGCGCCACCAGTGCGATCGCCACATAGTAGTAAGGCGTGGAATCGACGCCGAAGCTCCAGCCGAAAAGTCGAGGCGCCGCGACGCCGTTCAGGCCGGCTGCGCCGTTGGTCAGGTCCGACCAGTTGCGCACCACGATCGGCACGATCTCGCCGAAGCCAAGTGTGACGATAGCCAGGTAATCGCCGCGCAGCCGCAGGGTCGGCGCGCCGAACAATACGCCCCAGAAGGCGGCGAAGGCGGCGGATAAGGGCAGCGCCAGCCAGAACGACAAGGTGAAATGCACCACGCTGCCGCTGCCGGTATCGGCCGCCATTTTGGTGACGAGACCGAGCCATTGGAACGGTACCCAGAAATCGGTCCAGGCTGGTTGCAACTGAAACGAGCTCAGGACGCCGTAGCTATAAGCGCCGATGGCGAAGAACGCGGCGTAACCCAGATCCAGTAAGCCGGCGAAGCCGACAACAATGTTCAGTCCCAACGCCAGCGTCGCGTACGCGGCGGCATTCGCCATGCTGTCGATATCGGCGTCATTGTCGTGCCAGATCGGGAACGACAGGGCGAGCACGATGACGATCGCGAGGGCGAACTGGCGGCGGCGGGCCTCCGGGATCCAGGCCACCGGCCGTGCAAGGACCGTCAGGGCATTGCTCATGCGCACGGGGCCCTCACGATTTCGTCGGCGTCATCCGCCCAAACAGTCCGGAAGGCTTGAACACCAGCACCAGCACCAGAATGGAGAAGATGATCACGTCGGTCCATGCACCGGCGATCTGGCCACCGAGGGCCTCGATCAAACCGATGATGATGCCGCCCACCATCGCGCCAGGCACATTGCCGATGCCGCCCAGCACGGCCGCGGTGAATGCCCGCAGGCCGGCGGTGAAGCCGATGATGAAGCTGGTGAAGTTATAATAGAGGCCGAAGATAAGCCCACCGGCGCCGGCCAGCGCGGAGCCGAGGAAGAAGGCCATGACCACCACCCTGTCCACATCCACGCCCATCATTCGCGCGGCTTCCGGGTCCTGGGCAGTGGCGCGCATCGCCTTGCCCATGCGGCTTTTCTGCACGAACAAATAGAGTGCGACCATCAGCACCAGTGCGACCGCCCAGATCAGCAATACGCGTACGTCGAGAATGGCGTCACCGATATGGAAGCGTACCGGCGGCAGTGGATTGGGATAGTTCCGTGCCTCGGCGCCCATCGACAGCAGGATGATGTTGAACAAAATGTAGGAGACGCCAATGGTGGTGATCATCGCGGCCGGCCCTTTGACGTCGCGCAGCGGACGCAGGCACAGGCGCTCGATCAGCACACCGATCGCGCCGGAACCCACCATGGTGACCGTGAATGCGACCAGCAGAACCATGGCGAGCGGCAGGCCGGTCAGGATCACGTCCTGGCCGGTGAGGCCGAACATCTGCAGCACCCAGAAGGCGATGAAGGATCCGACCATGAAGACATTGAAGTGGGAGAAGTTGATCAGCTCGAGAATGCCGTAGACCAGGGTGAAGCCCAGTGCGAGCAAGGCGTACATCGCACCGAGACTCAATCCGTTGATGGTCTGTTGGATGATAAGATCTGTGAGGGTCATGCCTTGTCATGGCCGGCGAAAACCGGCCATCCACGTAAACCCATAAGAAATTCATCAAAAGCCGCGCATGGCGGGGCAAGGCCCCGCCATGACGCACGAAGCAATGCCATTGGCACCGTCACGATTGCGGCGCCACGCCAATGTACTTGTACTGCGCCGACACGTCATCCGGCTTGCCCGCCTTATTTTCCTGAATCTGGAACACGCTGACGGTGCGGTCCGCCAGGTCGCCGTACTTGTCGAACGACACGATGCCCTGGATGGTCGGCACCTTCGCGGTCTGGATCGCATCGCGCACCGCGGCCCGTGTCACCGGCTTGCCGGTAGCGGCCACGCGCTTCACCGCGTTGATGATCACCAGCGCCCCGTCATAAGCGGTGATCGAGTAGTCTTCCGGCGCCACGCCGAAGCGCGCGGTGTAAGTCTTGACGAACTCCGCCGCCTTCTCTTCGCCGCCGACGAGATGCGGCGAGGCGATCGTCGCATACCAGCCGTTGGCGGCAGGGAAGCCGGCGCCTTCCAGGAAGGAAGCGCCATAGACGCCGTCGCCGCCTGCCTTGATGACCTTCGGCATGCTGTCATAGGCCTGCTTCGCCAGCTTGATGCCGGCCTGGCCGACGCCACCATAATAGATCGCCTCGGGGCTCAGTGCCTTGATCTTGGTGAGGATCGCGGTGTAGTCGGCGGCCTTCGGGTCGAGGCGGTCGCGACCGAGCAACTTCACTCCCTTCTTGTCCGCCTGCCCCTGATAGGCATCCGCCAGACCCACGCCATAGGCGCCGCTGTCGTCCAGAATATAGACGTTCTTGATGCCCAGTTTCTCGGCCATGTAGTTGGCCATGTTCGGGCCCTGATAGGCGTCCGTGGTGACGGTGCGGAAGTAGATGGGCTTGCCGGAAGGATCGTACTGCGCGGCGAATTTCGGATTGGTGATGTCCGGGTTGGTCGAACTGGGCGTGATGATGGCGAGATCGCCTTCACTCAGGATCGGCGACATCGCCTTGCCGGCGCCGCTCATCTGCGGACCGATGGCAGCCACCACGGCGCGGTCAGACACCATCTTGCGGGCGTTGGTGGCGGCCTGGGCAGGGTCGTACTGGCCAGCGGTGGCGGTGCCGTCATCCAGCGTCATCAACTGGAATTCGTAGCCCGGAACTGCGTTGCCCTGGTTGGCGCCATCCATTGCCATGATGACGCCGTTGAGGATGCGCTTGGCGTCTTCGGCATCTGCCCCGGTAAGCGACAGGTTCACGCCGACCTTGATGACCTTGTCCGCGGCCAGACTGGCCCGGCTGCCTAGCCCGAGCGTGGCAGTGATAGCGGTGCCGGCGGCGAGCCGGGTTGCAGCGCGACGAGTTATTATCATCCCCATGAACTCCCTGCGTGGTGGGTCGGAGCCGCGCCGTGCGGCCCGTTTACAGGTCCCCCTGAACAGAAACAATTGAACGGACTGTGCCATCAGGGCAAGCAGGATTCTGCCAGCCCGCCGGAATCGCAGGCCGGGCGCCCAAATCAGCGGCATGTCGGCCACAGCGGCATGAACGCGACGAAATCCGTTGCGCAGACGCAATTCTCCCGTTGGCCGCACGCGAGGTGCCGCGTCGCGCGGCCAAGGCGTGTTCAGCGTGGCCGCACCATTGCTCTGCGCCTCAGGACTGCGGCGCCACGTCGACGTACTGATACTGCTTCGAGATGTCGTCCAGCCTGGCATCCTTGTCCTGGCGAATCTGGAACACGCTAACGGTCCGGTCCGCGAGGTCGCCATTGGCGTCGAACGAGACCATGCCCTGAATGGTCGCTACGCGCGCGGTCTGGATTGCGTCGCGCACTGCGTCGCGTGTCATCGGCTTGCGGCTGGCGGCGACCCGCTTCACCGCATCGACGATGACCAGCGCGGCATCATAGGCGGTTATGGAGTAGTCCTCCGGGGCCACGCCGAACTCGCCGGTATAGGCCTTGACGAACTCGGCTGCCTTGGTGTCGCCGGTCATGTGCGGTGAGGCGATTGTTGCATACCATCCCTGGGCCGCAGGGAAGCCGGTGCCGGTCAGGAATGACGCGCCGGCCACGCCATCGCCGCCGCCCTTGATGACGTTCGCAATGAGGTCGTACGACTGCTTCGCCAGCTTTACGCCGGCCTGGGCGACGCCGCCGTAATACATCGCCTGCGGGTTCAGCGACTTGATCTTGGTCAGGATCGCAGAATAGTCGGCGGATTTCGGATCCAGCCGGTCGCGGCCGAGCACTTTGATGCCCTTCTTCTCGGCTTGCTCCTGGAACGTGTCGGCAATGCCGACACCGTAGGCGCCGCTGTCATCCAGCACGTAGACGGATTTGATGCCCAGTTTCTCGGCCATGTAGTTGGCCATGTTCGGGCCCTGATAGGCATCGGTGGTGACGGTGCGGAAGTAGATCGGCTTGCCGGCAGGCCGGTATTGCGGGGCGAATTTCGGGCTGGTGAGGTCCGGGTTGGTCGAGCTCGGCGTGATGGTGGCAAGATCGCCCTGGCTCAGGATCGGCGCCATGGCCTTGCCCGCGCCGCTCATCATCGGGCCGATCGCGGCGACGACCAGCGGATCCGAGACCATCTTGCGCGCATTGGTGGCCGCCTGCGCTGGATCGTACTGGCCGGCGGTGGAACTGCCGTCGTCCAGCAATAGAATCTCGAAACTGTAGCCTGGCACGGCATTGGCCTGGTTGGCGGCATCCATCGCCATGGTGATGCCGTTCTTCACCCGCGCGGCACTTTCGGCGTCCGCGCCGGTGAGCGAGAGATCGACGCCGACCTTGACGACTTTGCCGGCGGCCTTGCCCGGCACTGCGGCGGTGCCCAACGCCACAGTCAATGCGGTGCCGGCGGCGAACTGGGCAGCGGCTCTTCTGGTCAGCATTGGTAATGGCTCCCTGCGTCACGGGACCCGACTGGCGCGGGTTTCTCCACGGCAGAGATTTCAACGGGACGCGCCGCGGGGCAAGCCATTTGTCACCACCGGCGACGGATGGTCGCCTCAGCGGCGAAACCGCAGGTCGAGGCCATGTGCAATCCAGCCGGCCTCGATCGCATCCAGGTCGATGAACCCGGACGGATCGGCCTTGCGAGGTGCGCTTGCCAGTCCGGGCGCGCGCTCCCGGCGCCAGATAGAGAGCAAGCGGTGCAACTCGGCGAGCGGTTCGGTGTGGTCGTCAACCCGCAGGTCGAGGTCGGGGAAATCCTCGGTGGTGATCAGTTTCATTGCTGCGGATTGCCGGCCGCGCCGATCGCCTCCCGCCGCTTCCCCTGCCTCCATCGCGGCCATCAGCCGTTCGGGCATGGGCAGATCCGGAAGGCCAAGCCATGTCTCCAGGGTCGCGGCGATGGTGCGCGCGCCGGCCAGCATGTTGCCGGCGACGCTGACCCCGGGGGCAGCGAGACTGCCGCACCACGTCACGCAATTCTGCCCGGTCCAGGCGGCGGCGCGTCCATGGCGATCGATCGCGTGGACCTGGCGGATGCCGCGCCCGGCGTCTCCCGCCAGGGCTGCCTCGATGGCGGCGTCCGGCGGCAGGCCCCGCGCGAGCGCGTCCAGGATGGCGGCAGCGAGATAGCGGTTGGTGAAGGACTGCGTGGAGACCGCGCCCACACCGGATCGCACGAACGGGCAGGAGGCACCGACGGCGAAGGCCCTGGTGGCGACGGCGACCGCGAAGGCGCCGGTGGCGGGATCATGGGCGACAATCGACCAGGTCACGGCGAGCGAACCTCATTGCGACAGCCGACACTGTTAGCGCAAGCCGGGCGGTCATGCACCGCCATCGGCGCCGCCGGAGGGGGGCGTGCCAGGGCAGATTAACGATTTCAGAGCAAATGACCGATATGGTATTGGAACGGCTGCCGTCCGTGCACCTTGCCGCTCCCCCGAGGGGCAGGCAGCCATGAAAGGCACGACCTCATGTTCGAATCGGCGGAACTCGGCCATCGCATTTCCAAGGCGGACTACGAACGCGAAGTGCCGGAGCTGCGTGCCCGTTTGCTCAACCTGCAATACGAGATGCTGGCGAAGCCGGACTTCCCGGTGGTGATCGTCATTGCCGGCGTCGATGGCGCGGGCAAAGGCGAAACGCTCAACGTGCTCCACGAATGGATGGATCCGCGGCACATCGTCACCACGGCGTTCGGTGAGATGTCCGATGAGGAGCGGGAGCGTCCGCGCATGTGGCGTTACTGGCGCGCCCTGCCGCCGAACGGCCGCATCGGCATGTTGTTCGGCGCATGGCACTCCAACCCCGTGCTCGATCGCGTGGCGGGCAAGATCAGCGAGGACATGCTGGTGCGCGCGTGTGAGCGCATCGTGCGGTTCGAACGCATGCTGGTAGACGAAGGCACGCTGCTGCTGAAATTCTGGTTCCATTTGTCGAAGCACGCCCAGCGGACGCGATTGAAGGCACTGGAGGCCGATGCGAAAACCCGCTGGCGCATCAGCGACACCGATTGGGAGCGATTCAGGCTTTACGACAAGTTTCGCAAGGTGACCGAGCTGGCGCTGCGCCGCACCAGCACCGGACACGCGCCCTGGATGGTGGTGGAGGGCAGCGATCCCAACTACCGCTACCTGACCGTCGGGCGGGCGATCGCCGATGCGGTGCAGCGGCGGTTGCGTGGCGAGAAGCCGCTGACGCCCACGCAGGCCGCGCTGCCTGAGGCGCCCGCCGATGGCCGCACCGTGCTGACCGCGCTGGATTACAGCCAGAGGCTCTCGCACAAGGACTACCGTCACGAGCTGGATAAATACCAGGGCAGGCTGAACCTGCTGATGCGGCACAAGCGGTTTGCGCAACGCTCGGTGATCGCCGTGTTCGAAGGGATGGACGCGGCCGGCAAGGGCAGCACCATCCGCCGCGTGGTGTGGCCGCTGGACGCCCGCCACTACCGCGTGATCCCGATTGCCGCGCCGAGCGAGGAGGAACGCGCCCAGCCCTATCTTTGGCGCTTCTGGCGGCATCTGCCGCGGCTGGGGCGGGTGACGATCTTTGACCGGTCCTGGTACGGCCGCGTGCTGGTGGAGCGTGTCGAAGGCTTTTGCTCCGAAGTCGACTGGATGCGCGCCTACGGCGAAATCAACGATTTCGAGGAGCAAGTGGCGGAAGCGGGCGGCATCATCACCAAGTTCTGGCTGACCGTGACGCCGGACGAGCAATTGAAGCGGTTCCAGGCGCGGGAGGAATCGCCGTTCAAGAGCTTCAAGCTCACACCGGAGGACTGGCGCAACCGGGAGAAAGTTCCGCTGTACGACCGCGCGGTGTGCGACATGGTAGACCGCACCAACAATGCATTCGCGCCCTGGGTGCTGGTGCCGGCGGATGACAAGTACTTCGCGCGTGTGATGGTGCTGCGCTCGCTGTGCGAGCGGATCGAGGCGGGCCTGTAATGGCGAGCGCGGTTAGGGCAGGTTGGAATCGGACGCCGCATTGGCAGGCTGCAATGGCCTGATGGTGCGTCCCACGCCTTTTGGCATGGGCTGGCCGCCCTGCGCCGTCAGTGCGCGCTGGATCGCCGCCAACCGGTCCGGCGGAAACGCCGCCACGCGCCGCACGCGCATGTCGATATGCAGCGCGAGCAATTCCTGCGCTGCCACGCGGTGGCCTTCGGTGGCATGGAACATCTCGTGGAAATAGTGCAGCCGCTTGGCATCGGCGCCGAGCAAGGTCGTGGCCACGCGCAGCTTCTCGCCAACCACCACCTCGCGTTCATACAGCGTGTGGGTTTCCGCGGTGAAGCATGAGAAGCCGGTGGCTTCGCGATAGGCGTTGCCGATGCGCAGCGCATCGTACAGCCGATCGGTGCCGAGATCGAAGACCACAACGTAATAGGCGAGGTTCATGTGGCCGTTGGAGTCGATCCACTCCGGCCGCACGGTATCGGTGTATTCGACGATGTATTGGCTCATGGGCGGCAAGCTTGTTGGTGCGTTGGCATGCGGTCAAGCACCGGCACCGGTGCCGGTGGCATTCGGTGCGACGCGCGCCGGTGTGGATGGCGTCAAACCGAGCACGCCCGGCTTGATCGGCATGTCGGGCTCTTCTCCGCGCGGGCGATTGTTCCATCTACGTTGCGGCCATGGCAGTCAGATCAGCCACCCAGCGCACTTACACGCCTTCCCATTGGCGCCACACCTGCTCCACGGTCGCCATGTAGGTATCGATGTCACGGTCTTCCGGCGCGATGAGTACGTGCTGCACGCCGGCATCGCGATATGCTGCCAGGCTCTCCGGCACTTGCTCCACTGTTTCGGCGGTGCAGCCGATGCGGAGGGAGATTGTGAACCCGGGGTCCGGCCGCGAGGCGCGCAGCCGTTGCACCATCGCCGCCGCTTGCTCCGGCGCGACGCGGCTACCGTGCCAGCCATCCAGCCGCAACGCGCGCTTCACCGCCGGGTCAGACGAGCCGCCGATCCAGATCGGAATCGGCGCGCACGGCTGCGGCTGCATGCGCATCTCTTTTACCACGGCCGGGATCCATCGCGTCGGGAAGCTGACGGGATCGTCGCTCCAGACCGCGCGCATCAGCGCGATGCCTTCATCCATGCGCCGGCCGCGTTCGTTGAAGGGCACACCGAGGGCGTTGAATTCAGCCTCCATCCAGCCGACCCCGGCGCCCAGGATCAGCCGGCCCTGCGAGAGATTCTGCAAGGTCGCGAGTTCCTTGGCCAGCGGCAGAGGATGGCGCATCGGCAGCACCAGCACGCTGGTGCCAAGCTTCACGCGTGACGTGCAGGCGGCGGCCCAGGTGAGGGTCAGCACGGGGTCCCAGAAATTCGGCGATGGCGGATACGGCGCGCCCTTTGGCACGATGATATGCTCGCTGACCCAGACATCGGCGAAACCAAGTTCCTCCGCCTGGATGGCGCAGCGGCGGATCGAGTCCGGGCTGGCCTTGCGGCCGATATGGGGCAGATGGATGCCGAGTTGCATGGGCGTGCCTCCCGATGACGTGCCCCGAGCGTGGCGCGGCTGCGGTTCGGCGTCCAGCGTGGATCAGTTCAGTGACCCGCGGCGGCGCTTTCTGCCTCCGGCAACACAGCAAGAATCCGTGCGACGTTCAGTAGCTCCGCCACCGCCGTGTCATCCACGGCGACATCAAGTGCACCGTGCGCCGCAAGATTGCGAAGTTGCGCACTTGCCCGTAGCGCCTGGCCAGTGGCTCTGTCGATGGCCCCCATCATCTCGAGCGATTGCACGGTTTGAGCTGGTGAATAAATACGTTGTGAGGCGCTGCCTTGGTAACCGGATCGGGCTCTGGCGATGGCTTCCAACACTGACCAGCCGAGCAAAAGCGCGGCTTTGCGGTGTCCGTCAGCGGCGAGTTGCTGGGCCTCGGCTATTTGCGCCTCGATCTGGGGACGTGTGGCCACACTGAGGCGGAGATCATGTTCAGGACGCTGTGACTCGTAATATACTTTCAAATTCCATCCGGGTTGCCGCTTTCCCACCGTCTCAAGCCGATGCTCTTCCCCTGGCCGACGCCCGAACTTGACTTCGATGACGTAGTTCTCACCAGGCTTCAGCGCCATCGCATCCGGCTGAAATCCATGCAAAAAAGCCGGCAGCATCTCCGGCAATGGCTCCATGAAAAACTGGAACCCCTGATGCTCGTACGTTTCCTTGAGTCGTTCCAGTACGGCACGCTCTCGCGCAATGATATCGGCACTCATGGAATATGCCTCCACGCAAGATCGTTCTCAATCCGTATGTATACGGCGGGTGGCATCTGTTCCAGGGCCGTTCTGAGCAGATTTGGTACCGTTGCAAAAGACCACGGTATGTCGGGTTCGAAACGCTGGACCAACACACGTTCCACGACATTGTCGTCGTGATAGACGATCGCCTTCAACGCATCAAGGATAGGCTTCACGATGTTGTCTATGTCACCCTCCATCGGTGCCTCCGCGAAGTAGAAGATGGTGGCACTCAGAGGCCGCTCCTCCAGCCAGTACCAGTCTGTCAGTTCTTGCAGCCGGCGTCTCGTCTCCTCGGCAACGATACGCTTCCACGCATCACGAGCGAAGGATGACCCTTGAGCCGACACAGGCGTTCCCTCGACGATAATTTCCAGCGGGAACGGAAGCGAGGTGTCATCCGGCGTGGCCATCTTGCTTCACACCACGCCCTTCTGCCGCAACACCTTGATGGCCGCCGCATCCAGTCCCAGCCGCTCGCGGAGCACTTCCTCGGTATGCTCGCCGAGCATTGGCGGCGGCAGGCGATAATCTGCCGGCGTCTCCGACAGTTTTACCGGATTGCCGATCAGCTTCATCACCTCGCCCGAGCCGTGCTGCATCTCCACCACCGCGCCGCGCGCCACCACCTGCGGATCGGCGAACACTTCGGCCAGCTTGTTGATCGGCCCGCAGCCAATTTT
>Ga0335072_10012349_pt1 | contig 12197 bp, 5 predicted proteins | sample Lox_Sample_21_FD_206725 | JGI IMG/M metagenome (GOLD analysis project Ga0335072, IMG submission 206725) | Soil microbial communities from Loxahatchee National Wildlife Refuge, Florida, United States - Lox_Sample_2.1 | ecosystem: Environmental > Terrestrial > Soil > Wetlands | place: USA: Florida...
TCACGTGTTCGTGATTGTCGAACGGAGGGGCCCACGCTCGGATCTGTCAACCCGACAGTCAGCGACCGTGACTGGCCAGTTGGTTGCGCGAGCTGATGCCGAGCTTGAGGAAGACGTTTCCCAGGTGGTACCCGACGGTGCGCGGGCTGATGAACAGGCGCGCGCCGATCTCCGGATTGGACATTCCGTCCCGCGCCAGCTGCGCGATCTGGCGTTCCTGGGCGGTGAGCTGCCGGTCGGTCGGCGGGCCGGCTCGCTTGCGGGCCGTCTCCCCGGTGGCCTGCAGCTCGCGCCGGGCGCGCTCGGCGAACGCCGCCAAGCCCATCGCGTCCAGCAGCTCGTGCGCGGTGCGGAGCTGATCGCGGGCCTCGGCGCGGCGGCGCTCCCGGCGCAGCCACTCCCCGTAAAGCAGATGAGCCCGGGCCAGGTCGGGACGCATCCGAGTGCGCGCGAGGTGAAGGAGCGCCCGGCGGTAGAGGTCCTCGGCTGCCTCGCCCTCGCTCAGCAGCGCCCGGCAGCGCGCGACGATGCCGAGCGCCCACTCGGTGCCGCTCGCCTCGGCCTGCCCGGACAGCCAGCAGAGCGCGCTCGCGGCGGGCGCGGTCAGCTTGCTCCGCACGGCCGCTTCGACCAGCTCGACCAGGGCCCACTCCTTCGGCGTGAGCTCCCCGTCGTGGCTGCTGGCCCGGCGAGCCGCCACCAGCGCCTGCTCGTACTTGCCCAGGCCGTTGTACAGCAGTGCCTCCGCCCAGCTGGCGACGGCCACGGAAAGCCCCTGGCCGTGCTCGATCGCATCGGTGATGGTGGCGTCGATCATCGTCGCTACGGTGGTTTCCTCACCCCGCCAGGCGGCGAGGACCCAGGTGATGTAGGGCGTGAAGTGGGCGCCGGTCGCGTCCGCGACCGCCTGCAGCTCCCCGAACAGCGACCCGGCGGCGGTCAGCTCGCCGGAGAACAGGTGCACGTGAGCTCGGTGCAGCAGGGCGAGCGGAAGCTCGCTGAGCGAACCGGTCTCCCGGGCGAGCCGCACGTACCGGTCCGCCGTGCGCTGATAGCCGTCGTCGTCCCAGATGTGCTGGGCGGCGATGCCCGCCATCCACAGGCCGCGCATCTCCTCCTTCTCCGGCACGCCGCCGGCCCAGTCGGCCCAGGCGGCCAGCCCCCGCCGCAGGAACGGCACGGCGGCCGGGTACCCCTGGTTGAAGTTCGCCGCCAGCCCGGCCAGCAGGAGATCGGGCGCCCGGAGGGATGCCGGCGGCCGCCCGGCCGCGCCGACCACCCGCGCCACGTCCCGCAGGCCGCCACCGGGCCCGGCCAGGCGGCCCGCGAACATCGCGGCCTTCATCGCGTCGAGGTAGGTTTCGCGGGCAAGGCCCGGGTCGATGCGCTCGAGCCGGCCGGCCACGTCAAGCAGCACCGGCGCGGCGTCGGTACCGCGGCTCTTGGCAAACGCGATCTGGGCTCGTACCAGGTCCGGGCCGGTCCGCTGGAGCTCGCCGTCCGGTTCGCCTTCGGCTATGGCCAGCAGATCCAGTGCGGCGTCGAAGGCTCCCGCGAGCATCTTGGCCTCGGCGGCGTCGAGCGCCCGGCGGGCGCGCCGGGCCGGATCCGGGGTGAGCACGGTCGCCCGTTCGAGGAACGCGGCCGCCGCCGACAGGCCGCCGCGTGCCCGCGCCCGGCCGGCTGAGCGTTCCAGCTCCATCGCCACCTCTTCATCGGGTGCGGAAACCGACCGCGCCCGGTGCCAGGCATGACGGTCGGGGTCCAGCGCTGGATCGATGGCCGCCGCCAGGGCCGCGTGCGCCTGCCGTCTGGCCTGGGCGGACGCCGACCGGTAAGCCACCGAGCGGACCAGCGGGTGGCAGAACCGGATGCGGATCCCGAGCTCGGCCAGGCCAGCCTGGGCCGCGGGCTCGGCCGCCCCCGGGCCGATGCCGAGCCGGTCCGCTGCCCGCCAGACGAGGGCCGCGTCACCGATCGGATCGGCGGCCGCGAGCACCAGCAGGCGCCTGGTCTCAGCCGGCAGAACGGACACCCGCTGCTGAAAGCTTTCCTCGACGCTGCCGGGAAGCCGGAGCACGCCGGGCAGCCCGAAGCCGCCCGCGAGTTCCGCTGCGGTAAGCGATCGCGGCAGCTCGAGCAGTGCCAGCGGATTGCCTCGGGTCTCGGCCACGATCTGGTCCCGAACCTGCGCGTCGATCGGCACCGTCAGGGCCGTCTCAAGCAAGGCCCGGGCAGCCGCCTCGTGCAGTCCCCCGACGGCGAGCTGCTCGAAACCGGCCAGGTCATCGCTGAGCGCCCGGGTGCCGAAGACCAGTCCCACCGACTCGGTTCCCAGACGGCGGCCAACGAACGCGAGCAGCCGCGCGGAGGCCCGGTCGGCCCACTGCACGTCGTCGACCAGGCACAGCAGCGGATCCGCGGCCGCCGCCTCCGATAGCAGGCTCAGCACCGCCAGGCCGGTGAGGAAGCGGTCCGGCGGCGGCCCCACGTGCAGGCCGAAAACGGTCAGCAGCGCTTGACGCTGCGGCTCGGGAAGCCGGTCAAGGGAGGGCAGCAGCGGTGCGCACAGCTGGTGCAACGTGGCGAACGGCAGCTCCATCTCCGTTTGGACGCCGAGCGCGCGGACCACCCGGCACCCCTCGGCGTGATCGGCCGCGTACTGGAGCAAAGCCGTCTTGCCAGCCCCGGCCTCGCCATGGACCACGAGGGCACGGCTCGCGCCCCCGCGAATGGCGACGACGAATTGACGCAGAATGTCGCACTCGGCCCGACGCCCCGTCAACTTCGCCATGTACTACACAATAAGGAGGGTCGACTACGGACAGCATCGGAATACTCACTTAACGTTGATGCGGGCGGTGAAAGGAACGGGGCATGGAGATACTCGGCGGCGGCCCGCGTTCAACTGCGATCAGGACTCCTGACCAGCGGCTACGGGTGTTCGTTTCGTCCACGCTGAGGGAGTTGGCGGCCGAGCGGTCAGCCGCGCGGACGGCGATCGAGCAGCTGCGGCTCGCGCCGGTGATGTTCGAGGCGGGGGCACGAGTCCACCCGCCGCAGGCGGTGTACCGGGCCTACCTGGGCCAGTCCGACATCTTCATCGGGATCTACTGGCAGCGGTACGGCTGGGTCGGGCCCGGCATGTCGATCTCGGGGCTTGAGGACGAGCTGCGGCTGGCCTCGGCGATGCCGCGACTGCTGTACGTCAAGGTCCCGGCGCCTGACCTCGAGCCCGGCCTCGAGCGGATGCTCGACGGCATCAGGGCCGAGGGCGCCGCTTCGTATACGACGTTCACCGAGGCCGGGGAATTGGGCGAGCTCATCGCCGGCGACCTGGCGACAATCCTCGCCGAGCGGTTCAGCGCCCCGGCCGGCGACGGCCTCCCGTCGGCCATCCCGGAACCGGTTACGGCCATGATCGGCCGCGACGCCGACGTCGACGAGGTGGCCAGGATGCTGACCGCGGCTCACCGCCGCCTCATCGTGCTCACCGGCCCGGGCGGGGTCGGCAAGACCAGGCTGGCGCTGGCCGTGGCCGAACGCACCCGGCGCGAATGGCCGGACGGCGCCGCGCTGGTCGACCTATCCGCGGTGACCGACCCTGCCCTCGTGCCCGACGCCATCGCCTCGGCCCTCGACCTGGTCGGACAGGGCAACGAGCGGCCGCTTGAGACCCTGGAACGAGGCCTGGCGAGCCGGAGCATGCTGATCGCGCTTGACAACTTCGAGCAGGTGCTCGAGGCCGCGCCGCTGGTCGCGGACCTGCTCCAGCGTGCGCCGGGGCTGCGCGTCCTGGTGACGAGCCGGGTATCGCTGCGGGTGCGCGGCGAGCAGGAATGGCGGGTGGAGCCGCTTGGCGTTCCGCCGCCAGGATCGACCACGCTGGCGGCGCTGGCGGGCAACCCGGCCGTGCGGCTGTTCGCCGACCGGGTGCGCGCGGTCCAGCCCGGCTTCAGGCTCGACGCCGGGAACGCCGAGGCGGTGGCCGAGCTGTGCCGCCGGATGGACGGCCTTCCGCTGGCGCTCGAGCTCGCGGCCGCGTGGATGCGGCTGCTGACGCCGGAACAGATGCTGAGCCGGCTCTCCCAGCAGCTGGAACGCCCGGGGGCGCTGGCCGACCTGCCCGACCGGCAGCAGACGCTCAGCGCGACCATCCAGTGGAGTTACGACCTGCTGCCCGCGCGGGCGCGGGTCATGCTCGCGCGGCTGTCGACGCTGGCCGGCCCGTTCACCGCTGACGGCGCTGAGGCGCTCGGCGGCACGGACGCCGACGACCCGGTCGAGGTCCTGTCCACGCTGCTCGACCACAGCATGGTCAGCCCGGCCGAGCGCCCGGACGGGCAACGGGCGTTCCGGCTGCTCGACTCCATCCGCCGGTTCGCGGCGGCGCAGCTCGATGACGCCGACGAGACGCTCGGCCAGCTAGAGCGGTATCTGCTCGGCATCCTGGAAGCGGCCGGCCGCCGGCATGGCTCGCAGGACCGGGACATGCGCAAGCTTGACAGCGAGCAGCCGAACCTGCGGGCGGTGCTGAGCTGGATCGCCCGCGACGGGCGGTCATCGGACGAGCTGTTGCGGGGCGTCGGGGACGCGTGGGTGTGGCTGATGGTCCGCGGGTACCTGCGACAGTCCGCCCCGCTGTGGCGGCAGATCGCCCCGCTGCTCGCCCAGGAGCCGCGCGGCGGCAGCGGCCGGATGGCGCGCGCCTGGCTGCTGGCCACCGGGGGGACGAACCAGGGCGAGTTCACCTCGACCGTCGAACTCATCGATGAGGTGCTGCCGGGCGCCCGCCCGGTCGAGCGCCCGGCACGCATCGCGCTGCTGCTCATGGTGCGCGGCGTCGCCCGGGTGTACTCGGCCCACGAGCGGGCCCGCGCCGACTTCGCCGAGGCGCTGTCGGTGGCGCGGGCTGCCGACGACCCGCTCGCCCTCGGCTACGTCCAATCGCACTACGGCGCCCTGCTGTGCCTTGACGGCGATCACGGTCAGGCGCGCGCGCTGCATGAGGAGGCGCTGACGATCGCCCGTTCGATCGGGGACGAGAACCTCCGCGCTGAAGCACACCACACGCTTGCGATCGACGACATCGCCGCCGGCGCCGCCGAGGCGGCGGCACCGGAACTGGCGGCCGCGGTGCGGCACTACCAGAACCTTGATCACTTCGAGGGCCTGACCCGCTGCCTGGGCGCGCTCAGCGCGCTGGGCCTGGCGTGCGGCAACCCGCGCCTCGCGGCCCGGCTGATGGGAACCGCGGGCGCGGTACGCGACCGTTTCGGGCTCCGGCCGTGGCCGTGGGTCATCCAGGCGGAGCACCGCACCATGGTGCGGGCCACGGCCCTGCTGGCCAGCGACGACTACGCCGCGGAAGTGGCCGTCGGCCGCCGTCAGACCATCGACGAAGCGCTCGCCGCGACCTGGTCAATCCTGGCCGACCGGCTGCCTGCCGCCGCCCGTTGACCATCAGGCCGCCTCCGACCCGGTCCGCGACCCGTTGAGCACCTGCCGCAGTGTGATGACTAGAACTCGTTCCGTTATCCTGCATCGCAGCGGCTTTGCCCGTGGGGACGGGCTCTTGAGGAGGCGGGTCGATGGCCGGGGAACGGCACGCGCCCCTGATGGACCGGATTGACGAGCGTCTCATCATCGACGAGCTGCTCAGCGCGGTGCGGGCCGGGCACAGCCAGGTGCTGGCGATGCACGGCGAGGCCGGGGTGGGCAAGACCGCGCTGCTCCGGTACCTGAAGGAGCGGGCGATGGGATTGCGGGTGGTGCGCGCCGTCGGGGTTCAGTCGGAGATGGAGCTGGCGTTCGCCGGGCTGCACCAGCTGTGCAGGCCGCTGCTTGACCGGCTGGACGACGTGCCCGGTCCCCAGCGGGACGCGCTGCTGACCGCGTTCGGGCTGAGCGCGGGCCCGCCGCCGGACCGGTTCCTAGTCGGGCTGGCCGCGCTGAGCCTGCTGTCGGCGGCGGCCGAGGACCGGCCGCTCATCGCCATCGTCGACGACGCGCAGTGGCTGGACCGGGCCTCGGCCCAGGCCCTCGGGTTCGTGGGGCGGCGGCTCGCGGCCGACGCCGTGGGGCTCGTGTTCGCCGCCCGGGTCCCCGGCGACGAGGTGTCCGGACTGCGGCAGATGACGCTCGACGGGCTGAAGGACGCCGATGCGCGGGCGCTGCTCGACTCGGTCCTGACCGGTCCGTTCGACGAACGGGTCAGGGACCGGTTCATCGCCGAGGCGCGCGGGAACCCGCTGGCGCTGCTCGAGCTGCCGCGAGGGCTGACGGCGGCCGAACTGGCGGGCGGGTACGGCCTGGTTCCCGCGTCCGCGCTGCCGGGCCGGATCGAAGACAGCTTCCGGCGGCAGATCAGCGCGCTGCCGGTGGAAACGCAACGGCTGCTGGTGCTCGCGGCGGCGGATTCCTCCGGCGACTTGGCCCTGGTCTGGCGGGCGGCCGGGCGACTTGGTATCGGCGCCGAGGCGGCGGAGCCGGCGGCGGACGCCGACCTGGCCGAGTTCGGCCCGCGACTGCGGTTCCGGCATCCGCTGGTGCGGTCGGCCGCCTACCGGTCCGCGTCGGCCGACGACCGACGACGGGCGCATCTGGCGCTGGCGGAGGCCACCGATCGCGCCGTCGACCCGGACCGGCGGGCCTGGCACCGGGCGCAGGCCGCGTCCGGGCCGGATGAGCAGGTGGCGGCCGAGCTGGAGCAGTCGGCCGATCGGGCCCGCGCGCGCGGCGGCCTGGCGGCGGCGGCCGCCTTCCTCGAACGGGCGGCGACGCTGACCCTCGACCAGAGACGGCGGGCGGGCAGGTCGCTCGCGGCCGCGCAGGCCAAGGTTCACGCCGGCGCCTTCGACGAAGCGCGGGTCCTGCTGGCGGCCGCCGAGGCCGGCCCGCTCAGCGAGCTCCAGCAGGCTAAGGGTGACCTGCTGCGGGCACGCCTCGCGTTCGTGACGAACCGTGGCAGCGAGGCGCCGCCGCTGTTGCTGGCGGCGGCGAGACGGCTAGAGCCGATCGACGTCGGCCTCGCCCAGGCCGCCTACCTGGAGGCGATGTCGGCCGCGCTGTTCGCCGGGCGACTGGCCGCTCCGGGCGGCGGCCCGGTTGAGATCGGGCGCGCCGCTCGCGCGGCGCCGCGGTCGTCACCCGATCAGCACGCGCTCGGCCTGCTCATCGGCGGGCTGGCCGCGCTCTTCACCGACGGGGACTCGCAGGGGCTGGCCCTCGCGGGACAAGCGCTGGCGGACTTCGGCCGCGGCATGTCGGCCGATGAGGAGCTCCGGTCACTGTGGCTGGCCTGCGCCGTCGCCCTGCACGGGTGGGACGACGAACGGTGGGAGGCCCTGTCCGACCGGTTCGTCCGGGTCGCCCGCGGCGCCGGGTCGCTCAGCGAGCTCCCGCTCGCCCTCACCATGCGCGCTCATCTGCTGCTGTTCTGCGGCCAGCGCAGCGCCGCGGCGTCGCTGATCGGGGAGCTTGAGGCGGTCGAAGAGGCGACGGGCACCAAGGTCACGCCGTACAGCGAGTTGTTCCATCTCGCGTTGGGAGGCGACGAGGCGCGCGCTACCGAGCTGGCTGACAGGGCGGCCAAGGATGCGGTGCTGCGCGGCGAGGGGGTCGGGATCGCCGTCATCGGCTGGACGCAAGCCCTGCTCGGCAACGGGCTCGGCCACTACGCGCAGGCCGTCACCGCCAGCCAGCGAGCCAGCGGCTACGGCGACGGCGCGGCCGACCTCGGCGTCTCCAACTGGGCGCTGGCCGAGCTGGTCGAGGCGGCCGTGCGGAACGGGATGAGCGACGCGGCGGCGGGGGCGCTCGGCCGCCTGACCGAGATCACGGCCGCCACCGGCACCGACTGGGCGCTGGGGGTCGAGGCGCGCTGCCGGGCGCTGCTGAGCGAGGGCGATGCCGCCGAGCGGCTGTACCGGGAGGCGATCACCCGCCTGGGCCGGACCCGGCTGCGGCCCGACCTCGCCCGTGCGCATCTGCTCTACGGGGAGTGGCTGCGGGGCGAGCGGCGCCGGACGCAGGCGCGCGACCAGCTGCGGACCGCGCACGGGATGCTGGAGGCGATGGGCATGGACGCGTTCGCCGAGCGGGCCCGGCGTGAACTCCAGGCCAGCGGGGAGACCGCGGGCAAGCGCGCCCAGGTGCCCGGCGAACGCCAGCTGACCGCGCAGGAGGCCCAGATCGCCCGGATGGCGCGAGACGGGCTCTCGAACCCGGAGATCGGCGCCCGCCTGTTCATCAGCGCGCGCACCGTCCAGTACCACCTCGGCAAGATCTTCGCCAAGCTCGACATCAACGCGCGCGGCCAACTCCACGACGCGCTGGCCGATGACCCGGGAGGGAACCAGGCCCGATAACCGTGCGTTTACGCTGTGGTCTGCGGTCCGCCCACGGCGAGGCGATTCAGCTTCGCCGATGACAGTCGCTCCGGTCCGTTCGGACAACTGGGTTTGGTTTTTGGAGGTATTGCGGTGACCGACCGGTACGTGCTTGGCCTCGACGAGATCGACCAGACGCAGAGCCCGCTTGTCGGGGGCAAGGGCGCGAACCTGGGCGAGCTCTCCCGGATCGAGGGCGTTCGCGTTCCGGCTGGCTTCTGCGTGACGACGGACGCGTTCGGGCTGATCATGACCGCGGCGGCGCCGTTGATCGATGACCACCTCGACCGGCTGTCGCGCCTGGATCCCGACGACCGGCGGGCGATCTCCGGGCTCAGCGCGCAGATCCGCCGGGCCATCGAGGGGATCGTCATCCCCGACGATCTGGCGTCGGCGATCACCCGCTCGGTCACCCGGCTCGGCGGGCACGCGGCCTACGCCGTCCGGTCCAGCGCGACGGCGGAGGACCTGCCGACCGCCTCCTTCGCCGGGCAGCAGGACAGCTACCTGAACGTCGTCGGATCGGCCGAGATCCTGGCCCACGTCAGCCGCTGCTGGGCTTCCTTGTTCACCGAGCGGGCGGTGACCTACCGGCTGCGGAGCGGCTTCGACCAGCGGAAGGTCCAGATGGCCGTGGTCGTCCAGCAGATGGTCTTCCCGCAGGCGGCCGGGGTCATGTTCACGGCCGACCCGGTCACCTCCAACCGGCGGGTCGTCTCCATTGAGGCGAGCTTCGGCCTCGGCGAGGCCCTGGTAGCGGGCCTGGTGAACGCGGACGTCTACAAGGTGCGCGGCGGTGACGTCATCGCCACGGCCGTCGGCGCCAAACGACTCGCGATCCACGCGCGGCCCGGAGGCGGGACCGAGCAGCGGGAGATCGAGACGGACAGTCAGCGGGAGCAGGCGCTGACCGACGCGCAGATCGTTCGGCTGGCTCAGCTCGGCCGGCGGATCGAAGCGCACTTCCGCCGCCCCCAGGACATCGAATGGTGCCTGGTCGACGGCGAGTTCCAGATCGTCCAGAGCCGCCCGATCACCACCCTGTTCCCGATCCCCGCGACCAGCGATCAGGCCAACCACGTCTACCTGTCCGTCGGCCACCAGCAGATGATGACCGACGCGATGAGGCCGCTGGGCCTGTCGGTCTGGCAGCTGACGACGCCGCGGCCCATGGCCGAGGTCGCCGGGAGGCTGTTCGTTGACGTCACCCAGGCGCTGGGCTCGCCCACCGGCCGGGCCGGCCTGCTGCAGGTCATGGGGAGACACGATCCGCTGATGAGGGACGCGCTGCAGACCGTCCTCGACCGCGGCGACTTCATCGTCACCCGCCCGGACGAGGACCCGGCCGCGCCGCCGGCTGACGGCGCGGCCGCCCCGATCGAGACCGATCCGGCGATCGTCACCGAGCTTATCGAGCACAGCCAGGCGTCGATCGCCGCATTGAAGCGGGATATCGCGACGAAGTCCGGCTCGGCGCTGCTCGACTTCATCCTGGCCGACTTCCTCGAGCTGAGGCGGATCCTGTTCGATCGGCGCAGCTACCAGGTGTTCATGTCGGCGATGGAGGCCAGCTGGCAGCTCGGCGAGCAGTTGGAGGCGTGGCTGGGCGAGAAGAACGCGGTCGACACGCTCACGCAGTCCGTCCCCAACAACGTCACGTCGGAGATGGGGCTGGCGCTGCTTGACGTCGCGGACGTGATCCGGCCGCATCCCAACGTGGTGGCCTTCCTTGAGCAGGTCTCGGACGAGAATTTTCTCGACCAGCTGCCCGCGCTGGCGGGTGGCCGCGAGGCCCGCGACGCCATCGCGGCCTACCTCGACAAGTACGGCATGCGCTGCGTCGGCGAGATCGACATCACCCGGCCACGGTGGAGCGAACGCCCCAGCACGCTGCTGCCGCTGATTCTGGGCAACGTCAGGAATTTCGAGCCGGGGGCTGCCTCGCAGCGCCTTGAGCAGGGCCTGCGGAATGCCCGGGAAAAAGAGCAGGAGGTGCTGACCCGCTTGCGGGAGTTGCCGGACGGAGAGCGGAAGGCCGAGGACGCCAAGCGGATGATCGACCGCATCCGGACCTTCATCGGGTACCGCGAGTATCCCAAGTACGGCATGATCAGCCGCTACTTCGTCTACAAGCAGGCGTTGCTGGCTGAGGCCGATCGGCTCGTGCACGCCGACGTGCTTCGTGACCGGGAGGACGTCTTCTACCTGACGCTGCAGGAATTTCACGATGTCGTGCGCGCCAACCGGGTGGATGATCGGCTCATCGCCGCACGGAAGGACGCGTTCCGCTCGTATCAAGCGCTCACGCCGCCGCGGGTGCTCACCTCCGAGGGCGAGGCAGTCGTCGGGACGTACCGGCGCGACGATCTCCCGGCCGGCGCGCTGAGCGGCCTGCCCGTTTCCGCCGGGACGGTCGAGGGACGGGCCCGCGTCATCCTCGACCCGGCCGAGGCCGATCTCGAGGCGGGCGACATCCTCGTCACCGCCTACACCGACCCCAGCTGGACGCCGGCCTTCGTCGCCATCAAGGGCCTGGTGACTGAGGTGGGAGGCCTGATGACCCACGGCGCGGTGATCGCCCGGGAGTACGGCCTGCCGGCCGTCGTGGGAGTGGACCGTGCCACCCGGCTCATCCGGGACCGGCAGCGGATCCGGGTGAACGGAACCGACGGGTATATCGAGATCCTGAGCTAGCGACAGGGGGCGCCCGTCAAGTCATCAGCGTAGGCGCGCGAGATAGCATCACATCGTGGCGAGCTTGGTCAAACGGAAGAATCCGGGCACGCAGGTATTTACGAAGATATATTTCGTCAAGATATGGGCGGCGATCGTCCCGGTCGCGGCGGGCCTGGGCGTCGGAGTGGCCGCTCTTACCCCGGCGATATCCGCGCCGTGGGTGGGCCATCTCGCGCTGGGAGGCGGCTTCATCGCCTTCGCCGTCTTGCTGTCCGCGGCCGTGGTGGTTCCCGACATTCTGAAGAACCGCGACCATCTGACGGTGGCCAGCGACGCCATCACGTTCGAGGCCTGGCGCGACGGAGCACGCGTCACGCTGCCCCGGCCGGAGGGCGGCCTCCTGCTCTTCCTCCCCGGCTTCTCCGATCGCGGGCGGTCTATCGGTCGCCGTCTGACCCAACTCGGAACCGGCCGCACGATCACCGTGTCCTGGTTCTTCCCCAAACGCGCGATCAGGCGGACGTGCGAGCGGTCCGGCTGGCGATTCGGCTACGACCCGAACCTGGCCGAGCAGCACCTGCGACGGTGGCGGGCCTGGAACTGGCGACGGTCAGCGTCCAACTTCATCGGCCTGTACGGCCCGTTCACCACGCCGGCGGATCCCGGCGGCCAGCTGTCGCTCGGCGCGGCGATCCTCGCGGAATACGGCGACGAGATCATCGCGGCCCTGGACGAGACCCCGCAGTCCGTGCACGCCACCCGGCATCGCCTGCGCGCGGCGGCCAAGGGGGTCTACCTGCGGGCGGCCGGCGAGCAGCGCGCGTACGCGGCCCTCGCGGCGTCGGCGGACGAGCGCGCTACCCGGACCGCCGAGGCCGACCGGCTGGCGGCCACGGCAGCCGACGTGGCACCCGCGAGCGTCTGGTGAAAGCCGCCGGCCGACGCGGCCGGGCCGTGCGATAGCTCCGTTATGCTCTGTGCCCCGTGATCTACTACACCGACGCGACGCTTGTACCGTACTACGCGCGGTTCGGCATGGCCGGCGCGTCCAGTGCGCTGCTGCGCCATCCGGCCGCGCTGGACGGCCGCCCGCCCGCCGGACCCTGACACCTGGACCGTAGAATTTCGCGG
>Ga0335072_10012350_pt1 | contig 12197 bp, 11 predicted proteins | sample Lox_Sample_21_FD_206725 | JGI IMG/M metagenome (GOLD analysis project Ga0335072, IMG submission 206725) | Soil microbial communities from Loxahatchee National Wildlife Refuge, Florida, United States - Lox_Sample_2.1 | ecosystem: Environmental > Terrestrial > Soil > Wetlands | place: USA...
AAGAAATAAATGAGAACTATTGTTGAGCATGGTATGAAAACGTCTTAACTGCATAAAAATTTATGATAGTATTAGTAGGACGTACGCCCTCTATATACACGAACCAGTTCCCTATAAGGACAGTGCTAGCACTGCCACCGAGCACTATAATTGAGGCACTACCCTATACAGCCACTTAGTAGGATCCACTATAGTTGTTATTCCAACATAGGGATACTCCCTGCATCAACCGTTTTCACCAACGAGAACTATTTATAATATTTCTTAAGCATCTAGTTCACATGAAAAGGGACACAGTAAGCACTTCAGCCTCGTGTTTATTCGGCCTTAAGTAGTTGAATATTGTTGAAACTATTCTAGTAGAACCTTGTTACGGTAATTCAAATAGCACAATGGAAGCATGTCCCGCGAAAAAGTTTGAGGCCTTGACGCTTTCAAACCCGTAATCAGTCTCCTATGCTGTAGGCGGATAAGAATAACTAGACAATGCAGGCAGGTTGGTTACTAAATTTGTGCCAAAATGAGGTAGGCGTTGTGCTCATGCCTGCAATCTCTCAAAGCCATGCTCCGCCACACCCTAAATTCTACTTATAAGGCTTTTAGGGGTCAAGGCTTCTATGTAAGATGTAGGATTAATTGGGCCGCAATTAAATGCAGCGGCTATGAATCTGTGCCGCAATCGAACGCGGGCTGTTGGGCTCTAATTACTAATTGGTCGATATACACCTAGCTGAAGCACTCTATCAATCGATTGATTAGTGAGTTAGATTTAAGAGACGAATTGGCGATGTTGATGGGAACTTTAAATCGCAAAAGCGGACTCTGAGATTAGCGTGATCCTATTTGAATCTCACATTACAGCCTGAGCGCGGCCGATGATGTAGGCGCTGGCGACAAAGACCCTAAGCGCCCACGAGGGCTGTGTATCACCAACAGAGACACCAAAACACCAAGGAGTTGAATGAAAACCGATAAGGTATTGGCATTTCACATCACAGCCTGAACGTGGTCGATGATGCAGGCGCTGGCGCCAAAGACCCTAAGCGCTCACGAGGGCTGTGTATCACCAACAAAGACACACCAAAACACTAAGAAGTTTGAATGAAAACCCATCAGAGAAGTCATAGATCAGCAGTATCATTATGGATATTCCAGCATCTCATGACAAACCTAAAGGATTTATTTTGCAGCACTGGAAGCTATTAATCTATAGACTGCTGAGAGATTAGTATCATTATTATAATGGATTCTGAGACAGAATGAGATCGGTCGCAAGTCGCTTACATAATTTCTACGACACATACTGTAAAACGAACAAATATATTGGTCCTAGGTCAATGGCTCCGCACCCAAATTCCGGTATTGGGCAGGGGAATAATGATGGAAGCTTGCCCACCCTACAGCAGATTGTCGTTCCACCAAAATACACAAGTACGTACGTATCTTCATTGTCCGGACACGTAATAGAATTAGTAGATGTAAATGTTAAGCCTAAGGCAACAATGACCTTTAGGGGGCCCATTGGTCTTGTATGTCACGAACTCAGGCAATCGGTGGCACAGGGACGCCTGCAGATGGGCGAAGCCGGTGCAATTGGTAGTCCTAAAATACACGAATCTAAAGCTAAGGAAAAAAGAAGGAGAAGAAAAAGAGAGCAGTGGTTTACGGACGGGTTTATATGTCCCTTGCGGGTCACGCGTCGCTTACGGGCCGTCCGTTACCTACATGCTCGCTGCCATTGGCTAACCGACCACAATCCCGTCCGTTTCAGGTTTAGTCCCTTCCAGGGTTCCTTGGGGAGTTCCCTTTTAACTATTCATTAGCCAATGGCCAAAGCCCAACTCCACAGCTACTCCACCACCAACCCCCTATATTGCTTATCTACAACAATGCTCTCTGAGTTGAGGAATGACATGCTCTGTGTTAGATCCCATTGACCGTTCCGCGTACTGGCTTAGTTTCTCAAAGAGATGAGTCAATCCGGGATTGCGATGCAGAACTTTAGCTGCAAGAGCCTCCAGTAGTCAAGTAGGTCGAGGTAAGCCTTAACTAGGTTGTATGGGTTATTGAAATGGGAATACGTACATGATGGTTTCCGCTTTCGCTAAATATAAGAAGAGTATGATGAGATATGGCCCTGCAAGTGTATAGCGTCGCGTTCCTATACGCTTATGTTCTAATAGCTGGCCTCTTAATAGACCGTTGTTTCCTTTAGAACTAAGGTATGTATTAATAGCTATAGTAGCATCACTATAACCTAGTTCTTAGCGTGTACAACTATAACGTTGATCTTCCCTTGCTGCTGCTTTGTGAATATTAATTGCTTGTATTAAGTAGATATAAGCAAGCTGCTTCATCAGCCGTGTAGTGCCTTGCTAATGTCTCAAATAATCTAGCACATCAAACCCAGCTACAACAAGCTTGTTAGGATTAGTGCTTTATATACACAACACAGATCGGCGTTCCCGACGCTATTAATTATAGCAGCTAAAGCAATTTGCTATATGGCAAATTGCTACTTATAAGGAGCTGAGAACTCAGCTGGCTTGACATCTCATTAATGATTCTAACAATATAAGAGGACAGATGAGAGGACAAATGAGAGAAATGGAACAATATATGCAATAGAAATTAATAGAGTCGCTTTGTATTAAGCTTTGAGCCTTGCAACTTACTTCCACTTCTGTCAGGTCCCTTTTTAGCGCGTGCAGGGACACAACCGCTAGGATTTGTTCCTTGTAGCGCTAGAGTTGATCGCTAGGAATGCGTTTTTAATATAGATTTAGCGTTGTATAAGGTGTTAATGTGGCTATCTTGGGCTGTAGCTTGCTAGCCTGCAGGATTTAGGTTATAACTAGGACATGATGTCGCTAGTAATAGCACAAGTGTTGAAACTTAAGATATCTGACTAAGCTTGACCACTTGCATAGCTTCACTTTGACTTAATAGGCTGATGTATTCTCATCCGGCTCAGATATGATAGGAAGTAACTCTTTAGCAGCAAAGATCTCCTTAAAGCTTTGTGATGAAATGTCGCTGTAGTGCTTCGATAAGTCTGCACTATCACGAACAAGGTCGAGTGGTACTCCTAACTAGTCATCGAATTCATTAACATCACTTATAGCAGGACTAGATGCTGTCGTCGCTGTATCTCTAGCGCCATATTCATCGTCTATGCTTATCAACTCATTGTATATCTCTTAAGGCGTATCGCTCGCAGCTTAGGGTAAGGACTGTGTTGGTAGATGATTTGTGATCCAATTGCCGCCGTCAATGCTCCAGGGTTTGTTAGCAGCTGTCGCTAAAGGTTCTTGTTATGCAAGATTTTATGCTATGCGTTTAACACTTGTAAATCCAATCTATAGGTGTTGTCAGCCTTTGTCTGAAACTAACATTATAAACTTCTTCACCCTCTAGCATACAATATCAAACGTAGACTCGGTCCTAGACCCAGCTTGTATGACATCTATGAATTTCTAATTTATTTTATACCCAGTTTTCCGTTCTGTGTGTAAAAGGGTATGGGTGGAAATATTGATTTCCATTTCATCAAGTAAGATATTATCTACGGCGAAACTGGAGCGGTTAAAAACCGTGTCAACTATGTAGACACGTTCTCCAGATGATTGCATACTGAAGCAAACAGTAAGGAGGGAGAGCACCAAGACGAGGAAATGAACCCATCAAAACTTACTGCAGCCTCTGTCACGCTTACCATTGAGGCCATTACGAAACAAGACGAGCAAAAGATACAGGGCGTAAATGTATCAAAGGCCGAAGCATACTATAATATTGGCATTCCGGCTGCGATCGTAAGACGTAAATGCTCAATGAGAGTAAATTGCTATTTGTCAGAAAAAGCCCGAAAGTGTGCGAAGTCTCAGTGCCTTTGGGCTGAAGAGTGTCCGAAAAAAGTCCTGTAGCGTATCGCCCATCATCCATCAGAGATGTTCAGAGATAAAGAAATGGCTCGTTTCTAAGTCGTGTTAGGGCTCGACACAGATTCCTCACAAAAGTGTGGCTATTTAACCCCTTGCTTCGTCATATGCTGGGTCACTGACAATCAGCCTGGGTACGATCGCCATTTGGCTCCATGCTTGGCCCACACTACCCAATGGGGGGGATCCCTAGATTGGGCTGGCATTCACCCCAAATCCCCGCTTCTATTGAAGCAACCAATATCCTTTTCTGCCTCTGATCAGATCCCAGTTACACAATCACCATACTTCAGGTTGCCAACAACGTCGATTGTCTGTTCGAATGCGAATATCGGTACCATGATATGCAGGTAACATATTCAAGTCTCCTCCTCCAAAATGGAACTCTACCATATCTCCTTTGCAGTCCTGGTCATAACCAGCAGCTGGCTGGCATGGACACAGCACAAGCATGAGTTGCAGCATTCGTCGACTAAGGAGGGTGGTCTAGAAACAAATTCCCATGGATCTCATGGTGACCCGAACCAATTCAGGAAGATATTCATTCCTGTCTATCTTCTCGTTATGAGCTCAGATTGGCTCCAAGTATCTCTTCTATCTTGCTAGATACAATGAAGAGACTAACCTGACTACTCCAATAGGGAGCCTACGTCTACACCCTTTACAAGGATGAGAAGGGCCTCGCCGAATCCGTCGTTGCTGCACTGTTTACATCCGGGTTTCTAGCCGCAGCTGTCTCCGCCGTCTTCATTGGCAAACTGGCAGATAAGTACGGGCGACGCCTGGCCTGCCTCGTCTTCTGCGGCACCTACGCCATGAGCTGCCTGACGAAGATCTCCAACGATGTTATCATTCTTTTCATTGGGAGATTACTAGGAGGATTGAGTACCACGCTCATGTACAGTGTATTTGAGTCCTGGATGGTGACGGAATATTACGCGCAGCATCTGGAGAAGAGTAGTATGAGCTTGAGTGCCATGTTTGGCATCATGACCACACTGAACTGTATTGTTGCTATTATATCAGGCGTCCTAGGGGAGAGTCTTGTCGCAGCGACAGGAACGAAAGTCAGCCCGTTCATGGCTGCAATTGTGTGTTTAGGATTGGCGTTTTGGTTGATGACCCAAAACTGGGTAAGCTCTAATCTCTTTCTATATACTTCGAACATCTGCTTTCCAAACACTCTACTAACACAATAAGACCGAGAACTATGGCGGCGATGCAGGCCTCAAGAACCTCGAAATACCAGAAAAGTCTACCTTGAAAATCATCCTCCAAGGTCCGTAAATATCCCAGCTCCTTATTGAACGGCAAATGACTAATTCACCCCCTCAGACAAACGAATCTTGTTATTAGGCTTCATATCCTGCTGCTTCGAAGGCTCCATGTACATTTTCGTCTTTTACTGGCCCGCAGCCATGGAATCCGCTCACGACTTCTCAGCTCCGCCCGAACTCTCTTCCTCCTCTTTAGCGACCGCGCGCTCAGCTCCTGACTCCCCCGGGACCGAAACTCATATTCCTTTCGGCGTCATATTCGCCACCTTCATGGCAGCCATGATGCTCGGCAGCCTCCTCTTCAGCCATCTCTCCCCCCATCAATCACCTTCCTCAGCCGGTACCAAACCCAACATAGTATCCCGGTACATAAAAACTGTCCACACCTCCCATTCCACCCTTCTCACCCTGGCCATCCTTCTCTCAAGCACCTCCCTTCTTCTTCCCGTGCTCCTGAAGTTCGAGTCTTTGACATTCTGGGCTTTCTGCATCTTCGAAGCTTGTATAGGCGTCTATTACCCGTCTATAGGCGCGCAAAAGGGGCGCATCGTCGCTGATGGCGTGCGAGCCAGTATCTATGGCGTGTTGCGCATACCGCTGAATGTGTTTGTTGTTGTGGCACTTACTACTACTGTCGAAGGCGACGTGCATCGGGATCGCGTGTTTGTGTTCTGTGGTGGTTTGCTCTTGGCAGCGAGTGTAGGAGCGGGGTGGTGGTTGGATGATAGGGATGCGGAGGGGATTGAGCTGGAGGATGTGGAGGAGAGAGTTGAGTGAGGTCAGATGCTTAACTTCATATTTATCTTGCATTGTCTTGCTATTCATGGTCTCCATGGGTGGTTCTCATGAACTGGGGGGAACAGCTGTATCGCTAACACGATATTTCTAAAAGCAACAGCAAATGAGCGTTTATTGTATGAATGGGTTTATGACAATATGGTTGAGGAATTGAGGTGTTGTGACACAAACTCCACTATCAAATTGTAATATTGCGTTACATTACACAATGATCATCACGCAGTCCATTCTGAAGAGATCACAGAGATCATGTGATATGAAGTCACATCACGTCACGTGATATAATATCTCTTGATGTATGTCTCACTACAAAACTCTCATCCAAACATCAGGTGAGCCATCGCTAACCATACGCCTTCACTCCTCTCATATATGCTCTTTCTTATATGACTCTCATGCTCTTATCTCTCCTCTGACAACTCCTCTATCTCTCCTCGCTAGCGTAGAATATGTCTAGTGACGAAAAGGGGTATATTGACAAATGAAATGCGAAGCAAAATAAAGCAAAGCAGATCTGATGCAGGGTGCTATGTGCAAGATATATAAACCTGAAAGGAAGAGGTGGCTGATGCCAAGTTGAACTGTACTGTAGGTTCCAATCCAATGCTGTGCGATGCTGTACTCATGTAAACGCCAAACGATGACTTTATCGACGTCGCTGCTGCCACTCGGGCGGGTATCGGGTATCAAAAATGCGCGCTAAATCACGACTAATGCTGTGCTATCCTGTCTCGTCTTCCATAACTCGTTCCATCATGTTTTCCCGAAGCTCATCATCCTCCGCCACACACCCGAACGAGGTTCTCTGCGTCCCGCGGATGCACTGCTGCCATTCTGCCACTGGCTCTCTTCGGCGATGGCGCCTTTCTCCTCTGGATCTGGGATGTTGAGCCGGTACCGACGCACACTACCAGCGTCACTATCTCGGTCCCCATTGTGGAACTTGGTGCGCCGGAATTCGGGCGGGAGGATGCAGTCTGGGAGGAGCTTTGTGATGAAGCCGCGTACGCCACGGGAGGCGGCGTCTATGGCTGCGTATTCGAGGCGGCGAGTCTCGGGTAGGAGGAAGTAATGGATAGTTGCCGGGGGCGGTGGTGGGTGATTTGAGGGGGAAGGTTGTGCTTCAAGTTCAGAAGTGTTTGATGGGCTTGGCGGTGAAAGGGATGGGAACTGGAAGAACTGATATGGGGTTTGGGTTTCGCTTTGGCCATCAAGCCCCCGGGGCGTGATGTATCGAGATTGCAATCCAGGACGGGGGGAGGTTCGATGTATCGAGGATGATGTAGTAGATCTTGAAGCTCGCTTGTTGGTAGGTCGAGGTGAGGTTGAGGATGTTGAATGGCGTGGCCGACGGCTGCGGCTTGAGGAAGTTGATGTTGACCTTCGTTCATAGCCAGGTTCGTAGCCGCTATCTGTGCGAGATATGACTGTTGACAAGTGTTCTGGTTCTGGTTTACCAGGAACGGCAGCGTTATTGGGCTCCATCTCTACAGCTGGGGCTGCTTGTGCAGAGTGGAAAGTTGCTGCGTCCGAGTTTATGCTGGTCGTGCTATGGTTGTTGAAATTGGGACTCAACATCGAGGGCATGTTTCTGTTGCTATGTGACATGACTGAGACGGATGTCTCATGGGGCCCTGACTGGCTGGTCATAAGTGGTCGGCGACTGAGAACTCGGATTGCAAAATTGTAGAGGGCTTGAATAACATGTCTGATTTAGAATGGTCAAACTTCTAAATTTTTTGAGAATTTGCTAAAGCTGTCCGTTCGTTGGGACCCTTGATGAAGAAACGGAGCCGGCCGAGGTCTTATAAAAGTTTTAAAAATGCGGTGACGTGCTGGCAATAATAGAATATGGTCCTGTTTATATTTAATTTGATTTGTGTGCCGTGTGGACCGAGACGTCTAAACGTCGTTAGTCTCTGGAGTTTTGTAGTTCTTCCCCTCTAAAATATAAGTGGATGGGAATGAAGATGTTGAAGACCTTGACCCCACTGTTAGCTTGTCGGTTCATGCCAAAAGGTCGGCTAAGGTTATCGATAAGGATAAGTGCAGAGGCGGTGATGAGTATAGTCAACAGCAACACGGCCCAAGACAGAACACTTCTAGTTGCGTTGAGAGTCGGCGGAGAAGTAGTGAAAGTTGAGACGGAGAAATGAATACTAAGGCTCACCTCCACCAGTCACGATGACGGCGTTCCGTTGTTGACATGCAAGGGTGATGAAAAGTGCGCTACCTTATTGCAGACCGCTGTCTGGGCGTGCAGTAGTGGGGCCTGGCGAGCGTGGGTATTGATGCGATGTCGCCCTCAGATGATCGCTTCCGCCGTGGCTAATATGACTTCTCCGGAAACATACCGCGAAAAGTGTGTAGCCGACGAAAAAAGTGATGAGATGGAGGAGAAAGACGCCCATGATGTATTTTGTAGTCCTGCTGGCCAAGGAGGCATGTGTCATATCGCGGCCGATGTCGATCATTCACATGCCAAAAATGGAGGAAGGGGACTTCGGACCCTTGATCTGGTGATGCTGCCTCTGCCCCCGCCTCGCGCCTCCACCTGAAACTGGCCCCGCCACGGCGCCACCAGCGACATTCAACCACATGTGTTCATCAGTCGTGGCAGCCTCTGCGTCTCAATTTGCCGTTCTTATGTCTGGCCGTAGCTTGAATCGGATAACGCCTGCCATCGTGGCACGTTCTGATGATCATCTTTATTGGCACGGCGGCCTGCTAGATTGAGCGGGAGAGAATCCGATCACACCGCCGGCAGGACAGCGCCTGACTGGCGGAGTTCGGGATATTCCACCTGGTACAGGTACTGTACCGTAAAGGTATCAGTATGCATATATTATTGAATTGGCTTCACGAGCCAGCCACCCAATAGTGGTGACGACCACATGGCGATAACTGTAATGTCATCGTGAGAAAGGGTCCGGCCCGAGGCGTGCCAGCTGCATTGAAGCCGAGGAGATGCAAAACTCCACGTATCACTATATCTCATGTAGCTGTGGGTTGCTGGGAAGGGTACGAATGACGAACTCCATAATGGCCATTGGAGATGCTGATCTCACGTGCAGTTACTGTATTTCTGCCATGCATCTAAGGCAACAACACTCTATTTCCACCCTAAACCGCCAGACTGAATGCAAGAGCTTGTATAAGCGCTCTTTGAAACTCAGAATTGCTATCCCATTATTTGAGAAACTTGATGCCCTGTCATCTCATAGTTTTCTGGGTCATAAGATTGTATTCTCCTGAGCGGAGTCACATGACCTAAACTTTAAGCATGATACCAAAATAGATCCTAGAGCCTTAATATGTTGCAACTCAGCATCATAGACAGGCTCAAAAAGGCAATTAAAGGGAAGTCCAAGGTGGACAACTAGGAAACTTTGTCGCGTGGACGAGGTTGATCATTCCAACTAGAAAAGGGGCAAAGCTAAAGCTATATAAATACATAATGGGAAATGAAGCTTTGCAAGGGTCCTGCCGTCCACGTGACAACTTTAAGGCCTTTGGTCACGTGAAGGCTGGATTGACCAACTAAGAAAAGCCATAGGAACCATGCTAACGCGCTTGCTTTGGACCAGCGATCCAGGAACCACGGAACAACAAGAATCTAACGCCCCGGTAGTAGACTGTGATGTCAACAAAGACATGTGGGAAGCTGCGTCTGAGAAGCTCGACGATAAATCGAAGTCTGGCCTGGCATCGGGCAAAAGCGAAACAAAAGTCGACAAGATTGTTGACGCCGTGGAACTATCTTGCGGCAAATAACGTATCAGCGAGAGGATCATAGCAAGAATTCTTGGAAGCACGAAGAGAAGACTATGGAGATGTTACAATCGGTGATGATATTCAAGGATCCGACAAGGTTATGGGGAGCAAGCGTGAGTGCGAGTATTCTATCTTCATAATTTAACAATCTTCACCGTGATTATCGCTTGGGCCGTGATATCAAGTCGGCTGCAGGTGGGTCCAATTATAGGTTACCTTGAATGTCAAAAGGCCTTTAACATGCCGTGAATATGGATGAATGATCAAGTACAACAAGAATGCATTCTCGAAGGCTCATGATGTCTCATCGAACTTGTCTCTTACTACGCCTGAGTCGAGACATTCTATATAACAAGGCCTTACAAAGCCGTCGCCTTTCGGCATGACAAGATCATTGATGTCCATGTTGCTATCCTCAAGTATTCCATCGGGTTGAGGAGAGTTCTTTATCAGGGGAACCATTTTTTTATTCCTTTTGCCTTTCTTTTTGTATCCTACTGATTTGCAGCCCATTTAATATCCAGCCTTGCACTGTCTGCCAACGGACCGCTTCTAAGTTTGAGGGAAAAGTATGATAGTATCTTTGCTAATAGAGCATTTGACGCCGATGTAGACTCTAAGGATAATTATGGTTGCACGCCGTTTCTATGGGTCATGATGTATGGCAAGCAGGATGTCGCCCGTCTCATAATTGAGAAAGGCGCGGGGGCTGTTAAATACAGATATGTGGACCTCGTCCACCTTTTGATAGACAAGGGCGCCGATGTGAACTCTGTAGACAATAAGGGTCACCCACTGCTATGGTATGCTGTACAGAGAGAAGATTGGAGTTCAGACAGTAGAAGTTGGGACAGAGAAATCCAAGGCGAGGAAATTGCCCATCTCCTGTTAGATAAGGACGCGATCGTAGATACAGATGATATTCAGATCAAGCTTCGAAATCTGGGGATCCTTGTGCTTGGGGACCATGCCTAGATCCACTCACCTGAGCAGCAGAGCTCGACCCAATTTTTGTCACTAGGTCGAGGAAGGTTATAAACTTATGCACCATGCTAATAACCCTCAATTTTATGAATTGTTCGAAATACCTGGAATCTAGAGGAGACAAGAGCAAACCCTGGACTTTTCGGCATAAGGGACGGACTGAGCAGGAGCAAGTCAGCACTACTCATTCCTAGTAAACTTTCTTCCGAGGCTGCATCACATATATCAGGTACGAGTCACAACAGTCACTCGCTCATATTCAAATATTCCTACAAATCACACCCGGCTCAACAACCACCTAAGCCTTATTCAAAAGCTCCAGATAGTGCGCAACCACGCTCTTAACCTGCGTCTCATAATCCGCCAACTTGAAACCGAAGACTTCCTCGGTCCGCGAACTGTCCACCTTCGTCCTCTTCGTCGGCTGGTCTCCATCCAACGGCCAAACTCCCTTGGCGACCTCCTCTGGGAAATTCCTCTTCACAATGTCGATCGAGTCGTTCCACGTCGTGCCCCTCAAGCCGCCCGAACTGATGAGGAAGTTCTGCCCGCCCGGGATCTTGGGATCTAAGGCGAGGACTTCGATTTTCGCGACGTCGTCTAAGAAGACGGTCGTGCCCGGGTTGGCGTTGGGATTTTTAACACCCACAATGGGAGTAAGGGCGTGGCGGTTCGTGCCTTTAGTGCGCATTTCGGTGATGGAAGTTGTCAGTTCATTAGCGCCGATGATGAAGCTAGGCATGATGTTAATGATATCGAAATAGGGTTTATTGTCGACCACGAAGTTCTCCGAGGCACGAAGAGCGTGGACTTTGGATGCTGCGTACGCCTCGAAGGGACTTGCATAGGGGGGCTGGGGAGAGGGCATGTTTATTTTGTCTGTGGGAATGTCAGGGGCCGTCGCATAAGCGGAGAGGGAGAAGGGAGAGGAAAGAAAGGAGAGGCGCACCAGTGAACACAGTCTCAGACTCGACTTTGACTAAATCTGACCATGGAATGATGGCCACCTCAGAAGACGTGATCACCACCCGCTTAATGCTCTCCACTGCGGCAGCAGACTTCAAAATCCCCACTGTCCCTTTGACAGCCGGCTGGATCAGATCACGCTCATAATTATCAGTCTGAACCCTCCATTAGCAGGAATCTCGCAATTAAACCACTCCACCTAGATAGGTCACCTACCGGAAAAGATATCGGACTCGCAACATGCAGCACATAATCTGCTCCCTTGACAGCCTCATCATAAGCCCCATCCGCCAAAATATCCGGCACCATCACAAATTCTAGCTTATCCAGATATCCCTGGACCGATTTCGCTGCTTTTATCTGGTCCGCCTTTTCAGGAGAGCGTACGGCGGCGCGCACACGGTAGCCAGATTGGAGGGCGAAGGCCAAGACGCGGAAGCCGAGGTGGCCGGAGCCGCCT
>Ga0335072_10012351_pt1 | contig 12195 bp, 7 predicted proteins | sample Lox_Sample_21_FD_206725 | JGI IMG/M metagenome (GOLD analysis project Ga0335072, IMG submission 206725) | Soil microbial communities from Loxahatchee National Wildlife Refuge, Florida, United States - Lox_Sample_2.1 | ecosystem: Environmental > Terrestrial > Soil > Wetlands | place: USA: Florida...
GACCTGCGGCTGCTCGGGCACGGCGGTGGTGCGGCTCTTCCCGGCCGACTGGGCCAGCCACGTCGATGACCGCCCCAGGCACGAGCGCGCCCACCGCGTCGCGGACCACGACCACGACCACCACGACCACCAGGACCACGACCACCAGGACCACGACCACCGCCACGGCACCGAGCGGATCCTGCGCCTGGCCGAGGAACCCGACGAGCGGACCATCCGGCTGGAGCAGAAGGTGCTGGCCAAGAACGACCGGCTGGCCGAGCTCAATCGCGAGTGGCTGCGGCAGCGCAGCGTGCTGGCCGTCAACCTGATGAGCTCGCCGGGCGCGGGCAAGACCACGCTGCTCGAGCGCACAGCAAGGGAACTCGCCGGCAAGGTCTCCATCATGGTCATCGAGGGGGACCAGGCCGCGGCGCTGGACGCGACCCGCATCCGCGCGGCCGGCTGCAAGGTGGTGCAGATCAACACCGGCGCCGGCTGCCACCTGGACGCCGAGATGGTGGCCCAGGGCCTGCGCGCGCTGGACCCGCCGGGTGGCTCGGTGGTGATGATCGAGAACGTCGGGAACCTGGTCTGCCCGTCCCTGTTCGACCTGGGCGAGCAGTCCCGGGTGGTGCTCGCCTCGGTAACCGAGGGCGATGACAAGCCGCTGAAGTACCCGCACATGTTCCGCCGCGCCGACCTGATCCTGGTCAGCAAGACCGACCTGCTGCCGTACGTGGATTTCGACAGCCGGCGGCACGCCTCCGACGTCAGGAAGACCAGTCCGGACGCCCTGATGCTGCAGGTCTCGGCCGCGACCGGGGCGGGCATGCAGGAGTGGTACGACTGGCTGCGCCGCCGCATCCTTCCGCCCGAGGACTAGCGCCGGACTAGCGCCGGACTGGCGCCGGACTGGCGCCGGACTGGCGCGGGGACTAGCGGCTCGTCACCTCCGCAGCGTGGCGCTGATGCCGCTGACCGTCGACCCGGCATGCACGACGACGATGGCGGCGGTCTTGGCCGAGCCTGCCCTCCGCCACCACTGCGTTACATAGCCGCGGGCGCCGCAGCCGGCGTAGAACTCCACCCGGTAACGGCCTGGGGTCAGGCCGGCCATCGTGTAACCGCCTTCGCCGCTGACCGCGATGACGGGCTGCGCACCCCGGACCGTCCGCACAGCAGCGACGCACACGCCATTCAGCGGGGCCCCGGCCGGCCCGCGCACGGCGCCGGTGACCGACCCGTCGAGGGCCAGGTCAGCGTCTATTTCGCTGGTGACCGTCCCGCCGGTGACGGTCACCGACATGGCCCCGGCCGGTCCCGGCTTTCCCGAGTACCACTGCGGCACCACGTTGTACGGCCCGTCCGGGCACGCCGGGTCGCCGAACACCACCCGGTACCGCCCGGCCGCCAGGGCAGCGATCCGGAATCCGCCGGCGGCCTCGGTGATCGCCGCGCTCACGACGCTTCCGTTGGCGCCGATCGCGTCGACGCACACGCCCTGTGCGGGACCCGTCGAGCCGGCCGTGACCTGCCCCTGGATCCAGCCGCCGACGGCCATCGCCGCGTTGATCCCGCTGGTCTGCCGCGCGGCCACCACCCTGACCAGGGACGGCCGGGCCGGGCCGGCCAGATTGGCCGAGTTGGCCGCGGCGCAACGGGTGAACTGCATGTCGTAGCGACCGGTGTTCAGCCCGGTCACGACGTAGCGGCCGTTCCGGTTGCTGAACCCGAATCCGTAGTCGTCCGGCTGCGTCACGTTCTGGGCGAAGACGCAGACGTTGCGCAGCGCGGCGTGGCTGGACGCGGAGGTGACCAGCCCGGTGATCGAGCCGCCCGGTGTCAGCGCGGAGTCGATGCCCGCCGTCGTCTGCCCGGCCCGGACGATCACGGGCGCCGCACCCGCGGGACTGGGCCGGCGCGGGTACCACTGCGTGGCATAGTTCAGCCCGGCGCAGCCAGGCAGGAACGTGACGTGGTAGCGCCCGGCCGGCAGGCCGCTCAGCCGGTATGTGCTGCCGCCGAACGCGACGGCTTGGGTCAGGGGCAGCTGGACGTTGCGATTCAGGTCGGTGACCTGGACGCAGGCGGCGATCTTGCGTCCGGACGCCGACCGGATCGTGCCGGAGATCGCTCCTCCCGCCTGCATCGCCAGGTCAATGCCGGCCGTCGGGTGCCGGGCACCGGCGTAGATGATCGCCGCGGGCCCGGGGCCCGGGCGCGCCGAGTACCACTGCGCGGCCAGATCGCCGCGGCTGCCGCAGCCGCCGACGAACGCAACCTGGTACTGCCCGGGCTGGAGGTTCCTGATCCGATACCGCCCGCCGGGCCCGGTGATCCCGAGACCGGACGCGAGCACTCCGAGCGGGCCAGGACTCACGGGGAACACGCCTCCGCCCGCGACCAGGAAGCTGAACCCGGTGAGGTCCGCCGAGCCGGGCGTCGTCGCCAGCACGCAGACGCCACCAAGACCCCGGCCCAAGCCGGACGTCACGCGGCCGTCCAGCGTTGCGCCGGGCTGCAGCACGGCGTTGATCCCGGACAGCAACTGCCCGGCGGCGACCGGGACCTCCTGCGGGGTGTTCACGTTGGTGCCGTCGTAGCCCTGGGGCGCATAGCTGCCCCTGTTGCCGCAACCCCCGCTGAACTGGATGGCGTAGCTGCCCGCGGCGAGCTGGTCGACGGCGTAGGAGCCGTTCGCCGCGGTCTGCGTCTGGTTGCCGTAGATATCACCCGGCCCGCCCGCAACGGTCACGCAGATCCCGCCGACCGGATGGGCGCCGGAGTTGGTGACGACCCCGGACACCTGGGCGCCGAGCGGCAGCACGCCGTTGATCCCGGCGTCGGTCGTGCCGTCGGTCACGGTGACCACGCCCGGATAGGTCTCGGGCAGGTAGTTGCCGTTGTTGCGGCAGCCCGTCGAGAACTGGAGTTGGTAGCCGCCGGCCGGCAGTCCGGCCAGGACGTAGCTGCCGTCCGCTGCGGTAACGGTGAAGCCGAACGCACCGGCTCCGTCGGCGGCGGTCGGGAGCGCGTCCACGCAGATCCCGGCGAGCCGAGGGCCGGCAGCCGTGCCGGCGGTCACCACGCCGGTGATCTTCCCGGCGAGCGGTATCACCTGGTCGATGTGTGACACGTGCTGAAGGTTCGCGACCCGGATTACCCGCGCCTGCTGCTGCGTCGCGGCGTTCTTCCACCACACGGACGTATATGGAGAGGCGATATTGCACGGCGAGAAGTTCACCTGGTAGCCGCCGGGCGGCACGCCCCGGACGTGGAACGCCCCGTTCCTCGACACGGCCTGCTGGATGAGCTCGCCCTGGTCGCCGTCACCCGCCGCAACAGGGAAGACGCAGATATTCGAGAGCCGCTTGCCCGCCCCGTTGGTGACCGTGCCGGAGATCTCGCCGCCCCGCTGGAGCACGGCATCGATGTTCCCTGTGGCCTTCCCGGCGGTGACACGGACAACGGTGGGCCGGGCCGGGTTGGCGGAGTCCTTGTAGACCTGGCCGAGCCAGTTCCCCGAGTTGCCGCAGCCGGTGAAGAAGAAAACGACATAACGGCCGGCCGGCAGCCCGGCACTCGTGTAGTACCCGCGCGCCCCGGTCCGCGTCTGGGTGTAACCGCGCCCGTTGTTCTGCACGGTCAGCACGCAGATTCCGCTCAGCGGCTGGCCTGCCCGATCGGTCACCCGGCCGGAGATCCGGCCGCCACCGCCGACCGGGGCCATGCTGCGGGTCGCCAGCCGGGCGGACGGAGCGCCGGCCCGCGTCCCGTGCAGCAGCGACATCGCCTGCTCGGCCGGCGTCCCGGCCACGGCGGGCGGGACGGCCGACAGGACCTGCGGCCGGAGCGTGACGGGCGCCACCGGGGTCATGCCGGAGCCCGCGACCGGGACCGGGCGCGAGCCCGCCTGGGTCGGCGTGCCGCCGTACCACTGCGGAACGTAGCGGCCCGGGTCGGTGCAGGCCCGGTACTGGAGCGAGTACTCGCCTGGGCGCAGCGCAGAGATAAGGAACCGGCCGTCCTGGCCGGTGATCCCCAGGCGGCTGCCGGACGGACCGCGAGCCGTGACGCAGATCCCCTCGAGCGGCGCCGCGCTGCTGGCCTGCACGATGCCCGAGATCGACCCGGAGCCGGTCAGGTCCGCCCCGGTCGGGGCTGCCCCGGTCACGCCCGCCCCGGTCAGGCCCGTTTGCGCCAGCCCTGAGCCCGGCCGGGCCGCGGCGGACGACGTGCCGAACGTGGCCGCGCTCGCCGATGACGCCATCAGCCCTGCGATGAGCGCGCCGCCGGCCAAGGCGGCGGTCCCCCGGCAAAAAACGTTCCGTGGCACAGGCAAGAGGCACCGACCTTAACCGGATATGCCAGTAATTGCGCGATGAGCATAGACCTGAGCGAACGCTGAAAACGGCCTTAAAGGTGCTTGTACGCAGATAGTTATACGGCGCCCGCCACGACCGCCTGGCCCAGGCTGATCCCGCCGTCGTTGCACGGCACGCGCGAGTGCAGCAGCACCTCGAACCCCGCCGCCTCCAGCCGCGCGGCCACGCCGTCGAGAAGCAGCAGGTTCTGGAACACCCCGCCGGACAGGGCCACGGTGCGCAGGCCGTGCCGCTCCCGCAGCAGCAGGCAGCCGTCCACGATGAGCCCCGCGACGCCGTTGTGGAACCGCGCGGCGATGACCGGCGCCGCGACACCGGCGACCAGATCCTCGGACACCGCCCGGACGAGATCGGCGCCAGCGGCGACGAACGCGGACCCGATGCCCGCGTCGATCGCCGCGGCGTAGCCGCCGGTCTCGGCCGGGTCGGCGAGCTGCTCCAGCTCCACGGCCGCCTGGCCCTCGTAGGTGATCTCGTCGCGGACCCCGAGAATCGCCGAGACCGCGTCGAACAGCCGCCCGGCGCTCGACGTCAACGGCGCGTTCACCCCGCGCCGGGCCATCGCCAGCACGCCCGGCCACAGGCGCCGGTTGCGTTCGGCCACGGCGAGTCCGTCCGGAGGCGAACCAGAGAACGCGGCGTCCAGGTACACGGCGGCCATCCGCCAGGGCTGCCGGATCGCGGCCGCGCCGCCGGGCAGCGCCACCGCGGCGAGGTGCCCGGCCCTCGTGAACCCGGCCAGGTCCGCGACCAGGAACTCCCCGCCCCACAACGTCCCGTCGGTGCCGTATCCGGTCCCGTCGAACGCCACCCCGATCACCGGCCCGGCGGCCCCGTTGTCGGCCAGGCACGACGCGATGTGCGCGTGGTGGTGCTGCACGCCGACCAGGCCGAGCCCCGCCGCGTCGGCCAGGTCGAGCGCGTACTTCGTGGACAGGTACTCCGGGTGCAGATCGTGCGCGATCACCTCGGGCGCGATGTCGAACAGCCGCCGGAAATGTTCGATCCCCTCGCTGAACGACCGCAGCGTCTCGGCGTTCTCGAGATCCCCTATGTGGTGCGAGACGAACGCGTGGTGCCCCCGGGCCAGGCAGAACGTGTTCTTCAGTTCGGCGCCGCAGGCCAGCACGGGCCGCGCGAACGCCGCCGGCACCTCGAGCGGCTCCGGCACATACCCGCGCGACCGGCGCAGCACCGTCTCCCGGCCGCCGAACGCGCGGGCCACCGAGTCGTCGGTCCTGGTCTGGATCGGCCGGTCGTGGGTGAGGAACGCGTCCGCGATCGTGCCGAGCCGCCCGACCGCCTCGTCGTCGCGGTACACGATCGGCTCATCGGATACGTTGCCGCTGGTCAGCACCATGGGGCCGGCGAGCCGGGCGATCAGCAGGTGATGCAGCGGCGTGTACGGGAGCATCAGCCCGAGCTGCCGGTTGCCCGGCGCGACCGCCGCCGCGATCCCGTCGCCCCGGGCAACCGCGGCCGCGATCCCGTCGCCCGCGCCGCCGCCGCCCGCGCCGCCGCCGTGGCCAAGACCCCGGCGGGGCAGCAACACGATCGGCCGCCGCCCGCCGGACAGCAGCCCGGCGGCGGTCTCGTCCACCTCGCACAGCCGGGCAGCCGCGGCCAGGTCGGCGACCATCACCGCGAACGGCTTGTCTTCGCGGTGCTTGCGCGCCCGCAGCGCCGCGGACGCGACCTCGCTGGACGCGTCGGCGGCCAGGTGGTAGCCGCCCAGGCCCTTGACGGCGAGCACCTTCCCCTCGCGGAGCAGGCCGGCCGCGGCATCCAGCGGCGGACCGGACAGGTCTGTCCCGTCCGCGCCGAGCAGGGACAGCCGCGGCCCGCAGACCGGGCAGCACACCGGCTGCGCGTGGAACCGCCGATCCGCCGGATCGTGGTACTCCGCGGCGCACCGGTCGCACATCGCGAAGCCCGCCATCGTGGTCAGCGCGCGGTCGTAGGGAACGTCGCGGACGATCGTGAACCGCGGGCCGCAGTTCGTGCAGTTGATGAACGGGTAGCCGAACCGCCTGTCGCCCGGATCGGCCAGCTCGGCCAGGCAGTCGGCGCAGGTCGCGGTGTCAGCGGACACGAGTGTCCTGCGCCGCAGGCCCGGCTCGCTCGGCGCGATCGCGAACGAGATCGTGCCGTCCGCCGGCATGGCGCTGGTCGTGATCCGTTCGATCCGCGCCAGCGGCGGCGCGTCCCTGGCCAGCGCCCGCAGGAATGCCGCGACCGCGGCCGGCGGCCCCTCGACCTCCGCGAACACCCCGCCGGAGTCGTTGCCGACCAGGCCGCCGAGGCCAAGGCCGGTCGCCAGCGAGTACACGAACGGCCGGAACCCGACGCCCTGGACGATCCCCTCCACGCGGACCGCGGTCCTGACCCGCTCGCTCATTCTCCTATCGTCCCCCAGTCACTCCCAGACAAGTGTTTTTTACGCACCGTCGCCGCTCGATGCGGCCGGACCAGACCGTGGAGAGTCAGGGCGTCAAAGACCATAATCCGAATCAACTGGCCGAAAGGAGATCACCTGGCGGCCATCGACGAACCTGGCGCCGGCGGAAGGCATCTTCCTGTCCCTGACCTTGGTCGTCGCGGCGATGGGGGTGCAGGCGCCGTGGGCGTTCCTGGTCGCCGGCGTCGCGATCCTCGCCACCGGGAACGTGCTGTCCGGGATCACCAGCTACCTGCTGATGATCTGCTACCCGGTGACCGTGGCCGCCGTGGTCGTGTTCATGGGGTCGTGGGTGTCGTCGCTGTTCAACTGGGGGAGAGACGGGACGCCTGCTGACCATCGGCGGCGACCGGAGGTTCGGGCCGGTGGCGCGGTGGCCGCGTCGCACGTCTGCTACGAACTGCTCACGCTGATGGCGCTGGCCGGCGGCTGACCCGGGCGGCTGGGTCGCCCATCCGGCTACGGCGCCGGGTCGGGGGGAAGGGTCGGTGTGTTGGCCCGGTACAGGCAGAACAGCACGCCGTGCGGGTCGCCGTGCTGGTCCTCGCCCTCGGCCAGGATCTCGCCGCTGGCATACCGCTCGATCCGCGCGGCCACGTCGCGAGCTTGAGCAGGGGTAAGGCGGACGTGGCGAAGCACGGCGATGTCCTCGTCGCCGGGCCGGTGCGGCAGCATCTCCTCCAGTGCTGCCTCGACCAGGAACGCGGTTCGTTCGGCAGCGTCCGTGTCGTGGCGCAGGCTCGCGGCAACCGGCTCGTAGTACCGCTCGGTACCGCCGCGTACCCGGCGGGTTCCGGCCAGACGCACCAGCCCGGCGTCCACCATGAGCTGGACGTGGTAGCCGATCGTGCCCTTGGTTGATCCCAGCGCCGACGCGAGCTGGGACAGCGTTGCCGGCCGCTGCCGCAGCAGGTTGAGGAGCTGGTGCCGCAGCGGATGCGCGAGCGCCCGGAAATGGGCGGGCGAGTGCAGCACTAGCTGGTCGGGCGGGCTCTCGGGCAAGCCTCGTCTGCGCGGGCCGCCACGCCGCGCGCCGCTTACTCCAGCCGGCGGCACCCTACCGCTCACCCCGGCCGGCGGCACCCCGCCCGTTTCGCGGGCCGCACGGGCCGCACGGGCCGCATCCGCCTTCCGGATCGGCTGCTCCGCGCTCATCCATTAAGCGTCTAGGAATCTAGTTGCTTTGGCAAGGTGAGGTCGCTAATTTAGTGTCGAGAACTGTAGACACTTAGAGCTGTGCCGACGTAACGACGCAAGGAGAGAACAGTGGACATCGTTGATCCGGCCGTCAGCGACTACCTGCTCACGCACTGCACGCCCGCCGACGATCTGCTGCTCGAGCTTGCCGCCGAGACACGCGAGGCGTTTCCCGGCGCAGCCGGAATGCAGGTCTCGCCCGACGAGGGGCAGCTGCTGACCATGCTCACCCGGCTGACCGGGGCGCGGCGGGCGGTCGAGGTGGGCGTGTTCACAGGCTTCTCGTCGATCTGCATCGCCAGGGGCCTGGCCGCCGGCGGGCACCTGCTTGCCTGCGACGTCAGCGAGGAGTGGACCGCGATCGCCAGGCGTTACTGGGAGCGGGCGGGCCTCGCCGAGCAGATCGAGCTGCGGATCGCGCCGGCGCTGGACACTCTGCGAACACTGCTCGCCGAGCCGGTGATCGACATCGCGTTCATCGACGCCGACAAGGGGAGCTACCCGCTCTACTACGAGGAACTCGTCACGCGGCTACGCCCCGGTGGCCTGATCGTCGTCGACAACGTCCTGATGGGCGGGGAGGTGGTCGACCCGGCGTACCGGAGCAAGCCCGTCGAGGCGGTGCGCCGGATGAACGACATCATCGCCGCCGACGACCGCGTCGAGTCGGTGATGCTGCCGGTGCGCGACGGCGTAACGCTCGCTCGCCGACGCTGACGTACTCAGCGGGCCGGATCGCCGTGCGGGCCGGGCACCGCAGCGCCAGGGCCGACCGGGCGGCCGATGGTTTCATCGTCGGCCGAGGCTCGACTACGCGGCCGACCGCTGGGAGCAGCGCCGGGCACCCAGTCGGCCCGCGCAGCGCCAGCCGTTTGATGGTTGTACGTTTAGGCACGCTGGAGGCTGCCCAAACGTACATCCATCAAGATCTACACGGCTGTTAGGGCGCCGTCGGATGCGCCGAGCGGGTTCAGGAGTAACCCAGAGCGACTACCGCGGCTGGCGGGACTGATGGGACGAGACTGGATCCGCGGCGGTCGCGGGGATCGGGGATCGGGGATCGGCGGCGGGTCGGGGATCGGCGGCGGGTCGGGGATCGGCGGCGGGTCGGGGATCGGCGGCGGGGTCGGCGGCTAGAGAAGCATGGTCGGACCTCGGTGGGCACGGTTGCCGAAGAACGGCGTCAGGGCTGGCACACCTTTGCATCGTGATCTGCATCGATCGTGTCGTGATCCGGGGTCGCCTATGAGGAAACCGGGCCGTCAGGCTCTTGACCAGCTTCGCGGGCGACCCGGAGGCGCCGCGAGGACGCCCCGGCGGTCAGGGCTCGATGACGTACGGGGTTGGCTGGCGGCCATCGATGTCGGTAAATCCGTAGATGCGGGCCAGGTCGCCCACGGCCAGGGTCTGGCCAGACCTGAGGGACACCGCGGGGTCACAGGCAAGCGCGGCTACGGCACGTCCGATATAGGTGACCGACTCCATCTCGGCCTGCTGGCGCTGCGACAAGCCGGTCATCCGCTCGACGGCCATCCAGCCTGGGGAGACTCCAACCACCGCCAGGTCGGTCTCAGGTGTCTCTTCTGCTAGCGCCGTGACGAGGCGGCACACGGCATTCTTAGCCACGTCGTAAAAGACGTTGCCCAGGTAGCGCCGTCCGCGGGTAAAGGTGGTCAAAACCGCCAGCGCGTAGCCGCTCTCGCGTAGCAGCGGAAACCGAACAGGCAGGTAGCCATGTGGGACCGCAGACCGGCAGTAAACATGCCGTCCCAGCGAGCCATGGATTGCTCCCAGAACCGCTGAGCGAACCACCGCGATCCCGCGGTCGCCTGCGGCGGTGACCTCCTTCGCAGTGTCCTCTACGGCGTGGGGGAACTCGGCTACCGCAGGGTGCTGGCGGGTGCTCCGGGCGGTGAGGTACACAGTGGCTCCCTCGGCCCCGAGCACGGCGGCTATCCCCCGGCCCGCTCCTCTGCTTGCGCCCGTGACCAGAGCGACCTTGCCGTCAAGACGGACCATGACGACCAGCGTGCCAGCAAGCCGAGCGCAGCCCGCGGCACTTCCAGCCCACAGTCCCGACGGGGATCGGGCCACGATCGTGCTGCTTAATCATGCCGGCGCCATCGGCCGCCGGCATCCCGGTCTCAGCCCGTCTTGGCCTGGGTGGCGAAGGGCCAGCGGAGCCCAATGCCAACGTGCAGGATGATCCCGGCACCGATGAAGGCAAGCGACGCCACCGTCACCCACTGGTCCGGGGTGGCCTTCGCCCAGTGCACGCCGTCCGCGTATGCGGCCAGCGCGCGGTTCAGGGCCAGCGCGACCAGCGCGGTCAGGACCAGCGTCACGGCGCGCTCGATCCCGGCACGCCCGGTCACGGCACGCCCGGTCACGGCACGCCCGGTCACGGCACGCCCGGTCACGGCACGCAGCCGGTTGGCCGGCCAGCCCTCGAAGAGCATCGCCACGATCAGGGCGGCGCTGACGATGCACCCGCACACCGCGCCGATCGTCGTCGGCTGCACATGCGCCAGGTTGCGCAACACGAGGTAGGTGGCCGCGCCGAGGCCGATGACCAGGGCGTTGCCGGCTAGCAGCCGAAGCGGCCTGCGGGTGATGGTGTTGACCGGCCAGCCGCGCAGGGCGATGAAAAACACCGTCTGCCAGACCCCGACGGCGATCAGCGCGGCTCCGAAGTCCGGGGCCGCGATCGGGCCGCCGGGGTTGCGCAGCCCGGCGGCCGCGCGCTCGGCGGCGGGCACGGCGTCGAGGTTCACGAACAGGAAGTACGCGCCGATGCCAATGCCCCACGCCAGCGCGAGCGCGGCGACGCCGGAGCGCAGCCGCCCGATCCCTCCAAGCGGCCAGCGCTCGCAGACCAGCGAAAGCTGGAGCATGGCCGTGAACGTCGCGCCTGCCAGGGCCAGCGTGGCCGGGAACGTGGTGGGTACACCAAGACCGGGAAACGCCACGAAAACCCCGCGCAGATCGGACCGCTCCACGATGGCCTGGCCGACGATGGCCAGCACCACCGCCGCGATGACGACCAGGACCGTGTCGATCAGGCCGGTCCAGGGCGTGTCCAGTCGCGAGCCCGGCCAGTCGTTCCACCAGAACGCCACCATGGCCACCGCTGGCAGCGCAAAAGATGCCAGCGGGCCGAGGACCAGCAGCGACGACTCGGTGCTGCCCATGCCCAGGGCCAGCGCGAAGAAGACCACCGCGGCAAGCAGGACGCCGCCCAGGCCAAGCCACGGCTGGGCGGACAGGCGCGCCCGTTCCTGATCGGCCGATGCTTGCTGGCGCAGCGGCGGCGGTGCGGTGAGCTGCGGCCGGTCGGGCAGCGGGCCCGGACCGCTACTGAGCAGCTTTCCTGGCCGCATCTGCCCCCTTCAGATCGCCCAGCGTCCCCCCGGCCGCTATCCGGCCACGCTACCGTGGACCTCCCTGCTAGCCCTCGGCCGGCCGGCGGAGCCCGGCGAACAGGTCGTCCTCCGGGACCGGAGCGCCGGTCCGGTCCGCCGCCCTGATGAAGCTCTCCCAGCCGAAGACGTCGACGCTCACGTCTGGCGGGATCTTGCTGAACCACGAGTCGCGGATCTGGCTGTGGTGCGACAGCAGCGCGGCCTGCTTGCGCTCCAGGACCGGCCGGATGTCGACGTTGGTGCTGATCATGTTTTCCCGCTCCTCCAGCTGACGTAGCGTCTGCTCGTCGATCTGGCTCACGTCGGGAACCTCCACGCCCTGCTCGCGCAGGGCCTCCCACAACTTGCGCCAGCTGCTGCGGCGCATCGCCGTCAGGTAGAGCTTGTCCGGTATCCCGGTCGCCGCCACCGCCGCCTGCGCGCACCGGCTGGCGTACAGGTGGTCGGGATGCTGATAGGCGCCCAGGTCGTCGTAGGTGATCAGGACCTGAGGCCGGTAGTGCTCGATCAAGCCGGAGATGCGCGCGACCACCTCGTCCTGCGGGACGTTGCAGAACGCGTCGGGACGGTCCTTGTACTCCCAGTCCGGCATGCCGGAGTCGTGATAGCCGAGCAGCTCGAGGTCGGTCACGCCGAGGTGCTTGCAGGCCTCCCTGAGCTCGGCCAGCCTGATCTGCGCCACGGTCTGCTCGTCGTGGCCGTCCTCGCCGGGCTTCACGCCGTCCAGGGTGTCGCCGAATTCCCCGTTCGT